>Ga0181573_10000872_pt1 | contig 31044 bp, 17 predicted proteins | sample 101ome_25_FD_148643 | JGI IMG/M metagenome (GOLD analysis project Ga0181573, IMG submission 148643) | Coastal salt marsh microbial communities from the Groves Creek Marsh, Skidaway Island, Georgia - 101409BT metaG (spades assembly) | ecosystem: Environmental > Aquatic > Marine > Intertidal zone...
GTGGTGGGGGGGGGGGGGGAGGTGTCGTCAGCCGCCGCCGGACCTGGCAGGGAGCGGCCGGGCGACACCGTCGTGCCCCGGTGCCTGGCCATCGCCGCTCCCCTCGTCCAGCCCACTCCTTCCGCTCCTGCGCTCGCGACTGCCGGAGCCGACGACCAATCCGAGCCCCGCAGCGCCTCCTTCCAGGACGCCGCTCTCATGGTCGTCTGCTGCGCCCTGTGGCATGACGCCCCTCTCGCACTCCGGTCTCTCACTTCTCTGGGAGAGGCGGAGCCCTGCCTCCGCCGCCTGCTCTCAGCGATCGGCGAGCGGAAGGCGGGGACCAAGAAGGCCTCCGCAAGAGTCCACTTCCGCAACGATAGGCAGAAGAAGATCGTCTGTTTGGGTCTTCTTGCCATTCTGAGAATGCCTGATTCTGCTATTGAGGCCGTTGCGCCTGGACTGAGCAATCCCGCACGCCTGACGGCCGTGTCGGCGGGGTTGTTGGATATGTTGTCTCTGCTTAAGGAGAGCATGGAGAAGGCCAGGCTTGCAGAGGAAGGAGAAGGAGGCTCGGAGGACGATGCGGCGTCGGAGGACGACGACGACGATGACGAGGGAGGCGAGCTTGGGGATGCCGATTTAGCCCGGCTCGCCAAGGTCAAGGGGGGAGGACTGGCGTCTCTGTTTGCGGAACACGACGCTGACGAGGACGACTCAGACGACCCAGACTTTTCGGATTTGGACTGGGACGAGGAGGAGGCGGGTCTCTCTCTCCCTCCGTCTCTCTCCCTCCGTCTCTCTCCCTCCGTCTCTCTCCCTCCGTCTCTTTGTTGCTATCCATCCATCCATCCATCCATCCACCCATCCACCATCAAATCCATCTCATCCTTCCCGTCCACCCCTCCCACCCAGGATGAGCACTTCGAGTGCCCTCTGGATAAGGTCGACGCCTTCGTAGCCTTTGCCTCCACGGTGGAGACTCTCAGTGGTGGAGGTGGAGGTCAGCCGAGCGCCGTGGGGGCCTCCTGGGGCCCCTCTCGCCTTGCCCTTCTGTCCAGCGACCCCGAGGCGGCCCGCCGAGCGGGGGAGGCCGTGACCTATGCCGACCAGAGGCGGCGGGAGATAGCCGCGGCCGAGGTCGAGGAGCGGAAGGCCGAGGCCGAGGCAGAGGCGAGGCGGGCGCTCCGGGCGGCCGGGCTGGGGAGTGGGGTGGCAGGGCGGTGAGGTCCCTAGCAGGCGCTCACATCAACCCCCCGCCCCCCTCCCGCGCCTTCCCCGCCATTCTTCTGAGAGCGGCGAGGCGTGGGGTTGACGCATACCGGGCGTCCCTTGTTAACGCCGCCGCCAAGTCCGACACCTCGAGTCGGTGCTCGCCCACGAGGTGGGACGCGGCGTGGTCGGCTGCCCGCGCCGACGCATCGGCCGCAGGGTCGGCGCTTGTAGCTGTCGCGGGGTTGGCGCCCGCCGCCGCGGGGTCAGCTGTGGTGGCGGGGTTGGCAGCCGCAAGGGCCACGGGGGGCGCCGAGGGCATCACCGCCGTGGAGGTGGGCGCAGGCCCGGTGGGCCCCGTCGTCGCCCCTGAGCCTCCCGCCCCCTCCCCGCCCCCCGTCCCCCAACCCCTCGCCCCCGCGTCCAGCATCGCCCCCAACGCCGTCCTCCCCGCCGTGACCCGGCGCTGTTCGGCCGCCGCCCGCGCCTCGGCCTCTCTCCCCCCCTGGGCGATGGCAGCTTTCCGCCTCGCCTCGTCCAAGTCCTTCGCCGCCTTGGCCGCCCCCGCCTTCTTTCCCCGCTTGATTCGCGTCTCCGCCAGGGCCTCAGCCACGTCCGTCGTCGCCTCCCTCCTCTTCCGATCGGCCTCGACTCTCCCCTGCACTTTGGTGGCGCCCTGTTCCAGCCGGGGGCCGAGGAGGACACCGCCGTCGGGGCCCCACCCGCCGCCCTCGCCGTCGTTCCCCGGGCCCACCCCCCCGCCCCACCCGTCGGCGCTACCCCCGGCGCCGTGCCCCAGACGGGCGAGGTCCAGTCGGTGCGTAGCAAAGTCGGACGCATCAGCCAGCAGGTCGCGGAGATGGGCCTCGGCGCAGCCCTGGAGGAACGCCCACGCATCGACCGTTAAGCCCTGCAGCCCCTCCCGCGTGATGGCCTCCTTGACCGCCCTGCCCGCGCGCTCGTCGTCGAGGGGGCCGGGCCACGTCGCCGGCTGCTCAGCTTGCTCGAGGGAGGCGAGACGGGCGACATCGTCGCGGAGTTGGCGGCCGGCGGCGCCCCCGGGCAGGCCCCGCCCAGCCCCTCCGCTGCCCCCGCTGGCCCCGGCCCCGCCCACCCCCCCCGCATCAAGGAGCTCACCCGCAAAAGAGCGGACTTTAGCTTTTTCCTGAGGGGTGGGGGTGGGGAGATGGCGAGAGAGAGAGAGAGAGATGGGGAAGAGGGGGGTGGGGGAGGGAAAATAGGGGAAGGAAAGAAGGCGGGGAGAGGGGGGTGGGGAAAGAGGGAAAAGGGCTCGCCTGAATCGACGCCACGAGGCGATTCAGGCGAGCCCTTTCTCGCCCTTGCTCGCAACTTTCATCGTCGTCGCGAGCCCGGGCCTCGGCGGCGGCGCGGGCGGCGGGGTTGGGGTCGGCGGCGGCGGCGGCGGCGTCGGCGACGCGGGCGCCCGGCGCCGGCCCCTCAGTGCCGGCCTTGGCCGGCCGCTTTTGCCCCCCGCCCCCCGCCCCCGACGGGGCCGGAACCGCGGCGCCCGGGGGTGTAAAAGGGGTGCATCCAGGATGACTCTTGAGTCCGAAACTCCACAGCTTATCGAAAAACCGGACCCCCCAGACCGATTCGGATCTCAGGGAGGCGGCGGCCGACGCGGCCGTCTCGCCCAGCGGACCAGAGACACTGGAACGGCGCTCTAGCCACGTCTGCGTGTTCTCGGCGAGCTTGACGTACGTAGTGCCTCCGCCGTCTCTGCCTTGTTTGCGTAGTCTGGCCAGAACGGCGGTGGCGAGGGCGACGACGGGGGCGGAGGGGCCGGAGGAGTCGTCAGATGCAGCGGAGGCGGGCGCCGCGGTGGTGGCAGGTGCCGCAGGCGGGGCGGCGGGCGGCGGGGGAGGTGCGTCGCCACCCCCGAAGGCCGCTCCAAAGGCGTCAATGTCGTCGTCCATCGGAGGTATCGCGGAAAACTGCTGTAACTAGTTCTCTGGGCTCGCCCTACGTCCGGCGCGGGCGGCGCCCGACTCTGCGGCGCCCTAAGGACGGCGCTCGCGAGCTCGGGGGGCACCTCCTTCGCCCGCCACGTGACCGTGGGATATTCCTTCCCCTACTTTTTCGTATGAGCGGCAAGTGGGCGCACCTTGTCCCCACCGGACTCAGCGTTCACTTTTCCGCCGCTGAAGGTCCGTAGGGTCCGCCTCCAGCCACGTCTCGTTGAAGCTCGTGGTGGCGTGAGATGGCCCCCGCGCTCGTTGTGCATCCTCCGCCCGGCCGCGGTGCCCTGGCCGTGGCGGCTCTGGCGGCGTTGCTCAAGGTGGAGGGCGTGACGATGGCCGCCGCCGGCCCGGCTTCTGCTCCTGGCCTGGAGCTCGGCCCCGGCGGCCCTCGCGTCCCCGGGATGGCGGCGGCAGCTGCTCACGTCTGCCGCGTCGCCGCGTCCGGATCGGACCCCGAGGCCGCCGCCACGGCGGCGTCACTCCTCCGCCTTGCCGACCCGGCTGAGGCTACTGAGGCGAGCGGGAGCGAAGACGCAGCGACACAGTCGGCCGCTGCCCACCCCCTCCACCACCTGAACCACCCCTTCCTCTACGTTCCTCTTACCTCGCCACAGGTTGACGCGTGGCTGCGCCTCGCCGACGCCCTGTCCCCCGCAGCGCTCGCCGCTGCGGCTTCGTCCCACCTAGTGCGGCGTTCCTACCTTGTGGGACATGCACTTAGCTGCGCCGACGCGGCCGTCTGGGGCGCTCTGGGCGGCGCTGGCGTTCCCGAGGGTCACAAGGGGGACGCCGGCGCGACGGCGGGGGCGCTCGGGCGGTGGACGGGGATGGTGGCAGCGCTCATGTCGGACATGATGCCAGCTGTTGCCGACGCTGTCGCCGCAGCGCGCCTGGCGGCCCGGCCGCCCAAGGGGGCAGGGAAGAAGGCCGCCGCCGACAAGGTCGGCAAGGGCAGAGAAGGTGGTGTTGGTGGTGGAGACCAGGAAGGCAAGGACAAGGGCAGGGGCAAGGCTGCCACCCCTGCTGCCGGGAACCCCGTGGGCGCCGGTCAAGGCCGCTTTGACGTCGCCCTCCCCGGCGACCCCCAAATGGGCGCCGTCGTCACCCGTTTCCCCCCCGAACCTTCGGGGTACCTCCACGTCGGTCATGCGAAGGCGGCGTTCTTGAACGCTGCGGTGGCAGCAGCATGGGACGGAGCGATGCTCGTCCGCTTTGATGACACCAATCCCGACAAGGAAAAGGACGAGTTCGTCGAGGCCATCCTATCGGACATTCGCACTCTGGGATTAACGTGGAAGGGTGAGCCGAGCTACACGAGCGATCACTTTGTGGCGCTTGAGATGTTGGTGGTGGACATGGCGGAGGCGGGGCTGGTCTATGCTGACAGCACGGCCCAGGCGAGAGTCCGGTCATTTGTTGATCCATCGATACATATCTATCCATCCATCCATCAACCCATCCCTACTTCCATCCATCCATCCCTCCTTCCCTCAGGAAGAGGTCAAGGCCCTACGCATGGCGAGGAAACCCAGTCCTGCGCGGAGCCTCGCGATTGCCGAGGAGTTGGCAGAGGAGTGTGACCGGGACCTACGGGCGGCAGCGTCGCCCGAAGACCTGGCTACCGCTCGGGCTGCATCCGTCGCGGCCGTCAAGGGCCTGCTTGCTGGGGACGCGTCTTTTTCCGCCTACTCCATTCGCGCCGCCCTCAGCCCTGGCGATGCCAACGGGTGCCTCCGCGATCCAGTCGTTTACCGCGGAAACACTGAGACACCACACCACCGCACGGGACGCACCCACAAGGCCTACCCCACCTACGATTTTGCTTGCCCCTTTGTCGATTCCGTTGAGGGCGTCACTCACGCGTTGAGGACGAGTGAGTACAAGGACCGTGAGGCACAGTACTATCGCATGCTCTCGCTGATGCGTAGAGTCCGCCCCGATCTCCGCGAAGTGCACATCTGGGACTATGCCAAGCTCCAGATGATTGGCACGATCCTGTCTAAGCGGAAGTTGCAGTGGTTGATCGACGCTGGGAGAGCCTCGGGGTGGGATGACCCACGCTTTCCCACGGTGAGAGGGTTGGCCAGAAGAGGGATGCGGATGGAGGCTCTCAGGGAGTTTGTGGTGTCTCAGGGCGCGTCGCGAAACGTTACGTATCAGGAGTGGGACAAGATCTGGACGTTGAACAAGCGGCTGATCGATCCGATTGCGCCGCGGCATACGGCCGTCGGGGGGGGGGGCGTGTCGGGCGGCGGCGGAGGTTCGGTCTTGCTCGAGCTCGACCCGGCGTCGCCCGGGTGCCCGGGGCCCGAGGGCGAGGCCGTCACGGTGCCGGCCCACCCGAAGAACGCCGAGGTCGGCAGCAAGTGCCAGCACCGGCAGCGGAACCTGGTGGTCGACGCCGAGGACGCAGCCTTCCTTGCCGCGAGCCTCGCCGAGAGGCGGGCGGCGGGTGCTGATGCGCCCCCGCTGTCGACGCTCCGGGAGGGCGACTCTCTACCTGCAGAGGCCACCTTCGACTACGGCAACGGGTACGAGTTTACGCTGATGGGGTGGGGCAACGCCGTCGTCACTGCGGTGGAGGTCGATGCAGCGACGGGCGCGCCGACACTTGTCCGCGCTGCTCTTCGGACCGGCGGAGATTTCAAAAAGACAAAGCTCAAGGCGACGTGGCTGCCCGCCGACAACAACTTGACCGTACCGATTGAAATGCGCCGGTTGCATCCTCTGCTGATCAAGGACAAGCCCGACGACGATGACGATATTGCCGCCATCTCAACCCCACCGCCCGGCTTTGACGCTGCCTTCGCCCGTGGTGATGGCAGCATGCGGCGGCTGAGCCGCGGCGACGTCATCCAGGTCGAGCGGAGGGGATTTTACATCGTCGATCGCGCCCTGGGCGAGCCGGGAGCCGAGGAAGAGGACCGCGTGGTACTAGTCGATGTGCCCGACGGGAGGGGGATGGCCAAGAGCGGGGTGGGCGCCTCCAAGTGATGTGAGGGACCGCACGACCCGTTGTTTGTTCGCTGCTTCGTCGAATCGACCGACCCGAGGTCGTCGCTCCACCCTCCCTTCTCCCTCCCACCTCACTGGCTACGCCCGACGTCAAGCTCACGGCGGAGCTCCTTCGTCGCCGACAGCACAGCCATTCTTGCAGCCCCCGGTGTTGCCGCCGCCTCCAGACGGCAAAACAGGTCGTCCAGGTCTCGTTCACGATAAAGTTTCCGGGCCACGACCTCGGCGAGGATGGCGCGCTTGGCGTGGCGGGCGGCCTCGGCCGCGGCGAGCTCGCGATTTCCCGGTCCGCTGAGGGTCGCTTCAGCGTCGCAGGCGCCACGGGCAGCGGCCGAGGGAGCAGCCGCAGACCAGGCGGCTCCGTCGGAGACTTTTCCCGCCGCCTTGCGGGCGGGGCGAGGCACGGGCGAGGCGGCGGGGCCGGCAGCGGCGGCGGTGCCGGGCCGGAGTCCGCCGCGGGGCGCACCGGCGCTAATGGACCGGTCGACGCGGGGGTCCGCCGCTGACGCCGCCGTCCGCGGCCGCCCGCCCAAATTCCGGGCGCGGGCCGTCGCGCCCCCCCCCGGCGCCCAAGCCTGGCAAAGGGCGGCGGCAACCCCGTTTCGCCGGCCCGTGTAGACGGCCGAGGGGTCCGCGCTTCCCGGCGCGCGGCCCGTCGCCGTCGTAGGCCACCCGACGCCTGCCGACCCCGCCCGCGCGGGACCCCAAGGATCCTTGTGCGCCTTGAGCCAGGCGCCCCCGGCCCCCGGGCCAGACGCGCCCGACTGGCGCATGCCCGCCTCGTCCGTGTGCTCCCGGCGGGGTGCGGCGCGGCAGACCTCGCTCAGCCGGCGGTGGTGGTGGCGCAGCTCGTCGAGGTGGCCAGCAGCCCCGGCAGGGTCGGCGCGGGCCAGGCGAGCGGCGCGGTTGCGGGAGAGCTGGTACGGCGTGGGAGCCGTGACGCCCTCGACCAAACCCGACCGCGGGGCCGAGAGACCCGCGCGACGTCGGCTGGAGGCGGTGGGGGCACCAGGGGGCAGCTCAAAACGCGTTGTTATCTGCGCCGTCGTTCCCGCCTCGGCCACGCGGCGCGCGTGGCTCCTGAACGCATTGTTAATTTCCTGCGGGAGACAGGGTGGTCGCCGGCCGTCAGGGTCGCGCGTCCGCTGGGCGTCGCCGGCGTGCGAAACGTCAGTGTCGACCGGTGCCCGTTTTCCGTGCCCATAGGCCGCGCCAGGCCGATTCACGCTCGAGTCGTCTTGCCTGCGCGCCACCGATGTTGTTGTCGTGCAGCAAAAAGGCCCTGCGGCCGCTCGTGGTCGCCATCGTGGCGACCGATGTCGCGACCTTGGGCGAAGGGAGCGCGGTCGAATGGCAGGGGCGCCAGGTTGGGTGAGCGGGGCGGAGCGGACGACTTGGAGAAGAGGTCGCAGTTAGTGTCGCGTGGGGGGAGGCCGTGGATGAACTCGATATTCACAATGCCCACTCGAGCAATGGTCACGGCGAGGTCCCTCACGCTTTCACGCAGGTCCGCCGTGCGCTCGCGAGAGCCGATGCGTCATCCCTCCCCTCACCCACCTCGACTCTATAAATGCGGGGCCACTGCTTGCCCGTGACCCACACGTCTCCCGTCGAGGGCTGCACGGCGACGCCGTTGAGGACATCAGGCCGATCGACACCCCGAGCCCTTGGCACCTGCCCTGCCCGCGCCCTCAAGTCTGCCATCACGAGCCACCCGTGGACGGCGCCGGAGACGGGATCGATCCGCACTACGCAGTCGGTGAGCCAAACATTGGCCCAGACCTCCCACCGGGTCGTCGAGGGGGCTCCGTTGTCAGCGTTAACATCAGCCGAGGAGGCATTGACAGGCCCGCGGACGGGCGCCCCTGTCGCCGCGTCGACCCGCACCCACTCCACCTCGTTGAGGTTCTTGATCGCGATCCCCCCGTCCACGACGCGCACACTGCTCCTCACGCGCAGCGTGTCCGGCTCCAGCAGATAGAGAGTCGATCCGCCATCGGTCCCTGCAAGAGTCCCCAGGGCCGCGAGGGAGCCATCAATGTCAGCCCAGCTGTGGCTAAGTCCCCACCCATCAACCATGCCCGTCCGCCCCGACGGCGCCGCCGTCGCCCCTCCTCGCCGCGTCAACGCTAGCCCGTCATTGCCGCCATCGTACTCGACCGCGGCAGCTGTTTGCCACAGCAGCTGCACGACTCGTGAGCCGCTTGGACCATCCCCCCCGGTGGGCACCTCAGCCACCCCTTCACCAAACTCCGTGGGCCGGTTGGGCGTCTCAGCCAGCACCTCTCCAGTGCTCAGGTCCCATCGCAGGACCCGCGAAGAGCCGCGGAGGCCGCAGCTCTCAAGGACCAGCTCTCGATCTCCCGAGGCAGAGGGAATGATGGTGAGGCCCTGGCTGAAGCAGGCGGGGTCGTGGGGTCTCTCCTCTAGGACGGTGACAGAGTGTACAAGGGGAGATACGGGGGAGTCGTGGGGGGGCGCACGGGTGTCGTCGTCGTCGGGGTTGGGCGTCGCGCCAGGGGGAGTCGCGGGGGCAGTGGCAGGGTCGTCCTGGGCAGGGCCTGTGGGCAGGGGCGATGGAAAAAGGTTGGCGAGGGCACCAGCGGGCGGGGGTCCGAAGTCCGTCACGATGAGACCCTGGTCGGGCACGGCCCGGACCGGGGACTCACCCGACATCAGGCGCACGATGGCCACGAGCACGAGCACGACAATGGCGCCAAGGCCAGCGACGCGGAGCTGGCGCCGGCGCGTTGCCTGCGCTCCGCCACTGGCGAGTGCACCGAAGGCACCCGTCGACGCCGAGCCACTGCCCACTCTGCTCTCTACGTCGAGGCTGCCGAGCTGGGCCATAAAGACCGCGGGTGCGCGGGGGGGGGGAGAAGGGTTCCGTGGCGCCGTCGAACCCGACGTTGGCACGCTTCACGCAGAGCGGGGCCGTGGCGTGGCGGTGTCTCGGGGGGCTCTGGAGGTCGCGGTTGGGAAAGACGCGGGTATGAACAACGCGTTGGATAGAGAAGAAGAGAGGGGGGGAGGGAATATGGCTTGGCGAGGTCGTCAGGCGGGGGCGAAGGTTGCCGGCTGCGGAGGGGCGGCGTCTACGACGGCGGCGGGCTTTCGAGCCTCTTTGCGGTGAATAAATAAATATTACCGACCCAGCGTGGTCGCTATTCAGCATATGCAGAGATCTCCCGTGCGATAAGGTCATCGCGTCCGCGACATCTCACCGAAGCGGCAGCAAGCGCCCCCGTAAACTGTGGCTGGGTCGGTGACAATTGCTGCCGCACCTGACGAATGCCGCCACTGACGCAGGCCGAACGGCAGGCCAAGCAAGACGCAGAGGATGATGCTGTGCGGCAGCGGCGCGACCTGACGGTGAAGGACGCGAACCAGTCGGTGTGGCTCCTCAAGGCGAGCGCTGGAGCTAAGCGGGGTCGTGTCGATGGCGGGCCTCAGTACGGACGAGAGCGAACCCCCAAACTTCCTTCTCGCCACCATCTGCTACCCCCCCCCCTCCAGGTCCCCGATGCTCTCGGCGCCGAGCTCGACTCGATGATAGCCGCCGCTGACGGCCGCCCGGTGGGCTCCTACAGCACCTGTCTCGATGCGTCCGGGGTCGTCTCCGGCGGTCACATCGAGCTCGCCGACGGGCGCAAATGGAGCATGGTCCCCGAGGCTGTCGAGCTGTCGCTGTCTCGGGGCGTCTCGACGCACGTGCTGGCGGACGAGACGGCGTCGGGGTCGGTGACGCCGCTGAGTGTGGCGGGCAGGGTGACAGGCCGGTTCGGCCTGCGGGTCGACCCGGCTGCGCCACCGGCGGCGGCGCCCCGGGCGGCTCAGGCGACCGCGTCTGCGCCCTTAAAGGGCGAGAAGGGGGGGGGCGGGGCTAAGGCCGAGGGCGCCGGGCCCGCGACGGGGATGGCGGGGGCATTGCCTGCGCCTGTCGCGGGCGCCCTGAAGCGCCCCCGCGCTATCATCGAGCCCGCCGTCACGATGAATGACCCCGACCTCGACGGCAACGCCACCGCCCTGGGCCGAAGCCGCTTCAGCCTCTTCCAAGCGGGAGGGACCGAGGGCGACTGGCACGCCGCAGCGAAGGACCGTCTTGCAGCCGCTGGCCCTGCTCGTGCCGAGCGCACGCTCGACAAGGCCGCGATGGAGACGGCTGTGCTCGGTCTCTTTCAGCGGCGCAAGTGGTGGAAAATGGCTGATCTCGTGCGGGAGCTGAAGGAACCTCAGCAATATGTCAAGGAGGCAACGATGGAGGTTGCACGAAAGCTTACTGTGGGTCCGCACTCAGGGGAGTGGGCTCTGAAGCCCGAGTACCAGATCGACGGTGGGGCGGGGGGGAAGGGGGGGGGCTGGAGATGAGGTGGGGGTTGGGTTGCTGTGTCGAAGGGTCGGGTCAGTTCGTCATGGACTCACGAGGGCAAGCCCCAAACGCCACCGTTTCCGTTTCGGGAAGCCCTCCAGCCCGATCCCGGCGACTCATCGGGAGTTTTGACGATGGATCCAGTCGTGCATCACGTCCGCATCGGTCTCTTGCGGCCGCGGGGCGCTGCGGTTTCCCCGGCCGGGCCGGCGACAGGGATGCATTCAGCGCCCACTGTCGCTCGCTTTGGTGGCTCTCAGGCCTCTTTTTCGGGCCCTCGCGCGAAATTTGTTGCAAGAGATCGCGCAGTGGGAGGTGAGCCGCGCCCATGGAGACGGAGCCTGGCCCTGACCTGGCCCCCAGCGTCGTCCCCCGTCACTCTCATCGGCAGTCGGTCCACCCCAAGCCCCCCTCCCCTCCCCCGCGCACCCCAGGAGGCGATAAGGAGAACATCTTCGATCGCATTGGCGGAAAGCTTCTCCGCGGTGCCGCGTCGCGTCTCCAGCGGGGCGAGATCACGTGCCTCGACTGCCGTGGGTCTGGCACCTGCCCCTGCGCGGCGTGTGCGGGCACGGGTAAGGCCGGCGGGGGCACAAAAATCAAGAGCACTGACGAGGCCGCGGCCACCCCGAGTGGGCGCGTCACCCGGTATGCGGCGGAGGATGGGGGGGACCCCACCTTCCGCGCCACCAACCGGTGTGGCCGTTGCCGGGGGACGGGCCGCGCTCTCTGTCGGTCGTGCGCGGGCAAGGGGCGCTACCTGCCCGCGGTGGATGCGGGGGGGGGGGGGGGGGGGGGGGGGGGGGGGGGGGGGGGGGGGGCGAAAATCCGGGCTGAGGCGAGGGGCAAGGGAGGCGGCCTATTTGACCGACCAGCTTGACCCCACGAGAGAGAGCGCCGGTGCCCTCCCCCCCTCATCCCATCACCCTCGCTTGGCCCTGGCGTCCCACTTGTTGGCCCGCGCCCGCATCGACGCCGCCCCCTCGGCCAGTAACCGTTTCTTTTCAACCCGAAAGAGGAGAGCTGTGCGCTCTCGCTTAGGCAGGGCGTCCGATGCCGCTCTGCTGGAAAGAAGGGCCTCGTCTTGGGCGAGGGACGTGCGTCCCGGCCGCGTCGCTTCCGCGTCGCACAAGTCGGCGAGCAACCGGAGGACCCTTCCTTCCCGCGCCGGGTCGGCTTTTGCCACGTCGCCGTCGCGGTCAGCGGCCGCGAGGGTGGCCGAGGGAGACGCGAGGGCTGCCTCTGCCGCCGCCCCAGTCGTCGCCAGCACTCGCGCAGCCCCGAGGGTCTCGCGCCCGAATCCGTTGCGCGCGCACGCGGCGCCCTCGATCCCCGTCGCCCACAGTCCCGCAGCCTCAAGCGCGACGCGCTGGGCGGCGGTAGGAGCAATGCCGCTGTCTCCATTCTCTCCTCCCCCGAGGTCCTTCAACGCCTGTCCAAAGTCCCCCGGGGCGAAGCGGTAGACGTCGACGGGGCACGAGGGCTCTACAAAACCATACCTCAATAGAAGCTGGTCGTTGGTGCGGTCGCCGTAGCTAACGCGGAGCTCGCCACTGCTGCCTGGGGCAGGGATGCCTCCGAGGCCGCCGTCGGTGGATTGCGCGTCGCACCGCAGCGTGAAGGTGTCGGAGAAATACTGATATGCAATCTACAGGGTGGGGGTAGGGGTTGGGGTGGGGGCTGGGATCAGGGACCTGCGCCGACGCCGCCCCTCCACCTCCCTCCTCCCCATGTTCGCCCCATGGCACGCCTTCTCCAACCAGCTCGCCTCGCTCGGCGCCCCCGAGGCGTGGTTGGCGAGGTCCACCAACGGCAGAAGAGCATACCATTTTAGTTTCTTCGACAGCAATGCGTCGTAGATAAGGTTGAAGAGGACAGCAGACAGACAGCCGTTTAGTACATCTGTGATGGAGGCACCGTTGGACACAATAGCGGCGCCCGCCAGTGTCACGACAAAGGCCGCTAAGCCGAGCCGGTCTTTGCCGGTGCGGCCCGAGTGGGGACCGGAGAAGAGGCGCGACTGGGCGGCTTGGAGGGACCGGAGGAGGTCAGACGAGGAGAAGGGGGCAGCATTGGGGGCAAGGCCGACGCCACCCGGCGAGCAGAGGTCAGCATCGAGGCGGGACCACGCGATGCCGAGGGACGTCGCATCGGCCTCCAGCGCGGGATACTGAAGCTTGGCGAGGTCGGCGGGAGACCACCCCGCCGCGCCGTCGACGTCGGACGCCGTGGGCAACATGGCCAGATATGGACTAAAGTCGGACTGGGAGCCGCGCCTCAGCTCTCCCATCAATAATAGCGCCATGCACACCTCGGGGGGCTGCTTCCGGTAGTAGGACTCCTCTATCAATCCCTTGAGACTAGGGGGGAGGGGTTCGCCTCCGGGGATGACACGGAGAGCAGCGGCGAGGGGCACCGTGATGAGGTCGGCGGCGGGGTCGGCGCCGACGGGGCACGCGAGGCCACGGAGACCACCGGTGAAGACGCCGGGGCCGACGCCGTTGATGCGCTTGACGCCCTTGTCGTCGCACCAGGCCAAAAAGGCGGCCGTCGTCGACGCCCCGTCGCCGCCTACAGCCGGGACCACCGCGGACCTTCTAGCGCCTGTTCTCCCCGCAATGCGTCGAACGTCGAACAAAACGACATGTTTACCCCCGTAAGGAGGAGCAACCGCCCCTCTCGCTGTCCTAACGTCGAGAAAACCCATCTGTCGAGAAAGCGGACGAGGCCGCGCCGCTCCGTATGGCGGCCGTCACTGAGTCGTCTGCCAAGGGCCCGAGCTCGCAACCCGTCGCGGAGAGCCGAGATGAAGTGTCCAGTAGGATAAGCCGAGGGCGTTCGAAGGTTCCAATCTCTACCAAAACTCACGAAACCCCCACCTGCCTCCACCCTCGTCACCCTGCCCGCTGCAGCCCCTCGTGGAACAGGGGATTGGAGTAGGCGTCGATGGCCTCGCTGACGCGCCCTCCCGCCGCCTTGGCCAGGGCCTCCCCCAGTCTCTGCGCCGATTCGGCCGTCGCCGCGCGTCTTGCCGACTCGGCGGCAGCGGCGGCGGCCTCGTCCCCCGCTTTGGCCGCGTCAAGCAGGGCCGTTCGGGCCGCACTCCGCGCGGCTGCCGCATCCGCCTCAGGGTCGTCGCTCTCGTCGTCGTCGTCGTCGATCTCGGCGCCACCCGCCCCCGTTCCCGCCCCTGCCGCGACGCTCATGGATTTGCGACGATACATCATCGAGTCACGACGCATCGCGCCCCGTTGCGCAAGGGCACCGCTTGCCCTGCCACGGGCATATGCTTCCAGGAGAGCCGTGGCAGCGGCAGGCATGACGTCGTCCAGTAGGTTCTGAGTAAGGCGCTGTCCTCTGCACTCGAGCAGGGGGGCGCGGAGTGCCGCAGCCTCGCCCTTGGCTCTGCGCTCGAGGTCAGCAACGCGGGCGGCACGACGCCAGGCAACAGCGCCGCCCATGACACGGGTGGCGAGGCGAGCGGCCCGCTCGGCCTCCCTATTCTCCCACGCGGCTGTGTTTTCCATCTCGCGGCGGGCGTGGGCAGCCGAGAGGGCCGATAGGGCGGCCTGGCGAGCGTCGGCGGCGCCATCACTGGCGGCGGCTGCAGCGTCACCCCCCTCCACACCAGGGCCCAGTCCCCACGCCGCAGGAGATGACAAGAACGCAGCGGGCCGATGCACGTCCCACCGTCGAGGCCACCCTCCGTAGTTGCGGGGGTTGCCGACGAAGCGAGCGACGCGCGCCAACAGGGCCGGGAGGACGGTGGACGCGTCCTCCTCCAACATGGCCGAGGGCGGCAAGGGAAGGGGCTCAGGGGGTGGCTCACCCGAGCGCCGAACACCGAGGTCAGGCAGAGCAGGGGGCTCGTCAGTCGCCGTGGCGCCCTTCTTTGGTCTTTTCTCCTTCTTCCCGCTGGCCTTCTTGGCAGCCGCTGCCGCTCCCTTGGCTGCTTCCACAGCCTGTGCCGCCGCCTCCTTGGCCTCACGCTCACGCTCGGCAGCCTCGCGGGTGGCCTCAGCCTCAGCCAAGGCGGCGGCGGCGCGGGCGGCATCGCGAGCGACCGAAGGTAGTTCGGGGAGGGACGTCGAGAGGACAATGAGGCGGCCGGCGTCGGGCGAGGGCTCGGGAAGGTCGGCAGAGACGGCGCCGCCACCTTGGAGCCCACCCTCGGCGGCAGCCGCGGCGGCGTCAGCGGCGGGCACAGCCTCCCCCAGGAGGTCGGACAAGAGGCGAAGCCACCCCCCGAGACGCGGCCGTGGCCCCGCCATGGCGTCAACCCGTGCCGCCCGATCCGCGGCCCGGACTGCTGCCGCCTCGTCGTCGGCCGCGTCGGCCGCCGCCTCGTCCTCCTCCGTCCACCCCGGTTGCTTCCTCCTTTCCTTTCTTTGAACCTCCCGCTCCCGTTCCTCGGCCTTGACCTCTGGTAGCAGTTCTTTTTCGAGTTCCGCTCTGCGCCGTTCCCACTCGACCACCCTCCCTTCAACGTCTGCGGCGTCCCTCGCCCGCTCTGCGTCCCACTCACCCGCCCTTCTCGCAGCCCCTTCGACATCGTCGTGGGGGTGAAAGAAGGCAGGAGGTGGGGGGGAGTCGGGCGTGGGGGGGGTGGGGGCGCTGGCCGCAGCAGCCGCGCGGGCAAGGCGGAGGAGGCCCTTGGTCGGGGCCAAGGGGTCGGCCGAGGCGAGGACGGCGGCAAGGGTCTCGAGGGCCGCCGCGGGGCCCTCGACTGTCGCGTTGGCGGCGGCCGCGGCGTCCGAGCCATGAGCGCCGACAGAACCCCCGTCCCGGAGCGCCGCCCACGCCTCGGCCGCCTCAGACAACAGGCGGAGACGTCGGCCCCGTGTCGTCTCGTCCAACTCGAGGGAAACCCAAGCCGTTGGGGCGACGGCGGGGTCGACGACGCGCGGTGGCAGAGGCGGAAGCTCCTCCTCGGGCTCAGTGGCGGCGGCTCCGCCCTTGCCACCGCCCTTGCCACTACCCTTGCCGCCGCGCGCGGCCTCAGCCACAACCCGCGCCTCGGCTGCTCGGAGGTAGCGTCCGGAGAGGAGGAGGGCCGCGGCCCCCTCCAGGGCGCGCGGCGCCCCGTCGAGCACCCACCCGCCACGGTGGGCGGGCAACGAGAGGTAATGCCGGAGCGCGACGCCCATCTCATGGTGGCCGAGCCGCGCCGGAGCCGCGTTAGCATCTACCGCCGCCGCCGACACCCCGCCTTTGCCCCCCTTGGCGGCGGGCTTGGCACTCCCCCCCCGAGCCTTGCCCACCACGCTCCCAGGTACCCCCCCCCCAGCAAGGGCGGGGTCGGGCGGACACAAGGCTAGGCGGGCCGCCCTGTCCTCGGGAGAGAGGGAGGCCCACCAGGTGACCGCCCCTCGGGGAGTGGCCACGGGGACTCGGTAGAGGGCTGCGAGAGCAACGGCCAGGCGGGTCTTTCCACTCGCAGGCGGCCCTGACAGGGCGATACGAGGCGCGGGCACGAGGCCCCGCCGCCGGAGAAAGACAGGGAGGGCTGCAAGAGCACCGCCGCGGCTGAAGGGGGGATAGGGATCAGCAGCCGAGGAGGGGGCGGCCGAGGCGTCAGCCAGAGCGTCACCGTCCTCCCCCGAGGCCTCCTCCTCCCCAACCCCGGAGGCCCAGACGGCGCGGCACCCCTCGCCGTCCGGCAGCTTCGTGCACGCAAACGGGCAGTGCAGCGACAACAGCGTGGCCCCGGGGTCGGCGAGAACCTCCGCGGCGCTTGCTCTTCTCAACGCGATCGATGCCGGATTCGAATTCGCCAAAGCGCCAGCCACCGCCCGCGCCACATCCCGGAGTGGTTCACCCCACGCCTCCGTCCCATCCGGGCGGACGCGCGGCGGGTCGGCGCAGAGGAGATAGCGCCCAGGGGGGGGGGCGTGGGCGACCCCAGCAGTCAGCGGGAAGGCGGCTCCGCGTCCATCCGGGGGAGCCGACGGCGCTGCAGATGCGTGAGACATCCGGCGCGCCCCTGTCCCTGTCACGTCGGGGGTGGTTTCCCCCGCGGGGTCCCCAGCGACGCGACGCACGTAGTCGACGAGGGCCTCGAGCCTCACCAGAGGCAGAACACCAGCGCCGCCCCCCGCCACAGCAGGCGGGGTGTCGGGATTCGAATACGCATCCCGCCAGAGGGGGTGGATCCCAGCGTCGCACTCTCCCCCGCCATAGACGAGGCCGGCAGCGACAACGTGAGTGCGCAGGCGGAGGTGGGGACAGTGGGCTCGGAGGAGGAGGCGCTCGACGCGCACGAGGTCGGCAGCAGAAGGCAGAGGGCACCGGCGTGGCTCGTCAGCGGCCGTGAGGGCGGGGTGGGGATGTGGGGGGGGGGCGTTGTTGAGCGGCGTCGGGGCGCCCCCCCTGGAGGTCGAGAGCGAGTTCGGCTCACCGTCCTCGGGGATGGGGGGCGGGACGGGGGAGGGGGAGCGGGCACCGCGGCCTCGGGGGGAGGTGGCCGCGGCAGAGCCTGTCGCTGAGCCGGGGCGAGACCCGGGGGCAGCAGGTGAACCCGACGTGCCGGGCGACAACGGGCCCGTGGCATCAGCCGCCATCGCTCTTCCCTCCGCGGCCAAGAGGGAGTCGTCATTGTCGACGGGGGGCGACAATGTGCCACCCCACCCGGCGGGGCCGGTGACGCCGACGAGGACACGCGCCCCGACGCCGGCTGCCTCGGCTGCGGCAGCGCGGGCGGCAAGGGTGACGGCGCGGCCTTCGCGCTCGCGCCCGGGAAGCACGGGAACGATGACGCAGGCGTCGTCGATCAGGGGGCGCAGGAGAGCAGCGTCCTCGAGCGCATCGACGCGCGAGAGGAGGGGGGGGGGAGGGCCTGTCGTCGACAGTCCGTTTTCCGAAGTCAGTCCAGCCGCAGGCGAGGCCCCAATGGAGCGCACGACGAGCCTCGCGCACGCGGGCGCGAGACTCGGCTCATCGGCGGTACCCACGACTTCGTATCCGTCGCTCTGCGCGGTGGGGGGGCGGGAGACTGTCGGCGCTGCACAACAAGGTGGTCGGACGGCGCGGCGCGGCGCGCGTCCGCCGCGTCACTGCTCCCGGGCTGCGCGGACTGTGCGAGTTGCGGCACGTCGCACGCAAGTCGAAATTCCGCTAAGAATCACTCGCCGCGAATGATTCAGCCAGGGCAGAGCCCACGAAGGTGTCCAGGCCCCCGACAAAGGCTGTCAGCTTTGGGGCCATCTCGTCTCCCCTCTGGGTCACTGTTGGAGACGCAACAAACGAAATTGGTATTTTAAAGGTCTCACTGACTTGCAGAGCCTACTAGAGGTGCTGTTGGGGGAATGGCTGCTCGGCCCAACGGAAAAGCTTGGCGTTCTCGTGTTACTGCGACTCGATGGGGCGCACCGAGCCCCTGCGATCTTCCTCTTGCATCCGAAGAAGTCGTGCCCTGCTTCGCGCCTCGCATAGCTCCGTCTCGACCCGTGCGAGAGCGCTAAACAATTAAAGAGGCGTCGAGAGGGAGCGGCCACCTTTGGCGGCGAAGGACGCAGCCCGGGAGGAGCCCACCGGGCTCGGTCGTCCTAGCGTGGCGCTATGCGCGTCCTTATTAAAGGCGGAGTGTGGAAGAACACGGAGGATGAGATCCTAAAGGCAGCAGTGATGAAGCGAGTGACCACCGGCCGGGGCCAGCGATGGCTGGCCTGCACCTGCCTCTCTAGTGCATCCCCGTGTCTGTTTCAGGCGTCACGGTCAGTGGGTTTCACGTTCCGCGTCCTCGAGAAGCTGTCAAGTCCTTCAATGTCGCTGTATTGTCCCTGTCGGCTGCCTCTCGCCCCGCCGACGGCCGTTCTCTGTTACTGCCGGTGCCACGGACCACGCAGGGTATGTCCTCGCCGCTGCAAGCCCCAACACCGACCCCCCCTTCCCCTCCTCTCGTAAACAGGTACGGCCTAAACCAGTGGTCCCGCATCAGTTCTCTCCTGGTCAGAAAGAGCGCCCGGCAGTGCAAGGCCCGCTGGTACGAATGGCTCGACCCGGCCATCCGCAAGACGGAGTGGACCCGGGAGGAGGACGAGAAGCTCTTGCACCTCGCGCGCATCTTCCCCACGCAATGGCGCACCATCGCGCCCATCGTGGGGCGCACTCCGGCGCAATGCTTGGACCGCTACGAGCGACTGTTGTCGAGAGCCGCGCAGGTGGAGGGTGGGAGCGGGTCGGTCGATGTGGGCCGCGACCCGCGCCGGCTTCGACCGGGAGAGATCGACTCGATGCCTGAGACGCGGCCCGCCCGTCCGGATCCCGAGGACATGGACGAGGACGAGAGAGAAATGCTCGCTGAGGCACGGGCCAGACTCGCCAACACGCGCGGAAAGAAGGCCAAGCGGCAGGCCAGAGAGCGGCAGCTGGACGAAGCGCGGCGCCTGGCCAATCTGCAGAAAGAACGGGAGCTCCGCGCCGCCGGTGTCGAGACCGGGGGCAGAGGTGGGCGCGGCGGGGACCGCGGGGGCGCCGGGGGCGGGGCCCTGAACCCGAACGAGGAGATCGCGTTTCAGGTACAGCTGCCCGAGGGGGCCTGGGATACCGCCGCGGAACAGGCTGAGGCGCGCGAGAGGGCGGCCGAGTTCAGGCCGATCAGTTACCAAGAGCTGGCGTCGAGTCGTCGGCAGCGGATCGAGCGAGCGCTGATGGCCGAGCAGAGGCAGCAGGGGGGGGGGGGGGGGGGGGGGGGGGGCGCAGGCAGCTCAAGCGGCGGCCGCGGTGGTGACGCGGCGGCGCAGGTAGCGGCGCTGGCAAAAGAAGCGGCGCAGGAGGAGCGGGCGTCGGTGGATCGGCGGGGCAAGCTGCGCCTTCCGGCGCCGCAGCTGAGCGAGGCGGAGCTCGGAGAGGTGGCGCGCCTGGCGAGCGGCGGGGCAGCAGGTGGCGACGCCGACCTCGGGGGCGCCCATGGTGGGGGTGCGGCGACGCGGCTTCTGCTTGGCGCGGGCGGGGAGACGCCCGCCCTCGGGTCCGGGGCGGCCATCGCCGCGGCTCTGGGGTCGGCGCGGACGCCAGCGGCGGGGACGGGGCGCGGCCCCGACCGCGTCGCAACCGAGGCGCGGGCTGCAGCGCTTGAGCGCGAGCGTGGGTACCTGATTGGCCGCGACGCTGAGGACAGGGCGCGCCGCGCTGCCGAGGCTGGCGAAACCTTCGAGACGACAGGGCTTGGCGCGGCCGACTGGGGCGGCGTCGCCCCCGCGCGTGACGGGTCGGGCGCTACGCCCCACCCGCTTGCGGCACACCTTGCAGCAACGTCGGGACGCGCCGGTGGTGTAGGGATAATTGGGGCCACGCCGCGCCTCGGAGGGTGGGACGGGCAACCCACGCCTTCGGCTACGCCTTCGTTCGCCCGAGGCGGCTCCGTCGCGTCGGGATGGGAGGACGAGGGGGGGGCGGGGTCGGGCGGCGCCTCCGGCCGTGGGCGCCCCCCCTCCCGCGGGGGGGATGGCCGCCGCATCTCGGTGGCCAACGTTCTCGCGGCTCTCCCTGCGCCCCGCTCGGCTATCTACTCCCTCGCTCCCCCCGAGCCCGAGGAGGGGCCCGACGCGGGGGACGACGACCTCGCTTCGGGACCCGGAAGAGGAAGAGACGAGGATGCCGCAGACATCGACGCCCGTCGGGCAGCTGCGGTGCGAGCGGCTGCGGAAGCCGCCCTCGGGGCCCGATCCGCCGCAGTGCGCCGGGGACTGCCCCGGCCCGTAGCCGCCGGGCCAGCGTTGACGTCGGCGCCCGATGTCCTCGTCGTGGGTGCCGAGGGGAGCGTCGCTGCGGCGGGGGCCGTGGTCTCCGCGGCCGTGGCAGCTCTCGTTGCCGACGATGGGGTGCGGCATCCCGTCCCCTCTGCGGCAGGGGGAGGGAAGAAGCGCCGCCGGGGCGCCGAAGCTGCTGCTGCGGGAGGGGGAGGGGGCCTTCTCCCCCTGCCTGACCCGGCGATGCTCGACGCGGCCCGTCTCGTCATAGAGGCCGAGGCCGCCCTCCGTCCTCCTTCCACTGCCCTCCTGGACGACCGTGCCGCCCTCGCGGCTGCCTTTGCCGCGCGCAATGCGGGAGACCCTGACCTGGAGTCCGACGACCCCCGTGTGGCCTTTCTCCGAGCCAAGGTGGCGGCCGACGATGGGGCCCGGCGGGCAGCCAAGGCCGAGAAGAGGCTGGGGGCCGTCATCGGCGGTCTCCGGGCGCGGCACGATGCCCTCGCGTCGCGCTGGGAGGCCGCCGCCAAGGCGGCCTCGCGGGCCGAGCTCGAGGCGGTGTTGCTTGCTGACCTTCAAACGCGCGAGGCGCAGGCTGGCACGCGGCGCGTTGACGACGCCACGGCGCGGGCAGCTGCGGCAGCGGCGGCTGAGGCGGCACTCCAGGAGCGGCACCTCGCCCTCGACCGTTGGCTGCGGGATGCGCGGATAAAGCTGGCAGCGCAGGAGGGGTCCTGACGATGTGAAAGGAGAGTGAGAGGTTGTCAACGTTGCACATTCGACCCCCGTTCTGCCCAGACACCCGCTCAGCCCGAACCACTCGTTCGATCCACCCATCGATGGGTGCGTGGGTGTTGACCAAAACGCCGATCCCATCTTCTTTTCAGAACTTGGCGACCCGGTCAGCCACGACACGCTCGTTGTCCTCGGCGATGCGGGCCCGCCCCGCGTTGCGCCAGTCGAAGGAGCACGCGTGGTCGTCGGGCTGCCGATGGATACTGCACACGAGGACGCCGCACTTGCACGTGAAACCCCCGACAAGGCCGACCTTTTTGCGGCACGTATGGCACCGGGGCTTGAGGGAACCACCAGCAGACGTGCCGGGGGTGGTGCCGAGGGAAGAGCCCACGCCCGATAGGGGGGTGCCCGCGGGGAGTGAGGGCGCCGCGGGGTCGGCGGCCGAACCGGTCCGGGCGGGGATGCTGACGGGGGGGGGCGGTGCTGGCGGGCCGGCGTCGGGCGAGGGCGCCAAGGGGCTTGAGACGGGCGGGGCGGGCGAGGCCGTGAGGGGGCCCGAGGAGGGGGCCGCAGAGGGGCCCGCGCCAGCGTCGGCCGGGGGCGGAGCTGTAGACGCCTGCGTAGTGGGGACGGGGAGTGGGGAGGGGGTAGGGGGCATGGGGGATCGAAGAAGGGGCAGTCCTGTGTGCGCCAGAGCCACCACCCATTGGGCATGACGCCAGATGCGCGTCGACGAGATGCCAGGCCTTAGCGAGTCCTGGGTCCCGTCGCGGAGAGCGCAGCGCACCGAACGACCGAGAGCCGCGCGCGCGATCGCGTGCGGGTCCAGCGGGGCCGCGAACGACGCGAGCACGCGGCAACAGGTCGCAGGCGCGCCGGGCCGGCCTGTGATGACGCGCCGACCGTCGCACGAAGGACGGTCTCCCGATCTCCACGACGTGGTTCTCGCGCAGAAAAAGACCCAAGGACGTGAAATTAGGCGTCTTTATCGTCATCGACTGAGGCGCGCGCCGAAAAGATGGTCGAGGTTGCGCGGCGAGGGTCCCCCCTCGTCCAAGGTTCCTGCCTTCGCACGTTCTCTTCGGCCTGTCTCCGCGCACGTCGCCCCGTGCGCGCTCTCCCACTGTCACTCGCCTCTGGAACTGCGTCATCGGCGACCGCGGGACGGGGCGCCGCGACCGCGGGAGCCGCGTTGACCGTCTGCTTGTAGCACTGGCTGCAAAGTGACATCGTGGCGGGGTTCCTGTAATGGATAAGCGAAGAGCGCGGTCGGAAGGGTAGAAACGGAGCTGATGCGCAGCGTAGCGTGTCCGGGGCGGCCCCGCCCGCATGGCGTCGTCCGTCGGGTATGCAAATGGCTCTGCGGAGCGCGAATTCAGAGCTACTCGCCCGAAAAAACCACAGCCTGCAGCGCATAGAGTGGGAGCGCTTTCGCTTCCTCCATCTCCGGACTTTTCCATCCTGTTCCTGGTCCTCTGGAGCTGTTTCTAGGCGGGACGACGACGGCAACAGCCCTTGGCGGCTGGGGTGGAGTTGAGAAGGGCGAAGGTGGGCGTTTCCAGAGCTTGGTTCAGTGGCGGTATTAACCCGGTCGGTCCTGGAGACGGGGGCGGGCGGGGGCAGCCAAGAAAGGGCGACGGCCACCGACGACTCGACAGCATCTTCCTCGTCGCCCGTTGCCTCGCCCCGCACAGAGTTCGAGGTTTGCCGCCCGCACCCCCCCCCCCTTCCCCAATCCCTCACTAGTTGCGAGACCCCCTGGGCAGCCGGAGCGCCCGGAGAGAGTTGAGCGTCACAGCGACGGTGCTGCCCTCGTGAACGAGCACCGCTACCCAAAGGGGCGTCCACCCAGCGGCGACAGGCAGGGCCGATAAGGCGACGCTGATCAGCGCGAGCGCCACGTTCTGTGCGGCGAGTACCCTGGCCCGTCGGGCAGCGGCTACGAGAAGGGCGAGGCGGGCGAGGGGTGGGGTGGGGTCCCCCCCGACAAGAAGGACGACGTCCGCAGCGGCCGCGGCTCCGCCCGCGTCGCCAGCAGGGGAGAAGGCCACGCCGCAGTCGGCCGCGGCTAGGGCGGGAGCGTCGTTGAGCCCGTCGCCCACCATGATAACGCCGCCACCGGGTGCGGGGGGACCACCGGGGGGGCCCCGCCCCTCGCGGATCGCCTCGACCGCCTTCAACTTGTCCTCGGGAGCGAGGCCCGCAGTGACGGACGCGAGGGCGCCCCCCGCGTCTGCCTCGCGCACGGCCGCAAGGGCGCTGCTGCTGTGGTCACCAGTGAGCAAGTGGACAGCGAGACCGGGACGGAGGCGCCAGCGGGGGGGTAGGGGCATTGTGCCGCCAGAGGGGCCGCTGGAGTCGCCTGCTCGCAGCTCCCGTGGAGCCCGCGGAGCCCGCGGAGCCCCCCTGAGCGCCCAAAGGGCGTCGGCGGCGCCCTCGCGCGGCGTGTCGGCGAGCTCGATCCCGAGAGCCACCGGGGTGCCCCCCTCCCTCGAGGACTCTCCGGTAACAGCGTCGACAGGCGTCAGCACGACGGCGGCGCGGGGCCCGCCCGACACTTCAGCAGCAGAGGCCCAGGCCGCGAGGCAGGTGGCAGCCTCAGAGTTGGCCGGCAGCATCCCGAGGCAGAAGGTCGGCGAGCCAAGCGCCGCCATCCACTCGCCCCCCATCCAGATCACGGTCGCGAGGACGCCCCGGCCGGGCACGATCTCGGCCGACTTCGCCGACGAGAGGCGGGGGCCGTCGGCACCGTCTGAGTCCGGACCACCGAGCACAAGGGCCACCTCGTCGACAGCCGCCGCAGCAACCGCCCGCGACACCGGGTGCGACGAGAGGGCGGACAGGGTCCCCGCGGCGGCCCAGAGGGCGCGCCGGCTTTCAGCTGCCCGCAGTCCCTCTCCGCCGCAGAGGGTCGCCATGGACGCGGCCGCCCCTGCCCCTGCCCCGTCGATGGACCCATCGACCGTCGACAGCTCTCCCGTCGTCAGGGTTCCCGTCTTATCGAGACAGAGGTGTCGCGCTGATGCCAGGGCGTCCAGAGCATCCCCCCCTCTCACCAAGAGTCCCCGCCTGGCGAGGGCGGCGAGGGCGGCCGGGTAGGGTAGGGTGGCGGCCGCGAGGGCACATGGGGCAGCAGCGGCGAGGAAGCCGGCGGACCGGTAGAGCCCTCCACGGACGCCCAGGAGGGGAATCTCCAGGAAAGATACTCGGAGAACCAAGGGTAGAGAAAGCGCGATTGCGAGCACAACGCGGCTGTAGGTCGCTGAAAAGGCGTCGATGGCACGGGCGGCGGAGGGGCGTCGGGCCTGGGCCTCGCGCGTCAGCGAGAGGACGCGGGCAGGCGCCGACTGGTCCGCCGTCCTCTCGACGCGGAGGACGAGCGGAGCATCGACGACGGAGGAGCCAGCGGGCAACAATGTGCCGACAGGAGCGCGGAAGGCGGCGGCCTCTCCGGTGACGTGCTCAGCCGAGACGAGGGCCTCGCCCAGGACGACAACAGCGTCCGCAGGGACGCCCCCACCCGCCGAGACAACGACGCGGTCCCCGGGCTCGAGGGCCGACGCGGGCACCTCCTCGAACCGGTCGGGCCACTTGTCGTCGTCGTCATCCCTATTAGGGATGACCCGCGCGGCCGAGGTGGGGCTGCCCTCGAGGAGGCGCGCGAGGTCTCCTCCCACCCGCCGGGCAAGGGACGCTTCGACCGCGTGTGACAGCTGAAACAGACATAAGAGGAGAGCCCCCTCTGTGGCACACCCAAGTGGCACGGTTGCGAGGGCGGCGGCCGTCATCAGCGTGTGTGTGTCGACCCGAAGGGCGGCGAGGCCAAAGGCGAGCTCAAGCAGGGCAGAGGGGGCGAGCAACGCCCACGCGGCCGCGAGCAGGGCGCGGGAGACAGCGGGCGCAACGCCCGGAGAGAGCATGGCGGCCACCCATGGCCAAGACGCGCTGGACGGGAGGGTGAGGAGGAGGACGGCAAGGGCGTCGGGGGGGCGCGCCGGGCCCATGACGGAGAGGATGGCCGACGCAGCGAGGAGGGCCCCAGCGATGGCCGCGGCCCGCCACGAGTGAGCCAATCGATCCCGGATCCGCATCGCCAGACCTCGCTCTCCTCCGAGTATACTAAGGAGGGCGCGCGACGCGGCAGTGGCGTCAGTTGGGGCATGAAAATGGCCGCAACTGCCCAGCGAGGGGGCATGCTCATGGCTGCACCCGGGACCATGCACGTGCGCGTGGTTGTGGCGACAGTTGTGGCCGTGCCCGTGCTCATGGTCGTGCCCATGGTCATGATCGTTTTCGTGGTCGTGCGGGCGCGAGAGGGAACTGCTGCCCGGCTCGTTCATTTGGTCATGCCGGTGGGGCTCGCGTGTGTTGGCGTGGCCGCGGCGTCCCCCTTCGCGGCCCGTGTCCGTCTCGGCGCCGCTCCCGCACGTCCTCATGATCACGAGCCGTCGCGAGACACGTCGAGGGGGGGTGGGGAGGGGGGCGGCGGCATCGCCGTTCGGTCTGGGGTGGAGTGAGGGTGCCTCGACGACGGTGGCATGAGGACGACGGCAAGTGGTCGGGCATGTCAGGATGGGGAACGAAATCGACGCCTTCGACTCGCCGGGTGGTTACTGCGGTCGCTACATCGCGAGAAAACATCGCTATGCGTGGGAATGCGCGAATAACGCGGACGTTTCGCCCGCCAAAAGGACTGAAGGAAGGGTCACGGCCGGCGCTCGGTCCGGCCGTCCCCGCCGTGCTCGTGCGCAACGTGGCGGGTTTCGCCGGCGAGGCGGAGCGAACGCCCGCGGAATCTTGCAACTTAACTTTCCATCGACCAAAACGGGATGTGACGAGAGAGTCTTGAACTCGGCGTTCCGCGTTTTGGCCTCCGTGTTTGGCCTCGGCAGCATGAGGTGGGGCAGCGCGAAGCGCAGCGAGCTGATGACTTTTTCACGCACCCAACACTGCCCTCACTGTTCTCCCTCGAGCCCGAGCACGGCGTCCATCCTCGGCCCGTCGGGCACCACCCCACCAGGGTTGAGCGGAAAGAGCTGACCAAAGTAGGACCGACGCGCCGCGTCCACATCGAACGTGTCCGCCACGCCCGGCAGTGCCCACATGCGTCTCATCCAGGCCAGCAGGTTAGGGTACCTACCCCCCGCTATCCGGTGGCGCCCGCATTTGAAGAGGCTGGTGTAAACGGCGTCGAAGCGCACGGCCGTGGGAAACAGGCAAACGTCCGCCTCAGAGGGAGCGTCGGTGCCGAGGAGCCATCCCGTCGCGCTCCCGGACAATGCGGCTTCGGCTCTGTCGAGGGCAGGCCAGAGGCTGGCCTGGGCAGCGTCGTATGCCGCCTGCGTGGTGGCGAAACCGGATCGATAGACAGCGTTGTTGACATCGGCGTAAATCCAAGCTACCGCTGTGTCGACGTCGGCCTCGCGCCCGGCGGGGCGGAGTGGGGACGGCGTGGAGGTGGAGAAGGAGGCCGCGGACTCGGACGACGGGCCGGGGCCGGCGAGCCCCGCCGACGACGTCCCGAGCATGCGGAGGATGTCGGCGCTCTCGTTGCTGACCATGCGCTTCGTAATGCGGTCAACCAGGAGAGGCGCCGTGCACCGTCCAGTGTAGGTCGCCCCAGGGTCGCCTGTTTCGGCTTGTTCCAACGCGTCGTAGACTTCCCGCAAGTCCCGCTTCCCTCCAAAGACAGGGTCTGGTCGGTCGTGTTCGAAAACCCACCCGCCGCGGCTGGCCCGCTCGGCGTCGTCCGTCATGACCGTGACGGAGACGGACGACCGGTCGAGGCCGAGGGCGGCGAGGGCCAGCGTGCAACGGTGGCACCAGGGGCACGCGTTGCCCACGTACAGATGGTAGCGGCCGGGCTCGGCCGGCAGGTCTGGCGTCTGCCCGATGGTGCCTCTCGATGTGTACTTGGGGCGAACGTAGGCGCCCGAGGCATCGCGGGGCGCCAGCTCAGTCATAAAGGCCGTCCAGAGGGCCGTCCACGTGGTCTTGACGCCCTGCGTTGCGGTGCGAGGGGCGCTAACAGGGTAAGCGGGGCGGCTGCGTCGTGGGCCGCGCCGTCGTCGAGGCCGCGGGCAGTGGTGCCCACGCTCGGCGAGGCCGCGGGCGCCACCGCCCGCGGCCTCCCCGAGCCGAATGCCGCCTCTCGCCTTCACCAGAACCCCCTGAGGGACAAGATTCCCGGTCCACTCGAGTACAGACAAGCCTTTTGAGACCTTTACGGCATTGACAGAGACGGCACGGCCGCGTCGAAGCGGCCGACACGACGAGACGGCACATGGATGGCCCCAATTCTCGGTGGAGGCACCCGCCGACCTGGCGTGCACCGATGCGACAGCGAAACCCACCAGGTTCGCCATCGCGACCACCGCTGTGAGAAGATGGACCCGGCGGAGAAAGAAAGAATGAGTTTCTGAAAGGTAGTCTCGTCCTCACGACGCCATGAGCTGCCGCGGCAGCTGGCCAGGCTCCCCCCCCAGGGCGTCCCAGCAGAAGGTCCGCCCGTCCCACCCCGACGACGCAATGGCCCCCTCGACGAGGTTGGACCAAGAGAGGCCAACGGCAAACTCGGTGTGGTGCCCCCACCGCCGTGCCGGGGCCAGCCGCGCCAGCCCCCCCGCCCCCCCGAACCCGCCCCCACCGGCCGCCGTCTCCCAGAGGCATACCGACATGTCGTAGCTGGCCGAGGCGAGGAGAGACCGTTGGTGGGGCGACCAAGCGACTCGGCGCACGGCGAGGCCGTGTCCCATAAGGATGGAGAGCGGCATGCCCGGCCGGCGGAGATCCCAGATTCGCCCCTCTCCATCAGCCCCCCCTGTGGCCAACAGGCAGTCGTCCCACTTGTTCCAATCGACGCTGAGGACCTCGCGATCGTGTGCCCGCAGCGTCAGGGACGACGAGGGGGCGCGGCAGTCCCACACCTTACACGTGCAGTCGCCCGAGGCTGTGACGAAAACTGGGAACGTGGAGAGGGGGAGGGGGAGAGGGGGGTTGGTGGGTCTTGTCTCTCTTTCTCGGTCTCTGCCTCAGCCTTTCTCTCCCACTCTCGCCCTCGGCGTCCGTGGGGCACCAAGATGCGGAGTAGACGCAGTAGCCGTGCTCAGCAAATGACCGCAGCGCGCGGGGCGACTCGGGGGACCAGAGCCGGGCGGTGTCGTCCCAACTTGTGGACACGAAGACGTCGCGCCGGACGAGCCCCCAATCGAGCGAATGGACCTCGCGGGCGTGCTCGGCCCAGGCGCGGAGGGGGTTGGCCCGGGGAGGGGCGGCAACATCCCAGAGCCGTACGGCGCCGTCGCCGCCGGCTGTGGCAACGAGACGGTCCGACGCCTCGGACCATGCCACGTCGTAGCACCCGTCTAGAGTGGGGAAGCTGGCGACCTCGACAACGCCGCGGGGGGTCACGTCGATCACGTGGACGGCCCCGTTGCCCACGATACCGTAGTTTTGGCTGGAGGCGACAGCGAGCCGGTGCGGGTCAAATGGACTCCACTCGACACCGTATCCCTGAAAGGGGCTTGCATGGAAGCCTGCAGCCCTACCCGGGGGAGGGGCGCCGGGAGTGACCAGCATCGTTTCTTGGGGTCCCGCGCGCCGCCCCGGCGCCCTCACTCTCGCGGCGCGCGGGCGTTCGGCCTGGCGGCGACGGCGGCCGAGGCCGGGCAACGAGGCTGCGGCGGGCGCAGCACGGGGACGGATGCGACGGGCGGCGCCGCTCGCACCCCCGATGACGACACGCCCCGGTATCACACTGCTTTGGTCGCGGGGGGGGTGTACATTCTCCTCTCGGGCCTCAACGCTGGTCTCTCACCTCCGTCCTCGACGAAACGCCGCGTCTGGGCCCGCCCGGGATTCTTCGTGCTCCGCCTCGCATCCTAGCTGGACCGCTGGACGGACGGCGGGCAACATGGCCGGGATGATGGCGAGAGATTCGGACGGGAAGTCCCGACGGCTCGCCAAGGTCACCCGTAGAGGCCGACTGCCCGAAAGCGGCGCGGGGCCGATCCCGGGCGCAATTGGGCTCGCAACGCATTATTTGCGCGGAGACGGAACCATGGCGTTGGAATTATTTGCTGAGGACCGAGAAGGTCTCGGCTGCGCCTCGAGAACGGCGGCGGCTGGCGCTCGCTCGGCGCCCACGCGCTGGGTGGCTTCTCCGTGCGCTCTCGGGGGACAATGCGGTTCATCGTTGGCGATTTCGTCTCAAAAATAGACGGAAGCGCCGTCTCAGATGCGGAGGATGCGCGCCAGAGAAGGTTACAGGCGTCGAGCCCAATGGGCGTGTCGTTGGCCCGTTCTGGACTGGGCCCGGCCCTAGCCAATCGTGGCGCCGCCGATTCCCAACTCCCCTCCCCCCCCTCCCCACTTTCCTTCACGCAGCAACCCCAGATCATCCTTTTGAGGGAGGGGACGGACACGAGTCAGGGCAAGGCTCAGCTGATCAGCAACATCAACGCCTGCGCCGCGGCTGTCGACACGGTCCGCACGACCCTAGGCCCTCGCGGCATGGACAAGCTGATCCACGACGACCGCGGCAACGTCACTATCTCAAATGATGGAGCTACCATCATGCGCCTTCTCGATATCGTCCACCCCGCCGCAAAGACCCTGTGCGACATCTCGTTGTCCCAGGACTCTGAGGTGGGTGACGGCACCACGACCGTCGTGGTGTTGGCCGGCGAGTTTCTCAAGGAGGCCAAGCCCTTTATCGAGGACGGCGTCCACCCTCGCGCACTAGTTACGGCCTACCGCGCTGCTGCGCGCATGGCCGTTGACAAGGTTAAAGAGCTCAGTGTCGACATCGGAGGTGGGGACGATGCAACACGGCGGTCTATGCTGCAGAAATGCGCGATGACGTCTATGAACTCTAAGCTCGTCTCTGGGGAGAAGGCGTTCTTCGCCGAGATGATTGTCGACGCAGTCTCGAAGCTAGACCCCCGCACCTTGGACCTGCGCATGATCGGCATCAAAAAGGTGGTCGGAGGCGGGCTCCGCGACTCCTTCCTGGTCGACGGTGTGGCCTTCCGCAAGACCTTCTCGTACGCCGGATTCGAGCAGCAGCCCAAGCGGTTCGAGAAGCCCAAGATCCTCCTATTGAACATCGAGCTCGAGTTGAAGGCCGAGCGAGACAACGCCGAGATCCGCCTTGACGACCCTGCGAAGTACCAGTCTATCGTCGACGCCGAGTGGAACATCATTCATGAGAAGCTGAGGTTGGCCAAGGAGGCTGGGGCTCAGGTGGTGCTGTCGCGGTTGGCCATCGGGGACCTCGCGACTCAGTACTTTGCCGACAACGACATGTTTTGTGCTGGTCGTGTGCCTGACGACGACATGCGGCGCGTGGCGACGGCTACGGGCGCGCGCGTGCAGACGACGCTCAACGGCCTCACGAAGGACAACGCGGACGCCGTGCTGGGCAACTGCAGCATCTTCGAGGAGACTCAGGTGGGCAACGAGCGGTACAACCTGTTTATGGGGTGCCCCGCCAGCAAGACGGCCACCCTTGTCCTCCGCGGTGGTTCTGAGCAGTTCATCGAAGAAGCGGAGCGGTCTCTCCACGATGCCATCATGATAGTGCGCCGCGCCATGAAGCACCCCCATGTCGTGCCCGGCGGGGGCGCCATCGACCTCGAGCTCTCCAAGCACCTCCGTGAGCAGTCACGTGCCATGGAGGGCAAGGAGCAGCTCTTTGTCGCCGCTTTCGCTAGAGCACTCGAGGTCATCCCCAGGCAGCTCTGCGACAATGCCGGCTTCGACTCCATCGACGTCGTCAACCAGCTTCGCGCCAAGCACCACACGGGAGGCGCCGAGGGGCGCAACTATGGTGTTGACGTGTCGACAGGCGGCGTGTGTGACACCTTTGCCGCCTTTGTGTGGGAGCCCTCTCTGGTCAAGGAAAACGCCATCCAGGCCGCGTGCGAGGCCGCGTGCCTCGTGCTCTCGGTCGACGAGACGGTGCGGAATCCGCAGTCCGAGCAGCAGGAGGCGATGGGGGGGATGGGGGGCAGGGGGGGGGGGAGAGGTCGCGGTGGGGGGGGGGGGGGGGGGGGGGGGG
>Ga0181573_10000876_pt1 | contig 30953 bp, 21 predicted proteins | sample 101ome_25_FD_148643 | JGI IMG/M metagenome (GOLD analysis project Ga0181573, IMG submission 148643) | Coastal salt marsh microbial communities from the Groves Creek Marsh, Skidaway Island, Georgia - 101409BT metaG (spades assembly) | ecosystem: Environmental > Aquatic > Marine > Intertidal zone...
CAGGATGGGCAGGATCTGCCGGTAGTAGGGCACGAGCGCCTCGCCCACCATATCGGCGCTCACCACCAGCTTCTGGAGCAGCTGAAGCACGATGCACACCACCGCCGGGTCGCGCGTGTTCAGCGCTGTCTTGATGGGCACGATGAGCTGGGGAATCACGGGTAGGATCTTCTGGCCGCCAGCCTTGAGCATATCCTCCACGCCCTTGACCGCGAGGAACCTGTACGGTTCCTCCTTCTCCCGCACGCCGTCCCAGAAGATGGGAAGGTAGTGGTGGTAATCCAGCTTGTCGACCCTTTCCACTTTCCACGCGATTTCATTCTTGGTGCCCGTGGACACCGCCACCGGCAGGTCCCCGTTTTCGTAAACCTTGCGAAACAGCGAGTTCGGGGGATTGTCCCTGGGTTTAAACGCGCCAGCCTTCGGCGGGCCGATGTCGGGCTTCGGCTTGCGCAGCACGCCGGCCTTGATCCTGTCGCCGTCGCCCTTGCGGAGGAACTCGGAGGCTCGACCTTTGTCGGTGGGCCACCGGTGCGTCATGGAACGCGCCTCGTATTTGGGCACGGGCGCGTCGATCTTCGGGTGCGCTCCCGCCCTGCGGTGCATCATCGGAAGGGTCTGGTCGAAGCACTGCGTCGGATCGGGCGGGTGTGGGGTCGTGGATGGTTAGACGGTGAAGTGTCGGGCGCGGGCGGATGTGATGATTTCTCCCGATTAGGAAAACGCGACAGCGGCGGCGAGGTGCGGGGTCACACGGATGGTGTAGCACGCACCGAACCAGACTCTACGGGGTTCTTAGACAGGGAGGCGCCCTTGATCTTCACGTCGCAATACCTGAGGTTGAAGGTAAGGCGGGAAAGGCGGTCAGCGGGCGGTGTCGATCAGGGCGGCGCGCAACACGCGCGGGGAGGAGGCGATGGCCCAAAAAGGGGTTGGCAAATCACAAATTCCCGAGACCCGAACTTTTCGGGTCCGCGCGGGCGACGCGCGCGCGCGCGTGGGCACTCACTGGTTGGTGAAGAGCGATCCAGCCACGTCGACGGTCTTGACGTCGCCCATGGTTCGCGTATCGGGATCGGATCGAGCGATCGGGCGTGTTCCGGCGCCGTCCGCGGTGCGTTCGAGGCGCCAGCGAGTCGAGCGCTATATCCGGCTCGCGGTTGGGTTTGGTTTTCGCATTTTCGTGGAGTTTTTGCCGCGAACTGGCCGTTGACAACGCAGTTTTGAAGGGGCGCGGGCGCCCTCCGCAGCCATGCTGGCGACGTGCCGGCATGCCCCCTTGCCACGCCCGACCCGCGTCCGTGGACGCGCGTCCACCACGATACGCGCTTCATCGTGTCCAACCGGCGAGACCCCCAAGGACGAGGACGAACCCGACGTACGCATCCCCGAGGGCGTGGCGTGGACCAGCACCAAGGACAGGCGCATGGTCGAAGCCCTGAGACGACGCGCCAGGGTCATCTCCCAGATCAAGCTACAGCGCTCGCGCGTGAGCGTGGGCGACTACGTCTCGGACGAGGTGACCAAGTTCCGGGGCGAGCGGTTCAGGATCGAGAGGCAGATCGTGGCGATGCGGAAGGACCTGGAAGCGAGGACGACGCTGGGCAGGTTCGAGGAGTGCAAAGTTCTCAAGAATTCAATCGCCGACGCCGAGTCCCGCCGCGACGGAATCACGCGCGCGATCGAGGCGGAGCAGGAGCGCCTGCTCCGCCGATACGACGAGGAGCTGTGAATCGCCCCCGTCGTCGTGTACCAAAACCCATTCTTTCCGTTGTCTGTACGAACGCACAGTCTAGAGCTAGTCTGTTGTACCATTGTTGGCGAGCTTGAAGCCGTCCTCCCGCTCGCGGAGCCACGCCGCGAGGTCGTCGTGCCCTTCCAGCCTCGCCATCTCCGCCGGGGTCATCCCGTCGTGGTAATCCGGCGCCACGTGATCCGCGCCCAACCCACCCACGTCGAGGAGCCACTCGCACGTCTCGCGCCGACCCTTCACCGCCGCCTTGTGCACCGCGCTGTGCCCGTTGTTGTTGAGCAGCGTCATGTCCAACCCGAGTCGTCTCAGCCACTCGCACATCCCCACGTCGCCCGACTGCGCCGCCCACTGCGCCGCGTTGCACCCGAAACTGTTCAGCGCGCGCCAGTCGCACGACGCCACGTTCACCAGCCAATCGCACGTCGCCAAGTGTCCCTGCCAAACCGCCCAGTGAAACGGAGTCGTCCCGTCCCTCGTGGGCGCGTCGACGCTCAACCCTTTCTCGCGCCACAGCCACTCGCACACGTCCGTTTTTCCGTTACGCGCCGCCCAGTGCATGGCATTACGGCCGTCCCTCACCTGCGTCGACCTCGCGTCCACGCCGCACGCGTCGACCAGGTGTTTGCACGTGCCGAGGTGGCCCGAACCGGCGGCCCAGTGCAGCGCGTTGCTGCCGTGTCGATCGACGCACCGCCTCGGGTCGAAGATGCCGCGCGCCGACAACTCGCGCAGGGCGTCGAGGTCGCCGTCCCTCGCCGCGGCGAGGCCCGGGGGGAGCACATCTTTCTCAGCTCCGTCGCGGCGGCGGCGCTGGAGGTTCGCGGACATCGACGGGATATGCGCAGGGGACGGGTCCGCTCGAAACGCGAGAGGCGCCGCGCGTGTCGCGACCAGCGCCACACGGCTCTCCGCGACGGCCGCTTTGGCCGACTCGTACGAGCGTCCGTGCTTCACCTGCTGGTGCGTCGCCAGGCCCTTATCCCCGGCGAACATGTGCCCGCACCGGCGGCACAGCAGCGCGCCGTTCGCGCCGTTCTCGAGCAATCTTCGCCTGGTGAGCAGCGCGATGGTCCCGACGCCTCCGTCGCGGTCCGACCCGGCCCGCGCCCTTCGCTTCGCCGCCCTCGCCGAGACGTGCTCGTCGAGGCGCGCCGCCGGGTGGTCGGGTCGCCCCGGCCCGCCCGAACCGCCGCGCGGGGCGTCGGGCGGCGGGAGCTCGACGCGCACGTCGGCGACGAGCTCGGAGAGCGCGCGCGGGTCCATGGCTTCGATCACCGCGTCCGCGATCTGCGTCGCGTCCGCGTAGGTTCGATGCCTGGCGACGCCGAGGGCGGAGACGACGACGACGTCGATGGCGCCGTCGGGCCGACGAGACGCGCGCATCGTCCCGGGCTCGGTGGGTGGCGCGGGCGGCTCGGGGGCATCGGCGCCGGTGGCGTCGTGCGAGGCGCGGGTCATGGCGTCGAGCTTGCGGAAGACGGTGACCGGCGCGTGGCATCGGTAGTCCGCGCCGCCCGCCGACGCCTTCGGGGACGCTCTCGCGCGCTCCTTGGGCAGCGCGAGGACCCGCCGCGACAGCTCGGGGCCGACAACCTCGGAGCACGCGGCGAGGATGAGCTCGGTGAGGCGCTCGGCGGCGTCGTCCGCGCCGACGACGCCCATCCCGCCCCTTCCGGCGCCGCTCGGGAGTGACGAGGAACACTCTTTTCGCGGGCGAGAGTGCCCACTCATCACATCACCACCACCAGACCACGAAGAGTGGAAGCGGCCTCCGCTCTTGCTCACTCCCCGGAGCCGACCTCGACGGAGACCATGGCCGGCGTCGTCGCCGGCGGCGCCATCGCGTCGGCTCACCCGCGCGTCCGCCCGCGCGCGCGCTCCCGAAACCCCGCCCCCGCATCGGTCGACCCGCATCGGTCGCCAGCTGTGCCAGCTCACCAGAGGCGGACGACGATCGCGCGCTCGAGTTTCGGCGACCCCGGATACTGGGACGACGTCATCTCGCTGATGACCCCGAGCGTCAGCGTCAACCTCGGTCCCGAGTCCCTCGCCTCGCTCGTCATCGGCGGAGTTCTCGTCCTCGGACACAGCTGGGAGAGCATCGAGGCCAGCCGCGGGTGGCGCAGCGCCAAGGCTCGGAAGGACGAGGTCGAATCCGCCACGTCTTCGTCGTCCTCCGCCACCGCCGCCGGGACGAAAAAGCCGAGGACGACCGCCGCGGCCAAGCCCATGACCAAGGCGGAGCGCGAAGCCGCCGTCGCGGAGGCCAAGGCGGAGCGAGCCGCCGAGATGAATCGACGGCGACGCGAACCGCCCCCGCCCGTCGACGAGTGCGAGATTGTCGTGTGCACCAACAACGCGTGCGCCAAGAGGGGAGCGAGGGAGCTCAAGGCCGAGCTCGAGCGCGCGGTGGGTGCCGCGGCGGCGGCTCCGACCGGCGGTTCGAACCCCAGCGCGCGGTGCGTCGTCAAGGGCGCGAGGTGCATGGACGCGTGCGGCGCGGGATGCGTCGTGAAAGTCATCGGCGTCGCGGGGATGGAGACGCATCTACACGTCGACGCAGCCGAGGCGAGCGTCGTGGCGGAGCTCGCGACGGGGCGCGTCGTCTCGTAGATGCGTCTCTCTCTGACGCGGGTTGGGTTTCGCCGCGAACGCGAGCCGAGGCACGAGCGTGGGCTTTCCGTTTTTTGAAGTGTTTAATGTAAGAGTTGGCGCCGCGAACGAACGATGAGGTCAAACGTGTCGCACCGCCCTCCGAACGTCGGAGTCTCGAAGGAGGCAGCAACACGCGAAGACGGCGAGCGCCGTCATCGCGGCGATGAACTCGAGCACCGTCGTGAACACGTCACCGCCCGTCGCGTACCCCCGAAGCGCCCCCGCCATTTTCGCGAGCGAGTCGAACACCCACCAACTCTTCGCCGCGCCGACCCGAGGCTCGCCGAATTGCGCCTTGCGAATTCTCGAATCCTCGGGTCCTCCGATCGTGACCCGCGCGGATCTATCCCGTTCGCCGACCCCGCCCCCGATCAGCGACGTCACCGACGCCAGGCCGTCGCTCACCATCCCCCCCAGCTTTTTACCGACGTTCGCGCCGCCGGCTGCGTCCGTCTCGTCGACATCCGGTCCGCCGTTGACGTCGTCGCTGGGCCTCGGTTGGATCTTGGCCAGGCCCAGCGCCACGACGCGGCCGTCCGGCGCGATCTTCCAGTCCCCCGCCTCGTCGTGGTTCTTCTCGCGGCCCGGCGAACGCGTGTCGTCCGCCCCCACCGTCTCCACGTACGTCTCCCTGAAGCAGTGGTGCCGGTCGTCCTGGAACGCGTTTTCGTACTTGGTCACCCCCGAGTTTGTCCGGCACCGGTGCTTGCAGTAGTCGAAGGGCGCCACCGCGTGATCGTCCGCGCCGGCGAAGGTCTCGCCCCTCGTCGGCTCGCCCTCGAGCTTGCGAACGCCGTCGGGGTCGTGCGTGATGAGCCACCTGCGCCACATCGCCGGGTGCATGGGGGTGAAGCCGGCGAGCTCGATCGGATCGTGCCCCTCGGACCCGGCGATGCGCCGCGCGATGTCGTCGTGGCAGCACACGACGCACGCGGCGTAGGCGTCGCAGCATCCCCTCTCGCTGCAGCTCTCCGCGCACATCTCTTTGGACACCACGCGCTTGGGCTCGAGGCAGCACCCCGTCGCCGCGTCCAGCGCGAGCGGCGGGCAGACGCCTCCCGCGGAGTCCGCGACGAGGTGCCTGTTCTCCACCGCGGTGGCGCACACGCCGCGGGGGGTGACGGTGATCGAGTCCGTCTCCGTGGCGCGCATCGACGGGACCCCGGCGGCGGCGCCCGTCGACGCCAGCGCCGCCGCGAACGCGAGCGCGAGCGCGGCGCGATGGCGGAAACCTCGGGTCATGGCACCCGCGCGCGCCGTCGGGGATGGGGGCGCGGCCCGGCCGATTCCGTCTCTTCCATCTTGATGACCGACGAGCTGAGAGATCTCGGCGATCCGCGGACGGGAGGCGAGGGGACTCGGGCGTTTCCGCGTTCGGCGACCCTCTCCAGGCGTCACACCCACGCGCGCCCGCGCCATGCCCCCGCGCCGGAAACCCGCGCCCCGAAACGGTTCCGATGCCCCGCTGACGCGCGAGCTCGCGTGCGCCGTCCTCGGCGTGCCCCCGCACTGCGCGGAGAGCGACGCCAAGCGCGCGTATCGCAACCTCGCGCGTGCGTTTCACCCCGACAAGGGAGGCGACGCGAGACGATTCCAGGACGTCCAGCGCGCCTACGAGCACCTCGCGAGCGGATGGAGGCGCGACGCGGATGCGCGAGCGCGCGCGTCGGAGAGCGCGAGGCGCACCGTGAAGTCGTCCGGGCGAGGTGGCGGCGCGTGGAGCGCGCAGTCGTCCGAGTCGACCCCGGCCGACGAGACGCGCGAAGGGATGCGCGAAAACGTCGCGTCGTCCACCGCGGTCATGCCCGGCGAGAACCTCGCGGAGCTCGGCGACGAGGCCCTCCGCGCGGGAGACTTCGCGCGCGCGGTCGAGTGCTACGACGCCGCCCTCGCGTACGCCCGCCTCGACGACTACGCGTCCGTGCACCGATCCCGCGCCATCGCGCACGCGGGGCTGGGCCGATGGGCGCTCTCCGCCGACGACGCCGATCGAGCGACCCGCGCCAGGGGGCTCTGGCTCGAACCGCGGATCATTCGCGCGGAGGCGCTGGAACGGCTCGAGAGATGGACCGCCGCGATGGAGTGCTACGAGGCGGCGTCGGAGATACTCGAGGGGAGGGGATCTTCCGGAACTCTGGGAGGTGAAGCCGGCGAAGACGGCCAAGACGCGCGGGCGCTTTGCGCCAAGAAAATAGCGGCGGGGATCGCGAGGGCGCGCGCGCGGCTGGCGGCGCGATCGTGCGTCGCGACCGTCGCGGCGCACGCCGCCGCGGTCACCGCCGTCGCCTTCGCGCCCTCGCGGGTGACCGCCCTCACGGGCGACGAGACGCACGAGACCGAGAAGGGCACAAGCGATCAGCTCCTGGCCACGAGCGGCGCCGACGGCGCGGTACAGCTGTGGTGGATCCCGAGCGGCGAACGCGTCAAACGGCTCTCGTGCGTCGACGGCGGACACCCGATCGGCGAACACCCGGTGACGGCGCTGGCGTGGGCGCCTCGCGAGGTGGACGGCCGTCTGCGCCTCGCGGCGGCGTCCGTCACGGGCGCGCTCAGCCTGTGGCACGTCGCGAGGGTCGTCAAAGACGACGCCAGATCCGGGACAGGAAAAATACTCCTAGCCGCGGAGGTTGCGAAAACCTTTCGGCTCTACGGACCAAACGGCGGCGTCGCCTCCATCGCGTTCGACCTCGAGTCGCGGCAGATCGCGGTCGGGTCCGACGCCGGGGACGTCACGGTGTGGAGCGCGTGCGACGGGAACGTGCTGAGGGCGCCGAGGCGGAGGCACAAAAAGGCGGTGACGTGCGTGGCGTTCCACCCGAGCGGGTGGCAGCTCGCGTCGGGCTCGGACGACGGCGACGCTCGGTGAGTTTATTTTTTATTTTCGCATGGGCAATTAGTATGACATCGTGTTTTGTTCACAGGGTGTGGGACATCGCGGGCATGACCGGCGCGGACCCGGGCACGTGCCAACACACGCTGAAGTGGTCCCGCGGTCCCATCACGCGCGTGTGCTACACCGCGTGCGCCCGGATGATCTGCACGACGTCCGCCACGCATCTCAGCAAAGACGGCGGCGAGTACCGGCTGCTGGTGAGTTTATTTTTTTATTTTCGCATGGGCAACTAGTATGACATCGTGTTTTGTTCACAGGTGTGGTCGGCGGTGAGCGGCCGACTGTGCCAGTGGTTCGACGCGCACAAGGGTCCGGTGACGGGGATGTCGTGGCACCCCGACGCGGTCGGCGCGCGAAACACCCTCGTCACCGGGTGCGAGGACGGGGTGGTTCGCGCGTGGTCCATAACGGGCGCGCCCCGCGGCGCCGGCAAGCCCGTTCACGAGTGCTACGAATTTTCGGGCGGCGGCGACGGGGAAGAGGAATCCGCCGGGAGGTGGAACGCGCACGCCCACACCGTCGCCGAGGCGAAGCTCCGCGCGTGGTCCATGCGGCAAAGGGGCGGGCCGGGAGGGTACGCGGCGGCGTCGGGGTCGGCGACGTGCGTGCGGCACAGCCCGGGGGGCGGCTCCGTCGGGACGTGTCACATCGACGGGAAGATTCGCGTCGTCGACTCGCGCGCGTTCGAGGCGAGGTCGCAGTGGACGCTGGGAACTGCGGCGCGTACCTGCGACTGGGCGCCGGACGAGGTGAAGCTGGTGCCGCTGGCCAAAGACGCGCACGACGGTTCGGATTCCGACGACGGTTCAGATTCCGACGATTCTCGCGCGAGTCACTCGGACGACGACGCCGACGCCGACGCGACTTTTTCGACCCGCGGAGCACGACCGGTTCCTCATCTTTTGCTCGTCACCGGCGGCGACGACGGCGTCGTTCGCGCGTGGCGCGTCCCGGTGAACAAGTGCGGCGAAGATCGCGCCACCTGGTGGGACCGCGAGCGCGGCGTATCGGACGCCATCGGCCCGGGTGACGAGCGCCGGGAGGCGCGGCTGCCCTCGACGGCTGTCGCGTTTGCCATGGCTGGCGGGGACAAGGACCTCGCGCTGACCACCGCGTACCAGGCCAGGGGCGAGGACCCGTCGGTCGCCGCGCGAGCCGCGGAGCACCTCGACGAGCTCAGGCGTTTATACGAAGAGGTCGAGGACGAGATCGACGAGGTCGTGGAGAGGCGGGAGCGCGTCGTCGCTGAAGACTTTCCGGATATGACGCCCAAGGCTCGACGGCGGGTCAACCAAAAACACGCGGAGGCGATGCGACCGCTGCGCGAACGCCGCGGCAGGCTGTACAGGATGATCAAGCAGAAGGGTTTCGTGGAGGCGGAGGAGCTCGAGAAGGAGGACTACGAGGAGGCGCAGCCGCCCGCGCTCCTGTATTGACCCGAAGGATCCGTCGGAGTGTTTCGCAAAGCTTAAAAGTTAGTTACATTTCGGCGATACCCGCGCGAGCTCACGCGAACTGCGCCTTGAGCACGATGAGCACCGCGAAGAACGCCGCGGACCCGAGGAAGCACCCCAGCGTTATGCCCACGAATATGAACTCCTTGCTCTTCCCCCACTTCTCGGACCACTGATTCATGAACCCGTCGATCTTCGGCGCCAGCGCCAACGCCATCCCTGCCCTCGCCAACTTGGTCACCTGGCTCCCCGCCCACACCAGGGCCATGACCTCGCCCGCGATCCTCCACGTCGCGGCGATGCCTATGTTAGACGGGACGGACCGGATGGACCACGCCGTGGTGAACGCGAGGGTGTAATAGGCGGTGTTGAATATGCCGTAGGCGGTGAAGCCCGCGAGGCCGAGCGCCTTTATCTGCGACGCCATGTCCTTGGCTCGCGCGTTGTAGTCGCGCCACCATCCGACGATGCCGCCCGCGGGTTCGTCCGCGTCTGGTGCGGCATCTTCCACTGGTGTGACCGTGGATCTGGGTTCTTCCGCGCCGTCGGTCGCGCCCGCGCGCATCCAGAGGAGGTCGCCCCGCAGCCCCGCGCGGTGGGTGCGGGAGGTCCGATGAGACGAACGAGGGATGCGCGCCGCGCGCGTGACCGCGGAGGATGCGCATCTCGCGCGCGGCAGCGAGCTACGCGCGAGCGACGTCGCGCGCGCGGGTCCGGTCGCCATCGACGTCGACGCCATCGCGGAGCACCGTGCGCCTGGACCGCGCGAGTGACTTTATTATCCGCTTCGCGGGGCGGCATTTGTTAACCATTCGGTGGGGCGCACGCCGCGTCGCCCCCGTCGGGTCATGACGGAATCGGCGATGGACGCGGAGTTCTTCGGCGCACCCGCGTGGGCGTGGGTTCAGCTGTGCGCCGCCGTGTTCGCCATCTCGACCGCGGGTGTCATGTTCCAGCAGCTCCCGCACGTCCCTCCGCTGCTGCTCGCGAGCTGGCGGATGCAGGCCACGGCGCTGTTGCTCGCGGTCGGCGCGGCGCGCGAGTGGCGCGTCGCCGACGGCGACGTGCGCGCGCGGTGGTTCAAGACATGGCCCAGGCTCGGGTTCAGCGGCGTGTGCCTCGGCGCGCACTTCGGCGCGTGGGTCGCGGGGCTTCAGACCACGACGCTGGCGCGCTCCCTGCTCCTCGTGTGCACCACACCGCTCTTCCTCGCGTTCGGCGCGCTCGCGCTGTGCCTCCCGACGTCCGCCGGGGAGCTCGCGGGCGCCGCGCTGGGGTTCTGCGGCGTCGCGATGGTCGCGTCCGACCGGCACGACGGCGAACGGGAGACGGCCACGTGGCAAGGGGACGTGCTCTCGTTGGGAGCTGCGTTTTACATCGTGGGGTACATGTTAGTGGGCGCGGATGTGCGGCGGTGGATGCCGCTCTGCATGTACGCCGGACCAGTCACCGCCGTCGCGGCGTTGTGCACGGCCACCGTGTCCTACCTCGTGGAGGACACGGAGGGAAGCGGCGGCGTCCTCGGGTGGGCCTTCTCCGGCTTTTCGTCTTACTTCTTGGTCACGATGTATCTGGCGCTGGTGCCCGGGCTCGTGGGTCACACGGGATACAACGCGGTGCTGAAACACATATCTCCGCTCGTCGTGTCCACGTCGCTGACGATGGAGCCGTTGCTGGGGAGCGCGCTGGGGTACGCGGTGGGGCTGGCGGACGCGCCGGGGTGGCGAACCGGGGTCGGGGGCGTCGTCATCGTCGCGTCAGTCGTCACGGTGATTGTCGCCAAGGGAAGAAACCCGCGGTGAACGCGGCGGAGCTTCATCGGGACTGACTCACGGGTACCCTCCCCGGCCGTATCCGTCGGAGCTCGCACGTAAACTCAAACGCGGTGCTACCCGTAAGGTTTAAGATCATCCGACGTTCATCGCCTAGTCCACCTTTGGCCGAGATTGACAGCCTTTGGTTCACAGCCGCTTGGCGTCTCGCCGCGCTCGAACCGCCTCCGCCCGCCTCGTGTCAAACGCGAGGTCTCCGTCCTTGTCTTCGTCCGACGACGACGAGCCGTCCATGCTCTCCGTCGCCCGCAGCTGTCTCCTCAGCGCACTGTCGGTTCGCGTCGGTCGAAAAGCGGCCAGACTCCTCGGGCCGGTTTCGCCCACGCGTCTCACGCGAGTGTCGTTCAACTCGTCGTCCTCCTCGGCGGCGGCGGAGTTTTCGTGCTCGGACTCGTCCCGATCCGCGTTTTGAATCGCGCGCGTGGACACCACCGCCTCGCGCTCGCCCGAGAGTCTATCCAGCTTGGCGTCCAAAGTCTCGGCGTCCTCGTTCGTGTTGGTGGAGGACGTGTCCGAACGACGGAGCTCTCGCAGGGTAACGTCCGCCGGGCTCGCGGGGCTGACGTCTTCATCATCCGCGTCGAGCTTGAGGTCAATCTTCTGCGCCTTGACCCGCAGCAGGTAATTCTTCGCGAGGATCTTGTACGCCCGCGGGTACATGTCGATCAGGTCCGCGAAATCCTCCTTGGCGATGACGGCGAACCTGCAGGCTGTTCGAGTGGTCACCGTCCTGTTCCGCCGTTTGAAACCGAGGACGCTTCCCTCGCCGAAGTAGCTCCCCGGCAGCATGATCCGCTCCACCATCTCGTTGGGCAGCCCGCCCGTCTTGAACGTGAACTTTTCCTCCTCCCCCGCCTTGACGACGTTCACGAGCCCTTTGACCGCGAAGTAGACGCCGCTCGCGATCTCGCCCCGGCGGTAGATGACGTCGTGCATCGGCCAGAACATCATCGTCATCCGGCTGCAGCACTCGGTGGTGAACAGCACGTCGTCCATCTTGACGAACAGCGGGTTGGACGCCACCAGATCCCTATACATTAACGACATCAACTCCCTGCGCAAACCGTAGGGTAAGCCGCGTATGACGCGCTCGGACTCGAGCTGCGAACCGACGCCGCTGAGCCGCGCGAATTGGTACACCTTCGAGGACAAGGCGTGCGGCACCTTGTTGTCCCGAAGGAACGAGGTCACGAGCGACAGTTTCGTCTGCATGGCAACCTCCCGGCGCTTCGAGGCGCTCATCACCCCCGCGACGCTGCCGATGAGCAGCGAGAACACGAAACCACCGGCGATCATGCCGATGATGGCGAAGAGCCTCTCCGCCACCGTCGTGGCGCTGATGTCTCCGTAGCCCACCGTGGTCATCGTCGTGAACGCCCAGTACATGGCCGCTATGTACCGCGTCCACACGCCGTGGTCCTCGGGGGTCACCCCGAACTGCGAGTATATCCACGTGTCCTCCTCCCCGAGCCGTTCCTTCTCGCTGTCGCTCCACCAGTCCTTCGTGGAGAAGAAGTAGAAGAAGCAGCCGAACACGTGCCCGAGGAAAAGGAGTAATCCGATGAGCGACGCAAAGTCCACCCACGGCAGGTAATGCACGAAGTGGTGCTCGTATTTTTCGAGCAGTCGCTTGATCCTGAAAAGCCTTAAAAGCTTGAGCATCCTCGCCAGCTTGATGAACTTGAATATCTGGAACCCGCCGTCGCCGTCGCCCTCTTTGGTGCACCCGCCAGCGTTGAACGAGCACCAGAAGGTTCCGTTCTGCATTCGTTCCACGCTGTCGAGGGGCAAACCCGCGGCGACGTCGATCCAGAACCACCCTCTCGTGTACCTAGCGCTGATCGCCGCGAGCTCGAATACCTCCTCGCCGCGGTCCTCGTCGTAGTAGGACGTGAAGAAGTTGAGCACGATGTCGATCCAGAAGTACAGGTCCACGAGTAAATCGACGATGAACCATCCTCCCATGGCGGGCTCGTCCAGTCCGACGCGAAATGGCACCACAAAGCCGACGTAGAGCAGGATGAAGGCCTGAGCAAAGTCCCACCCCTTACGATAGGTGTTGTTCATGGAGATGACGAGGCAGTGGCGATCCTCGGGGTCCGCGACGCCCGGGGTCTTGCTCACGCGGACAGACTGGTGATCCGGGGAGACGCCGTAGAGGCGCCTGCGCATGGCGAGGTCGCGTTTCATCTTGGCGGCGCTCTTCATCCTTCCACGAAGCTTCGCGAGGCTCACGCGGGGGGTATCTGCCTCAGCGGAGGGCGTCGTGGGATCCGAAGGCGACGTCATGCTCCCTGCTCCGCCCGCCGCGCGCCGACACCAGTGGAGATGGAGCTCGAATTTTCAACAACACGTTTTGCGTTTTGCGAGCTCGTTTTGCGCTGATGAACGTCTGGGAGAAACTTCTCGTCTGCCTGGCAGGCAGGGGGTGCCAGAGTTGACGCGCGCGTCGAGGGACGTCGCGAGCGAAACATCCGACGTGAACCATGGTACGAGCCCGATCTTGATGCGATGTAAAGGCGGCGATCGTCATCGCGAGCTGCCGTCGAGGGGGAACCCGCGGCGCGTCCCGCCCCCCCGATGGGAAATTGCAACCCGTTTGGAAACCAACACACCCTCTCCCTCCTCTCGCTGACGTCCCCTTCTCCCGTCCCGCGACCAACAGTCGGAGGTCGAGGCCACGCTGCAGCGAATCAACGGGCACACGGTAAGCATCCCGGATTGTCCGAGAGTCCCGACGTGCAAACCCCGAACCCTATCCCGCACGCCGGTTGCCCCGCCGCGCCGCGGGAATCCCGCCCAAAAGCGGAATCTTGACTCTCCCCTGCCAAACGATAGCCAAAAGCTGTTCGACTGACCTCTTCCTCCTGACCTTCCACAGGGGGTTTTGGGCACGATCATCGTCAACGATGAGGGCGAGCCGGTGCGCGCCACCACAGTGTGCAACAAGGACGGCACGCCGGTGGAGGATCAGGTTGGCACAGTGAAACAGTACGCAGAGCTCATCCCGCAGCTCGCGCAGATGGCGCGGAACATGGTCAGGGACCTCGACCCAGGGAACGACCTCAACTTCCTTCGGATCAGGAGCCTCCACCACGAGATCATGGTGCACTCGGACCCAGAGTTTACGCTCATCGTCATACAGAACCCCGAGGCGACGGAGTAGCGATTGGGCGTCACAGGACCCTTATAGCGTTCACTTAGCGAATGTGTAAAAAGTTGAGAAATCAATTTACGAAGAAGGGTTCTATAACAGCACAAGGTACAACCACGTCGCCACGCGGAGAGAATACGGACGAATCGCCCGATCGTCGTCGGATCGATCGGCGCGTTCAAACCGAACCCGAGGCGAAAGCGCGTCAGACCTGGACCTTGACCTGCGAGCGCTCGATGCCGAGGTGCGAGTCGTAATCCGGGTCGCGCTCTCGAGCCATCCGTCTCGCGGCTTTATCGTACTCGAGCTCCTCGAACGATTTGTCGTTCTCAGCCGCGTGCACCGCGCCGACCTCGGCGTACGCCTCCGCGGATGTCACCGTGAACGCCTTCTCCTCCGCGGTCATCTCGCGCATGAACTTCGCGGGCGCCCCCGCCCAAAGCTGGCCGGTGGGCACGACGGTGCCCGGCGTGACCAGCGCACCCGCCGCGACCATCGCGCCGCTCTCCACCACGGCTCCGTCCATGACGGTGGCACCCATGCCGATGAACGCGTCGTCCTTCACGGTGCACGCGTGGAGGATGGCGTTGTGACCCACGGTGACCCGGTCGCCGATGATCGTGGGAGCCGCGACGCCGCCAACGTTGGTCTTGGCGACGTGGATCACGGTGTTGTCCTGGATGTTGGTCTGCGCGCCGATGCGGATGGAGTTGACGTCGCCGCGGAGGACGGCGCCGTACCAGACGGAGGATTTCTCGCCGATGGTGACGTCGCCGATGACGCTCGCGGAAGGGGCGATGAACCCCGCGCGGGGCAGCGCCGGGGTCTTCTCGTAGATTCCCATGATCGTGCGGTGCTTGGAGATGGCCTCGCGGAACGCGTTGCTACCCTGCATGGAGCAGCCGATGCGGTCCAGCGCCTGGCCGGTCTCGCGCAGCACCGTGCCGATGCTGAACATGAAGCGCGACATCGTTACCTGAATGGCGTGATGGAAAGTTCGTCAGCGGCTGGGTGCGGCCTCGGGGCGGGATCAGCGCGGCGAAAGGGTGGCCGCGCGGGTCGATTTTTCGCCGCCCAACAGCCCAAGGCGAACGGATTATTTTATTAGGGTTCTTCCGTTGGGGCCTCGCCCGGGTTCGGGCTGTGGGAGCGAGCAGAGGCGAGCTTCGCACCTGTGTGTTCGTTCGCTTCGAGGCGACACTCGACCTGAGCGACGCGCCTGACGCTGCGCGCGTTCGATGTGGTCAGCGTTTGGGGACTGAGACCAGGTTGGATGGAAGGCAGAGCGGAAACTTGGTTTTCGAGCTGCGGGAGAGTTGAAGACCGGATGAGCGTAGGCTGCTGACTGAAAACTCATACAAACTCGCGATGTTATCCAAGTCTGACGAGTCGCAGACCGCGGTCCGCCTCATCATGTGAGAGGCGATACGCTCCGTCACGAGCCTTTCGGGGAGGTTTCACTTGCGGGACCGGCGCTCGCACGCGCGAGCGGCAAGTGGAGGACGACGCCGCGCGATGGCCACGACCACGAGTCGCCCCCGCGTATCGAGCGGGGACGAGATCCAGGGCTCGACCCTGCTGGCGCTGTTCGCGGCGCTCGTGGCGCTCAACGCCCTCGTCGCACCGCACCTCGCGGGGTGCCCCATCGCCGTGGCCGACGGCGACGGCGGGTCCGGGGCGAAGGGAACGGGGGGCACGTGCGCGGCGACGGACGCGTCCATCGGCGGCAGTCGCGACGTCGCCGTCTTCGCCGCCGCCATGTTCGTCGCGGCGACCGCCTTGGCGCTGGTGAACGCGGCGATGACCGCGTCGCCCGATCGATCGAGGCACTTTCAGTCGGCAGCGTACGTGAACGCCTGCGCGGCGTTCGCGCACCTGCAGATGGTCCGGGGCGAGAACTGGCACGTGTCCTCCTCCGACGGGTTCAGCATATCGGGCTTGAGGCTGCTGGAGTGGCTGTTCGGCACCCCGGTCATGATCGTGCTGGCCAAACAGCTGTACGCCCTGAGCAGGGAACCCCCGGCGGATTACGTCAGCGCCGCGGTCAAGTTGTTCGAGAGGGACAGGGGCGCGGACGGCGTGTACGTACCCCCGCCGTCGATCCGGCTGGTCCAGGCGGACGTCTTCATGCTCGTGTGCGGGTGCTTCATCGCTAACCTCGCGCCGGCGCCGCGTTGGGTGAGAAACGGGGCGCTCGTCGCGGGCGTCGTCGCGTTTGGCTACGTCATCTCGCACCTGTCCCGGTGCCTCGCAGGCTCGGCGTCGTACAGCGCGATCGCGGGGGTACGAAAGGACGCCAAGTTTGGCTACGCGCTCGCGGTGTTTAACGTCGTGTCGTGGTGCGTGTTCCCGACCGCGTATTTTCTGCACGTCTCCGGACGTATCGACGCTCAGTCGCTCGACCTCGGGTACGCCGTAGGGGACGCGTTTGCAAAGTTTAGCTGCACGGCGCTGTACGTCACGGGCTGCGGGCGGATCATGGACCTGGCGGAAGACGAAGCGGCGCAGCGAACCGACGCGCAGGTGGCGGAACAGCGGGAATACATCAGGGCGGTGTGCGCCGAGCTCAAGGCGCCCCTGGACGCGATAGTCGGGTACGGACGGATCAGCCACGACTTTGACGAGAATGGCGAAAAGACTCCGTCGCAGGTTCGCGGGTTCCAGAGGGCCATCCTGACCAGCGCGGAGTCCATGAGGGAGCTGGTGAGCCAGGCGTCGCAGTACAGCAAGGTACACGGGGAGATACACGCGCGCGGGAGGATGGTGAGTCACGGCAAAGAGGGCGAGGATGTGACATTTCCGCGGGTGGCGTGGCGGAAGGAAGCCGGCGACTCTCGAGCGTTTCCGCTGCCGCCGATGCTGCCCACCCCCGGTCGAAGGTTCAGCCGCGTCAGCCGCGAATCCTTCGACGGGGACGACGACGAGGACCCGCCGAGCAGCGTCTTCACGTTGGGTAAGCTCCAGGATCTGGTGGTCAAGGCGGCGAACATCCCGGTCGGGTTCGAGCTCGCGTGCGAGATCTCGCCCCCGACCGCCACGCACTCGGAGCACTTTCGAGCCAACACCCGGCTGCTTCGACAAGCGCTCGCGACGCTCTGCGAAACCGCCGCGGCGCAGCCCTCCGTCGTTCGCAGGGCGGGCGGCGTCGAGGCCGCGCGGGCGAGGGGCGCGCCGCCGTGCGTGAGGCTGAGCGCGAGCTTGGGCGCGACGAGGAAGATGGAGATTGCGCAATGTGTCATCCCGAACGAGCCCCGCGAGCCAGGCGGTGGTCGCGAGTCGGACCTGCCCGAGTGGACGGACGCGACGTTCACCGCGTCTTTGATCCTGGACCGTCGCGTCGGTTCGCATCCGAGCGACGCCTCCGCGGGAAAGCCCCCGTGCGTCACCCCCGCGGAGCTCGCCAAGCGGCGCAGGCTGGATCTGTCCATGACGGTGGCCAAGACGGTGGTGACGGCGATGGGCGGTCGACTGATTCAGACCGAATCCGACGCGTTCGGAGACGCGTCCGGCGATACGTTCTCGTTCACGGTGCCGCTGCTTCGAACATCGCGGGACGAGAGCGAGTGCGACTTTGTACCCGTCATGCCGCTTCCCGCGGGACGAACGGTGTGCGCGGTGCTCCTCAGAGCGTCGGGCGCGGCTGGGGCCGGCGCCATGTCCGCCAACCACGTCGAACACGTCGCGGCTTCGTTGATTTCCTACGGCGCGCGAGTCGTTCGATGCGCCGACGAATCGGACGCGGCGAAAAAGCTGTCGTCCACGGCCGCCGACGACGACGCCTACCCGGTGTTGGTCATGGCCGCGGACGACGAGGGGGACGACGAGAACTCGTGGCGTCACGAGCGCCTCCTATCGGCCGCCGGCCCTCGGGGGTCCGTCGTGTTGTTCTCCTCGGACGCGACGGAAGATTCATCCGGCGACGCGAAACCGGTCGTTTTTCATCGCAGACGTCACGCCGACGACTCCAACGTCGTCGTCGTGGCCAGGAACGCGACGGGCGAGGAGGTGCACGAGGCGTTGTGCGGTGTCCTCGCGCACGTCGCCGCGAACGATGCGAACCCTGAGCCGAACCCTGAGCCGACGCGAACCCTCGGCCGAGCCACCCGGCCAAGCGAGGAGAACTCGACAAAAGACGAAAAGTTTGACCACTCCGCGTCCGGCTCGTGGTTCAAGGAGCTCGGCGAGAGCGAGCACCTGACGCGCGCCAACTCCGAACACAGGAAGTCGCGCGCCAGTCACGACGAACGCGACGAGGATCCGTCCCACATAATTGTTCGCGGGAGTCCGAGCCCGCGAAAACGGTTGGACGAGAGTCGCTCCCCGGAAGGCGCCGTCCCGGATGGAACCGTCGCCAAACCGTCTTCGCGATCGAACGAACCGGCGTCGGCGACGACGAGCAAGGTCAAGCACGGCTTAGAGGACGACGAACTGGACGGTCTCGACGTCCTGGTGGTGGAGGATAACCACTTCCAACTTCGCATCGTCAAGGCGACGCTTCAGCGCAGCGGCGTCACGCTGGACGTGGCGCTGCACGGCGCCGAGGCGGTGGCGCACGTGCGACGCCGGGTTGACGCGGTGAGTTTATTTTTTGTGTTCGTATGGGCAATTAGTCTGACATCGTGTTTTGTTCACAGGGCGAGAAGTTGTACGACCTGATACTGATGGACTCCATGATGCCGGTGATGGATGGGGCGAGCGCGACGCGGGAGATTCGCGCGATGGAGAGCGCGTACCGGTCGTCGAAGACGGGGGACGAGCTCCGCGCCGCCGGCAACGCGCGGCCCATGATCATCGTCGGGCTCTCCGCGGAGGGCGGGCCGGGGTACGAGCAGGAGTCCAGGGACGCGGGCATGGACGGGACGCTGGGTAAGCCCTGCAGGCCGGAGACGATGAGGAAGACGCTGAAGGAGGTGCACAGGGGGGAGTGGAGAAGGGGGACGTTCCAGAGCGCGTCCAAGCGAGCGAGCCTTCACTTCTGACGCGAGGGACTCGCTGACACTTAGCACGGTAGACTTGTTATGAGTACCGAAATACCGGATCGACCGTTGCCGCAGGGGTTAAAAGTTCCCGAGTCGCGCTTTTCGCGGACCCGGCTGGCACACAACTCACCCGCACGCACGATGGCGTCGGGCATGCGGGGCCGATGGTGGCTGTTCGCAGTGTGCACTTTGCTCGCCGCGCTCCTCCTGGCGCGCGGCGCGCACGCCAGCGGCGCGGACTGGGACGCCGACGACGACGAGTTTGCCGCGCCCCAGCAAAAATCCGATCGGTTCAAGGATGCGGCCGGCAAGGTCTTCGACGCGGTTGACGAGGAGGCGGAGAAGGCGGCGGCTCGCATCCGCGCGGAAGAGCGCCGGCACGCCAAGTTCAAGAACTATCCGCCGATGTTCGAGTGGCGGTACGAGGGCATCGGACTCATCATCATCACCCTCTGGTTCGTCAACTTTCTCGTGGGCGACGCCAAGAACAAGAAGCTGGCGCTGGCCTTCGAGGACGCCTTCTGCGCGGAGGACGGCATCTTCAAATCCCAGTTTGCGTCCGTCGGCGACATCCCCAAGAAGGTGGCGCCCAGGAAAGGCTCGGTGCTGTCCAAAGAGGCATCCGATGAGTACAAGATCTGGTGCAGCGGTCGCAGATTTTGCCAAGGGGCCATGATCACGCTGAAGCTCAAGCCCAGGCACGATCTCTACTCCGCGGCGACCGCGTTTCAGGGCGGATCGATCCCCGACTACTGCGTCGTCGAATGCCTGATGAACGATGAGTGCATCCAGCCCGGTTGCGTGTTCGCGTTCGGGCCCAAGGACCTCATCGAGAACCTCGAGGGCGCGGAGGGCGAGAAGGACCTCAAGAAGCTGTGCCAGACGTTTGTACCCAAGCGGGACCACGGCCAGAGGGTGACGCACAAGGACGTGGTGATCAAGGCGGAGTCCGCGGAGCTCGCGAACGACGTCGTCTTTACCCCCGAGGTCGTGAACGTCATCGGCGAGTCCACCTGGGTCGCCAACGGTCTCGCGTCGCTCGTCGCGGCGCACTGCACCGACGAGGCTCCTCCCAAGTTTGGCTCGCCGCCGCACCCAAAGACGCTCCGGTTTCAGTTCACGATGCCCGCGGAGCCCGAGAAGGTGGCGGGCGCGATGACCGAGGTGATGAACCTGGTCCCCGCGCTCATCGACGTCGTGGGTAGGGTCCAGCTGACGCCCGGGCAGCGCGAGAAGGCGGCGGCGGCTCGCCAGAAGCGCAAGGAGGACGACTTCAAGGAGGATCTAAAGGCTAACCAGAAGAAGACGTCGGCGCAGATCCTCGACGAGAAGCTGGCGAAGATGACCCCGGCGGAGAAGGAGGCGTGGAAGAAGAAGCAGGAGAAGAAGCAAATGAGGAAAAGCGCCGGGAAGATGATCAAGGTGCGGTAGAGCGGCGACCGGCTGTTGAATAATACCTTCGCATGTTTAAATGTTTGCGAGAACCGACCCCCCCCGCGGGTAGGAGCGAGGCGCGTCGTCTCTCGTCGTCTAGCTACGTCGTATCCCCTCCGCGGCGAGCCTCGTGACTCCGCACGTGTGTCCCCCGGGGCCTGGTAATAATGTCTAATGTCGGCCGATGGCGCTCACGACGCTCCCGAGGCGCTGACGCGCGCGGCGGCTCGATCGGCCGCGGCCCACGCGTGTTGCGCACCGAAGCGCGATGCGAACACGTCCTCCGCGCGCGCCCTCGCCGCCTCGCGCGATGCCCTCGCCTCCGATCGAGGAACATCGATCCACTTCATGTCTACCCGTTGGTCATCTCCGTCCGTCTCGCCTCGCGCCCACTTCTCCCGGAGTGCCTTGACGTGCCTCCCCTCCATGGCTTCGCTGAACTCAGAGGAGAGCACGTCCACCAGGCGCGGCTCGCTCAGCTTCGCGATGCTGTTGGCGACGTCCCCCGCCACGTGCACCGCGACGTGCGGATCCCCGTGCATCGCGAGGTTCTGGATCCAGCTGTGTCGAATGCCGCCTTCGTCCGCGGACTCCACGGTGACCAGCATCGACGAGGACGCCAGGCCGAGCATCCCGAGCACCACGGCGAGGAGGACGCGGGCGCTGAGATCCTTGCGCGCCCAACGCGCCAGCCTCCTGTCCCACTTCGCGCCGTTGACCGATCCGCTCGACCCGGCCGAGTTGACCAGCAGCGAGGTTCCCTCGTCAGCCTGCGAGCCGCCGACTCGCGTTCCGCCGTCGTCGCGCATCGTTCCCCGCGGCGTCGCCTTCCACCGCGCGCGCCCGACGAGTGGGGAAAAAGCGTTTCGCGCAACACCCTCGAGGCGAGCGACGATGAAACCGGTAGCCGTTGGCAGGTTGACGAGTTAACGAACCGTGGTTTTCGCCGGCAGTTCGGACAACGGGAAATGCGGTTCGGACAATTTTAGTCGACCGACCGAAAACAGCCCGAGGAAGACCGGCCGCCGGTGTGCATGCAAAGAATGGCTTTCATATTAATAACGTGTTACGCCCCTCGCGCGTGATGATACTGCGCCGCGCTCGGGAGCAGGCAAGCGGTTTTGATCGACTATGTGGACATGCTGCTCGCGGCGGCTCGAAGACGGGATGCGCAAAAAAAACTCCCGATCGAGAAAACCCGCCGTGCTCAACGCTCTAAAAACCCGGACGTCTTCTCGAACGCCGCCCGGGAATCTTCGACGCGTGATCGACTACTGAATCACCCCTCCCCGGCTGGTGAAGTTTGTAAGTGAGGGCCGAGACCCTCGCTCTTCGCTTACTTGTCGGAGGAGAATTCGGCGTCGATGACGTCGTCGGGCTTGGAGTCGCCGCCGGGGGGGGGCGCGCCGCCCTCGCCGCCGGGAGGCGGGCCACCCGCGCCCGCGCCCTGGTACATGGCCTGACCCATCGCCATAACCTCCTGCTGAAGCGCCTCCTGCTTCTCCTTCATCGCGGCGAGGTCGTCGGCCTCGATCGCCGCGCGGAGCTCGGCAACCTTGCCGTTGACCTTCTCCTTGGTGTCCTCGGGGATCTTGTCCCCGAGCTCCTCGAGCTGCTTCTCCGTCTGGTAGCACATCGAGTCGGCGGAGTTCTTGGTGTCGACGGCGTCGCGCTGCGCCTTGTCAGCCTCGGCGTTGGACTCCGCGTCCTTCACCATCCTCTCGACCTCGTCCTCGGAGAGGGTGGAGGCGCCGGTGATCTTGATGTCCGCCGCCTTGCCGGTACCCTTGTCAGCCGCGGAGACAGAGAGGATGCCGTTGGCGTCAATGTCAAACTTCACCTCGATCTGGGGCACACCGCGGGGCGCGGAGGGGATGCCGTCGAGGCGGAAGTTGCCGAGGGACTTGTTGTCCTTGACGAACTCGCGCTCGCCCTGGAGGACGTTGATCTCGACGGAGGTCTGGCCATCCGCGGCGGTGGAGAACACCTCAGACTTGGAGGTGGGGAGGGTGGTGTTGCGCATGATGAGCTTGGTCATCACGCCGCCGAGGGTCTCGAGACCGAGGGAGAGCGGGGTGACGTCGAGAAGGACGATGTCGGACACTTCGCCGCCGAGGACACCCGCCTGGACAGCCGCGCCGAGCGCGACAACCTCGTCGGGGTTGACGGACATGTTGGGGTCCTTTCCGGTGAGCTTCTTGACGAGCTCGCGAACCGCGGGGATGCGGGTGGAGCCGCCGACGAGGATCACCTCGTCCATGTCGTCGAGGGAGAGCTTGGCGTCGCGGAGGGCGTTCTCGACGGGCACCTTGCATCGGGTGATGAGGTCGTCGCAGAGCTCCTCAAACTTGGCGCGGGAGAGGTTGGTGTCGATGTGCTTGGGGCCATCGGCGGTGGCGGTGATGAAGGGGAGGGAGATGGCGGTGTTGGCGGTGGAGGAGAGCTCCATCTTGGCCTTCTCAGCAGCCTCGGTGAGACGCTGCAGCGCCTGCTTGTCCTTCATGAGGTCCACGCCCTCAGCCTTCTTGAAGTCGGCGGCGAGCCACTCGACGACGCGCTTGTCAAAGTCGTCACCGCCGAGGAAGGTGTCACCCGAGGTGGAGAGCACCTCGAAGACGCCGTCGCCCACCTCGAGGATGGAGACGTCGAAGGTACCACCGCCGAGGTCGAAGATGAGGATGGTCTCGTTGGACTTCTTCTCGAAGCCGTAGGCGAGGGACGCGGCGGTGGGCTCGTTGATGATGCGGAGCACCTCGACGCCGGCGATCTTACCGGCATCCTTGGTCGCCTGGCGCTGGGAGTCGTTGAAGTAGGCGGGGACGGTGATGACCGCCTTGGTGACGGTGTCGCCGAGGTAGGAGGCGGCGTCGTCGCAGAGCTTGCGGAGGACCTGCGCGGAGATCTCCTCGGCGGCGAAGTCCTTGCCGGCGGTGGGGGACTTGATCTTCACGTTGCCGGTGTCGCCCTTGACCACGGTGTAGGGCACCTCGCGGTCCTTCTCGCCAACCTCGTCCCAGCGGCGGCCGATGAAGCGCTTGACGGAGAAGAAGGTGTTCTCGGGGTTGACCACGCCCTGACGCTTGGCGATCTGTGGGGAAAATTGGGAGGCATCGAGCGTCAGCGAAGGGGTCTTGGAATTTATTTCATCGGAGCGGGCGGAAAAGAAGCTTCCTTCCACCGCCGTCGGCGCCGGTTTGTGGATAACGGATCGGGGGGTGCGGGCGAACGGACCTGGCCGACGAGGCGGTCGCCGTTCTTGGCGTAGGCGACGACGGAGGGGGTGGTGCGGCCACCCTCGGAGTTGGTCACGATGGTGGGAGAGCCACCCTCCATGGCGGCGACCTGCGAGGATAGGGGAGGAGACGGGGCGATCAGAAGTTTGTTGGACGAGTCGAGCAGGTGTCGGCGGCCGCAGCAAGAGGGGGCACCCAATTAATCGCTGCAGGTGGGGACTCGGGTGCGGTGGTTCGGGGCGCGTGTCGGGGCACGGCCCGCCGGAGCGCCCCGTGGTCACGACCGAGGATGATGTGGGCGTTCGCGGGTCGGCGCACGCCCGAAACATCGCGCGTTCGCGCTTCCTCGCGGCCGCGAACCGAAACCCTCCAACCCTGAAAAAAGCAGGCTCCAAACGACGCGTGCGTGCTGATGCCGGTCCGAGGAACGCCGGAAGCGCGGGCGCGGCGGGCGACGCGAGGGGGTACGTACCGCGGAGTTGGTGGTACCGAGGTCGATACCGACGACCTTCTCCGCGACGACGCGGAGGGGCTGGTGGGCGGCGACGCGGCGGCCCATGGACACCGCGCGAGCCTTGAGGGGCTTGCCGGCGAAGCCGGACACGCCGACCGCCTGACGGCTGCCGGTGAAGGACTTGCCGATCTTCACGGCGCCGGACGCCATGGTGGGCTGAGCGGTGACACGAGCGCTCATCTTGTGTCTCTGACGAAAGTTTCCGACTCGAAGAGTTGGATTTGGTGCGACGGCTTTGGTCGCGACGCGTGCGTTGTGCCCGTTCCGGCGACGATTGAGCCGCTTTATTCCGCACCGACGTAAGCACTTTCCGGGAATTCCTGAGGCTCGGAAACGCGCTTCGAGGTCTGTGACCCTCGAATGGATAGCGATGCATTTGCCTAATTCACCTCTTCTCACCTGACTGTTTGCGCTTTGGGATGGAATTATCCGTAACCATGAACTCGAAACAGAAGGCTATGGAAGCATTTGGCACAAAGGTGCCACGTCACGCAAAAAGTTCATCGGGCATTCAAAGATCCCCCATCTTCAAAGCTTCGTGCCAGCAGTCACCACGAGGCTTGGGCTTTTCCCGGTACGTCGGGGTCGTCCCAGTGTCGTCATGCCCCGGCTGCTGCTCGCCGCGGTCGTGCTCGCGATACTCGCTCAACGCGCCTCGGCGCGCACCCGCGCGGCGCCCTCGCCCATCGCCTCGCCGGGACGATTCGACGACGACTACGACGAGGACGACGGCTTCGACCTCGACGAGGACTCCTTCCTCTTCGTCGCCGACGAGGAAAAGGAAAACAACGACGAGGCTGCGGCGGCGAGGGAAGAGCCGGAGCAGGCGGACGTCAGCGGGGTGGGGCGCGTCGGGGATGCGCTCCCCGCGGAGTCGTTCTGGCGCGCGGTCGCGGACGCGTTGGGGCTGGACATGTTCGGCAACCCGCGACGGGCGAACGCGGTGTCGGAGGGTGGAAAAACAAAAACGTCAGGCGTGCGCGCGGGTGGGGCGAGCTCCGCGGGTCCCAACGCCTTCTGCCTGAATGTCTCCGAACCGAGGTACTACGCCGCGCCCGCGCAATGCGCGTGCGACTGCGCCGGGTGCAACTGCCGCCGCTACTACGCGTGCTGGGACTGCGAGGCGGGCGAGGGGTGCCTCTCTCAAGCCGCGTACCTCTGCGCGGACGGAGACTTCAGCTACTTCAACGAAGAACTTCAGGCTTGCGCGTGGGAACAGCCCAGGCCTCTGCCGTACGGGTGCCCTCCCAGGCCTCCGGGGCCGCCGAAACCGCCGAGACCGCCGAGACCGCCCGCGGGTCCTCCGAGGCCGGAGAGGCCGCCGCCGATACCGGGCTTCCCGTCGCAACCGCCGAGGCCCGTCGGTCAGACGTTCGTACCCCAACCCGGCGCGGCTCAGCCGGGGCAATTTCCCGGACAGTTTCCCGGTCAGTTCCCGGGGCAAAACCCCGGGGTTGGCGGCGCGCCCGGCCAGTTTCCCGGAGGCCAGTTTCCCGGAGGCCAGTTTCCCGGAGGCCAGTTTCCCGGGCAGCCGGGACAGTTTCCCGGGCAGCAGCCGGGACAGTTCCAGCCGGGTGTCGGCGCACCCCAAAATCCGGGGCAACAGACGCAGGCGGGATCGTGCTCGAGCATTCCCCAGTGTAACTCGTGCCTGCAGACGTCCGATCAGAGCGCGTTCGTGTGCTGCTGCGATCTCGAGTGCACGACGTGGAGCCCGAACCTACCGAACCAGCCGCCGGGTTTCCTCGGCTGCTGCAACGACTACAACCAGGTGTGCGCCCGTCAACAGGGTCGACGTCTTCGTCTCTAAGAGTTAAGAGTAATCTTAGCTACTAGACTCGCGTCACGCGTGTCATCCATCTACGGCTGGGACTACTCGCGGTACGGGACGGTGAGGAACGACGGATACGTCGCCGCCGATTCCCACACGTTCACCTCCCCCGGGCAGTTCGGCGATCGAACCAGGAGCGAAACCCTCGCGCCGGTGACATCGCGCGGATACCTCGCGCCCCTCGCCTTGGCGCTGTGCCCGATGATCTTCGTCTCCACCGGCGCCGGTCCGTCCTGTTCGCTCGGGACTCCGAACAGCTCGAAAGATTCCGTCCGGTCCGCGTCGCCGTCCCCGTCAAAGTCGTACACCACCGTCGTCTCGACCAGGCACGGTCCCTCCCCGGGCTCCCTCACCGCCGTCGATGACGCCCAAAACTTAAACACGGTCGCCGGTTTGGTATCGGGCCTCAGCGGATCGTCGATTGAACCCCGGCTTGAACCCCCCCTTCGAACCCCCCGTCTGAACCCCTTTGAACCCACCAGCGTCCCGCGCACCGACCGCGGTTCGCTGCTAAACACGACCCCCTCCCGCGGGATGGTCACCTTGTTCGCGATGGTATCCACCCGCGCGTTCACCCGCACGAGCTCGCCCGCGGACGTGACGTAAAAGTTATTCGCCACGTCGAGCGACGCGACGCCGACAAAGTGACAGTCGCGCTGCGGGAACGCGTCGGGCTCGCGCGAACGCGCGCGAAAGTACCGGTCGACGGCCCACGCCGCGTGGTCCCTCTCAGTGTTGGGGCGTTCCATCGGCCCGCCCGCGCCGATGGGCGCGCAGGATACGCCCCGCGTTCCGTCGCACGCGTAGTCGAGAACCGCCCGCGCCTGCTCGTCGGTGACGTCGGGTTTCAACACGCACGGGGCGTACGAACGACGCCCGGGCGACGTTTCCGCTCGTTTCCGCGACACCTTCTCGTCACCGCGCCGCGGTTTCGACTCGCCGGTCACCACCTGGTCGCCGAGGACGGGCACGAGCGTTCCGTTGTCCTCCTCCTCCTCCTCCTCCTCCTCCTCGTCGCGGGACTTGGACTTTTTCGCCGCGCCGGATCCGGGCCATTGTCCGGCCATCACGACGCCCCGCCGGGACTCCGGCGCCGCGGCTCGCCTCGTCGCGAGCTTGAGCCCTTCGGTGTCCCGCCCGCGCCACGGGTTGACGGATTCGAGCGCGGACGGCCGGCCTCGCTGTTGGAACGACCACCGATCGGGGCGGAGCCGTGCACCCGCGGCCCCGAGCGCGGCCCCGTCTCGCCCGCCGAATACCGACGCGGAATACCCGGCGCATCCCGCGACCGCGAGGAGCGAGACGAGTGCGATGACGCCGCGAGGGAGACGGCGCGGCGCGGCGCCGTCGCCCGCGTCGAGCGCATCGCGCGCGCTGGTCCCGGCCATCATCCCGCGGCTCCGCCCGCATCGCGCATCGACCGCAGCGTCGTCCGCGACGGCCTCCACGTCGCGCGGGAGCAGCGGGACGCTCTCCTCGCGACGTCCCCGTCCCGATACCGCCGAGGCGATCGCGGAAAACATGTCCACGGATGCCGCGCGGAGCTACTCTCCGCGCGCGCCTCTCAGTGGGAGGTCCCGAAAACGCATGCGGGTGTTAAAAGTTACAGTACCTTCGGGATATCGTCTTGGTGACGATGCATCAGACCGTCGTTTCTTGAGTCAATCGACATCTCTAACTTCCATCCTCCTCATCCTCTGCGTCGTTCCCTTCCCAGTGGTTCACGGCGGCGACCACCATCAGGTCTCCCTCCACGTTCACCGCGGTCCTGCACCGATCCAAGAACCAGTCCAGTGCGGCCAACACGCCGACGTCCCCGGCGAACTCCTCGAGGCCCGCGGCTTGCAGAACGATGAGCATCGTCACCAGCCCCGCGCTGGGCACAGCCGCCGCGCCAACCGCCGCGAACGTCGCCGTCGTCGCCACCACCGTCGTGCCCCACACCCCCAACTCCACCCCGTGCAACTGCGCTATGAACAACACCGTCAGCGATTCGTACAGCGCGGTGCCGTTCATGTTCGCGGTGGCTCCGAGAGGCAGCGCAAAGTCGGCCAGCGCGGCGGGGACGCCGAGAGCTTTCGCGCACCGGCGCGTCACCGGCAGCGTCGCCGAAGAGGAATCCGTGGCGAACGCGGTGACGAACGCGGGGGCGCCCTTTCGAAGCACGTCGTACCAACCCGGCGTCTCCATGACTCGGCCCAGCGTCATCCGCCCGCTCCAGTTCCTCGTCGCCATTGAATACATCGCGGGCAAGACGCACCCGCCGTGAATCGCCAACCCGAGCAACACGGAAAACACGTACTTGCCCAGCGCCGCCAACGTCCCGGCCGGGTCGCACGAACCCGCGACGCGCCCGGCGACTAACGACAACACGCCGGGTGGCATCAACGAGATGGCCCATCCCACCGCCACCTCGATCGCCGCGTTCAACGAGTCGAGGAGGGCCATCGTCGGCGCCGCGGATTCGCCGGGCAAAGAGCTCACCGCGGCTCCGAACATGAGCGACGCCGCTATGACCCCGAGCACGTCGCCTCGCGCCGCGGATGAAACGACGTTATCGGGAACGAAGCTCCGAGCGGTGTCGAGGAGGGAATCGACCGCGCTCACGCCGGCGGTGGCGTTGACGACGCCCGTCGGCGGCGGTTTTGACGACGGTTTTACGCTTCGGTCGCATCGCGCTCCGTCGACGACGACGCCGACCCCCGGCCGCACGATTTCCACGACGATGACGCCCAGGGCGCACGCCACCAGTGTTGTGAGCGCGTAGCTCGCGACGAGCCGCTTCGCGACCCTCTTCGCGGAACCCCCGGACCGCGCCGACAGGGAGGTGACACCGCGGGACATGGTGACGGCGACGAGCGGGATGATGAGCGCTCGGAGCAGGCGCATGAACAGCTCGCCCGGGAAGCCTATGAGCTCCACCGCTCGCGGCGTCGGATTCGCCGCGCGAGTGATGGAGCCGAAGACGATTCCGAGCATGACGCCGACGATGGTCTTGATGAGCAGCGGCTCAGCCTTGAGCGCGCCGAGGCAGGATGAGGACGATTCTAAGTTTTCGTCGTGGTCCACCCGCCCCGACGACGCGTCGTTGCCGTCGCGCCGAGCGCCCCGCGCGTCCCCGGAGGAGGACTCGACCCCGCCGTGGAGTAGGGAGGTGCCGTCCGAGCTCGACATCTCCCTCATCTCCACCTCCCTCATGACCGTCCTCGGGCGCTGATCCTGAGTGGAGGCTCCAATTCCGAGAAAGGTGCCCACCCGAGACTCGCCACCCTCCTGTCGCAGCCCTCATCAAATCGTCACCACCGACAAAATGCTTTCGCCGCCGCCGCCACACTTCGCGGGGCGCCCGGTGCGGGTGGGGAGGGTCCGAGGCAACGATGAGCGCCGCTACCAGGTTGCACGTGAGCGGTCTGCCGCGCGATCTGCTGGACGACGATCTCCGCGCGAGGTTCACCCCGTTCGGCGCGGTGTCGGACCTGGAGGTGTGCAGGGAGAAGGAGAACTCCCCATTCTTCGCGGACGGCCGAACCGATGAGCGCGCGCCCTCTTCCCGAGGCGACCGAGGCGGCCGAGGGGGTCGCGGCGGCGCGGGCGGCGGGGGTAAGAAGAAAGGTCGCGGCGGCGGCGGCGACAAACTCCCGCCGTCGCGGCCGCCGCCGTGCCGCGGCTACGCCTTCGTCACCGTGGCCTTCCCCGACGACCACGCGCTCCGCCGATGCCTCAACGCGTACAACGGCACCAAGTGGAAAGGCGGTACCATACACGTCCACCCCGCCAAGCCGAAGTTTCACGAGCGACTCCGCATGGAGCGCGAGGGGATCCACCCGGGACGTCCGGGGATGCGCGCCGCGGAGGTTGAGCACGACGAGGTCCTTTTCGACGACGACGACGACGACGGCACAGCTGGCGACGACGACGAGCGACAGCCGCTGAGGCCGGGCGACCTCTTGGAGATCGACGGCCGCGTCAGAAACTCCAAGGTGATCGTGACGTACGCCCGAGGGGCGACGACGCACATTAAAGGCGAGGGTTCGTTCGCAAAGGGTTCGTTCGCAAAGGGCCAAAGCGCGAACGAGCGCGAGGCGTCGACCGAGCCGTCCACCCCCGACTGGACGCCGTTCCCCGACGACGCGTCGAACCGAACGCTTCGCAAACTGTGCCAGCTGCCGGGGCTGGCGCTCTGGAAGCCCGCGAACGTTCTGGACGCCGCGGGCCCATCGGCGGGGGGACGACGACGCCGGCGAGACGAAGACGACGAGACGGAGATCATCCGCGACGAAGACGACGACGAAGACGGCACGGCTGGCGACGACGACGATGACACGGCTGGCGATGACACGGCCGGCGGCGGGGCGGATAGATTCAACCTCCCCCGAGAGTTCTTCAACTCGGACGTCGCGGCGAACCGCGCGGCGAGGCACGCGGCCGGGGTCGGCGACGACGACACAGCCGGACGCGCCGGGTCGCGGAGCAAGCGAAGAAAAAAAGATACGGTGGAGATGCGCGCGCTGGCGGCGTTTCTCGGCAGCGACAGCGACGACGGCGACGAGACGGAAGGGGCGGACGCGGCGACACGGCCTGCGGCGGAGGCGACGCGGCCGGCGGTCGAACCGGCGTCGGCGAAGAAGCCGACGAGGGATGCGGCGGCGTCAAAACCGACGGCGACGCGGCTGGCGGAGCCGGAGGAGGGCGGGATTCCGATGGCCAAGGCGGGGTCGAGGTGGTGGGAGAGCGGGTCCGCCGCCCCAGGAGCCGCGGGGACGGGAACGGGGACGGGGACATTAAAGGGGACGGGCGGCGGTCTCGCCAAGGACTTCTTCGCGACACGGCTATCGGCTCCGGCGAGGGACTTTTTCCGCGCGGGTGGCTCGGCGCCGTTTGCGGCTCGGTCCAAGTCCTCGGCGGGCGCCGATACCGACGACGACGAGGCGGGGGACGGAGAGGATAGCGACGGGGACGTGGAGATCGACATGGACTCCGACGCGTTCTCCGAGGACGACGAGAGCGCCGAACCGTCCGACGACGACGACGACGACGACGACGACGACGACGGGGAGGAAGAGGAGGAGGAGGGCTCGGAGGGCGCCGCCTCTTCCGACGACGACGACGACGACGACGACGAGGGGGTGTTCGAGGACGAGTCGAGCGGCTCGGAGGAAGGCGAGGGTGACAGTGACAGCGGGGACCTCGGCGTGGTGGACTTTGACTGACATCCGAGCCG
>Ga0181573_10000878_pt1 | contig 30917 bp, 29 predicted proteins | sample 101ome_25_FD_148643 | JGI IMG/M metagenome (GOLD analysis project Ga0181573, IMG submission 148643) | Coastal salt marsh microbial communities from the Groves Creek Marsh, Skidaway Island, Georgia - 101409BT metaG (spades assembly) | ecosystem: Environmental > Aquatic > Marine > Intertidal zone...
GAGAGAGAGAGAGAGTGTGTGTGTGTGTGTGTGTGCAAAGCGCGAAGAGCAACGAGCAAAGAGGTCAGCGAAGCGCGAAGCGCAAAGGACGTCGGTCGAGATCAATACCCACCGCACAGGCGCTGATCCCCTTGTTCCAGTACCCACCCTCGCCCTCTCCAGAACCCGGAAACTCCAACTTCTTCGCCACGGCCCCCGTCGCGATGATCACCGTCTCCGCAGTCACCTCCTTCTCGTCCGTCTCCAGCTTGAACGGACGCGACGACAGGTCAATCTTCGTCACCGTCTCGCTGAAGATCTTCGTCCCAAAGCGCTCAGACTGCGCACGAAACTTGTCCGTAATCTCCAGCCCGGTAATCCCCTCCGGAAAACCCGGAAAGTTCTCCACGTCAGACGTCGTCGTCAGCTGACCCCCCGCGGCAATCCCGTTGGCCAACCACCCCTCGAACATCACCGGCTCCAGGTTGGCACGCGCGCAGTAGATCGCAGCCGTGTGTCCCGCCGGCCCTACACGAGAAGAGAAGAGACGAGACGAGACGAGACCACCGTGAGTGTTTGTCCTCGACGGCGATCGGACTCAGCGCACGCACCGCTGCCGACGATGGCGACCTTGGTCTTCAGCGTTTCCTTCGCACTCGTAGTCATGGTTGTAAACAAGTTGCCGATTCGCTTCAGGGAACGAGCTGCGTTTTTGGATCGGAGCAGTATTTTGAATCGAATCGAATCGCACACGTTCCAAGTACAAATCCGGTCGACGACGACTGCGTCTGAGTTTTCTAGTCTGAGATTTCTATTCGATAGATCGATAGATCGGTAGATCGGTCTTGTGATCAACACACAGTGTGAATTTTGAGTGGGCCGTCTCCACTCCCACACTCCCATAACTGATATCCATCATGCAGACGTGTTCTATGGTCAGTCTGCATCAGAGCGTGGCGCGCATTCAGAGTGTTCACTGCGGCGTCTCGCGCTCGCGGCGCGCGGGACGGCCGAATCCCAGGGAGGGGAAGGTTTACCGGCCGGCTGTGGCCAAGAAGGCAATTCTGGCTGACCACAGCGAGTCTGGTGCAACGGCGACGCCGAAGACGACGACGCCGTCGCTGTCGCTGTCGAGAAGAACACTGGGTCTGGCGACGGCGGTCGGACTCTCTCTGCCTCTCGTTTCTCGTGCTGCCCTCGCGTTCACGCCCCCGCCGCCTGGCTACCAGCTCCACGTGGACAAGCTGGACGGGTACAGCTTTCTGTACCCGGAGTCGTGGCTTCCCGTGACGTCGTCTGGAAACGATTGCTTCTACCGGAATGCGTTCAACGCGGAGGAGAATCTCTTTGTGGACGTGTCGTCGCCGTCATCTTCCTCGTATCCGTCGATCGACGCGTTGGGGTCGCCGGAGGAGGTGGCGGAGAAGTTGAAGAAGGAGTACTTGGATGAGTTTTTGTCGACGCGCATTGGGGTGAAGCGGGAGGGGAAGGTGGTGGATGCGGTGCGCCGGGAGGGGGGGGACGGGAGGGGGTATTATGATATTCGTATTCAGATTGAGAGCTATGCGAGTACGCAGCAGTTGGCGGTGACGTTTAAGGAGGTGGAGGACAATATGGTGAAGGAGTTTGATCGGAGCTATTTGACGACGCTGGGGGTGGCGGGGGGGAGGTTGTACGTGTCGAAGGCGCACGACGTTGACTCTCTGGCTTGAATTCTCACTCGCTCGTTCGCTCGTTCGTTCGTTCGTTCGTTCGTTCAATCTTTTGTTCGACAGGTACTCGTTGCGGGTGCAGACGAGCAGCGACAAGTATGACAAGGACGTCGAGCGGTTGGACGCCATTCGCAGGAGCTTCCAGTGCAAGGAGGTGGACTTGTAGTATATGGACCTGTTATTTATATACGGTAGATGAACCGTTGGGTGGTTGGGGGCAGGACAACAACGCGGCGCCCAACAACGACGTGGCTGCCCTTCAATCCTCGACGTCGTCCAGCTTGGCGTCCCACCGCCAACCCTGCTCCACGATCTCCATCACCCGCCGGTTGTATTCCTTTCGATCGTCTGTGTACAGCTTCGCGGCCTCCGCGTTCGCCGGCGAGTCCGGATTCGGGTCAGGCAACAGACTCTGGATGCTCGTCAGGATTGCCCGCACGTCGTAGATCGCACTCCACGCCTTCTGCAATATATCCAGACAGATACTCCCGTTGTCGTACACATTCGGGTGGAACACCTTGCTCACAAACACCACCGTCGGCGGCTTGTTCGGATACTCTTCCGTGAACGTCATCTTCAGCCGGTGCACGGACCCGTCCCAGATGGTCCCGCTCGGACCGAGGAGCACGGCGTCCCACTCCATGATGTTCTGCGCGTTGGGACGAGCGTTACAGCCATCTGGCGGGTCTGTCTGCATGGAGCGGAAGTCCCGCATCAGGCGTTTACGCGCGGGGGTCGTCATCGAGGAGGAAAGATTGGGTTGGTCGTCGTCCGTTTGAATTCAAGTCCCGCCGTTTCTTCTCCTCTCCCTGCCTGCTGTCTGTCGGCCTGTTGTCTGTATGTCGGGTCGTTCTGATTTGCCGACGACAAGGCCACGTACAGCTGAATGAATCAAGCTGAAAAAACTGCCAGCCGGGCAAGGGACCGTCCAACGGTGGTCGGAGCCCCACGCCGCTCGGGGGATGATGATCCAGGCAGAATACGTTGGCTCAGCGCCCCAAGATCGTCTGTTTTTGTCACTGCGGTGGTACTGGTTGCGTTCAAACTTCATTGACTCTCAGCGCATGGCCCGCTTGGAGCGGACCGAGCGGACGCCGCAACCGGCGTCGTATTCAACCCGGCTGGACATGTCGGCCACGACCGGGGCGTTCGCCGATTGGCGCCCCAGAAGGCTCGTCGTCGATGCGGTGCGTGCGGTGCTCGGTTTTTCGGAGGAAGACGCCTGGAAGGAAGACGACACGCCAGAGGCAGCAGGCGGGAGGAGGAAGGCGGAAGGCGGAAGGCGGAAGGCGGAAGGCGTGAGGCGAGCTTCGCGAACGGCACGGTACTCGCCGTCCTGCGCCGGCGCTGGCTTCCCCCGAACGTCAACACCATCCCTTCGTGTCCCTGGCCAGGGCTCCATGGAGGCCCTCTACCAGCCTGAACTGCTGACGTCCACGTCTCCGCGGACATACTTTTTCGTGCTGAAATAGGCTTAATACCGTTGAAGTTCATCCATCATGTCCAACAGGTACGTCTGAGCAGGATCCAGGGCAGAAAAAACGGCGAGCGGAATTCTCCGCCGCAATCAATTCCCCACCGCCCGACCGCCCCCGCCCCTTTCCCTCCCCCCATATGCCCATATACCATCCATACCTGTCCATTCGACGCCGCACAAAGCCACATACCCCCTGCAATCGCCGAAATTTCAACCACAAATTTCATCCACTCACACGTCCACGTACCGTTCCACCAGTGAGCTCGCTTGCGTCTACGCCGCCCTCATCTGCGCCGACGACGGCGTTGAGATCAGCGCTGACAACATCTCCACCATCGTCAAGGCTGCCGGTGTCGAGGTCGAGTCCTACTGGCCGTCGCTCTTCGCCAAGCTCGCCGAGAAGAAGGACATCATGGAGCTGGTGACCGCTGTCGGTGCCGGAGGCGGCGGTGGCGGTGCTGCCGCTGCCGGCGGTGCCGCCGCTGCCGGTGGCGCTGCCCCCGCCGAGGAGGAGAAGGTCGAGGAGGAGGAGGACGAGGACATGGGCTTCTCGCTCTTCGACTAAGCCCCGTCGTGCCGTTTCTCGAAACCCTCTATTTATTCTCGAAACCATGTAAACTCGTTTACGTGCGTACTCAAACATACATACATACATCCGATATATCGTCCCACACTCGATATCAAAACTCATACCCTTATGTCGCAAACAGCGCCCGACACCGCATCTTGTACCACCCCGTCTTCCACCCACTACACGCCGCCATCCGAGCCCGCGCCTCCTTCGTCTGCTTCTTCAACACCCCCGCCACCTCCTTTTCGTCCATCAGCCGCAACCCCCCGTCGTCCACCCCCACCCCCACCATCTCCACGGGCACCTGCCCAGCCACGCCATCCTCCCGCCCACGCTCCCGCCCCTCCTCCTCCTTCAACACCCGACCCAGTCGCCGCGCCTCGTTCCTCCCGATACTCTCCCCTTCCCGCTCCTGATACGCCCGCACCGACGCTTCCATCGCCGCCACGTCAATCCCCTGCGACAGGTTGAACATAATGTCCTCCCGCTCCTCCAGGTAGTCATCGTAGGCTGCCTTGTCATCAAAGTCCTCCAGCTCTTTGTTATAGATGGCCAGTATCCGGTGTCTCACCTGCAGCTCCTTGCTTAGACTGACCGGAACCTCTTCTGCTGTCTTCTGCGACGCCACACGGCCCAACGGAGAGTCGACGCGTGACATTGGGATGCGTGACAATGTCGTCTGTCGTCTGTCGTCTGTCGTCTGTCGTCTGCGCACCCGTGCCGTCCAAGGTGATGGCGCTCGTCTCGGTTCAACCACCAATTTTTTCTGAGGTTTTCACTTCCCCGCGCTCGCATTGCCTATCGATCTATCGGAGGAGGTCCCTTGCATTGTGCCTGGCTTCTGTCCTGTTGGGTACGAATGAGGCTGCGGACAGACGGACCAACAGCGCGGGGGATTCCACTTCCACGGAGGAACATGATTCCAGTCGCATTCAGACCCTCGCCGTCGCGGGGTGCACTGGGATGGTGCGGGGGGCATCGGGGATACCGGCGTACTGGAGTTGTGTCTGCGTCTGCGTCTGTGTATGCGTCTGCATGGCGGCGGGCGCCGTGTACGCGCGAGGTGTGTACTCGGGCAGCAGGGAAAATGGGTAGCGCTGGCTCGCCGCCCGACGAGTCGGCGGCGGCACCGGCGTCGGCGTCCTCCTCCTCCTCGTCGTCGTCGTCGTTCGACCTCCATGGGTCGTCGTCGTCGTCGTTGACGCCGCCGCCGTCTTCGCTGCAGCAGACGGATCCGATTCGGTTCTCGGGGGAGCGGGTGGCTCGTTTGGAGGTGGCGTTGACGTTGCGGAAGCTATATAGGAATGTGCTGCGGGCGGAGACGATGCTCAAGGCGGCGTGTCCGGTCTACACGGCGGACGTAGAGGGTGCGTCGTCGTCGCCGGCGGAAGGGTTGACGCCCGAGGAGATGGAGGAGTGGGAGCAGCGGAGAGTGGAGGCGGCTGTGGAGTATGTGGCGGAGCTGGAGCTGACGGCGGACGAGCTGCGGATGATTCTGTCGACGTTGAAGGCGCAGGCGGGGGACGTGGCGTTGTTGTTTCCAGAGTCGGAGGATTCGCCGCATAAGATTGTTCGGGATATGAAGGATACGGTGAAGTCGTTGTACAAGCGGTTGGTGGATCGGTTGACGAAGGAGCTGCCGTACCTGCCGTTCGGGTCGGTGGCGGCGGCGCAGGCGGAGATTGAGCGGCGGAACGCAATGTACAGGGCGACGACGCTGGTGGGGCCGGAGGAGTTTTTCGTCGGGGGAAGCTTTCAGACGATGGATGACGACGAGGGTGCGGTGGGGGACGGGATGGCCGGGAACTTTGGGGACGCGCAGTCGACAAACCTGAAGAAGCGGCTGCGGAGCGTGAGTAAGAACCTGAGTCGGGTCCGGGAAACGATCAGTGGGAGCGGGCGGAGGCGGGCGAGTGGATCGAACGCGGCGAGCAGTGTGGGTTCCTCGCCGAGTGCTGCTGCTCCGGAGATTCTCGAGGGGTTTCAGGATTTGTGGAAGCGGTTGAACGGGCAGACGGGGGGCAACTCGACGGCAGAGGCGTTTCAGCGGCAGATTTCGTTGCCCATGATGAAGGCCGTGGGGAAGGATGGGGAGATGGTGGGGTACTTGAACGATGCCATCGTGGCGCTGGAGAGCAAGCTGCAGGAGGCGAGCAAGGTGCGGGAGAATCGGGTGCGCAAGACGGACATCCCGAGCCGGGCCAAGATTGCGAGCGAGTTGCGGCAGCTGGATGAGCAGGTGAGTATCGTGTCTCGTGAACTGGCGATCAGGACCCTGCAGTTGGAAATGGAGTGGGCGTTCGAGTGCCTCGAGGCAGAGGCGATGGACATCCTGGGCGGCGACATCGTGGACGCCGCGTTGTCGCTGGGGAGCATGGACGGCGGTGGCGCTGGCGCGAGCGCGAGCGCGAGCGGCAAGTCGAAAGGTTCCTCCGCTGCATCCAAGAACGAGACCCCGCTGGCATTGTCGAGGCGGGGGAGCACGGACGAGATTGCACTGCTCTGCGCCGAGTACAAGGAGCTCGCGACCACGCTGGCCATCCTGGTCGAGGCCAGCAAGAATCGGGAGGACCTGCTTGTGATCGATGAGGACGAGCTGTCCAAGCTCGCCCAGGAGATTCCCGACCTGCGGATGCGGCTCGGCATCGGGGACGACATTGTGTTTGGATCGTCCGGGTTTTCGCTTCAGAAGCTCCAGTTCCAGACCAGACAGGCCATCAATACGGTCAAGGAGGGGATCCAGTTCGGCATCCGGGGCGTCCGACTGCTGGGCGGTGACGTTGCCGCGGCGGGCCGGCTCTTCTGGCGGGCGCTGCTCGGTGGCGTGCTCAAGCCCCGCGAGGTGGCCGCGCTGCGGCGGACGGCGAAGGACCTGCTGACGTTCATACCGTTCATAATCATCCTCATCGCGCCGCTGACGCCTGTGGGTCACGTGCTCATCTTTGGCTTCATCCAGCGGTACTTTCCCAACTTTTTCCCGAGCTGCTTCACGTCCAGGCGCCAGGAGCTCATGATCAAGTACGAGGAGCTCAAGCGGCAGCTTACAGAGGCCCAAATTCAGGCCGAGGTGGAGAACGACGAGCTCGAGTTCCGGAAGATGGCAGCGGCCATCATCGGCGCGAGCGGCGTCGGCGGCGTGGCCGACTCGGGCATGAGCGTCTCGGGCCTGTCGGGTCTGTCGGGCCTGTCCTCTTCGGGGACGTTTGAGATTCGCGGTTTGGGCAGCAATTCGTTCGACGGGGCCGAGAACAAGCAGGAGGCGGAGCTCGGCGAGTTTGACGACGACTTTGAGGGCCCGGCCGCCGAGGCGGTCAAGGAGCTCGAGAAGAAGCTGCAGATTGCCGAGGACGAGAGCTTCACGGACGACGGCGAGACCGGCGGCGAGACGGGCGGGTCGATGGCGGGGATGGGCGAGTAGTCGCCGCAGTCGTCGTAGTAGTAGAGCGAGTGGGTAAGATCACAAATCTTATCGCGGGCGAGCCTGCAAGTAGGCTCATCCCGATGTTTCATCGCGTTTCGTTGCGTCTAGAGCAGAAGAGTCCCGCCTCTCAGCCTCGGCAACTGGATTGATCTCCCAAACAATTTCGCAGTTTTCGAAGGTGTCCGTCCGTCCAGAGCACGGAAACATCCTCGGGTCTCGGGTCTCGGGTCTCTTGAAGAAGGGACGACGACAACGTCCGACGAGGCGAGAAACAAGCTCGATCGATTCCAAGTTGCCGAATCGAAATGAAGTCGTCCTATTCGCGCTCTCCGCTGTCGGGAATCAAGAACCAAGGTCCCGGCACCTCGCAGGATGTCATCGGCGTCCTCAGTGCCCTGGAGAGTGTCTGCGAGCTCGAGAGTCGGCTTCGGCTGGCCATAAAATGTACGCACCCGACCTCTCTCGATTCTGCGCGGGATGCGGTCTCTGCGGACCGGGAGCGGAAGGCTCTGTTGAATTTAGGGTATGTGGTTTGTTCTCGTCGGCGCGCGGGTTGCGGTTCCGTCGCGGACGGCCGGGTGGAGGCGAAGGACCGCTTTGCAAATTTGAAATTTCACTCGACGACGTTCGCGACGTTGGTCACGACAGGCAGCAGCTGGAGGATCTGGAGGACAAGCTGCGGGAGCTCCGGTTCGTGTCGCAGGACAAGGCGTCGCAGGCGGACGTGGACGACCAGAAGAGCGTGCTGCTGGGACAGCTCGACGCGGTGCGCAGGGAGCTGGTGGAGGCGGCGTACGCGGCCGCGGACAAGGTGGTGTACGGGAAGGAGCTGCTGAAGGACATCATCAACTTCGCGCTGGCGGATGATGAGGAGAACAGGCTGGTGACGCCTGGACGAGGTGCGCGAGGTCGGTATTCGGTGGAGAACACACCCAAGGGGAAGCGGACGCCGGCGGTGCCAGACTCGCTCGAGAATACGTACGGGCGTGTGTCGACGAGACGGTCGCCTGGGTCGTCGGCGGGCAGGTCGGACAGGTCGGGGAGGCCGCCGAGGCCAGAGTCGAACACCTCGTCGAGGCGGGGCACGCCGACGTCGGCGACGGGGGTGGACGAGCAGCGGAAGTACAGCTCCTTCTCGAGGACGCTGATGGTGAGTGACGAGGATATATACGGTCCCAAGGCGGGAGCTGAGCGGTTTGTCGTCGGTTCGGACTCGCAAAAGTACGGTGGCACGGTCAAGGTGAAGGAGCTGCTGGCCAAGGCCGAGCGGGGGCTCACCGAGGTCTCGTCGGCGCAAAAGGGACGGCGGGCGACCGAGTCTGGGGAGACGGGAGCTACGGCAAACGCACCGCGGGTCATCCATGAAGACGCGAACTACAGCGGGGAGGCGTGGATGGACCAGGAGCTGGGCGACGAGTTTGACTCGAGCCACACCCAGTATGCCACGCCGGGCGCCGAGAAGCAGCGCAAGGCGTTCTCCTCGACGCCCACGAGCCAGCGGGCGGGACGTGGGGGAGAGAATGATCGCGCGGCGATGAACGGGAGCAAATTCGGTAAGTTCGACAGCGGCACGTCGCGCCGCATCGACTACGGACGCAAGACGTATTCTGCGGGCGGCGGCGGCGGCGGCCTGCTCGGCGCCATCAGCAAGCTGGCTGGCCTGGCGGTGGTCGCGGGAGGCCTCGCGGCTGGCGCCGTCCTCGTCTCGCAGAGCGCCAAGTCGGGGGGCGTGATGCCCAAGGCGTCGCCGTCGAAGAAGAAGGGCTCGAGGAAGAAGATCAGGTCGGCGAGCTCAAACGCGAAGAAGGGCAAGGGGACGCCGGCGTACCGGGGCGAGGCAGACGTCTACATGGCGGACTTGTACAGCGACGGGTTGGACGACACGGTGTACTTCGAAGAGCACAGCGCCGACGGCCCGCAGTCGCCCGTGGTCAACGTCCACCGGCCCCCGGCGTCGACGCACTTCCCAGCCGCCAGCCCCGACGTGTCGGTGGCCATGGGATGAAGAGAGGAAGGACGGCGTCCAGAACGACGGCGTCCATTATAACGTCCATAGTGACGTGTACCAAGTTGCGGTTGTTGAATGTATGCTCTTGTTGCTGACTTGAATGACTTTAAGCTTTTTGCTTTATGCGTGCCGATCGGGGTCGTCAAAGGAGAGCCGTTCCCGGGCATAGTACGTGAACCGCCCCTTGTACATCTCTTTGAGGTACGCGTTCGACGAGTACTGACTGATGACGGTCGGCGTCGGCCCGCGACGGACCGAGCCCTCGGCGGGCCTCCGTCGGATCAGCCCCGACCCGTCAATCTTGCAGGGCAGCCCGTACTGCACGCCGTACACCGTCGACGTCACGTGATCCCGGAGACTAAACGGAAAGTCGATGTTCCGTGGATCCCGCCCAAACTCCCCGACGCTGTACTGGATGGCGGCCAGGTCCGCCCGCCAGTGGTGCAGGCACCGCTCCCTCGTCCGTGTCGCCAGCACGTCCACCACCAGGTCCAAGAACTCCGACATGCCCCGGTGCGCCCCCACGACCACGTGCCCGTTGATCAGCGCCAGCTTCCCCATCTTCTCCCCCATGTTGCCCCCGAAGCAATCCCGCAGCGAGCTCATCATCTCGTCGTCCGACGCCACGCGCACCGCCCCGAGCTCGGGCCCCCCCTGCAGCGCAAACACGATCCCTTGCTTCGGAATGTATTGCTTCACGGATGTATCCTCGAACGGATCCCCCTGAGCAACCACGTCGCCCGCCGTCGTCACCAGCACCACCCCCTTGACCGCACTCCAGTCCACGCTGGCCCCCGGCCCGCCCTCGACGTACTTGGCCACCTGCCGCAGCGACGCCAGCGCCAACCGCCCCGGCTTCGGAAGCTCCTCGTCGTCAAATATATCGTCCACCAGCCGCGGCCGGTGCACTGTCACGCTCTCCACGTCGACATCCTTGAGGAACTGACCAACCCCCGGCGTCTCGAGCACGTCAGCCTCTGCAAAGACGACGATGCGATGCCCCGGCGCGTACGCCTTCCAAGAATTGACGAAGATTGACAGCAAATCTGCAGTCGTATTCGTCGCCACGGCCAACACGACGTGCCCATCATACGCCGTGCCCGTCGAGGCCGCCGGCGACCCACCGTCCCCGCTCGCCGTGCCCACCAGAAGCTTCCACGCCGTCATGTACAGCACCACCACGCCACAGAGCACTGCAAGAAACCGCTTGAGCAACCGCCGCCTCTCGAACTGGGCCGCGTACCCCGTAAGGACCTCTGCCCGACCGCTGCCACTGCGACCGAGTGACCGCTGCGTGGGAAGCAATCCCTCCCTGCGGTGGGAGAGCCGCGCGCCTCCGTGCGAGACGGACGAGGGTGTCGGCATCATGTACCGGGTGTCGTCTCTGTCTCCATACGAGGGGAAAGTGGTCTCCTTGACGTTTTTCCTGGGTTTGGAGGCTTCGAGACGGTTAAGTATCCAGGTCCGTCTCGGTCATCGGACAGACAAAATCGACATGATTCAACGGAAGCCGACGCGTCTGGAACTGAAACCTCACGACAAAGAAGAGGTACGTCCGTATGGACCAGCCGGGGAGCCGTATACTGTTCCCGTGGAGGATACTACGAGAATACTCGTTTCATGATCGTGCTTGCTCCACGTTCCCGCTCACTTCCCGCCCGCCCTCATCCCACGTGCAGCTGCTCGCCGCGCGACGGAACGAGCAAGAACAGGCCAAAGAGAAGCAGTGGCCAGGCATCTCGAGCAAGGGTGGCCAGGCGAAACCGACCGCAGCGCAGCGCATCGGGATTGCACCGCCGCCGCAGTAGCTTCTGATGCTACGGGTCGTTCGACCGCAGTCGCTCTCCCTGTCGAAAACACCGTTCGGCATATCAACGACACCTTTCGGTCTATCGGCGTATACAGCCCAGTCCCAGATACGAGCAGTCATGGCTCGCACGAGGTCGCCCCCCGGGCAGTCCAAGGCCGCGGCCGCGGCCAAGAAGGACGCCGAGAACGAGCAGCCTCCCACGGCGGAGGAGCACCAGCGAATCAAGGACCGGCTGAACATCAAGAACGAGGAGGTGGAGGTGAAACTCCGCATCCCGGACTCGGCGTCGTTTGCGGCCGTCAAGACGCTGCTGCTGCCGTCGTTCAAGGCGGTGCACGACCAGGAGAACCACTTCTTCGACGGGGCCCAGAAGGAGTTGTCGTCGCAGAAGGTGGTCCTGCGCGTGCGGTTCTACGGCGGCGATCAGAAGGCCGTCATCACGGTCAAGGGCAAGCAGGTGCTCAAGGACGGCATCGGCAGGGCGCCCGAAGAGGAGGAGGAGGTCGATCCGGCCGTGGCGAGGGAGTTTATCAGGGACAGCAGCGCGCTGCTGACGTACGACAAGTCTCCGCTGATGCAGAAGCTCAAGGACGAGTTCAAGTTCGCCAAGGGGCTCAGTTATTTGGGCGGGTTTTCGAACAAGCGATTGGTGTACGACTGGAGGGAGTACACGCTCGAAGTGGACCAGACGTCGTATCCGTGGGGGTCCATGTTTGAGATCGAGTGCGAGACCGACAAGCCCGAGGCGCTCAAGGAGAGCCTGGAGGCGCTGCTGGCGGAGCACAACATTCCCTTTGCCGACTCCAAGCGGAGCAAGTTCCAGAATTTCATCGCGAAGACCTTGATCTAGATGGGTGATGGGTCGTCGTGAGACCGAGATAACGTTCTTTCCAGCACATTGACCGAGTACCGAGTACAATCTAACCTACAACAACAGTACCCACACGCGCTCGCCTGACGGATACGTACGTACACGATGCAGAGCGTTCGGATTCGGACCAAATTGACCCGGTCGAGCAGCAGGAATGTCCGGGCTCGTGCGACGACGAGCTGCTGGTCTGGGGCCGGCGTGTCGTTGCCTGATCCATCCAAGGGCAAGCACCACTTTTTGCACATCGACGATTTCACCACGGACGAGCTCAGGGCGATGCTCGACACCGCGCTCATGAGCAAGGAGAAGTTGCGCGAGCGGGACGAGACGTTCAAGCCGTTTGCGGGCAAGACGATGGCGATGATCTTCACAAAGCCGTCGATGAGGACTCGTGTGTCGTTCGAGACGGGATTCTATAGGCTGGGTGGCCACGCCATCTACTTGGACCCGAATAGCATCCAGCTCGGCAGCCGGGAACCGACCGAGGACATTGCCAGGGTGCTCTCTCGCTACAACGATATCATCATGGCCCGGCTGTTTGACCACCAGGACGTGATTGATCTGGCAGAGTACAGCAGCGTTCCGGTGATCAACGGCCTGACGGACTATAACCACCCCTGCCAGATTATGGCCGACATCCTGACGATTAAAGAGCACTTTGGGCGGTACGAGGACCTCAAGATCGTGTATGTCGGGGACGGAAACAACATCGTCCACTCTTGGCTCAGGCTTGCCAACCGTTTCAAGTTGGACTTCGTCTGCGCCTGCCCCGAGGGGTACGAGCCCGACGCAGCGACGTGCGACCTGGTGAGGGCGAACGGCGTGTCCAACCTCACCATCTCCCACGATCCGATGGAGGCCGTCAAGGGAGCCGATGTGATCTATACGGACGTGTGGGCGAGCATGGGGCAGAAGGAGGAGGCGGCGGCGAGGAAAAAGGCGTTCCAGGGCTTCACGGTCGACGCCAAGATGATGGCCGCTGCCGGACCGCAGTGCAAGTTCATGCACTGCCTGCCCGCCGAGCGAGGCATCGAGTGCACCGGGGAGGTGGTCGAGAGCGCTGCGTCGATCATTTTCGACGAGGCGGAGAACCGGATGCACGCGCAGAATGGGGTGATGCTCCACGCCCTCGGCTGCATCTAGTCGTCACTGGGCGAGGGAGGGAGTTGGACGAGGTGATCAATAAATTCGCGGCTTTGCAACTTTTCAACACTCATAACATCTCGAGAGATTGCATGATTTCATTCAGCCGCTCGTGTCTGCCGGATGCGAACAGCCACCCCACGAGGGCCTCCAGCCCCGTGGCGTCCCGGTAGACGGCCCGCTCCAGGCGCTTCGGGAGCGTCCCGGGCGCGTTCTTCCCCCATCGCAACACGTCGGCCTCCTCCTCTGTCAGCATTCCACTTTCGGACAGTTTGCCGCAGGCGACCGCCTGTGCTTCCGCTCGTACCAGCTGAATGACGGCGTCCCGATACTTGGCGGCGCTCTTCGGAGGCAGAAAGCATCGCCGCCGGGCGTAGAGCTCAAAGACGCTGTCCCCGAGGAAGGCGAGCGACGAGGCGTTCCAGGACTGCCTCGGGTCTTTTCCCTGCAGGTCGACGTCGGGACCCGGAATGGCGTACGACGGTGACGGTGACGGTTCAAACAACTCCTCCCCGGCATCGACATGGACCTTCACGCTGCGATGAATTCTCCGTTTGAGGCCACTGCGCTCGACATTCGAGTAGCTCAAATCCCATACCCGTGGTTGGTGGCACCTGCTGGGGCCCGTCGAGACCAAGCTCGACGAGACGACGAGAGAAGTCATGACATTTCAATTCCAGACTGCCAGCCCCGGGGAGACGGATTGCTGCATCGATAGCCCCGTCGCCAGCCACATTGTTCGGCTCGCATACTGTGGTGCACGGCAGGAGGCGGGAAGAGTAGGCGAAGGAGCGCCGAGGTGGGGGTGACGGCGATTCGATCCTGCAGCGAGGCACGTCTTCTCCGGCCAGCATGTCGTCCGACTACTGTATCGTCTGCGCCGACCCACTCGAGCACTGCGCGTTCGGTCCATGCGGGCACAAGGACACGTGCTCCAAGTGCGTGCTGCGGCTCCGCTCCGTGCTGAAGAACACCAAGTGCGTGGTCTGTCAGCAGGAACAGCCGATGGTCTTCGTGACGAGGTTCTCCGGCGACTACACCAAGTCCCTGTCCGCCGAGGCGTTTGCGGGGCTCTCGTCCTCGACGCCGAGCTACTGTACTCTGAAGCATGCGCAGGCGTATTTCGATGATCAGGAGCACTGCGATGAGCTTCGTGCGATGTGCTCGTTCATGCATCCCCTCGTCGGGTCGTGCTCCTCCCTCAAGGCACTCAAGTCGGAGTTGAAGAAGCGACACGGTGCCGAGTTTTGCAGCATCTGCCTGGAGGGGAGGAAAGTCTTTGTCTCCGAGCAGGTCGTGTACACGGCAAAGCAGCTCAAGACGCACATGAAGCAGGGAGACGACGACGGTCCCATGGCCAGGTCTGTGGGTTTCAAGGGGCACCCGCCTTGCCATTATTGCGATCGGCGGTTCTATGGTGAGAACGAGATTTTCGAGCACATGACGCGGGTCCACGAGGAGTGCCACATTTGCAAGAGGCGCGACCCGCACAAGCATGTGTACTACGAGAACTATGCGGCCCTCGAGCAGCACTTCAAGGACAGCCACCACCTCTGCCGGAACCAGGACTGCCTCGACAAGAAGTTTATCGTCTTCTCTACGGAGCAGGAGCTCAAGACGCACGTGGTTCGCGAGCACGGCGGGAATATGACCAAGGCGGAGAAGAAGCAGGCGCTGACGATTGAGACTGGCTTCACGACGGGCGATCGGCAAGGTCAGCGGGGCGCGCAGCGGGGCGGTCAGAGCGCACCGGGCGCACTGGGAGGCACCGGGCGGGTCACCATCATCGGCGGTGACGCCAACATGCCGTCCAGGGGCTCGTCGAGGAACGCAAGCGCAGCCAACGTTGCCAGTATGGCCGGGTTGTCGGCCGAAGTGGAGGACAGGATGGCTCGCGCACAGATCAGCGAGCGCCAGGCGGTAAACGGGAGCAATACGAGTAGCAACACCGCGTCGCGGTCGTCCTCAATGACCAACCTCGCGTCGGAGGCCGAGTTTCCGAGCATGGCAGCGGCCAACGGGGCACCGACCGTGGCCGGCCGGTGGGCCGCGACGAGCGCCCCGCACCACCAGAAGAAGGTGAGCGGCAACGCGATCGATGACTTCCCGGCGCTCGCTGGGGGCTCGCGCCCGTCCAATCCCAACGCTTCGAGGAGCCTGGCGGCCGTGATCGGCAAAAGGGGGCAGACACGGTTGGTCAACGCGGCGCCCAGCAATCGCGGCAACGGGGCCGCCTTCCGTCCCGGCGAGGCCTTCCCGGCCCTTGCCCCGAGCGCGGCGCCGACGCGCGACCCGAAGCAGGCACCCATGTCCTCGAGCCTTCGGCGTGCCATTGACTCCCTGGCGCAAAAGCTGAAGAAGCGGCTCGGCTTGTCGATCTACAAGGACTTCAAGGAGACGACCGAGTTGTGGACGGCCGGCAGCATGACTTCACGGGAATTCCACGAGAAAATCGTCGCCCTCGGCATCGTCAACCTGGTTACCGAGATTGCAGCGACGTGTACCAACTCCAAGTCCCGCGAAGAGCTGCTGGATGTCCACTCGACGTTCCGATTCGCCGAGACGGCGTCTCCCGGCTCGGCCAAGAACTGGGTGCCGCCCGAGGTGGCCGCGCTGTCCAAGTCGACACTGTCGCGGGGAGGCGGCGTCTGGAACTGCTCGGTGTGTACCCTTCTTAATTCGGAGATCAACAAGACGTGCGAGGCGTGCGGGTCGCTGCGTGCCACTGATGCATCAACGTCGTCGGCGAGCGGGAGCGGTGGTGCGGCGAGGGTGGCGGGGGCGACGAACGCGGCCAACGCATCCAACGCATCCAATGCATCCAACCCATCTGGAGCGGGCGAATCATCCCAAAGTTCCAGGAAGAAGGGAGCGAAGAAGAAGGTCGCGCTGGCCGAAATGTACGGGATGCCGGCGGCGGGTCCCGGCCAAGGACCGCGGCCGGCAAACAAGCCACACCCGCAGAATCCGTGGCTGAACCCGAACCTCAGAAGTCATTGAAGTTGTTCCAGGGTGTAATGTTTGAACGAACGTCGCGTGAGGTCGTCGGAGGCGAGGCTGCCGTTGTTGAGGTGATGTTTGGCACCCGGCGACGTACACAACGAATTTTCTTGCCCGCCTCGACGTTCACGCGCATACGCACATACGCACATACGCACTTGCGTCGATGACATTACAGGCGCCCCAATGGGGCGGCGAGTTGACGGCAAACGGGCCAGGAAGAACGGCGAAAGACACCCCGAAAACGTCGATCAGGAATGGAGCCGAATTTCTCTTCCTTGCTGCTCGCGACTACGGCATTCGCGTGTGTTTCGCAAATCCAGGTATGTATACGACCGTCTAGACGGTTAAGGTCACGCGACGGCAAACGTCGTCGCCGTCTGTCGGCGATCCGCTCGGGGCGACCGTTGTGTGTGGATCGCACAGTTCGCGCTCCGCTCGCCCGCTCGCCGCCCAACCTGACTCCGTCCTCGAACGCCCCGCCCTCTGTAGGAACGTCCGAGATGCACTTCGTGAGCGCTATGGACAGTGTGACCGGCATCCGGGCAGTGCTCGGTCTCCATGAGACGGTCTGCTCGGGCGCCGCCGACGGGTACGGCAGGATGGCACGCATCCCGGCGATGACGCTGCTCCATCTCGGGCCGGGGCTGGCCAATGGCCTCTGTAACTTTCACAACGCCAGGCGGGCGGGGACGCCGATCGTGTCCCTGGTCGGGGAGATGGCCACGTGGCACAAAGCGGCCGACCCGCTGCTCAACATGGACATCGAGAGCATCGCCGGGACCGTGTCGAGCCACGTGCGGACGTGTGTCGAGGGCAATGATCTGTACGAGGCGATGGCGGAGGCGTGCCTGGTGGCGAGGAAGCCGCGGGCGATCAACGGCTCGGGAATCTCGACGCTGATCGTGCCACACGACCTGTCCTGGCAGAAGGGCGAGGGGCGGGACCGCTGCGGGTCGTATTCGTTGAAGTCGTCAAAGTCGAGCGCAAAGCATGCAGAGGAGAAGGAGCAGGCAAATGAAATGCTGCAGCGGTTCGTTCAGGACTGCGCCAAGGCCCTGACGGACCCCGCAAAGAAGGGCAAGGTGGCCATCTACGCGAGCGGCGCGGCGACCATCCAGGACGACGACGCGCTGCTCTACTTGGGGAAGATTGCCAGCAAGATCGGGGCACCGGTGTACTGCGAGAACGCGTTTGCAAGGTTGGATCGGGGCACTGGGCTGGTCAACCTCCAGCGTCTGCCCTACTTCCCGGACGACGCGCTCGAGACGCTCAACCGGTTCGACACGCTGCTGGTCGTCGACGCGCGGCGGCCCGTGGCCAACTTTGGCTACGAGGGCGGCCCTTCTCAGGTCATGACGCACGACGAAGACAGCATTTGGGAGATAGACTCGGCAGACATGGACGTGCCGAGCGTGCTCCGGGACCTGTGCGCGGCCGTCGGCGCCGACAGCGTCACGCCGCTCGTGAACTGTGGCGGCACGTTCTGCCCGCCGAGGGCGCCGCGACTGCCGTCAGGCAGGCTGACGGCGGACAAAATGTGCCAGGTCGTCGCCGCGCTCCAGCCACAGGCGTCCATCGTCGTCGACGAGTCGCTCACCAGCGGCAACAGCTATTGGAACCTGAGCCAGGGGTGCCCGCCCTTCTCGCACCTCGCGCTGACGGGTGGCGCGATCGGGTGCGGGCCCCCGCTCTCGGTCGGCGCCGCCATCGCGTGCCCGGACCGGCAGGTCATCAACCTGCAGGCCGACGGCTCGGGGATGTACAGCGTCCAGGCGCTGTGGACGCAGGCACGCGAGAATCTCAACGTCATCACGATCGTGTGCGCCAACAGGTCGTACCAGATCCTCAAGGTCGAGCTGGCCAAGCAGCAGATCGTGCCGAGCAACGGCCCCTGCGCCAGGGCCCTGACGGACATCGGCAAGCCAGAGCTCAACTGGACGGAGATCGGGCGGGGGATGGGAGTGCCGTCCACGCGGGCGAGGACGGCAGAGGAGCTTGCCGAGCAGCTCGAGGCGGCCCTCGCGCGCGACGGGCCTTCGCTGATCGAAGCGTGGCTGTGATCACGGTTTTCACGGACCAACCAACGGTTTCCTCGCTCAAAAAAATTAACCGAATACGGCCTGGTTTCCAGTGCTATCACCCCGCGAACGAACCTCCTGGACCTAAGACTCTCGATATCACCACCGAGGGAGGCTCGCTCGCCTTTTGTCCCGCTTCAAACGATTCAATTTTGTCCCGTTGAACAATGGAACAGGTCAAGAAAGGTGCGTTCGCTCTCCTTCGCTCGTCTCCCACGAGCAATTGGTGCCTGTATCTGTCCGAAGCGCGCCGCGCCATGCCCGTCGTGCCCGGTTTGTCCGGCGGATTGGACCGATAGCCCTGATGAACCACGAGGCAGGGTTCGCCTCCGCTCGCTCGCTCGCTCACTCTCCCGTCGCCCGTCGCCCGCCACTCTGACCAGGTGCCTGGACGGCCGACGAGGACTGCAAGCTGACGCAGCTCATCAAGCAGTACGGCCCCAAGAACTGGTCCGTCATCGCGGCCGGGATCCCGGGGCGCACCGGCAAGTCGTGCAGGCTGCGCTGGTGCAATCAGTTGGACCCTGCCGTCAGGAAGGTGCCCTTCACCGAATGGGAGGATGCCGTCACGCTGTTGGCGCACAGGGAATACGGCAACAAATGGGCCATCATCGCCAAGATGCTGCCGGGCCGGACCGACAACGCGGTCAAGAACCACTGGAACTCGACGCTCGTGCGGAAGGACACGGTGCAGCAGATGCAAAACCAATATCTGAACAAGAAGTTGACGCTGGCGCATCTACTGGAGAACCCTCCCGCGGACACCCTCGAGTTTGGCACGCCGCTGAAGGAGACTGAGCTGGTGGCGCTGACGGAGAAGGCCACGTCGAAGCTCAAGGATCGCCCCGCGAAGAAGCCGAAGACCCAGAGTCAGCGGCAGCCGCGCCAGCCGCGTCGTCAGCGGCAGCTTGCCGAGGAGGAGGAAGAGGAGGAGGAGGAGTTTGCCTACGCCCGGCCGTCGTCGTCGAGGCAGCCGCGCGCCCACCACGACCACGACCAGGGCAAGTACAATCAGAACAAGATGCCACCGCTCTTCCACCACCACAAAAGCCATTACAGCCACAAGTACAGCCGATACCCGCCGATGCACGCGCACATGCCCCACCTGCCGATCCCGCCGCTGCACAACCCGATCAAGAAGCGCCGGCCGACGCTCGACACCGGCAAGATCCAGCTTCCGGATGCCATCACGAGCGCCGTGTCGTTCGCGAGCGCTATCGAAGCGTTGCAGACGATGCCACGCGACACCCAGAACGTCCTGGGGAGCGCTGCGACGCTCGCGGCTCCGGCGTTCAAGGTCAAGGGCACCGCGCCGCACGACTTCCACGCGGTCAATCAGATGGTTGCCGATCTCACGGCCAGGGGATACCTGGGTTCCCTGTTCCAGCAGGAAGCTGGCGGTCTGACGTTCCGGAACGGGGCCTGGGTGGCGGGTCTTCAGCGCGAATGAGAGAGAGAGAGTACACGAACGGCGGAGCGTCCCAATATCCATAAGATATAAACGTATGTTTCATTGTAAGCCCAAGGAGCTACAGGACGAGGGGGAGTCACCGGTCGGCCCCAACTAACTAACGCCGCGAGCAGTGGGTTGGTGCCGCTCACCTCGACGTCGGCGTTTGCATTGTGCGCATCGTTCATCGCACTGCGACCGTTCCCCATGTGGAGACGGGAGGAAAAGTCGTGCGCGACGTCGTGGACGGGGAACACGCCATGGCTGTTGTTGGACCTGTGCACGCCGCTCAACCCGTCGGTCCCCGTCCCGGTCCCGAGCAGGGCCCGCTTGAGGCTGGACACGGCGTCGGAGAGCGTCACGTAAAATTCGATGCCCTCGTTCAGGCTCGCGTTGATGTCGTTGAACACGTCGACGTGGACCCGCCACCGCTCGACCATGGCCCGGCGCTTCCTCTCCCAGTCGTCAAAGTCGTACGAGTCCTCGAACACAAGCGTGGCGTTCTTCATGGCGTCGAGAATCTCCTGTTGCTTGTGGATATTCTCCGCGATCGACCGCTTGATCGGGTCGTACTTGGCCAGGTGGTCGGCAAAGACGGCCGCGCCGTCGACAGTGGTCGACAAGAGGGTCTCCACGATGTCGTCGCCGTCCTTCGTCCGTTTGAGCGTCTGCTCGAGCTTTTTGCGTTGTTCAGACAGCGCACGGATGCCCTCGATACCGATCTCCAGGGCCTGCGCCGCCTCCGCCGGCTCGGTGGAGTCCATCAGGAGCATGCGCGACTCGACGTGAGGCGCCTGTGCCGCGGCCCGGGCAACCGTCAGTCCTCGGAGATCGTCCTCGTGATCTCTCAACTTGCTTCGCGATAAGCGGTCCGTCCGCTTGGCCACGCTGAGGTTGCCCGCGTACGCGTCAATCTTCGCCGCGTATCGAGCCGCGTCGGGCGCGCGCCGGCACTCGTCCAGCTCTTCCGAGATGGACCAGTTCATTTCGTCCAATTGATCGGCCAGATGCACCAGGCTCGTGAGGCCTCCCATCTTCTCGATTCGCTGCACCTCGAGCAGGACGGCGTCGGGCACGTTGTCCTCATTGCCCGCCTGCGTGGCGTTCAGCCTGTCGGGCAGCTCCATCTCGCGCAGCCGGAGCCTCGAGACGTCTTCGGCCAGGTCGATGCGCTCCTGCTCTCGGCGGATCATCTTGTCGAGCATGTCGGTGTACTTGGACCAGTCCCGCGTCACCTGTTCGGGGACGACGCTCTTGAACGTCAGGCTCGGGATGGGCTCGGACAGGTATTCGAGCGTGACGGCCTGCGGGAGTGACGCCGCCGGCAGCGGCTCGATCTGTTGTAAATCCGAGACGGGCACGACGCGTTGGAGATACGTGCTCGCGTTGTCCCGCTGGAGCTCGGCGACCCTCGCCGTCACCTCCTTGGCCATCCGATCGATCTCCTCCTTCATCATCGGGTTGAACTTGACATTCGCACACAGCCGCTGCGCTTCCAAGATGACGTTTTTGGCCTCTTGCGCATAGCTTATCTGGCTCCGGACGGCCAGCTGGACGTCCTCGTCGTCGAGCTTGGCCCGCAGGTGGTCCCCCTGGTGAAGGAACGACAGCGCCTGGTAGTAGTGCGCCTTGACCCGGAACGTATATCTCCATGGCCTCTCGAAATGCTCCTTGAGCTGCGGACCGCAGAGGACGTTGTATATGTCGACGTACTGGGTACTGACCTGTCGTGCCAGCCTGGCCAGCGTCGCCTTGCCCGCACCGGCCTTGGCGCCCTTCTCGAGGATGCACTCGATCGCCTGCGAGATCAGAAGCGACTCGAGCATCATGAGGCACTCTGGCGACGAGTCGAGCGTCGACGCTTCCAGCCGGCCGACCTCGAGCTCGGACCGGAGGTACGCGAGAGCACCGGCCGCCTTCATAAAGTGCTTGCCTGCCGCAGCGAGGTCGTCGGGGGCGTCCTTGTCCGAATTGATCGCGAGCTGACTGAGGAAGGCCGCGAGGTTGAAGACGGTCGCGGCAATCTCCACCGTGATCGACGACGAGCTACTCGAGTGCTCGGGCTGGAACGCGTCGCTCCATTGGAAGGTGGAGAAGTCGATCGAGGGAAACCGCTTCTCGATGAGCCTCAAGTTGGAGTAGTACTGCACGATCAGCGATTCCGTGGACGACTGCACCGAGAGGTCCACGCCTGTGACGAGCGCGCGCAGGAGGTCGAGCTCGTCGATATCGGCCGAGACGCGCTCGCCGGCCGCCGTCCCATAGTGCGAGTCGATGTAGTCACCGAGGGTCTGCCTGAACGAGACGTCCCTCGTGCTCTGCTTGAGCTTGAGGCCCAATAGGAGCGAGGACGCCATCGAGGAGTGAGTGAGAGGGCGACCCCTTTCGTTTGATCGAGCCACGCCGAGGATGGCGCGGTTCGATTCGAGCTGCTCGCTGTTCCACCACAGGCACGGAGAGAATGAGAACACTGCCTCTCTCTCTCTCTCTCTCTCTCTCCGTCTCCGTTGCTGTCGTCGGGCGAGTCGAGGGCTGAGTTTTGAAATCGTTCTTCGCGAAGAACAGAAAGTTCGTTCGTAAATGTATGCCGGTGGCACTCGAACCGTATCTCATCGACGGGCTAGACCGTCCATGGACCGTCCGCCGAAGGCAGCGGGGACGTCCGCAGACAGAGAAGTCGTCGTGCACCTCAACGCGGCGGGTGCTTCGATTCGCTCTCCACGCACGACGGCGGCCGTGCTCGAGTTTTTAGAGATGGAGTCAATCTTCGGGGCGTACGAGATGGTCTCCACGCACGCGAAAGACGTGTTGGCTCGTCCGTACCGGGAACTGGCGACGCTGCTGGGCTGCGAAGCCCACGAGGTCTCTATTGTGACGTCGGCGACCGAGGCGTGGAACCAAGTCGTCCATGGTCTGGCTTGGACGTTGTTCTCGTCGAATACGGGGGCTGGCATCGCGACATCCGTCAACGAGTACGGTTCGAACTATCTCACCTATCTCCAGCTGCGGAAACGGTTCAACGTTGAACTCCACGTGATCCCGGAGACGGCGGATGGGGACCTCGACGTCGACAAGCTGGAGCGGCTTATCGAGGAGAAGAAGATCAAGCTGATCACGCTCCCTCACGTGGGCACCAACTCGGCGAAGGTCTACGATGTCGGGCGAGTCGGCGAGGTGGCCCGGCGGGCAGGGGTATTGTTCCTATTGGATGGTCGGCGTTGATCGACCGACGAGCGCTCGGACGACCCTCATTCTCACTCGCGATACGCGCTTCGCTCGTCCGCCAGGCTGTCAGTCGGTGGGGCAGCTCCCCGTCGACGTGCACCAGATCGGCTGCGGTGGGTGTTCAAAGGGACGGCATGCGCTCTCGATCGCGCCCTGGCTCTCACTCGCGCTTCGCGCCGTTCGCCACAGATTTTCTCACAGGTACGTCTCGAAAGTGGCTTCGAGGTCCGCGCGGCTGCGGCTTCCTCTATTGCTCCGCTCGGTGTCGGCAACTGTTCGAGCCGGCGACGATCGACGTCCACTCTGCCAGGTTGGACAGCCTCGACTCGTACTCGATCGACCGGGGAACGAGGATGTTCGAGAGTTACGAAATGTCATTCGCCGCCAAGGCGGGACTGGGAGTCGCCGTCGCGGAGCTCAACGAGATTGGGATTGCGAGCGTTGAGGAGCGCATCACGAGTCTCGCCTCGATGTTGCGGACGATGCTGGCGGCGGTCGACGGCGTCACGGTGCAGGACAGAGGGCGGAGATTGTGTGGCATCGTGTCGTTCTCCGTCGAGGGAAGGAACGGCGAGACGGCCGAGGCGGCGACGGAGCGGGCGTTCGAGCAGCTCGTCGCGGCCGGGTTTTCGGTGTCGATCTCGAGGCGCACGTCGACGATGATCGAGATGTCGCAGCGAGGCGTCGACTGCGTGGTTCGTGTCAGCCCACATGTGTACAACACGGAGTCGGAGTTGCGGTGTCTCGTCGATGCGGTTCGTCGCCATTTTATTTAATGGACCCCGTCCATCGTGGCGGCCACCACCAACCATTCATGGTTATGAGCGTGGTCTCCCGCGTCCGCCATCTCGTCAAGCACACGCGGTTTTTCAGCAGCAAGGACAAACGAAACGGGTATACCCGAGACCTCCCTGCCATGGCCGACAGCCTGCTCGTGTGCAACGTCAGCGCCTCCCAAGGCACATCGCCCATCGTCCTCAGCCTCCTCGACTTCTTTCAGCGTGCTGGCTACCATCGGGTGGGCTACTTTGTGCCCATCGCCCGACCCAAGTGCGCCGACGACGACGACCCGTCGTGTTCAATCAGCGCGCGCGTCGACCTCGTGCGCGGCGCCTACAGCCTGGATGACGAGCCTTCTACGATGATCGGTGTCCTGAAGGAGAAGGCGTTGGATATGATCGCCAACGGCGAGCGGGACGCGCTGGGCGAGTTAATCTTCCAGCGATACCGAGAGTACCGCCGCGCGTACAGTGGGTCTTGAACTCGACCGCCACGCTCTCGCTCTCTCACAATCCCACTCAGTCTCCCACTCACGGTACGCGCTCCGGTCGTTCGACAGACAAAGACATGGTCCTCATCGAAGGCGCGCTCGCGGAAGGTCTGTCGTCCAACCTCGAGCTGAACGGATGGCTCGCCAACGATCTGTCGGCGCCGCTCTTGATGATCTACGATTGCAAGAACGACGAAAGCCTCACCAGCTCGGACGTCATGCGGCGCGTGTCGATCGCCAAGGATATCGTGTCGGAAAGGTGCCAGGCCGAGCTGGCGGGGCTCATCCTGAACCGCGTGCCGCGGCATATGCTCGCGCCCATCTCGGAGGACATGCGACGGGCCGCCAAAGAGCAGCACTGTGCGTTTGCGGGGGCCATCCCGTACGACGGCGTTCTCAACAGTCCGAGGCTGAACGAGGTGGTCAAGAGCCTACGCGCCGAATTCCTCTTCGGCAGCGGCGACGATACCGACGTGGACGTCAGCGAGCTGCTGGTCGCCGCCCAGGATGTGTCGCACCTGCTCGGCAAGATTGATGCGCTGGCCGACGCGAGCGACGCCAGCAACCCGCCGCCAAAGCCGTTGGTGCTGACGACGCCGGATCGGACCGACATTCTGCTCGCGTTGGGGTGTGCCCACGCGACAGTGGGGCCGAACGTCGCCGGGGTGGGTATTGAACTCCGATCCGACGATGTGCGACCGCGCGCCCTGACTCTCTCTCACTCGCGCCACACGCCGCGCGTGTGGCTACGCTCGTTCGCCAGGTCGTCCTGTGCGACTTTGAAGGAGGGGCGGCGCTCGATCGTCACGTCACGGCGATATTCTCCTCGTTCGAGCACCTCTTTCCAGTCTACGGAACGCCCCTGCCCGTCGATAAGGTGATCGAGACCCTCGCGCGCACCGAGCAGTCCTCCAAGATCCTCGCGTCTTCCAACACCAAGATCGAGCGCGCCAAGCTGCTCTTCAACGAGAACGTCGACATGGAAGTCATCGCCGGACAGCTCAGTCACCCGAAACGGGACGGCAAGACGCCAAAGATGTTCCTGCACGGCATGTACGAGGAGTGTCGGCGGGACCGCAAGCGCATCGTCCTGCCCGAGGCGTTCGATCCGCGAGTCCTCCGTGCAGCCGCCGAGGTCACGAACAAAGGTGGGTATAACGTATGGAATATGAAGTATGATGCGCTCGTCGCCTGTCGCTAGCCGCCCGTTGCCTGTTGCCTGTCGCGCGTCTCTCTCACTGGCGCTTCGCGCTTTCCTCGTTCGCCAGGCCTCGCCGACGTCCTGCTCCTCGGCAACAAAGACCAGGTGCGGGCGGACGCGGCGAGGTTCAACGCCGACATTAGCAAGTGCGAGATTCTCGACTACCGAGACGAGGCGGCTCTCATCGACGAGTTTGCCGCCATCTGGACGGAAGAGCGCAAGGCCAAGGGCGCCACCTACGAGCAGTCGGTCGACCTGATGGCCGATCGGAACGTCTTCGGGACGATGCTCTGCAAGACTGGTCGAGTCGACGGGATGGTCTCTGGGGCAGCCTGCACGACGGTACGTGGTACAGGCCGTCGTTGAGCTCGACTGTTCCGCGCGCACTCACGCTCGTTCGCTCGCTCGCCAGGCCGCCACGATCCGACCAGCGCTCACCGTCCTACGGAAACAGCCTCTCGTCTCGTCCGTCTTTCTGATGTGCCTGCCGGAGCGCGTGCTGGTCTTCGGAGATTGCGCCGTCAACGTGGACCCCACTCCCGATCAGCTGAGCCAGATTGCCGCCACCGCCGCCGAGACGGCCGCGGCGTTCGACGTCGACCCGCGCATCGCCATGATCAGCTACTCGACGGGGACCAGCGGCGCCGGCCCCATGGTCGAAAAGGTCCAGTCGGCCACCGACATCCTGAAGCGCACGCACCCAGAGCTCAAAGTCGAGGGTCCCGTGCAGTACGACGCCGCCATCAACGCCGAGATCGCCAAGGAGAAAATCAAGTCGCGCTCCGACGTCGCCGGTCACGCCACCGTGCTCGTCTTCCCCGATCTCAACACCGGCAACGCCACCTACAAGGCCGTCCAGCAGAGCAGCAAGGGTATCCTCGCGATCGGGCCCCTCCTCCAGGTTGGTTCTCGACGACGAATGAATCAACGATCGCCCGCTCACCCTCCTCCTCCTCTTCCTCCGCCTGCAGGGCCTCGCCAAACCGGTCAACGACCTCTCGCGCGGCGCGACGGTCGCCGACATTGTCAACACCATCGTCTGCACCTCGATGCAAGCAATGCAACCAAAACAACAAGCCTAAAATGTTACACGAAGGTTACTACTAGAATCATGAGCGTGTTGGAAGAATGGGTGGTGGTTACGGCTTGTACAGACCGGCCTCCACGAGGACAATCTGACGGGCCTTGGCCAGACGAGCCTTGCGCCTTGCCGCGGTGTTGGAGTGCAAAATTCCCTTCACGACAGCTTTATCGATAACCTGGTATGCCTCGTTAATCAACGTCTGCACCGGCGCCAGGTCGGCCTCCGAAGTCACCTGCCCCTTGGCCGCGTCGAGCGCCACCATAACCTTCTTCATCCGGGTGGTAATCTCGCTCTTCCTGCTCTTGTTATAGCTCCGGTTCCTCTCCTCAACGCGCTGGCGCTTGAGCGAGTTCTGCTTGGCCTCGATCGTCACGGTCCGCGACGCCGCCGTGAGCACGGCCGAGCGCGGCTTGGAGACTGCGTGCGTGAGAGGGGAGCGAGTGAGTGGGAATCCGAGAATTCGATGGCGTCAAAGCCGCCCGAAACAGCGCAATGCGCCATCCTCCGCGGCAATCAAACAATCTAGGGGCAAATCAAGCCCCCAGCTGGACTGAAACGACCGGACAACGCCGCATCGAACGGGAAAAGACGGAGACGCAATGAACGAGGAAATGCGGGTCAAACGCCGTCGTGCACAGACGCGCATTCTCCCTCCCGTTTCGCGTCCCGCCATCACTCGTCGCAATGTTCCCAATGTCCGCCTGGAATGCAATCCGCCCGCCAATCCAGCCAGGACCGGCATGGCACGTACCAGTGAGGCGGGCCCCCGTGAGACTCGACTTGGAGCTCGCCAGGCTCATCTGAGCAAAGGACGAGCACAGCATGGTGTTGTATGTGTAAATATGCGGCAGAGAGACTTCAGAATTGAGAGTGCGGTCGTGTGTGGGCGAGTCGAGCATGTCTCGGTCGGGCGAGGGACGACCACCTCCCTACTATTCTGACGCGTTGTTTTATTACCTACAATAGCACATTGTGTCTCACATCGTAAATATATACCATGTATTCCACGCTTCATGCGCGCGGTGCGGCCGCGGCACGCACGGCGACCTCCCATGGCCATTTCGCCAAGAGCCTCACGACCTTTTCGTCGACTCACGGTGCGTATCGGGCCCGGCAGCCTTGCGCTCGGCCGTTGCGCGCCGGGGCGCGTTAGATCGCTCGCGTCTTGTCGCTTTCGCTCACTCGCGCTTCATTCGTTCGTTCGTCGGCTCGCCAGGGTCGACCTCGTCGTCCGTGGTGGCGCGCTCTGCCTCGTGGGACCCGGAGAATCTGTACAAGAACTCGCCCGAGATGACGGGGCTAATCGATCGTAAGCTTATGGGGAACCGGGCTCAGGAGGACAAGACGCAGAAGACCGTCATGCAGAAGTTCATGGACGCTGCCAAGGCCGAGACGCAGGCAAAGCGTGATGCGCGCGTGGTGCCGGAGGATAAATACGAGCTGATTGCGTTCCTGTTGGACACGGAGGCGACCGACATGCAGTTCGAAGTGGCGCGCTGTCGGCCGCTGCTGGATGACGAGTTCTTCGAGGTCTTGAACAAGCAGATTGGTGGGTGACGTGCTCCCGACAGAGGGTCGGACTCGCTCGTGCTGCGCATGTCTTACTCCGCACGTTTCACTTCGATCGTTCGCCAGGGATGGAGCAGTTGTCGCTCGAGAAGGACGAGGATAAGCTTGCGGAGCTTGATTTGCTGCGCGAGTACCTGAACGAGGCGATCGAGACGATCGATCGTGCGACCCAGGAGGTTGCGAGCGCGCCAGATAGGCTGAAGAAGCTGTTGGAGAGTCCGAACAAGAAGGATACGCTGCGGGATATGGCGGCGGATGGGGAGATTGACGCGGCGTTCATGGACCTGCTGGAACAGAACATCGAGGGGGCCGAGGAGGCGGGCAGAGAGGACGTCGCCGAGTTTATGAAGAAGATCAAGGTCGCGTGTGCCAAGTTTGCCATGTAGAGCTTTGTATGTTTGCATTGTTTGTTATCGTTCGTGGTATGAACCCGGATTAGTCGTCTGCGTCGCTCGAGTCGGACGAGTCGGACGAGTCGCTCGACGTGTACGAGCTCGACGAGGACGTGTAACTGTCACTTGACGAGGACGAATAAGACGACGAGGTGTCGCTACCGGCGTCCTTCTTGGCCTTCTTGGTCTTCTTGGCCTTTGCAGCGTCTTGCTGCGCGGCGTCGGCGGCCTTGGCGGCGAGCCTCGCCTCTTCCCGCTCCTTCTCGATGATGGCGAGTTCGCTCTTCGACCGGAACTCGTCGGGGACGTCTGAACTGGAGAGGAGTTTTCGCTTCTTGTTCCGTCGCAGCTCCTTCGACCGGGACGTCTTTGAGACGTACGCGGCCTCGTTCTTGCACTCGTACGTGTAGTGCCCTTTCTCCAGGCAGCGCTGACACGTCACCTGGGACGCTCCAGAGGCCTTCTTGGCGTCCGAGCCCTTGTCGCGCCAAGGAAAGACAGCCATGACTTTCCTCACCACGGGGTGGGGTGGGTCTCTCTGTCTCGGTGAGGTCTCGGTCGAAACTCGGTACTAGATTCGCTCTGCTCGCACCGGCGAGCTCTGCTTCGGCGGCTGAAGCTGTTGGCAGCTGGTTGAAGATGTCGTAGGTAGGTAGGCCACGCTATAGCGTGTAGCTACACCTTGTTTCTTGTTTTGGCGAAACTTCAGACGTTTCGCCGCTATCTCGACGACCACATTGTCCCGATCGCGTTCCAGTTGCAGTCATTCGCACACGATGATGGCGTTGTCTTGCCCTACGACGACCGCGCGCTCGATGGCGCCCGCTTCCGCCTCTATCCGGCAACCATGTCTTCGCAGCACGACACGACCCCGCAGCCCCCAGCAGCAGCTTCGGGTCATGGCTGCGGCAGTCCCTGACGGCAGCGTGAGCGTGGTCCTCCTGTCCGGCGGCGTCGGCAAGCGCTTCGGCGCCTCCATTCCCAAGCAGTACGTCGAGCTGGTCGGCCGGCCCATCGCGACCTACTCGATGGAGACGTTCAGCAAGATGCCGGCAGTATCCGAAATTGTCGTGGTGTGCGAAGAGGAGTGGCGGAGTGTGTTCGAGGACGAGCACGCCCGCCTCGGCCGGCTCAAGCCCATCTCGTTCGCCAAGCCGGGCGCCGAGCGGCAGGACTCTGTGTACAACGGGTTCGCGGCCATCTCGCCCGACGCGGAGCTCGTCGCCATCCACGACTCGGCGAGGCCCATGGTCACCGCCGAGGAGACGTTGCAGTGCGCGGAGCAGGCGATGGAGGTGGGCGCGGCCACGCTGGGCGTCAAGTGCAAGCCGACCATCAAGGAGGTGGATCAAAACGGCCGCGTCGTCAAGACACTCGATCGGTCCAAGCTGATGGAGATCCACACGCCGCAGATTATCCGGCCCGCGCTGCTCAAGGAGGGATTCGAGGCCGTCAAGCGGGACGGCCTCGAGGTCACGGACGACGTCAGCATCATCGAGCAGATCGGCAAGCCCGTTCAGATTGTCGAGGGCAGCTATGAGAACTTGAAGGTGACGACGCCCGAAGACTTGGACGTTGCCACCGGCTTCCTCAGGGCCCGGGGCGTCGTCGGTGGCTCCAACTGAAAGTCCCCACGTGGGGACAATTTCTTTAAGTCGCGCGACTTAAAGTGCGCGCACTTTAAAACAGAGTACGGCGAGGCAGACATCACGATGGCAGCGATCAAGACATAGTATCCTCGCCCTCGCCAGTACCAGTACCACGGCCAGAGCAACGACGACTCGATGATCAAGCGGAGGGAGAAGAGCAGCTTGAGCAATGCCGAATACAAGACGTTGCCAACCGTCGTCTCTCCGTCGTCGCGTTCTCGGAGCCCTTCGCCCTACAAGCGGAAGTCTTTGGGTGTCAGGTCAAAGCAACGGCGTGGAATTGGCGGACAGCTCTGCGGTGCGTCGTACTTGCTTGTCTGCTCCCGTGGTATCGATCACCCACCCTCTCACTCGGACTCGCCTCGACCCTGTAGATTGGATCCAAGTGCTGCTGTCGCTATGCGTCCTCGCCGCCGTGTTGAAGAGCATTTGGTGGCTGCGGGCGGAGACGTTTGAGGCGGACGACGCAATCTTGGAGGCCTCCGAGTACTCGAGTTTCACTGTCCACGTGAGCGCGTCGGGGACCGGACTGATGAACAAGTATTTCTATCGGTTCGGGAACGTGCGGATACGGCGGGGCAGGATGAAGTTCTACTTTGACGCAGACGGCTCGTTCGTGCCGCCGACCGAGGAGCTCTGGGTCGACATCATCTCGTGCAACGCGACGTCCGCGCGTCCGCCGACGATGCTCGTCGTCAAGGTGGACGCGCCGGTGCGGTGGGAATACATGCCGATCGACTACATTCCGGTGGTCAAGCGGACGGACGCCTGTCACGCCGGCGCGACGTCGGTCGTCAGCCGGCTCGCGTATTTGCTCCAGGTCCGGTACTCGTACAACATCTGGCACACGTGGGGCGAGGCGGGGCTCATGTCGATGTTCCAGACGCTTCGCGAGATCAACCAGTTGCCGATCGCCACGGTGGGTCCTTCGGGGTCGCTGCACGAGATTTTCGACGGTGGTGGCGACGGTGGTGGCGACGGTGGTGGCGACGGTGGTGGCGACG
>Ga0181573_10000879_pt1 | contig 30917 bp, 15 predicted proteins | sample 101ome_25_FD_148643 | JGI IMG/M metagenome (GOLD analysis project Ga0181573, IMG submission 148643) | Coastal salt marsh microbial communities from the Groves Creek Marsh, Skidaway Island, Georgia - 101409BT metaG (spades assembly) | ecosystem: Environmental > Aquatic > Marine > Intertidal zone...
ACCCGCGCTCACCGACGCGGTCATCGAGCACCTCTCGCCGATCCAGGCGCGTTACGCGGAGATCATCGAGGAGGAGGGGTACCTGGACGGGGTGCTCAAGAGGGGCGCGGACGCGGCGAACGAGGTGGCGGAGAAGACGGTGGCGGACGTGAGGGACGCGATGGGTTTCATGGAGAGGATTCGATGAGTTCGGTGCCGGGCGTCTTGTTCGCGACGGTTTTGTGTAAGAGTTGGACGTTCGTTTAAACGTTGAGACTTTCATTTCAACATCGGTCCTCCGCGTCCGCATCACAGCTCGGCCTTGGTCTCGGCGTCGTCGGGGTGGGGCGTCTTGGGTGGGGGCGGATCCCTCGGCGGTTCCTCCCGTCGCGGCGGCGCCCGCACAAACTCGGAAGCCGGCTTGATCCTCTGCACCACGGGCTCGCCCCCCGCCGCGATCCTCGCCGCCTCCTCAGCCTCCTTCTTCTTGCGGAGCTCCTCGGCCACCTTGTGGATGGCCAACGCCGCCTCCCACGCCTCCCTCTCATCCTCCGTCATCTCCTCGATGGGTTTATCCGGCTCGGGCGGCTTGGCGTAGCTCGGCTCGAGAGGCGGCTCGGCGGCGTCGGCGTCTGCGGTGACGTTTCCGGGATCCGCGTTGTCCGCGTTCGATTCTCCACCCGCCGCCGCCTGCGCCGCCGCCTCCCGTCCCTCCCTTCGCATCCTGTCCATCTTGGCGATGTGCGCCGGATCCTGCGGGTCCACCTTCCCGACGGATCCGGCGATGCCCTTGGGAACGTCGTTGAGGTCGAAGAGGTCCAGGATGGAGTCGTGCGCTTTGTGTATGTTGATAGCCTTGGTGTTCTCCGGGGCGATCTTGTAGAGACCGACGAGCACGGCGGTGAGCGCGCCCGCAAGGCCGATCCGCTTCACCGCGCCGATTCGACCGACGACGTTGCCGGCGGCGTCGAGATCGTCGAACTCCCACATCGGCGAGAAGACCTCGTCGATCGGGATCTCGTCCGACGTGATGTTCGGGAGGATCCAGAAATGCCGGCCGGTGAGGAGCCAGACGACGGCGAAGACGACGGTGCGCACGACGAAGACGACGAAGAACAGACCGAGGATGGAGAGGCACGCGTAGAGCACCATCTTCTTCATCCATATCGGCGCCAGCGGGAAGAGGCACATGAGCACGATGGCGAACGCGGCGAGGCAGGAGAGCAAGATGGAGGTCCAGGACATCGGCCGTTCGTACCGCCAGCCGTAGAAACCCTCGCCGTCGTCGGTGAACTTCTGCATCTGCCGCGGCAGGGTCTGCATGAATTTCGGGAACTTGACGCGGCGCGTGCGGCCCGGCCTCGGGTCCTCGTAGACGCGATCGATGCGGACGTAGTACCCGTCGCGCATGAGCCGTTCGCCGATCTCGGCGATCTGGACGTCGCGCTCCTTGATGCCCGGGTTCGCCGGGGTGGGTTTGCCGGTGATCGACGGCGCGTACTCGTCCAGGAGGTCCGGGTTCTTGCGGAGCAGGCGGAAGAGGTCCTTCCCGCGGAAGTAGTCGATGCGCTGGTAGTCGTCGAGCCGCGCGTTCCGGGATTCCGGCCCCTTGGAACCGCGGAGGTGATACGCGATGGCGCGGACGGGATCGTGAAGCGGATCCTGCTTATCGCCCCTCTTCTTGTCCTTGCCGGCGGCCTGCTTATCCTTGCCGGGGGTTCCCCCGGTCGATTTCACCGCTGCGGAGGACATGGCCGGCGCGTGCGTTCAACACTGAGTCCGATCTCATCAGTGTTCGGGAAAACGAGGGCACGGCGCCTCAGGGTTTCGGATAGCGCTCGCGCTGGGTCGATCGAAGACACACTTGGAGCGCGGCTTCGTCTGGGCTCAGCAGCCGAGTCGAGTCGACAGCGAGGTTCTCGTGGACCTTCGTCAGCGCTATAGGAGGCTCCCAGAGCGAGATGTCCGCCCCCGTCGACGAGGTCGCCGCGGGCGTCGCCTCCATGAGCACCGGCGACGATCAGCCATCGGAATCGTCGAACGCCGGCGGCGAGCAGGTCGTCACGCCTTGGGACGTCGCGGGAGGCGCCGACGGCAAGATCGACTACGCCAAACTCGTCAACGAGTTTGGATGCGCCACCATCGACGACGCGCTCATCGCCCGCATCGAAAAGGTGACGGGCCGCCGCGCGCATCCCTTCCTCCGCCGCGGCATGTTCTTCGCCCATCGCGAGCTCGACCAGATCGTCACCGCGTACGAGAAGGGGGAGAAGTTTTACCTGTACACCGGCCGCGGGCCGTCGTCAGAGGCCCTGCACCTCGGCCACCTCATCCCCTTCCACTTCACCAAGTGGCTCCAGGAGGCTTTCAAGGTGCCGCTCGTCATCCAGCTCACCGACGACGAGAAGTTCCTGTGGAAGTCCATGAAGCTCGAGGACGCCAGGCGGCTGGCGCGGGAGAACGCCAAGGACATCATCGCGTGCGGATTCGACCCCAGGCGCACGTTCATCTTCTCCGACGTCAACTACATGTGCACCCCCTTCTACCTCAACGTGCTGAAGATCGCCAAGTGCGTCACGTTCAACCAGGCGCGCGGCATCTTCGGCTTCTCCGGCGAGTCCAACATCGGGCAGGTCGGCTTCCCGCCCACGCAGGCGGCGCCCGCGTTCCCCGACTGCTTCCCGCACCTCTTCGGCACCGACAAGAAGTCGCTTCGATGCCTCATCCCGTGCGCCATCGACCAGGACCCGTACTTTCGCATGACCCGAGACGCTGCGCCCCGCATCGGCGGATACAAGCCCGCGCTCATCGAGTCGCGATTCTTCCCGGCGCTGAAGGGCGAGAGCGGAAAGATGTCCGCGTCCGACCCCACGTCCGCCATCTACGTCACGGACACCCCGAAGCAGATCAAGGACAAGGTGAACAAGTACGCGTTCAGCGGCGGGCGGCTCACGGTCGAGGAGCACAGGGAGAAGGGCGGCGACTTGGAGGTGGACATCAGCTGGAAGTGGCTCAATTTCTTCATGGACGACGACGACAAGCTGAGGACGATCGGCGAGGCGTACGGCAGCGGCGCCATGCTGAGCGGCGAGATCAAGAAGGAACTCGTGGAGTGTCTCACGCCCATGATCGTCGCGCACCAGGAGGCCAGGGCGAAGGTCTCGGACGCCGTCGTCGACCAGTTCTTCAGCACGGCGCCCCGCGATTTCGACTCGATGTTCGGCGAGCTCGTCGGAGATGCCCCGGCTCCCTCGGAGGGCCCGGTGTCGTTCCAGGGCGGCGAGAACCTCGTGGCAAGCAATGCGCCGGGCCCCGCGGTCGCCGGCGGCGAGGGGAATCAGGGGGACGACGCCGGCTCGGCGGCGGCGGGCGACCAGCCGCTGTCGAAAAGCGAGCTCAAGCGCATCGCCAAGGAGAAGCAGATCGCGGAGAAGAAGGCGGCGAAGGCGGCGGAGAAGGCCGCCAAGGCTGCCGCGGCGGCGCAGTGATCGCATCCGCCGCGCTCGGACTGCGCCCGCTACTATTAATACAACATCGACCTATCATGATACGCCGCTCAGTCGTCGGCTCTCAGCCCCATCGCCGCTCTCAATCTCGGGGACCGCTCCTTTTTCCGTCTCTTCTCCGTGTGCCTGGCCCACGCCAGCGTGCACGCGGTGGCCATGAACGCGGCGCCCAATCCCAGGCGCACGTTCCCCGCGAACGACCGAAACCCCAGCGTGCGGAACCTCCACAAACCAATCGGATCCTTGTCTCCGCCCCATCTGCGTTCTCGCCATCGGTAGAACTCTTCGCGCGAGTACGCGTCGCTCATGGGGGTGTACCCGTCCGACGACGGCGCATACCGACCTCCCCCGCCGCGTGATCCGAATGAACCGGACGAGAGCATGTTTCGCGCGTGGATGACGCGATTGAGGCTCTCGGGGCTGCCAGCGACGCCGGAAGTATCCGGGTGGTTGGAAAAGAGCTTTTGGCGAAAGGCGCGGTCGATGGACGAGGCGTCGTGGCGGGTGGACGGGTCGAGTCCGAGCGCGCGGAGGCACGCATCCCTCGTGAAGGGAAGCGGCTCGTCCGGCGGGGCCATCGCCGTCGTGCGCGAGAGTGTCTCCGGTACACAGTCTACGGGCGCATCGGGAAGTGTGTCTACGTCATCTTTTTGATGAGTGGGCACCGCCCTCCTGTCAGCTAGCCAAAGTCGGGTTCAGGTGAGACTTTGGATTCGATATTATTCACAAAAGGGCGCCGCGGCGTCACATGGCGATGAAGTCGCCCGTGGTCGGCGTGTTGACAGCCCGAGGTCGCTCCTGGTCCGCCGCCGGCGCGGGCGTCTTGAAGAACCCGAACAAGGACGTCTGTCCGGGGCCCAATCCGCTCTTGACGCCGCCGACGCCCGACTTTTTGAAACCGCCAGCTTTGCCGAAACGATCCGTCCCAATCGACGACCCCGGCGTGAGATACGACGAGCCGGCGGGCTTGGCCGCGCCCGCGGGAGTCCTGACCCCGCCGTTACCGTTACCGTTGGCGTTGGCGTTGGCGTTGAGCGAGGTGAGCACGCACGAGGTGAGCGGATCGTCGTAGATGTCGGAGATGCCAAAGTCGAGCGCGACGGCCGGTTTCGCGACTACCGGCACGGGCACGACCGGCGCGCGCTCGGCGGCTGGGGATGGGTCTCGAGTGGGCGCCACGACGGCCTCGGTCCCGAGCTCAGCCTCGGGCTCGGGCTTGGGGTCGGGGTCGGGGGCTGCGGCGGCCGCGGCGGGGATCTTCTCCGCGCCCGCGTCGTCGACTTTGCCCGCGGCGGCGTCCTTCTTTTTGCGCCTCTTCTTCGGCTTGACGGCATCGCCCCCGTTCTCGCCATCGGCGACGGCCCGCTTCTCCTTCGGCATCTTCTCCTTCTTTGGCATCTTCTCCTTCTTTGGCATCTTCTCCTTCTTCGGCTCGCGCTCCTTCTTCGGCATCTTCCCCTTCTTGGACGTCATGAGAGCCCCAAACGCGTCGACGATTTTCGGTTCGTCGACGTTCTCGGCTGGCGCGGCGCCCTCATCGTTCGTCGTCGCCCCCGCGGCGGGAGAAGTATGTCGTGATATCTCCGCGGGGGCCTCCCCGTTTCCCTGGTCCTGTGTGGGCTTTCGGTGGCTTTCGGTGGCTTCGTCGTTGACGGCGGCGGCGGCGGCGGCGGCGGCTTCGTCGTTGACGGCGGCGGCGGCGGTTTCTTTTTTAGGAATCTTAAACGCCACCTTGAGGTTGCCGCCGCCGGTGAGGGAATCCTTGAACTTTTGCGCGTTCTCCTGGTCGCGCGCCAGCCGCTCAGCCTTGCGAATCTCCGCGAGCTCAGCCTTGGTGGGCTTCTTGGGCTTGGGCTCCTTGACGAGCTTAACCTTGAGCTCCTTCTTCGCGGGCGGATCGATGAGGTTCTTGAGCAAACCGAGGATGCGTCGTTTCAGAGTGTCGCGACCGGGCATGCGCCTCGGGCCCTCATCCGCGATTTTATTCGCCTCCTCGAGCATCTCCCTGCGTTCCTTGAGCTTAGCCTCGTGTGTCTCCTTGTCGTTGTCGTCGTTGAGCGCCTTCTTGGCCTCCTCGTGGACGGCGTTCGCCACCTTGACGCGTTTTGAGTGCTCGGCGTCAGCCTTTTTATCCTCATCCTCGTCGGGGGCGACGACGCCGTTCATCGCGAACCAGAGGGTCTTATCCTTGAGGATGCACTCGAACTGGGCCTCGAGATCGGCTTGCGACCAAGGGGAGAAGCCGTAGCGGAGGGAGCCGCGGAGCAACGCGGCGTCGCACTCCTTGCCCCACCACCGGGACCAACCCCCCGAGGTGGGCTTCATCATCTCGGAGAATTCAAACTCGTCCTTCTCCGGCGGCGGCTCCGGGCCGTCCATCTCGTCGAAAGAACCGGGCGCGGGCGCGTAGCCCGGGGCCTCGATCGTCCCCGCGAGCGCGTTTCGCTCCTTGATCGCCTTCGTTCCCCTCGCCCATCCGCTCGACATGCGCTTGTACACGCAAGGTCGGCCGAGCGAAGAAAACGCGGCGGGCGGCAGCGAATCTTCGTGCGAGTTGAGCACCCCCTCGCAGCACGCGATGACGGCGTCCCAGGTGGCGCGGGTCATCCCCACCGGGACGGCCGTGTCGGCGTCCTCGTCCGCGGCGTTCATGCGCGCGCGGAGCTCGTCGGAGAGGTTGAGGCACGACTTGGGCGCGGTCTCGGTGCCGCACCTGCCCTTCTTGGACGACGCGCACACGGCGCATCGCTCAATCTTGCCGCCCTTTCTGCCGTCCTCCGCCTCTGACTTGCAAATCTGAGACTCCTTGCAAATCTTACCCACGCCGTCAACCATGTCGAGCAGCGCCAGCGCCACGGATTTGCACTCGGAGAAGGTCCTGTTGTCCTCGAGCGAGCCCGACTGGCGAGCCTCCTTGACGGCTCTGACGCAGTCGTTGTTCCTGCCGGGGCCAAACGTGAAGAGCGCCTCTTCGATCGCCTTGATCTCCCTGTCGATCCAGCCGTCGCGGCGTTCGCTCTCCACCTTGGCGCGTTTGGTCCGGCGCTTCGCGGCGCGCGTCTCGCGGTCGTCCTCGCTCTCGGAAGACGAGTAGTCGTTCTCCGAGTCGCCGCCTTTTTCGCCGCGTCGGAAGGCGCCAAAGCCTATGCCGTGCGCTCCCTCCTTGTACATGCCAATCTTGGCGCGTTTGCGCGGGCCCTGGACGCGGAACCTGGCGTCGACGCCCCACGCGGCGTCGTTCGCGGCCTCCTCCTCGCGGCGCTTGACCGCCTCCGGGAGCATCTCCTCCCAGAATTTCTCGCTCTCGACGTCGATATCCTTGGCGTCGCCGACGTTGAAGGTGGCGGTGCTGAAGGTGTTACCGGCGCGAGACCCGATGGCTCGATGCTCCGCGCGGTTGTTGAGGATGGAGTCGATGTCCTCCTCCGCGAAGGCTCTCGCTTCCTCGCCGGACGCGTCGCGCAAGGCGCCGTGGACGCCGTACTTGAGAAGCTGGTTGATCTTCTTGGCGTCCTCCTTCGCCTTGCCGGCGCCAAAGCCGCCGTCTCCGCCGCCCAGCACAGCCTCGTCCAGGCCGTACTTCTTCGAGGACGTCTCGAAGAGCGACTGCTCGTACGTCGCCTTGGTGACGAGGCGGTACACCTTGACCTCCTTCGTCTGGCCGATGCGGTGACAGCGCGCCATGGCCTGCAGGTCGTTCTGAGGGTTCCAATCGGAGTCGTAGATTATGGCGGTGTCTGCGGCGGTGAGCGTGATACCCATGCCACCCGCTCTGGTCGACAGGAGGTACACGAAGCCCTTGCCCGGGGTGTTGAATCGATCGATGCCCGCCTGTCGATCAGCCTGCGACGTGCTGCCGTCCAAACGCTCGTGTTCGTATCCCATGAGGTCGAGGTAGTCGCTGAGGATGTCGAGGACGATGGCGAATTGCGAGAAGACGAGAACCTTGTGCCCCTCAGCCTTGAGCTTCGGGAGGAGCTTGTTCAGGAGCATCATCTTACCGCTGGACTGCGTGATCATATCCAGCGGCTGTGGTGGCGCCGGTGGGGCCGGGGGTTCGAGTCCCTTCTCGACCGCTTCCTTCGCAGCCTTCTCTGCGGCGAGCTCGACGGCGCGCTTCTTCTTGTTTGCGAAATCCTCCTCCATCCCGTCGCACAAAAACGGGTGGTTGCAAACCTTTCGAAGTTCCATGCACAGGTTACGAAGCTGCGGCACGTTCTTGCTCTTATTCCCCTCCATCAAGACGTGCACCTGCTTCTCGTAGATCATGCGGTAGTACGCGCGCTGCTCCGGGGTGAGCTCGACCCAGACGACGATCTCCTCCTTGGCCGGAATCTTCTCGACGTCCTCCTTCATGCGGCGGAGCATGCGGGGCTTGAGCACCTCACGCAGCCGCATGACCTGCTCGGCGTCCACCTCCCTGCCGCCGCCGTCGAGCATGCTCTCCTGGAAGTGCTCCCAGCTCGGGTACTTCTCCGGGTCGAGGACGTGCATGATGCCGAAGAGTTCCTTGACGTTGTTCTGGATCGGGGTTCCCGTGAGCAGGAGAAGCCAGTCGTAGCCAATCTCCATGACGGCTTTGGTGGTGAGCGAGTTGACGTCCTTGAGCTTGTGAGCCTCGTCGCAGACGCACGCGGCCCACTCGAACGACGCGATGAGCTCCGTGAGCCTGCGTGCGGTCTCGAAGGACACCAGAAGGACGTCGAACTTTGCCGGGCCCTTTCCGGGTGCCTTTCCAGGGAACCAAAACTCGGTCGATTCGATGATCTCACGATCTTTCGCGTTGCCGTCCATGAGAACGACGTTCATGTCCGTCCACTTCTCGATCTCGCGCTTCCAGTGCCCCAAGGTGGTCAACGGCGCGATGACGAGGAAAGGCCGAGGCGCGCGGAGCTGCTCGGTCCGGACGTGCTCCATGACTGAGATGCACTGCGCCGTCTTACCAAGGCCCATCTCGTCGCCCAGGATGACGTTGGTGCGCCGGCGGTAGTTGCCGATCATCCACTCGAAGGAGGTCACCTGGTAGTCCCGGAGGGTCATGCCGTTCTTGAACGCGGGCGGCTTGGGTTTCGCCGGAGGCTTCCCGCCGGACTTTGCGCGCTCCGCGGCCGCGGCGTGAACCTTCCGTTTGTCCTTGATGGAGTTGCGAAGTCGGAAGCGACGAATCTCGTTCGCGTCAACCTCGGACTTGAGCCAATCGGCCGCTTCCCACGTGGCGTCGGAGTAGTTCAGACCGCGCCACTTGACGAGATACTCCACCTTCTCGGACGCGGATTCGTCGGAGCGTTTAGAGGCCGGGGAGTCGCCGGCATCCTCGTCGTCGTCCTCCTCCGCCTCTCGCTCGTCGATGACTCGGTCTATGAGCAGGTAGTCGGGGTGGAACCCCTCCTGACACGAATCCGGATCGACGCGGTACTGGCGCTGGAAGTTGTTGAGCTTGTACTTGCCCTTCGCATCCACGACGCCGCCCTCGGTCTCCCACGATCGGCGCCTGTGCGAGCACCCCTCCCACTTCACGCAGTACAGGAGGGGCGGCAGCGGCGCCTCCTCCTCCTCCTCCTCGGGTTCCGCCTTTTTGCCCCGCTTCTGCTTCTTGGGCTTGGGTTTGACGGGCTTCTTCTTCTTCGGCGTGGGCGGCGCCCACTTCCCCTCGAGCACGAGCTTCGCGAACGCCTTGGCATCGTCGCTTCCGAGCTCCTCGAGCTCGGCCGCGTCGATATCGCCCGGCTCGAGCGCGAGCAGGATCTTCTCAATCTTGTCCTCGTCCTCCTCCGACTCGTACCCTTCGTCGCCCGGTTTGAGCGGCGCGGTCTCGCCAGCCTCCATGAGGTCGCTCATGTCGTCGTCGGATGACACGTCCTTGTATTTAGCGGCGTTAGCGGCGGCTTTACGCCTCGGCGGAGCCTCGCGGGGCACCACCTCGATCGGGATGGACTCGACAAACTCTCGAGCCTGAAACTCCGCCGCGAACCGCTCGGCATCTTCCGGGGTCATCCCATCGCGCTCCAGGTACCGCTGAACCGCAACCTTGGACCTGAGCAGTGGGGCGTCCTTCACCGGGTGGTAGTGACCGGTGGCGTCGCAGTTTTTGAAGGGGTAGTACTCCCCCTCGGCGTCGTAGAGCTGGAAGGTGAGGTCGATGTGCCCGGTGCCGGGGCGCGCGGAGGACTGCACGTAGACGTCGGCGGCGTAGTGGACGAATCCGTCGTCGATGACTTTGCGCGTCTGCTTGGGCTTGGGCTGTTCGCCGTCCGGGTCGGCGGCGGCCTTGACGTCGTCGGGATCGGGCGCGTTGTCCTCGGCGTCCATGTCCGCGCCCGAGTCGTCGGCGTCCTCCTCGTCCGCCGAGTCTTCGCCCCTCTTCGCCTGCATCCTGGACTTGCCCTTGGAACCCTTGAGCTTTCCCGGCTTGGGCGCCTTCTTAGCGGATGGCGCGTCGCCGTCGACGTCCATGGGGTCATCCGGCGACGCGGGCGCATCGGCGGTGGGCTTGGATACGACGGCGTCGGCCTCGGGGGCGCGCGTCCCCGCGATCTCTTCTGGAGGATCGGTCACGTCCGACCTGGCGGGGCCCTTAGGCGCGCCCGCGGATGCGAGCTGGCTGGCGACCTTTTTGTCGGCCGCGATGCGCGCCGCGGTGGCGCCGCCCTCATCGGGGCGCGCCGCGGCGGAGTCCGCGCCCATCGTGTTCCTCGGACGAAGAGACGGAGATCTCCCTGGGTCCGTGCGCGTGGCAGCGTGGTTCTGTCGTTTCATCGTTCAAACCGCGAAATTCGAATTGGTGTTTCGGCCCCGTTTCAGGTTAGGCTGGTATCGAAGCAGTGTTTGTTATGCCCGACGATTACCCTAATAACTGGGCGCTGCAGAGAGAGGGGCGCGGAGGGCCGACGAGATCCGAGCCGCGATGCCCCGCGCTTCACGCTCCGGCGGCGCGTCCGGCAGCGGCCAATCGGGCGGCGAGAGCACGTGGGCCAGGGACCAGGCGGTGGAGCTGCTCAACGGCGCGAAGCTGTCCACCGATGCGGCTGCGAAGTCCACTCACCTGAAGCAGCTCGCCGAGCTCGTGATCCGCAAGGACCCGTCGCTGCTCGGCGAGTTCCTCGAGCCCTTGTTGGAGCTCCAGGTGGATCCGGCGGTGGCCGTGCGCAAGACGCTGGTGAGCCTGTGCGAAGAGATCGCGACGGGGAATCCGCAGCACCTCGCGAGGTGCATCGCGACGCTCCGGGCGTTGCTCAAGGATGCCGCCCCCGCGGTGGTGAAACAGGCCGCGAAGGCCTCCGGCCCGGTGTTCCGCGAGGCGCTCATCGAGGCGGCGACGAAGGGCGAGGGTCCCCGGGTGCCCAAGGAAGTCACCGACATGTGGACCGCCGCTAAGGCGCTGAAGGACGACGTGCGGAGGCTGGTGCTCGCCGATCGCGTCAACGACGGGGTGCGGATGCAGGCTGTCAAATTCCTCGAGCTCGCCGTGGTGCTCTTCCACGGCCGCGAGTGGGGCGCGGGGATCGTGCGCGACGGCCACGCCACCGTCTCACTCGACGCCCTCGCCACCGAGGCGGACGACCTCATGGGCGTCCTGCTCGAGTGCCTCAAACCGGAGACGTGCGCGACGCAGGCGGGGACGGTGACGCTGGTCATGATCGGCGCGGCGACGTCGGTGATGGGCAAGCTGCCCACATACACCGATTTCGCGCTGCCGGCGCTGCTGGAACTCGCGGCGGCTAACGTGGCGGGGGACGCGGGGGATGCCAAGAGCGCCGCCACCGCGTCCATGGCCAAGGAGCTTCGATCGACGCTGTTGAACGCGCTGAAATCGTCGAGCGAGCGCGGTGAAATCGCCGAGTACAAGAGCGAGCTCGTCACCGCGCTTCAGGAGCTCGGCGCGACGGAGGAGGTGGACGCGTGGCGACGGCAGGAGGAGCGCGCGGCGCAGAAGCGCAAGGAGCGCGAGAACCGCTTGGAGCAGGAACGCGTCAAGCGTCAGCGCGTCGGCGCCGGCGGCGTGGTGGGACGCGGTTTCGAACTGGCGCCCGACGAGATCGAGATCGAGACGGCGACGCCCCCCGATTTGATGCGTCAGGTGCTCAGCACGATCGGCACGCTCGCGGAGAACGACCGCGCGATGCTGCACGCGTTCGTCACGCAGCTCGCCCCCGACGTCCTCGCGGACGTGGTCCTGTCGCAGCTCGCCAACACCGATTCCGTCCCGAGGCGGACGATGATCGACGTCGAGGCGGGCGCGGGTCGGGGCGTCGAGACGTTTGTCCTCGACGCGATGGCGGCGCACGAACGCGGCGATCACGGCGCATCCGGCGGTAATAAGCCGCGCGCGTTGACGGACCGGGAGAGGCTCGTGATGGGCGCCGGTGACAGCGACGGCGACCTCGCGCATCTCGTCGCGGACGACGCGGACGTCGAGATGGAGGCACACGAAGAGGCGGACCGAGGAAGATCGGGATCCAAGAAGGGATCCAAGGGGAAGAAGGGATCCAAGGCGGCGGCGGCGTCGAACGAGCCGTTGGTGATCAAGTGCTCGGCGCTGACGGCGGAGCAGGTGCGACACCACGGCAAGGGCGCGTTGACCCGAATCGTGCAGGCGGCGGATCCCGGCGGACCGGTGGCGAGGATGGGCGGCTTACGGCTGCAGAACGTTTTGCTCACCAGGCTCGCCTCCGCCGCCGTCGCCGCCGCCGCGTCCAGGGAGGGACTGGACGCGGTGGGCGCGATGGGCGGCGCGGCGTTGCACCACGGCACCGGCGGCGTCGCGGAGACGGCTTCGTCCGCGGCGCTCATCGCGGGCGCGCAGACGCCCTCCGCGGGTGTCCTGGAGTACCTCGTCTCGGCGATGCCCGACCGCGGCGCCGCCTTGGCCGCGACGCGGCTTCTGGGAGCCGTGTTCGTCAACCAGACCCTGGGCCTGATGGGAACCACATCCGACGGGGGCGAGGAGGACGCCGAGGACAAGGCGTCCGCCAAGGATAAGGCGTCCAAGGCTTCTCATCGCGTGGGTCCGTACGCGAGGACGCTGATGACCCTCGCGGTGGGACTCATCGACTCCCAGACCCCGGCTCGCAGGGAGCACTTCACGAGGCTGCTCCTCGACGCGCCCGCGATTCCGCCGCCCGCGATTGCGCTGCTGAGGGCGACGTGCGCGCTCCCGCCGCAGGGACCCGAGCGGCAAATCGACGCGGTGAAGCGCGAGGGAGACGCCATGGACGTGGATGCTGACGTGGATGCTGACGTGGACGCGTGGGGCTTTGGCGCGTCGGCGGATGGCGAGACGTTTTCGTGGGCCGGGGCGCCGCTGCCGAAATCCCCGGAGTCGCTCTCCGTCGCGCTCGAGACGGTCCGATCTCTCATCGAACACCGACCCGTGGTTCGCGCGCAGTGCCTGGAAATCGCGCTGGAGTGCGCGGTTTCGCCGAACGAGGACGTGCGGACGCGCGCGGTTCGGCTGACGTCGCAGAGACTCCACGGCGTGAAAACCTTAGCCGCGGGCATCGAGGCTTTCGCGCTGCATCACCTCGACGAGGCGAGCGCGGAGGGTAAAAGAGCGCTGGCGTCGGCGTCGCGACTGGCGGAGAAGGCGAGCGAGTCGCTCACACGCGCCAAGGAGAAGAAGGCCAAGGCGGAGAAGGAACGGGCGATCGAGGCTGCGAAGCTCAAGGCGGAGGCGGAGGGCCGCACGTACAAGCCAGGCGACGAGGACGGACCGGAAAGTCGGACAAAGTCGATCACCGAGGAGGACGCGAGGAAGAAGGAGGAGGAGGAGGCGGCGGAGGAGGCGGCGGCGCGGGAGAGGATGACGTCGGTGGCGGTGGGCGACGCCGTGCGCGCCACCGCGAGGCACGTCGCGCTCTTCTGCGCGCTGTGCAACCGCAACAACTCGCTCCTGCCCCGGCTGTTTGACTTTTACGCGAAATTGCCGGAGATTTTGCGCCCGGCGGTGGTGGAGGGCGTGGCGTTCGACTCGCTCGTCAGGCACGTGGGTCCCGCGTGCGACGCGCTGGTCGCCGCCATCGCGCAGCCCCCCAGCGGCGCCGAGACGCTGGTGCGCAGGGCGGTGGAGGTGCTGGCGGACATGTCGGAGTACTCGGAGGCTGAGGCCCAGGCGCTGGCGGCGGCGGCGCTGGAAGCCGGCGAGGAGGCCAAGCCCCCGCCGCCGAAGCAGGCTCCCGCCGCGCTCATCGCGGCCGTGGAGAAGCTCGCGGCCGCGAACGGCGACGACGTCACCTACCTCGTCCCTCTGCTCGGATCGTTCGACGCCAAACGCGTCAAGGCGCTGATGCCGCGGCTGGTGGGCTCCGCCCCCGAGATCTTCTCCGCCGCTTTGGACAGGCTCACCGCGTCGATCCCGCCCAAGCCCCTCACCGCGCCGGAGATCATCGTCGCCCTGCACGACGTGGATCCGGCGAGGGACGGCGTGCCGCTGAAACGAATCATCGACGCGTGCGGCGCCTGTTTCGAACGACCGGATGTGTTTCCCGCAGAGGCGCTCGCGGCGGCGCTGCAGAAGATGGTCGAGTTCACGCCGCTGCCGCTGCTCTTCATGCGCACGGTGATACAGGCGGAGACGGCGGCGCCCACGCTGCGGGAGTTCACGCTCGGGCTTTTGAGGACGCTCGCGAGGCGGCAGGTGTGGAGGATGGACCCGAAGATTTGGGAGGGGTTCGCGCGGTGCGCCAAGCGATCGGCGCCGCGCTCGTTTCCGCTGCTGTGCGAGCTGCCGCCGTCGGCGCTGGGCGAGATGTTGGGTAAGTTTCCCGCGATGCGGCAGCCGCTGCTGGCGTACGCGAGCGCGCCGGCGGTGCAGTCGGGGATATCGAGGGCGATCATGGCGGTTCTGCAGGAGGATAAGCAGCAGCAGGGGTGAGTGGCTCTCGTCGAAGAAGAAACAACAGTCACGGTTCTTAAGTGTTACAGCAAACTCGCCCCTCCTTGCACTCCGGCCAGACGCCTCGACGCTCAGATGGGCCCGTCCTGTCCCGGACAGTAGTATCCGAAGAGGATGCCCTGGATGCACGTGCTGATGGGTTGATCGTACAGGATCGGGAGCAAGATCGCGGCTCCGATGTTGCCCAACGAAAGAAATGATGCGAGGAACGCGCAGAAGATGACGACCCCCTTCAGCTGATCGGGGTCGGTGAAGAAGTTGGAGTACGTGCCGATGTAGAGCCCGTCCTCGTCCCTGTCGGGTTCGTCGTCGCCGCCCCGCGTCTGGGGCTTATCGTCGTCCTGCGCCCTGGCCACCGTCGCCGCCCTCGGACGAGTCCGGGCCGAGAGCGATTTGCCAACTGGCAACGCCGAGGTGGCCACCCTCCTCCCCGCGCTTACTCGCGCGGTAACCCCTGTGGGCCTCGCGCGGCGAACGACCGTCATCGTCGCGCGAATTGAGGTCGTCGTGCGCATGGCGGCGATCATCTCTCGAAGTCGTCGCTGCGCTCGAGGCGCGTCTCGCTTGTGCGGGCGAGAGATACGGAGAGATAGGAGCGATATTTTGTCGAGAGCTCTCGCGAAGCGGCACCTCATCGTTACAAAATTCTGGGCGCGAGACCGGACACCAACGCTCATGTCTCCCCTCCCGCGTTGCTTCTTCGACATGAGCGTCGGCGGTACCCCCGTCGGCCGCATCACGTTCGAGCTCCGCGTCGACGTGGCGCCGCGAACCTGCGAGAACTTCAGGGCGCTGTGCACCGGGGAGACGGGCAAGGGGAGATCCGGCAAGCCGCTGCACTACAAGGGCAGCGTCTTCCACCGCGTCATCCCGAACTTCATGTGCCAGGCGGGTGACTTCACCCGCGGCGACGGCACGGGCGGCGAGTCCATTTACGGCGAGAAGTTCGCGGACGAGAACTTCAGGCTCAGGCACACCGGCCCCGGCGTCCTCTCCATGGTGCGTGAAGAAGATGCGCGATTTTCTCCAACCAGCCGCTGGGTGCCGAACCCTAATCCCTGACCGCGACGAGATCCCCGACCCTGACCGCGTCCTCTCCCCTCCATCGCGCCCGCAGGCCAACGCGGGTCCCAACACCAACGGCTCGCAGTTCTTCATCTGCACCGCCAAGACCGACTGGCTCGACGGCAAGCACGTCGTCTTCGGCCAGGTCGTGGAGGGCATGGACGTGGTGCGACGCATCGAATCGCACGGGAGCAAATCGGGAAAGACGTCCAAGGAGGTTCGCGTCATGGACTGCGGCGAGATCTCGGCGGAGCTCATCGACGGAGTCTCCGACACCGCCAAGGAGGTCATGCGCAGGCAACGGGAGGAGGAGAGGGCCGCGGCGCTCAAGACGATGCTCCCGGGCCAAGAAGACCCCGACGCCGCGTCGGCTCGACGCCTTCGCGAGCTCATGGAGGAGAACAAGGCCAGGTTCGGGCGCGGATACGGATCGTCGTCGTACGACTCGTACAAGAAGGGAGACGAACCGCCGGTGAGGGGCAGCGGGATGGCGGCGCTCGCGAGCGCGCACTTCGAGAAGCCCGCGAGGGGCCCGGAGGGGGGTAACACAGCTGGCGGCGGTAACACAGCTGGCGGTAACACAGCTGGCGGCACAGCTGGCGGATCGGACGATGCTCCTCCGACGGCGGTTGGCGCGGCGACCACCTTCGATCCCACCGGCGGCCACGCGGGCCGAGAAGACGCCGCCGACGCCGCCGCCGCCGACAAACCCCTCAATCCGGCGCAGCGCAGGCTCTTCGAGCTGCGTTTGAAGCTCAACGAGGCGCGCAAGGCTAACCAGCGCGAGGCTATCGAGGAGAAGAAACGGAAAGAGGCTCCCGAGGATTTCGAGCGAGAACAGAAGAAGAAGGCGTACGAGGGCAAGAAGGCGCGGCGCGAGGAGATCATGGAGATTCGCGGCATGGACCCGAAAAAACGCGAGCTCACGCAGACGATCGAGCAGGCGCGGGACCTGTACAAGCGCTGGGACAAGAAAAAGTCCAACGCGGCCAAGGGCGGCGAGGTCTTCAGCAAGCACAACCTGTACAACGCGTACGAAAAGCGCACGGCGCACGTGACGGTGGACATGGACGAATACGAGCGCGACAAGCGTTCCATGGGCGCGGCTTTCTACGCGGACGCGGACGAGTACGTGCACGGCGTCACCGGGGCGGACGTGCCGCAGGATAAGATCGATCGCATGGCGGCGGAGCTCGAGGCGCAGAAGCAGAAGCGCGCAAACTTCTCCCGTCGCCGAACGCACAGAGACGACGCCGACGTCACGCACATCAACGACAGGAACGAGCACTTCAACCGGAAGATCGAGCGCGCGTTCGGGGAGCACACGCGGGAGATCAAGGCTAACCTCGAGCGCGGAACCGCGCTGCCGGATCATTGACGTTGACGCGCTCTTCGTTAACCGTAACGCGGGTGAGTCCGCGAACGCGCGCCATTTTCATCCTACGTTTGGTTTTTTTTTCTCATCCGAACCGCCATTGGCCGAGCCTCGCTGGCTGAGCTCCCTTGCAGCGAGGTGGTATTCCGGGAAAGGTTAAACGAACCGGCGCCTTCGGGCGAGTGGCGCAGACGAATCGGGCGTCCATCAGAACGGCGGGCGGAATGATAGCCTCGCCGTTTACAGTCGCCCCAAAACAAAACACCCGCGGAACGACGACCAACCTTTCGTGCGCCGTTTGTGCTCGACCCTTTGTACTCGCGACCGACTCGACACGATCGCCGCTCACCCCGATTCCCCAACCCCCGCGATCAGGCGCGTCGAATACATCAGGCGCGAGTTATTCGTCGAGTTATCGTAGTCCACGCGTGATGCGCGCGATACGTACATATGAGTAAGAGTCATCATGAAACGCGTTTCTTTGTCTTCTCTCGTCTCAAATCTTCTCTCGTTCCCTCTCCAGCTTCTCCAGCTCCTCCTCCGCCCGCGCCTTCTCGTCCGCCTCGGCCTGCAACACCCCGCGAATCTCCGCCCACAGCGAGTCCGCGGTCCACACCTCGTCGGGATCCTCCGCGAACGCCTCCTCCCGCGACATGAGCTGCGCGAGCAGCGGCGACAGGTCGATCTCGTCGTCCAAATCGTCGCGGCCCTCGCGTCGGTACTCTTCACGCGCGGGTTCGAACCTCTCCGGCGCCTCCTTGGCCAGATCGTCCGGCATCACGAACGGCTGGCGATGACGGTTCACGTACCCGCGGGGCACGTCCGCCACCTCCGCCGCGGGTTGGTTTTGTCGGTCGCCGAACTCGTCGCCGAATTCGGCGTCGGGGATGGACGCGATGTCTTCGACGGCGGTTTCGACTCCCTCGCGACGCGCGTCTCGATCGTCTCGATCTCGTCGGTGGTGGTGGCTAGGCGGCGGGTTTGACGGGTGGTCGGGCTCGCCCGCGTCGATTCGTCTTCCCGATCGAAGGGACGGGTCCGGCGAACCCGAACCCCGCGCGCCTCCTCGCACCGCGAGGTCGGCGAACCGGTCCACCATCATGTACGAATCGTCCTCCTCCATCTCCCTGGCTTTGCGCCGGGACACGCCGCTGAGCGCGGGTCGCGCCGGGGATTCGTCGTCGAAGTCCGCGGCGATGCCACCCGGGCGCTGCTGGGGCGGCGGGGACATCGCGCCCGTCGCCTGCCGCCGCCCCTCGAGCCGCGTCGGCGGTGCGTCGTCGTCGTTTTCGTCCTCGTCGAAGAATCCGCCTCGCGGCGCGCGCGGGTCGGGTCGTCGCCGGTGCCCGCCGTGTCCTCCCCAACCGCCGCCATCGTCGCCCCATCCTCCTGCGGCGTCGAGCCCGCGACTCGGCGGGGCGGCGCCCTCGTCGTCGGTGTCCTCGTCGAAGTCGTCCGCGATGGAGCCCACCTGGGCTTTCCGCGGGGTCCCGCCCCTGGACTTTGCGCGCGGCGATCGGTCCTCGGGGGTGCCCGGCGAGTCCCCGCCGAGGAGGTCGGGGTCGAGGTAATCGAGCTGCCCGTCCCCGGAGGACGGCGCGGGCCCCGAGGGTTCGGGGTCGCCCCGTCGACCCGCGCGCGCCCTTCGACCGAACTCCATCGTCTGTCGCGCGATGACGCTGGCGCGCGGGTCTCCCGTTCGAGGGAGTGATGAGACCAATGGCTGGGTGCCGAATGGGGAAAATATTGCCGATGCATCAGCCACGCTTATTTGGATTTATTTGTAACTGACTTTCCTGTGGTGCTGTGCAAAATTGCCGCTAATTGCCACCCGCGCAAATGCGTGGTCGTCGTCCATCGCCCTGCAGCACATGGGAGTTGGTGCGTGCAATATCCGAGTCGGATTTGATCTAGTGCTAACCCTCCGCCAGATCACAGGGCGCGGCGGCCGGCACGCCACGACCCGAGGCGGCGGGGGTGAATCGGATCGGATTCCGATGGGACCAAAGAGAGGAACCGCGCGCGCGGCCAACGGCGTTCACGCCGCGACGTCGTCCCTGTCCCTCGCGCTGGAGGGCGGATGTGTCACGGTGGGGGGTCACGCGTTCATGGAGGGGTGCTCGCAGGCGGTGTCCCTGCGGGGAACCTCCGCTCTGGTGGGCGATAACGGATGCGACGGCGCGACGGATCCGGGTCCGGATACGCCCAAGACGACGGTGGACGCCGCGATCCTCGGGTTTCGCAACACGCACCCCGCGTGGGACGACGATCCGGAGAGCGACCTGCGCATCTTGCGGGACAGGCACGTGATTCGACTCGCTCGCCGCTTGCGTTGCGATCGGTTCGTCGCCGCCGCGCGTTGCAAGCTGTGGTGGATGACCCCGACGTGGGGCGCGGGTGGCGACGCACTCGTGAACAGCTCGTCGTCCACCGAGGCGGGGATCCCCGCGGAGACGCAGTTCGTCCTCTTCGAGCTCGACGGGGGAGCCGCGCACGTCGCCGCGGTTCCCGTAATCTCCGACGGCTTTCGTTGCACGCTCAGCGGCCACGTCAACGACTGCCGCAACACCGACGACGACGACGACGAAACCGACGGCACCCCCGACGGCACCCCCGACGGCACCCCGGGTGAAGACCGATGCGTCCTCGCCCTCGTCGCCGAGTCCAACTGCGAGCGGGAGACGTGCGACGGGGTCGACGCCGCGCTCGTCTTGGCGTGTTCCGACTCGCCCTTTCGAGCGGTGGAGGCGGCGATGGCCGTGGCGTCCAAGGCGATGAACGGAACGTTCAGGCTCCGAACGTCAAAGGTGGCGCCGCCGGTGGTTGACGTCTTCGGCTGGTGCACGTGGGACGCCTTTTACCACGCGGTGACGCCCGCGGGGGTGGAGGCTGGCGTCCACTCGCTCACCGACGGCGGCATCCCGCCGAAGTTCGTCATCATCGACGACGGGTGGCAGAGCGTGGCGCCGGATCCGCAGTTTAAGAAACGCGTCGATCACATCTCCGATCACCCGCCGACGAAACCCGATTTCATCGACAAGCCCCACGTCACGGAGGTTGTGGAGTTTGGAAGGGGAGACGCGGGGGGGGGCGCGTTGGCGTGGGCCGGGGGCGCGCTCGCGAGCGGCCTCGAGTACGCGTACTGGAACGCGCTGCACTCCGTGGCGTACAACTCGTTGACGTGGAACGTGGCCAAGTTCCTGGTGGATTGGGTCTTCTCGCCGGTGATTCGCGGCGCGTTCAGCACCATGTCGTGCTTTAACCACAGGGTGAGCGCCATTCACGCAAACGTCAAGTTTCAGGACCAAGCCGGGAGTTCGGGGTCCGATTCGCCGAGTCGGCGGGTGAAGGGGCGGGGGACCAAGCGCAAGTCCCCGACGGCGGACGGCGGGGTGGTGGGCGGCGGGGACGGGTTCGGGCGCGTCATCTCCCGGATCAAGGCGCTGGGGGTTCAGAGCGTGTACTGCTGGCACGCGCTGTTCGGATACTGGGGCGGGTTGCACCCCCACGAGAGGGGCGTGCGTCGATTTCGGCCCAAGGTGGTGCTCCCGAGGCACACGCCGGGCTTGCTCTCCGTCGAGCCGTCGCAGGCGTGGGATCCCATCTCGGTGGGTGGCGTCGGGACGGCGGACCCGGATAAGCTCGCGGAGTTTTACGAGGAGCTTCACCTGTACCTCGCCGCCGCGGGCGTGGACGGCGTCAAGGTTGACGGGCAGGCGATGGTGGGCGGGTTGGGGAGGGGCCTGGGCGGGGGCCCGAACCTCGCGAGGCACCTCCACGCCGCGCTCGAAAAGTCCGTCAAGCGGCACTTCCCCACGAACGGCCTGATCAACTGCATGTGCCACTCCACTGAGAACATATTCAACTTTGGCGACAGCGCGCTGGCTCGGGTGAGCGACGATTTTTACCCCACCAACAACGCCAGTCACACCGTGCACCTCGCGAACGTGGCTTACATATCCATGTTCATGGGCGAGGTGGTGGTGCCGGACTGGGACATGTTCCACTCCCTGGGTGACGCGGGGCCGCTGCACGCGGCGGCCAGGGCGGTCGGCGGCTGCCCCGTGTACGTGTCGGACTCTCCCGGGAAGCACGATTTTAACCTGCTCCGGCAGCTGGTGTTTCCCAGCGGCAAAGTTCTGCGCGCCAAGCTCCCGGGCCGACCCACGCGCGACAGCCTCTACGCCGACACGTGTCGCGACGGGGTGTCGTCGCTCAAGGTGTGGAACAGGAACGAGATCGGCGGCGTGGTGGGGTGTTTCAACATTCAGGGCGCGGCTTGGTCTCGAAGGAAGGGGATATTCGTGTTTCAGTACGAATCCGCCGCCGACGTGCCGAGCGTCGTGGCGAGCGTCCGGCCCGAGGACGTGGAAGGTATGGTGACGCGGGATACCGACGCCAAGTCCCAGGAGTTCGTGATCCAGGCGCACAGGACCCGATCGCTCTCGCTGCTCAAACCCGGGCAGCGCATGCCGGACCTACTCCTGGGCCCCAAGGAGTGGGAGGTGTACACGGTGTGCGAGGTGCTCGCCGCGGGCGGGGTGAAGTGGGCGCCCGTGGCGCTGGACCAGATGCTCAACGGCGGCGGCGCGTTGGAGTCGTGCTCGCTGACCCGGCCAGCACACGGGGTGAAGGAGGGCGCCGCCAAGGGGAAAGGGGGCAAAGGGGGCGGGTCAAAGGGCGTCGTGGGCGAGACTTTGCTGTACGGCTGCGGCGCCCTCGTGTGCTACTCGAGCGTCGAGCCCGTCGAGATCGAGGTTGACGGCGCGAGGGTGCGGGCAAAGTGGCGAGCGAGCGACGGGAACCTGGTCGTCCCGCTCGGACCGAGGGAGGGGACGCACGCCGTGGTGGTCAGGTTCTGATCGGGCGCGACGACGCGCGAGTGTGTTTGTTCACGTCGACGACGTATCCTTCGCGATGCGACGCGGTATTGATTCTTTTTTTTGCCTACGTTATTAATATACAGCCAGAGGTCGCCCGCTATCTCGCCTGCACAGCCCGCGGCCCGTGTGTTTCACGAGCCGTGGGCGAGGCGGGGGGCGCTCGCTAAGATCCTCAGCCGTTTTCTTTCCTACCTCCTCCTGACGCTCATCCTATATGATAAATGCGGCGGTGATTGCGCGCTGCCAAACTCAACTCCGATCTTGATGGAGGAGCAACACCTGATGGTACAACGGGCGACGCGACAAAGAGTCGCCGCCGCCGCGAAATCGTCACCGCGGGATAAAAAATCTGAAAGAATGATACAGTCGCCGCGCACTCGACGACGAGGGCGTCGCCCGCGTCGGTCGGTCGCGTGAATTCACGCCTCGACGCAGGCGTCACCCTTATCGGAGCCCTTATCGGAGTTTGGCCCCTTCTCCGAGTTTGGGCTGTTTTCGCGATGCGACGAAGACTCAAACCCGTGCTGCGCGGCACCCCGCCCCGTCTGCGCGCTCGAGCCGGAACCCCCGCCGGAACCTGAGCCCCCGCTGCCGGAGGTTTTGTGCGGTCCCTCGTCGACGCCGTTGGCTTTCGCGGTGATCGCCGGGGCGACCGAATCGACGCGCTTCCCCCTCGGCTCCCTTCCGCCAGCTGCGTCGCCGCCAGCCGCGTCGCCACCCTTTGAGTCGCGGGAGCCGCCGTCCCTCGCGCTCCCTCCGCGCTTCCGCTTCTCGAGCGCACTCTTGCGCTCGGCGCGGTTCTCCTTCGTGGTGGCGTCGTCCCGGCCGTTCTCCGACACGGTCTGGTTGGTGCCGGTGCCGGTGCCGGAGTGCGTCTGTTGCCCGCCCCCCGAGCCATTCGCGACAGCCGCACCCGCACCCGCGCCCGCGCCCGCGCCGCCGGGTATGCCGGGGAAGAACATCATCACGTTCGCGAGGGCCGCCATCTGATCGACGTTTCCCTTGGCTCCCACGTTCGGTCCGGCTTCGCCCTCGGCGCTTCCGTTGGTAGCCAACTGGGCGCTTCCGTTGGTAGCCGCGCCCATAGCCGCGGCCCAATTGGCAAACGCCGCGGTATCCGAGAGGGACGGAGCAGCCGCGTTCGGCGCCCCCGCGGCCGTGTTACCCGCCGCGACGGCGTTGAGCATGGCGGAGAAAATGTCGGGCGCGGGGCCCGGGGTTTGTTGAGCGGCGGCTGTTGATGGCGGGGGAGCAGCCGCGGGAGCTCTCGGCGGCTGTTGTTGCGCGCCGCCGCCCCCGCCGCCGCCCCCGATCATCGCGAGCGCCGCCATGAACTGCTGCTGCGCCCTCGCCGCGTTCGCCTGCGCCGCGGCCGCTTGCTGCTGTTGCTGTTGATGCTGCGTTTGGTGCTGCGTTTGGTGCTGCGTTTGCGCCACGAGCAACGCGAGCGCGGCTGGATTGACCTGCGCGAGCGCGAGCATCTGCGAGTGAAGCGCGTTGGCGTAGGGGCTCCCACCCGCGCCGCCGTGTGCGCCGCCGTGTGCGTTTCCGTTTCCGAGGTTTCCGCCGTGTGCGCCGAACGTCGGGAATCCGGACGCGGTGGTCGGCCACGCGGCGGCGGCTGCGGCGGGATCCGCCGCGCCGAAGGGATTTGCGGTTCCGTTTCCCATGGCCATCATGAACGCCGCGGCGGCGGCCGCGGCGACGTTGGGATCGCCGCCGTTGGCCACGCCGCCGAAGGTACCCTTGAGTGCGTTCATGGATGCGCCGGCGCCGTTGGCGATGCCGCCGGAATGAGTCGGATGAACGCCCGGATCCGGCGCCTTCCGGGGATACGGGTGCGCCGGTTTCCGCTTAGGTCTGGCGGGAGGAATCACCGTCACCGTGCTCTCCGACTCGCTCGGTCCGTCGCCGTTACCCGCGCGGTCGACCGTTCCCGACTTCTGCGCCTCGCGTTGCAGCTTCGAGAAGAACTTCTGCGCGTGCGACCGGATCTGCACCGCGCTCTTCGTGCCGATGTGCTCCTCTATCTTCTTCCACGCCCGGCCGTGCAGCTTGAGCGCCTCGAGAAAGCCTTCGTGCTCCTTCTCGGTCCACCGCTCGCGCTGCTTGGTGATGGTGTAGGGCTTGCGAACCTTGGACGATGGCGCCGCGGCGCCGCCCGCGGATGCGGATGCGGCGAGAGCACGCTGTGCCGCCGCACGATCGAGCGCGAAGTCGAACGCGCCGCCCGACAGCGGCCCTCCGGCGCCGGGGTTGGGCACGGCATTATTCCCGACCGCCAAGGACGACGCCCCGTCCCCGGCGGACGCGGGGTTTAGTCCCGGCGCGAATCCGAGCCACGGATTGACCCCACCCGGAACCTGGCCGAAACCGGGCCAGGGAGGCTGCGACCCCGACATCTTCCCTCGGTTCCCGCGCGCCACGCTCGCGCCACTCACGCGGGCGCGCCTGCCGAACTGACCGACGATGGACGCAGGGTGGCGCTTTTTGAGCGCTTTTTCACCGGAAAATTGCGCTTTTCCGTGAAATATCCGTCTACATCGCAGATCTTTCCGCCCGAACCGTGGGGAAAAGCGCGGCTGGGGACGAAAGTTGGAATTTTTGACGGGAGGTATCCGCAAAATTCGATTCTGCCCGCAACGTGGTAACTCCAGCCGCCCTGTTTAATCGTGAACGGGCCAAACGAAAACGTGGAATCCGACGTGGAGCCGCAGGGATAATGAAGAGGCGGATATCTTTCATTCCAGATAAGAAACACGTTTTAGGGGAAATTTGATCGGGTCTTTTGAACCCGCGCGGGCTGAGTTTGAAAGTCCCTTGAAGGGGACGACCCTTCTTGGGAAGATCTTTTCGGATATTGCCTGATATTATGCGAGAGTAGTAGGTAATCTTAAGGTTTATTAGCTCTCTCTAGCCAGTCTATCTATGCTATGGGTTAATGCGGTGCGACGCGCACTTTTCATCAGCACCAAGATATGCGGCAGCTTTGTCTAATAATAATGCGGGCCCGGTGGAGCGGGAGCCCCAGAACCGGGGCCTGCGTGTTGTTGCTCGGCCCACTGCCGCGTCGCCAGTGACGGCAGCGCACGACCGTGACAGCCGCGCGAGTGCGATGGCGTCATTCAAGGACGATCCCGATTACCTCGGACCCATCAGCGCCACGCCCCAGAAGATGGTGGAGGAGATGCTCGCCGTGGCGGGCGTCACCGCCGCTGACGTCGTGTTCGACCTGGGATGCAACGACGGCAGGGTGCTGGTGACGGCCGCCGCGAACGCGGGTGCGAGGGGGGTCGGGGTGGAGATCGACGAGGGCGCGGTGAAGAAGGCCAGGACCAAGGTACGCGCCACGTCGTCGTCCCCCGCGTCGAGCGCTCCGCGATCGTCGCGAGCCCCGTTTGGTTTTCCCATCCCCAAAACGCCCAATCAATCAATCGTCCCGGGAAGTGGGCACCCCCGACGCCGACGTCGACCCGTGACGTCCCCGCCGCCCCGCGCCCCCCCATCCCCACCGCAGGCCGCCGAGGCTGGCGTTGAACACCTCGTGGAGATCAGGCACGGCAACGCGTGCGCGGTGGACGACCTGTCCTCCGCCACGGTCTGCTTCGCGTACCTCCTCCCAAAGGGAAACGCGAAGCTGTCCAAAAAGTTGATGCGCTCGATGGCGCCGGGCTCTCGCGTCGTGACGTACGTGTTTCGGTTACCCAAGGAGCACTGGGACGAACACCTGGAGACGTGTAAGGCGGTGGCGAGCACGCGGGACAGGGGCGCCGGGGGCGGGGTGGACACGAGCGGGTTCAACAAGATCTTCGTATATCGCGTGCCAGAGTCGAGGCCCGACTGGTGCGGAGACGTCGCGGATCGTCGTTAGCCACTACTAGCTAGCCAGTAGCCGGCTCAATCGAGGCGGAAGACGCGAGGGGGACGACGCACGCGGCGCATTCGTCCGTTCGTGGTGTGTGCTCGTATCGAAATTAGGACAGACAAAATAATATCATATATACGTACCGCCGTGCGGATCGTGTTCTCGACGCCAAAAAAGACGACGGGTTTACATGCCGTTGGCGAACTCGACACCCTTGTTGATGGAATCCTTGAGCTCGGGCATCATCGCGTCGAGCGCCTTCTGCTCGTACGCGGAGAGCTCGCCGAGGCCGTGGATCTTCTCCACGCCCTCCTTGCCGAGCGTCACCTTGGTCGCGAAGAAGGGCACCTCGGTGACCGTGCTCTCGACGTACGTGCACTCCACCACGTTGGCCTCGCCGTTTTTAGCGCGAAGGCACGCATCCGCGAAGAGCGCTCCGGCGTACGCCATGGAGAGAGTCGCGGAGCCCTTGCCAGCCTTGGCGGCGACGACCTCGGTACCTCCGTCCTGGGTGCGCTTGGTGAGCGCGTCGATGACGTCGTCCGTCATCGCAACCTTGGGCGTCGCCTGCGAGAGGAGCGGGAGGATGGTGATGCCCGCGTGACCGCCCACGACGGGGACGTCAACCTTGGCCGTCTCCAGACCGTTCTTCTCGGCGTAGAAGGTCTTGGCGCGGACGACGTCGAGGGTGGTGACGCCGAAGAGCTTCTTGGGGTCGTACACTCCCTTCTTCTTGAGAATCTCGGACGCGATGGGCACGGTGGAGTTGACGGGGTTGGAGATCATGTTGATCATGGCTTTGGGGCAGTGCGCGGCGCACGCCTCGGTGAGGCCCGCGACGATGCCCGCGTTGATCTTGAAGAGATCGTCGCGGGTCATGCCGGGCTTGCGGGGAACGCCCGCGGGGATGATGACCACGTCGGCGTCCTTGAGCGCCGCGCCGAGCTCGGCGTCACCGGCGTAACCCTGCGGCGGAGCGGAGGATGAGACGGGAAAAAGGCGTTCGTCAGGGGATATTTTTTTGGTTCGTCGTCTCACGTGCGCCGGGCGGGGCGGGTCATCGATGGCGGGTGATCGCGGGGGTATCGGGTGCGGTGGCCGCGGCGCCGGCGTGGTTGCCTCGCGCGATGCGTGTACGAGGCGACGGGGTCGCGTCGCGGGTGCATCGCGCCACCTCTCGCGCGCGGCGGGCGCGTTTCGTCACTCCGGGCGGGCGGCGCGCCGAGGTTTGCCGAGGGCCAACCACTTCGTGTCGGCGGATTTCCGAGCGTCGCGCGCGGGCTCGTACCTTGACCTGGGCGCCGGTGTTGACGTGGGAGACGTCGGCGGCGACGCCGGGGGTGCCCGCGATATCGTACAGGGAGAGTTCGGTCACGAGGGGGTTCTGCGGCGGGGGAAACGGGAGGAGGGTCAGCTCCGGGTCCGCCAGATCGGGGCGGATTGCCCATCGGTCCCCTGAGGGTTTCGGCGAGATGTGAAACGGAGGGACATCGCGGCGCGCACCATCTTCATGAGGAGGCCGCAGGGCTGGCCGATGCCGCCGGCGGCGCCGAGAACCGCGACCTTGTAGCCGCGGGTCTGGTCGCCGAGAGCCTTGGAGACGGTGCGAGAGGAGGCGCGAAGGAGGGCAGCCATGATTGTAACTGCGCGATCGGAAGTGAGTGCCCCAGCGTCGCTTCGGCAAGCGAGATCGACGCGAGATGACACATCGCGGGACGGTTTTATTTTTGCGAGCGCATCTCTGACTATTCGGCTGTGCCGATGCAGAGGACAAAATTATTGGCGCCCGTCGCGGCGAATCTGATTGTGATTGCCCATACGATATCGATTTATATTCGTCCACCTCACTTCAGTGCCCGGTGATGAACCGGGTGTCCGCCTCCATGCTCACCTGCGTGTCCGGCCTGTTGAAGACATCCTCCTCGTCGTCGTCCGGGTGCTGAATCATCCGCAGCCGCTCGTCCCCGCGCCCACCCGGCCCGTCGAACTCGTCCTCCTCCAGCAGCGGCGGGTGGTCCAAACCCGTCGGCGTGCCCCCGCGATTCGCCTTGAGAAACCGCCGAAGCATCCCGTCCAGCTCCCCCACGTCGTTCGGGTTCCGCGGGCCCCGAAGCGCGCCCCCGCCGTCCAGCCCGCCCGGACCCTGGTCGTTGAAACCCGCGCCGTCCTCCGCCAGACCCAGCGCGCGCATCCTCGCCTCGTTCTTCTTGTACACGGCGTCGAGCGCTTTACTCGCGTTCGTCGTCGTGCCGTGCATCGCCAAATCGTCGGCGCTGATTTCCTCGCCGTCCTCGCCGAAGAACCCTTCCTTTCGCATCGCCGGGAACGCGGGCGCGTCGTCCGCCTCGGTGCCCACCCCGGCGCGGACCAGGTCGTCGTCGTCGTCGTCGTCGTCGAACGCGTCGCCGCCCGAGTGGTACGGGCGCGATTGACGGTTCTTCCCGAGCAAACCCTCGTCGCCGTCGTCGCCTATAAACGCCGGCCTCGCCCCGGGCGCGGGCGCGATGGGCGGCCCGCCCGCGCCGCCGACGGCGTTGACGGGCGCCTTACCCCGCGCCGCGGCGCCCGGACCCTCGCCCGCGGCGCCGTCCAGCCACGGCGCGCGCTCCATAGTCTGCCCCGGGAAGATAAAGCTCGAGTCACCCGCGATGCTCTCATTCGCGTCGTCCATCGACCGTCGCATCGAAGTCTCCGCGATGCCGAGCTCGCCCATGTACCCGAGGGCGCCGCCGCCGCCGACGGCGACGAACCCGCTGTTGCCGTCGCCCGGGCCGTCCAGCTGTGGGCCCATGTCGTCACCCTGGTCGCCGACAGCGTCTCGGATGAAAGCGCCGTAATCGGCGTCTGACGAGATGTGCGGTGCGCCGTGGATGGGATCGTGCTTGGACACGTACATGGGAACGTCGACGCCGTGCGCGGTGATGGCGTTCTCGCCCGAGCGGGTCCTCGCGATCCCTCCCGCGTTCTCGCCCCGCGCGTTCTGGCCCCCTCCCGGGAGCTGCGACATGAACACCTGGTCGCTGAGATTTTCTCGCATCTCCGCGAGTTCGACCCGAGCCTCGGCGCTGTGCTTCTCCGCAGCCTCCGCGCGCTTCTGGAGCGCCGCCATGTTCACGTTCTGCTGCTCCATGATCTTGACGAGCTGCTGGTGCTCAGCCTGCAGTTCGGCGCGAAGCTGCGCGAGTTCACGGGCACCCGCGGGCGTGGCGCCTCGCAGCGGGTATCCGCCGGGGGAGCGCAATCGGCCGTCGTGGCCGCCGTCCGTGGCCCCCGTCGGAGGAGGATGGCCGGAGCTCGATCTCGGCGGCCGCCCTCCTCCTCCGGGTCCCCCCTCGGACTGCCTCGGGGACGGTTCGTTCTGCGGTGCCTGGGGCGGCGGGCGGCGAGGGAGCGCGACGCTCACGTCGGCGTCCTTCTGAGCCGCTCGCTTGTTCGCCGCGAGGTTGTACGCCTCCTCCTCCGCTCGCATTCGCTCCTCAGCCTTCTCGCGCTCGAGCTCCTGCTCGCGCTCGAAAGCCTCGCGCAGACGTTCCTGCTCGATCTGTAACCTGCGCTCCTCCGCGAGGTCCTCCTCCTCCTTTCGCCTGCGCTCCTCCTCCTTCTTGCGCTCCTTCTCCTCGATCTGCGCCTTGAGCGCGTTTTGAAGCTCAGCCTGCGCTCGGGCTCGAGCCTCAATCTCGTGCGGGTGAGCGTTCTCGCGGGCGCTAAAGTTACCGCGCGGGCCCGTGTTGACCGGCGGGGGGGCCGGGGGGACGCCGTAGTTTCCGCCCTGGCCCATCATCTGACCGTTACGGCCGTTATTCGAGGGGCCGCGGGGGGGGTACGCCTGCGAGCCGTACTGGGCGCCGGGATAATCCCCGGGATAATCCCCGGGCGCGCCGTCGTTCGGTCCGTACACGTCGCCCTGGGGTCCGTACACGTCGCCCTGGCCCGTCATACGACCGTTACGGCCGTTATTACCGTGTTGGTTGAGCGCGTGCGACCCCGGGACGGGCGCCATCGCGCGCTCCTCGTTGTCCTGTCGCATGTGACGCAAGTCCGTGGCGAGGTTACCGGCGTCGTCCCGCATCGGCGCTCCGCCGCCGCCGCGGCCCCACGGGTTATAACTCGCCGCCTCAGCCTCCTCCCTGGCCTCTCGTTGAGCCGTCTCGCGCTTCTCGCGTTCCTTTCGCTCAGCCTTCTCGCGAATCTGCTGCTGCAAAGCCGCCTGGTACTCGGCTTTTTTCCGCGCAACCGCCGCGCGTTGCGCCCGGGCGAGTTCGTCGGGTCCGCCGCCCCGCGGGGGTGGCACGCCGCCCATGCCGGGAAGCCCCGCGCCGCCGTCGTCGTAAGGTACGCGATTGGGTGGTGCGCTGTCGTCGTAACCGCCGTCGTTGTACGGAATCGGTTGATGCGGATGCGGCGTGTCGTCGGGATACGGCTGCGCGGGTTGTCGCTGCTGCTGATGATGATGATGATGATGCTGATGCGCCTGGTGCGGGTCGTGCGCCCCGCGGTTGGCGCCGAGGCGCATGTCCCACTGTCCGGGCCCGCCGCGGTAATCGTGCCTGCCGTCGCGCATGTCGTAGATGGCGTCTCCGAAGGATTGCGCGTTTTGCTCGGTTTGGCGATCGCGCGCCTTCTCCTCGCGCTTGACGCGCTCGCGCTCGGCGATCTGCGCCTGGAGCTCCGCGGCGTACTGGCGCTTGCGCTCCTCCTGTCGCATGCGACGCTTCTGGTCGGAGTTGACGCCGTACATGTCCTTCATGCCGCTGCCCTTGCGTCGGGGCTGAATCTCCTCGTCGCCGAAGACCATGCCGGGCGATTCCTCGAAGCCCCGGCCGCGGTTATCGCCGCCGCGGTTGTCGTGCACGGGCGGGCGGCCGCCCGCGCGGTTGTGGAAGCGACCGTCGGGGACGTTGTCGTTGACGTCGCGCATCGGGGGCCTGCCGTCGGGGCCCTGATTCTGCCGCGCGAGGTGCTCGTTGTAATCAGCCTGGCGCTGCGCGGCGAGCTTGTGGCGAACGGCCGTCACGGGCTCGTCGCTGGGTCCCCACCCGCCGCCGTCGTTCGGGGTGTCCTCGGGGTGGCCGGGGTGCATGGGCGGGATGGGATGGACGTGGCCGCCGCCGCCGCCCTGTCCGTAGAACTCGGCGCGCTCGCGCGGGTCCATCGGCTACCGAGTCGGGCCGGGGGCGCGTCGCGCGAGACGCACGGCGGGCGCGGGTTGGTGGGCGTTTCTTGGATGCACCTCCGGCGAACGGGGACACCGACGAGCGTCGCCGCGGGGTGTGGAGCGCGCTTCGGTGCGCTCGGTGATGCGATTCGGCTCGACGCGGTTAGCGCGCGTCGATGCGATCGATGCGGGACGATC
>Ga0181573_10000883_pt1 | contig 30865 bp, 23 predicted proteins | sample 101ome_25_FD_148643 | JGI IMG/M metagenome (GOLD analysis project Ga0181573, IMG submission 148643) | Coastal salt marsh microbial communities from the Groves Creek Marsh, Skidaway Island, Georgia - 101409BT metaG (spades assembly) | ecosystem: Environmental > Aquatic > Marine > Intertidal zone...
TTTTACCCCGGGTGAGCGCTATCACTACAGTATTGCCACTGACGTACTGGGCGCTCTGGTCGAACGGTTAAGCGGAGAGACCCTGGAAGCGTTTTTGTCTACCCGACTGTTTCAACCCCTCGGCATGGACGATACTTTTTTCAATGTCCCAGAGGACAAACTCGATCGTGTTGTTCCTAACCATGGGTGGAGCCCGGAAACCAACACTCTGGGGCCGCTACCTGCCAATTACCAGATGCCGATTCAGGGGGTCACCTTGTTCTCAGGCGGCGGCGGTCTGGTCTCAAGTGCGAGGGACTATCTGATTTTTTGCGAGATGCTGCGTCAGGGCGGATCCTTTGATGGAGTCCGTATCCTGGGCCCCAAAACCGTTGAGTTCATGACCATGGATCATCTGACAGCTGAGGTCCGCAACAAGGGTGCAACCGAGTATCCGGCGCAGCACCTCTACCCCGGTCAGTCCTTTGGACTTGGCTTTGGTGTAATTACTGACCCCGGGCAAACCGGTGTCATTTCATCCCTAGGTGCCTACTCCTGGGGAGGAGCCGCCAACACCAAGTTCTGGATAGACCCTGAAGAGGACTTGATCGCCATCTTCATGACCCAAGTAATGAATGCGCCCTTTGGGGATCAACTGCGATTCGACATGAAGGTCGCTACCTATCAGGCCATCACCGAGATAGGCGGCCAGCACTAGATCTGCTGAGGAAGCGACAGCTCGTCACGCTTTCGCCACACCCTGTAAAAGATAGTCAGATAGATGGCGATTACCACGAGGCCCACCCATTCAATTTTGAAAGGAGTGAACTGGTAAAGCAACACAAGCCCGAACAGCAAGGCCCAGTGCAGACCGACATACCGGACAGTGCCCAATCTGGCCACCGTTAAATTGATGTTTTGGGTATACAGGCGGGTAAGGGAATCCAACGAGTTAATGACGAACAAGATACCAACCACGATCATGCCCCAGCTCAGGGCGGGGACGATGTCGATGCCCTCCACGTGATAGTGGTACAACACCGAGAACCACACCGCTATCGGGATAGACGGCACGACCAAGAGAGCAAGGAGTAACTGCCACGCTTTTAGTCCTCCCACAAAACGCGAGACGAATTGGCCAATCATGATGCTCCAGGCAAACCACCAGAAAAGATAAAAGGCGTGGTAATCATTGATCGGCAGAATGAATCGGGGCAGATTGGGAAAATAGTCTCCTAGGGCAATCAGAGAGCCACCTAGGCCGCTCCACCCCATACCGGACAGCAACCACGCGCCCGCGATAAGGATCAAAAACAATCCAGTGGAAGTAACACTCAGCACCTTAATAAACCGCAGGTGGGTGCTGGAAATGACCGCCAGCAACACAACCGTCGCAACAAGGCCAAAACGGACGGGCTGGGAGATTCCTTCTATATAGTCGGGCAGATAAACCAGAAACAGATAAGCGGTGAAGGCGCAGGTGCCAATAATGACTCCGTTGTTTATGTCTTTGATCCAGGGTAGCTCGAACAGCTTGAGCCTCGGTTCGACGATACAGAAATAGAAGGTCGTTAGAAAATAGAAGCCCCAGACAAGAAAGCCCCAGAATCCAAACTCAATCGCAAGCGGGTTGCTGAAGCCGTAGTCTGCTCCTGCCTCATAGGTCTGAAAATCCACCAGGGGAAACATGATCAAGCCAACATCGAGGCCGGAGGTAAACAGGATCGCCAAAAATGTGAGCAAGGGCAAAGGCTCAGTGCCCTCACACCGAACGTGACCCCATCGAAGCACCAGCCACACCGAGGTGCTCATGGTTAAAATAATTGCTGCAGCCAATATGGTATTCACTGCACTGACCTCGCTGCTAACCGCTTCACAGACCCGCTAAATCCCTTGCTGGGGATTCACTGCGCTGTCGGGTGGCCCATTGGGGATCCTGCCAGACAGTCACATCGGCTCGTTGCATCGGTTTGCCCAAAATAAGATCCGCTGCCCGTTCAGCGAGCATGATGGTCGGTGCGTTCAAATTACCGTTTGGGATAGTTGGAAAGCTTGAGGAGTCCACGACCCGGAGATTCGAGACACCCCGCACCCGACAGTCCTCATCAAGCACCGCCATTGGATCATCATCAGCTCCCATAGGGCAGGTGCACGACGGGTGATACGCAGTCTCCACATTTTGCCTGACCCACTGATCAACTGCCCCATCATCAGATAAGTCAATCGCTGGCTGAATTTCGTCACCCCGGAATCGGTCCAGTGCCGGCTGCTGTAGGATCTCCCGGGTAAGCCGCAGGCACAGACGCCAGTCCTCGCGATCCTTCTCAGTCGCGAGGTAATTAAACAGTATGTGCGGCTCACTTTGCGGATCCTGACTCTTCAACTGCACAACCCCGCGACTCTCGGGCTTGTTGGGGCCTACGTGGACCTGAAAACCATGCCCGGCAAACGCCGCCTTGCCATCGTAACGAATCGCCGCCGGGAGAAAATGGTACTGGATGTCGGGCCAGGGGATTCCCGCACGAGATCTTATAAATCCACAGGACTCGAAGTGATTGCTTGCACCCAACCCACTCCGGTTCAAGACCCATTGAGCACCGATCAGAAATTTTGACCACCAATCAAGCTCACCATTAAGAGTAATGGCCTCCTTGCATCGGTACTGAAAATAAATCTCCAGATGATCTTGCAGGTTTTCCCCTACGCCGGGTTTGTCGAGCACCACCGGAATAGCCATACCCTGAAGCAGGGTTGCAGGTCCAATACCGGATCGCTGGAGAAGTGTCGGTGATCCTATCGACCCCGACGCTACGATAACTTCCTTGCGAGCCTTGGCAGAGCGGGTTTTACCACCACGACGATAAGTCACACCTGTCGCCACAAGGCCATCAAACTCGACGCGCTCGGCGGTCGCACGATCTATGATGCAAAGGTTCTTCCGCGAGCGAGCAGGATCGAGATAGGCCAGGCGTGTTGAGCAACGCTCACCGTTGCGAACCGTCATATGCATCGGGCCGAACCCTTCCTGGCGAAAACCATTGTAATCGGCCGTTTCCCCGTAACCCGCCTGACATCCAGCGTCGACAAAGGCGCGGTATAGAGGGTTCTTCATGTTATTGCCGTTGCAGGTAGCGAGTGGCCCGTCGCCACCTCGGTAATCGTCGCCGCCGGCCATCCAGGTTTCGGCGCGCTGAAAGTAAGGCAGACAGTCCTGATAACTCCACCCTGTGGCACCCTGCTTTTCCCACTGATCAAAGTCCCCTGGGTGACCTCGCACATAGACCATGCCATTGATCGCTGAAGAACCCCCCGCGACCCTACCACGAGCACAGTCCACTCGCCTGCCATTGAGGGTGGGCTCAGGAGCACTGTAGTAGCCCCAATTAAACCGGGACATCCCCATTGGGATCGTGAGCGCGGTCGGCATTTTGATAAAGAGAGAGGTTTCATCCCGACCGGACTCGAGCAGGAGAACCTGTACCGAGGGATCGGCAGATAATCGATTCGCCAGCACACAGCCAGCCGATCCTGCGCCCACCACGATGTAATCGAAGGTCTCTACCACGCTACTCACTTCTACCTATGTATCCTTTTTATTGGCGGGTATAAATCACCGAGCCATAAAGGATGAGCCGTCGAGGCCCTGTCGGACCGCCTCGGGAATATCCAGCCGCAAATGATCGGCGATGGAGGGGTAGATGTCGACTATTGCTGGCTTGTTATAAAAAGCGGGCTGCAATCGATGACTGTTGGTAACTATCCAGGTAGTCCGCTCCCGCTCCGTCTGTCCCCCATGATCTCGACCCGTTGCTTCATCGCGTCCATGGTCGGTCGTTACGATCACAAGCCAATCCTCCCGACCCGACTGCTGACGGGATTCCACCGCACTCCAAATCTTTGCGACTTGTTCATCTACCCAGGCGACCGCCGCGTCCATCTCCTCGCTATCACCAAACTCGTGGCCAATATCATCGGTGTACTGCAAATACACCCAGGTCAGGTCAGGTCCCTGCTCGCTGAGACCGAGTGCCGCCGCATCCGCCACTTTTTCATCGATGCGCTTGATACGCTCACTCTCCATAAGATCGGAAAACAGGCTTTTATCTTTTTCTAAGCCATCCACCACATAATCAAGCTTGGTACCGCCGGCGGCCTCCTGCCCATCTCCAAGCAACGCGGTTCGATTATCCGTCCACGTTGAGTAGAGGCCAGTTGTTAACGCCGGGTTAACGGTTTTTGCCAATCGGAAAATATCCCAGTAGCTGTAATTGGGTGATAAGTCGTAATTTTCCATCACGCCATGCTTGTTAGCCCAGGTGCCTGTAAGCAAGCCCATATAGCCTGTCGCCGATACGGTCGGGCTTTCTGCGGGGGTTCCCACCGGGCCGCCAACATAGGCGCGACCGTACCCCCCAACAGCGGCGATCTGATCAAGCGCAGGGGTGTGCACGCGCTCGATGACATCGGCGGGGATTCCATCGGCAATGACAAAAACAACTTTTGGATTCATAAGGGGCTCTCCCTCTGAGGCGTGAACCGCTGCACTCAATACAATAGTTGGCACCACCCGAAGCATCAGGCGGATCACCGTCCTGGGCAAGGACTGCGTCTGCGTGGTGTGCCTGTATTGACTTGTCTGCCAACCCATCAATAGGTTGGCGCAACTGCACCCAAATTGGCGTAGATTGTTTTGGTTTGGGTGTAATACTCGATCGCCTGCAACCCGTTCTCCCGGCCCAGTCCCGACTCATGATAGCCCCCGAAAGGCACCTCGGGAGGGGTGACGTTGTAATCATTGATCCATACGATCCCCGCCTGCAGTGCATTGGCTACCCGATGGGCGCGAACAAAATCGCGGGTGAATACGGCGGCGGCCAAGCCAAAGCGAGTATTGTTGGCTCGCGCGATTACTTCCTCTTCATTCTCGAAGCTGAGCACCGTCATAAAGGGGCCAAATACCTCCTCTTGCACGAAGGGCAAATGATCACCGCCAGAAGATACTATCGTCGGGGAGACAAAATACCCCCCTTCAAAACCCTCGACACTGATTGCCTTGCCGCCACAAAGCACCTCTGCCTCGGGCGAACTTGATGCCATCGACATGTAATCCAGGACTCTGTCACGTTGCTCCGCTGATACCAGCGGCCCCATCTGGGTGGCCGGGTCAAAAGGGCTACCTACCCGCAACGCCCGGGTCTTGGCCACCACCCGCGACAAGAACTCTTCTCTCAGAGAGTCATGCACATAGACGCGAGTGCCATGGGAGCAGACTTGCCCCGTCGAATAAAAGTTGCCGGCCATTGCCCCATTGACGGCGTCCTCTAAATTACAGTCCTCGAACACCACAATGGGAGATTTACCACCCAGCTCTAAGGTGACTTTCTTCAGATCTTCTGCGGCTGCAGCCATCACACGCTTACCGGTTTCCACAGATCCAGTCAGGGTGACTTTGGCGATATCTGGATGAGATACCAGAGCGCTACCAGTTGCTGCGGCCCCCTGAACCACGTTGAAGACCCCGTGAGGAACCCCTGCCTCACAATAAATTTCAGCCAACCGGAGCGCGGTTAGCGGCGTTTGCTCCGCGGGCTTGAAAATCATGGCATTTCCACAGGCCAAGGCGGGAGCCGATTTCCAAAGCGCGATTTGAATGGGATAGTTCCACGCGCCAATGCCCGCGCATAATCCCACCGGCTCCCTGCGCATAATGGCAAAGGCCTCGGGGGGCAGATCTATATGGGACCCCTGTATGCCCTGAGCGATGCCCGCGAAATATTCGAGCACCTCGACACCGGTTATCACATCAACAACCGATGTCTCCGCGATAGCCTTACCAGTATCAAGTGTCTCGAGGGCGGCTAATTCATCATTACGCTCGCGCAACATCGCCGCCGCTCTCCGCAGGATTTGTCCTCGCTGGGCGGCTGGCATCCCAGACCACTCGGCAAAACCACGCTTGGCTGACTCTACCGCGAGGGAAATCTCGGTATCGCCAGCAATCTCAACGTCACAGATTGCTTTGCCGGTCCCCGGGTGGTACGTCGTAAAACAGGCACCTTCGCTATTGGACAGCGATCCACCATCGATGAAGTTCAGCTGTCGGGGCAGCGTCGTGTTTGCATCCACGGTGGGGTAATCCTCAGTCTCGGCCATGCTCTATCCTTTCTCGAAGGCGCTCAAATTACCCTCTCGCAACGCCGGTCGTCCAGCCAATTTAACCAAGCACAGCGACCAGACCTATCCGAACATGAGTAGGTGGCGTCGTTGTAATGGCTAGCCGAGAAAAATAATTTGTCTTTTCCCGAGAGAAATTCTAGCTTACGTGGGAGCAACCCAATGGCTCGACACTCATCATGACAGTTGAAAGCGCTGTGTTTAATAAGAAGATCGTCAGTATTGGATGGATGGCCACTCTGCATGACGCACGCTTGGCGCCTTGTCCGATCCACTTATTCTTCCAAAAATCCTTTCCATGAACCCGGTCCACAGATCCTGTAACACAGCGGACCCCTTGGGGAACGGGGGTAATCGTCGTTGACTGAAAATACATGCCAGGTCCCAGTCATTGATCTCTCGGCCACCGACAACGAGGTGGCAAAGGTGCTGGATCGTGCCTTCACTGAGATGGGCTTCGCGGTGCTCGTGGGTCACGGCATTCCAGCCAGCGTAATCGCTGCTGCCCGGGAAGCCGTGGTGGCGTATTTCGAACAACCTCAGGATCAGAAGCTTCCGGATCGCATTACCCGGGATAACTATCGCGGGTACATTCCCCTCGGCTTCTTCTCTCCCAATAACTCAGGCCAAACGCCCGATCGCTATGAGGGATACAAGTTGCATTTAGAGGTCGACGCCAGTGACCCCATTTGCGCGGCCTGCGATCTGTATGGGCCCAACAAATGGCCCGTAAAACAGCCCGCTATGCGTGATGCCATCCTAAACTACTGGCGTGCCTGCGATGATCTCACCACGCGCTTGCTCGCGATCCTCGCCGGGATTCTTCACATCGACGCGTCCAGATTGCTCGGTCCTTTCGATCAGCCCCTGACCAATATGACCCTGTTGCACTATCCGCCGCAGGATGCCAACGAATCAGGAGTGGGTATCCACGCGCACAAGGATACAGATGCGCTGACGCTATTGGCCCCCGATCCCATCGGCGGGCTGCTTATAAGACCGAGGGACCGCAGCGAATGGATTGAAATTGACGCGCCGGAAGACAGTATCATCGTCAACATTGGTGATCTGCTCGAGCTGTGGTCTGGCGGTTATTTTGTCTCCACCCCCCACAAAGTCATCAATCGCAGCGGCCAGGCCCGTTTCAGTTTTCCCTATTTTGCCGTGCCCCGATTCGACACGGTGGTGTCGCCCCTTGTCCCGGCGTGTGCCGGGTTCACCCGTGCCGAAGTCCCCGTTGAGGATGTATCGCGGGAGGTCTGGCGGACAAACTGGCCCGATACGACGCCAGGCGCTCAGGGGTATGACTTGGGGACACTCCCTGATTAACGGAGTCCTTGGGGGCGCGCAGGATGAGCACATAAATAATCAAGCATGGGCCCCGGGCGATCAGTCATGAGCAATTCGACGCCCCAATCCAAAAGTCGCCGGCCTGCCTCAAGATCATTGACCGTATAACACCTCACGGCGAGGTCCGCCTTCTTGATTGATCTCACTTGGGCTTCGGTAAGTGTTGTCCAATCCAAATGAATGCCCTCCAAGCCCAACGCAAGACAAAAGTCGATGGCGTCGTCAGGAAGGTCCTCTACGTTGAGCGCCATGGGGATGTCAGCAACCACGGACCGCGCTGTTTCAAGAAAGGTTCGATCGAAGGTGGAAAGAAGATGACGCCGACTGTCGGCATCCTCGAGCACGCCCGCAATAGCCTTTGCAAAACGGCTGTACTCGCTTTGAGTCACATCAGGCCCAAGTTTCACCTCCCAATTAATATTGGGACGGCTAGGCGATGCTATTTGCCAACCCAACAGATCGACCATTCTCAGGGGCCGCTGCCCTGTACATTCCGGAGACTTCCAACTGCCCACATCCAGCGGGGAAAGTTCTTCCCATGTCAGATCAACGACCCGCGCACTTCCCTCCGCCGTGCGACCCAACATCAGATCATGAAATACCACGAGGGCGTCATCCGCCAACAGCTGAATATCTGTCTCGATCCAACCAGCACCCACCTCGGCCGCCCTCTCGAAAGCAATCAGGGTATTTTCGGGATAGGTCTCACTGGCACCCCGATGGGCACAAACAAAGGGTGACCAGTCAACCGTCGTCATGACCCATCACGCCCCAAAGAGTCCATCTCAGTCATCGTTCGCAGCGAGCTGATTCAGGAACGCCCCCGCCGCCGCGTTTTCGCTACGCAGGGCTTTGAGAAGCGCCACAAGATTCGCGTCCCGCTCGGCCTCGAGTTCACTCACCGACCGCCCCGCTGCCTGCGCATCCGACTGCTCGACGATACGTGAGATCAGCTGATCGTCGAGATCCGGCACATCCATAAGCTTGGTCCAGGGCCACTTCAGGCAGGGGCCAAACTGCTCGAGAAAATGATGCATGCCTGCGGTTCCGCCCGCAACCCGATAGGTCTCGAACAACCCCTTTTGTGCCCATCGCAGTCCAAAGCCATGAGTCATGATGTCGTCAATCTGCTCCGTCGTGGCCACCCCGTCCTTGATCAGCCAGAGAGCCTCTCGCCATACGGCTTCAAGCAGACGGTCTCCTACATGAGCGGGCACCTCCGCCTTTAGGAGGACTGGCTTCATCCCGATTTTCGTGAGCAACGACATCGCCCTGTCAGTGACGACCGCCGTATTTATCGATGAGGGAACACACTCAACGATAGGGAGTAAGTAGACCGGGTTGTAGGGATGAGCAACGAGAATCTGTTCTGGCCGAAGGGCGTCCTGCTGCAACTCCGAGGGCATAAACCCCGATGTTGAGGAACCGATAACGGCTTCAGCAGAACAAGCCGCCTGTATCTCTGCAAGGGTTGCATGTTTGATTGGCAAACGTTCGGGCACCGACTCCTGAATCCACTCCGCCTCCGCGACCGCCTCTGCCAGAGTCGACGCAATAACCAGCTCGCCACAAGGGGGCAGATGGTCATAAATTTCAGGCACCCAGCGTGTCGCGGTCTCCACCACTCGATCTACCACCTCGAGTGCTGTCGGGCTGGGATCATAGAAGCGCACCTGCCAGCCGTGGAGCAAAAACCGGGCAGCCCAACCCGCTCCGATAACGCCGCCGCCGACAATCGCTGCTTTTGGCATCAGGAAGGATCCTGTCGAGTGAGATTGAGTTCCGCTCTGACTTCCGCCGGAGTCATGATGCCCACGCCCATGGCTTCTACGATAGTCACCGCGCGCTCCACCAGTTCGGCGTTACTCGCAAGGCGACCCTTTTCGAGCCAAAGATTGTCCTCCAGGCCCACTCGAACATTGGCTCCCGACAGCACCGCGGCGGCCACGAATGGCATTTGATGGCGACCAATAGAAAACGCTGAATAAATCCAGTGATCGGGAACGTTATTCACCATCGCCATCAACGTGTTCAAATCATCGGGCGCGCCCCAGGGAATACCCATACACAATTGCACCATGACCGGCGCGGGGATCGCCCCCTGCTCAACCAGATGTTTAGCCAACCAAAGATGACCTGTATCGAAGGCTTCAATTTCGATTTGTATGCCGAGCTTGGTCATTCGCCGCGCCATGTCATCGAGCATGCCGGGCGTGTTGGTCATGACGTAATCAGCCTCGGCAAAGTTCATCGTGCCACAATCCAGAGTGGAGATTTCAGGTAGACAGGCTTCCAAGTGGGCAACCCGCTCAGCGCCCGAAACCATATCGGTGCCATCCGGGTTTAGCGGCAGCGGTGAGTCGGGAGGGCCAAACACCAGATCACCCCCCATCCCAGAGGTAAGATTGATCACTACATCGACCTCTGAGGCGCGAATGCGTTCCACCACCTCTCGGTACAGGTGAACATCTCGCGCAGGCTTGCCTGTCTCTGGGTCGCGCACATGGCAATGCACGACAGCGGCACCCGCGCGAGCGGCGTCAATAGCCGCCTCGGCGATTTGCGCGGGACTTCGCGGCACCTTGTCGCTCCGGTCCTGAGTGCTGCCCGAGCCAGTCAACGCTGCAGTAATGAATATTTTTTTACGCATTGCTAGGGACATGTAAGCTACTTCCTTATTGTTATTTCACTGCCACACATTTTTTAACGGTCAGATATTTTTGCAACGCTGGTTGCGACAAACAGTTCGCTAAACCGTTACACCACCCAGTTCACGATTTAGTGCTCTGGCGGTAGACAGGATTTCGTCGCGATCAATGTAAATACCCTGCAAGTGTCGTCGGCCTTCCCCCGTAAAAGCATCACGGCCATGCAAAATGCGTCGATTATCAAAGCACATGATATCTCCAGCGGAAAGCCGGAATTTCAATTCAAAACGGGGGTCGTCTGCCAGCCGATGAAATCGACGGAGCGCTTGGTAAGCGTGATCGACATCCTCATCGGGCATATCGGGAAAAGCACGCACGGGATAGAAAGCTCGTATCGTAGGCAGGGTGCTACCCCGGGAATAGTCAATGATGGGCGCGGACCAGCGATGATCGATCCCGGGACCCCGATTGAAAAAAATCCAGTGCTTGGTCGAGAGAATGTCGAAATCATCCGGATATCTCTCTCGTAATTCCGCCACGATCGCAGCCCCATCAGTCAGGGTGGAGCTTCCACCCTCAGCCTCATTTACCAGACAATGAAGAAACTGAAAGCCTGGCGGTATCTCTCGTGTTGGCAAGTCCGTATGAGGACCCAGGCGATAGCCTGTGTTGGCAGTGGTGTTCGTTTTAGAATCCCCCGCCAGTGTCACGTCCGCCCTGACATCCCAAAGCGGTCCAAAATTACTATCGCGAATGGGTCCAATTCCTTGAGCCAGGTGGTTCAGAAAGCCCTCGTCAGTGGGTGCTCCCACAAGAAGGCAGACACCATGTTTGAGTAACTCATTCAACATGAGGGCCCTAGTATCTGATTGAGCGACTACCTCTTGCGCGTTGAAAGCCGCCGGGGTCGGAAGATCTTTGCTCGTCCATACGACGGGCTCTGGCGCCCAGCTGCTTGCCAGGTGTTCGCGATCCGCGATGTGGCGGAGCCAACCGGCGTGATAACAGCTGACGACATGATCAGGTTCCCAAAGGACTTCCAAATGGCCCTCGAGGGTGACAGAAGCCGACACAATTGCGAGGTCATCAGACAGTTCGGCGGGATCAAGTAGTCCCTCACGGGTTGCGGGGTCGATCCCCCCAAGGCCAAGGGCGTTTTCGCGAAGCCAGAAGCGGTGACAATTGAGCGTCGCTCCGTCGGACCAGTGCAGGGTGATGCCAGCTGCGGTCATAGCGATATTGGCGATAGGCGATGGCTCGTAGCTATAAAAATCGGGAGCCATCACGTGGGCAGGACTACCAGTGGAAGCGTTCATTTCACCCTCTTGATGCTCAGGTCAAACCACTTGAAAACGACACCTCAGGGTGCCTAGCTTACTGCGCCCCACCGCCCCCGCGCGTGGGCGAGATTACTTGATAACATTCGATTTCGGAAGTGGTAAATCGCGCTATCAGAGGAATCCCAATAGCCAACTTTGTACCTGTGGCGCAGAAGAGTCAGTGCTATGCTTGGCCGAGCCCTGAGAGCCGGAGGAACGCCTGATTCGCAGGTCGCCCCCGAACAAGCCTTCCAGTTGCTCGAGTATTTACGCCTTCGAAGGAGTTCGAGACCCATGCCCCGTCGATTCCGATTTTCTAACGCCTTATTATTGGCCACAGTGCTGGCGTCCCCGGCAGCACTTTCAGCCATTGCCCCTGAGGACATGGCTCGCTACAGCAAAGTAGCTGAAGACCTTTTGCGGGATGGGGTAAGTCGCCAAACGGTGGCTGGGACTAGCCATGTGCCCGCTTACGCGAGGTTCCTGGCTCTGCAGTTTCAACAGGCAGGGTTCCCCGATGAAGACATTCACGTCCTACCTTACGGTGAAACCGCGGCCCTCGTGGTTCGTTACCGAGGTGATGGCTCGAGTAAGCAAAAAAGCATTCTACTGTCCTCCCATATGGACGTTGTAGGTGCCGATCCCGGGGACTGGGAACGCCACCCCTTCGAACTGCAAGAAGACGACACCTTCTACTTTGGCCGCGGTGTCCTCGATAACAAATTCGATGTCTCTCTATTGACCACACTCTTTATTTGGCTGAAGGCTGAAGGGTTCGTCCCCACTCGGGATTTGATCATTGCCTTTACTGGTGACGAGGAGTCGTATCAAGAAACCGTCCAGCATCTAACAGGGGAATTTCGCGATCTGATCGACGCTGAATATGCGCTGGTCGTAGATGGCGGCGGTGGCGCGCTCGATGACAGCGGCAAGGCATTTCAGTATCAGATTGGTTTTGCCGAAAAAACCTATGCCACCTTCAGTATGACTGCGCGTAATCGGGGTGGCCACAGCTCCATGCCACGTCCCGACAACGCTATTTTTGATCTGGCCGCCGCCATTCAGCGACTCGAAGTGCACACGTTCCCCGTGGAAACTAATGAGATCACGCTGACGTATTTTGCCCGCACTGCGCCCTTCCTCAATAACGAGGTGGGAGAGGCCATGGCGCGTTTTGCCACCGATCCAAGCGACGAATCCGCCATCAAAACCTTGAGAAGCAAACCCGAATACGTGGGCACTCTGGGCACTACCTGTATTCCAACCATGCTTGAAGCGGGTCATGCAGAAAATGCGCTGCCTCGCTCGGCAACTGCTACCGTTAATTGCCGAATCTTCCCGGGCCACAGCGTTGAAGACATTCAGCGCGTATTGCAGGGTGTCGCCGGCAACCCCGATCTAGATTGGGCGGTGGTGGGGACACCTGTGTCCAGTGATGCCTCGCCCTTTAACCCCGAACTGATGAATGCCGTATCAGCATCACTCGATCAGATTTATCCAGGAGTCCCTGTCATCCCGAAGATGATATCGGGCACCACAGACGGCGCTTATTTTCGCGCTGCGGGAATACCCAGTTACAGCCTCACCGGCATCTTTCTCAACCCCGCTGACAGCTACGCTCACGGTCTAAATGAGCGGGTCCGCAAAGCGAGTATCCCGGAGTCACTGATATTCTGGCGCTCGATGATAGATCTGCTTGCCGGCCCTCAACATTAGCTCTTTCAACATCGTCTAAGCGCCCCGAATCAATCGACAGAGCTCCAAATCGGGGTGCTCGGCAAACGAAGCGCCATCATTAAACAGCGCCGTTTTTTGCCCAGCGGACCATCTGGGCCAATGCCCTCCCCGTTCCCCATCCGGTTGACCTGCCGTGATGAACGACGTCCAGTAATCCAGCATCCGTTCGGTCAGCTGATCATCAACTTCGGAAGAGGGTAACCAGGCGTCATGTCGATCGAATACATAGGGAAGCTCCGCGCCATGATACGCGCCTATCGCCTCAAATCCGGGTCTAACTCGATCAAAGCGATAGACCCAGGCAGCACCGCTACTTTTTTCGACAAGGGACGCCAACTCGAGGGAGGGACAGAGGAAATCCAGCGCCGTGCCCAACCGGTTTCGCTGTTGCAGTTCATCCCCCGCTTTACTGAGATAGTCACGCACTTGAGCCTGTTGGGCTACAGCAACCCGACTTCCCAGTAACTGGTCGAGAGTGCCATTGGCTTTCAGGTACATTAAGCGCTCGTCTGCATTGGTACCAATCAACATGGGAAGCCGCGGGAAGCTGCCGCTTGCCGCCATACTCTCAAGTGTGACCGGCAAGCTCGCTGGGTCTTCAATGGGATCGAACTGAAAATCGGCATAGACCGCCCCTGCCGCTTCCATAATTGGCTCGGGAGGAACTTGCCTCAGGGCGCTCAAACTGCTCTGCCCATTTAACACGCGCTTCGCTAGGTCGAGTCCCCGCACAGTTGCCTCGATGGGATCCGGCGTGTCATCCAGTGGCCAACCGCCACTTTGGTGAATAACCCCTCTGATGCGATCCTGACTCAGGGGAGACACCGCTAAATGTAAAGCGTTTGTCGCCCCCGAGGATTCCCCCGAGAGGGTAATGCGGTTGGGATCCCCACCAAAATTAGCAATGTGCCGGTAGACCCAGTCGAGACTCAAAGCAAGGTCGTAAAGAGCCAGATTACGCGCTTCCATCTCGGGATGGCTTAACCAGCCGAACACCCCTAAACGATAGGCAACGGTAACCACCACTATGTCACGCCTCACTAGTGATTCCCCATGGTAGTTGGGTTCGTAGCTCCACCCTCCGGTATTGGAGCCTCCATGTACGAAGATAAGAACTGGTCGCTTGCCCTCGGCATCGAGGTCTGTCCAAATGTTTAGATACAGACAATCCTCTGCGTAACGCGGTCCTTCCATTTGCGACGGATCTACGCCCACTCGACGCATCATCCCGTGATACCAGGCAAGCCCGCTACCGGTTTGCATGCAGGCGGGAGCAAACTCTGTCGCGTCGTAGGAACCACCCTCCCCCCGCCAGGGAATGGGTCGACGCCATCGGCGCTCACCAACCGGCGGCTGGGCAAAAGGAATTCCTCTAAAGGATTCGATACCCTCTGAATCTCGCTGACCTACGAACAATGTGTCCCGCACCTTTACCTGAGGCCCCTCTGAGGCAGCGCCATGCGGGGCTACGCACAAAAAAATCCAGAAGATGCCACTACAACTCAGGACGCATCGCAGGGCGCTGTAGAATTTATTCATGGGCCACCGTCTCACGCTAGGGTTTCAGTATGACCATCAATGGCGATAGCCTGTCCGGAAACATTGGCACCGCCCGGACCCGCCAAAAAAGTCACCATAGCTGCCACATCATCGGCATTCACAAAACGTCTGAGGGAATTTTGTTGCTCATAACGAGCCCGTATTTCCTCGGGCGCCTGTCCCCGGGACTGGGCATCACGATGAATGACCTGATCAATACGCGGCCCTTCCACACTGCCAGGACAAATGGCATTGACGCGGATATTCCAAGGCCCAAGCTCCATCGCCCAGGTCTTGGCGAGACCCACCGCCGCCCATTTCGATGCAGCATAGGGTGATCGCTGGGGACAACCAAAGAGGCCTGCGTTAGAGGCCATATTGATAATCACGCCAGATCGCTGCTGCTTCATGAACGGAATAACGTGGCGCGTCACATAAAAAAGGCTATTAAGATCGGTTTCGATAGTCTGTTGCCACTCGTCTACAGGAATGTCCTCGAGGAGCCCGGTAGGGCCAGAAATACCTGCGTTGTTTACCAGTAGATCCACGCGAGACAGGGATGCGAGTAGGTCGCCCAGAACTCTATCGACCGCCACCGGGTCAGCAACATCGCAAAAGATAGCGCGGTCATTACCGTAGTGGCTGGCATAGTCTTGGAGAAACTCTCGGTTTATATCGAGCACTACCACCTGATAATCAAGTGCCCACAGAGAGTCTGCGATGGTTCGACCGATGCCCGAGGCACCCGCAGATACCAAAGCAATTGGCTGATTATCGCTCACTTGCGACGTGTACTCCCGGTGCCGGGTGATCCACTCTCAAGGATTGGAGCAGTCCAATAGCCGCCAGCCAGAGAGTGACAACCAGAGGCAAGGAAACAACTAAGACGGCGGTCTGGGCCTCACGAATACCCCCCGCATAAATGAGTGCAATCGGTAAAATAGCGATGGCACCTGCCCAGAAGAGTCGATGCCATCGCGGTGGATCCTCCATCGGATGCAAGGAGTGTGTGGCGCTTGCCGCCAGCGTGTAAGACGCACTGTCATAGGTTGTGGCGCAGAAAATCAGAGTGACCAGACAGAAGCTGGCAAGGATGAACTCCGCTAGTGGCAGTGTATCCAAGCCAGCCACGATGGCCGCACTGCCATCGCGCTCAGACATGAGGGCTAAAAGATCCATAGCGCCGCTAAGCTGTAAGCCAAGTCCGTGATGACCAAGCACGAGATAAAACGCCCAACAGCCCAGTGAGCCCATGACCAACATCCCCACTACCATTTCACGCAGACTGCGCCCCTGAGAGATGCGGGTGACAAACAAGCCCACGAAGGGACCATAGGAAATCCACCATGCCCAATAAAAAATAGTCCAGTCTTCTACAAATCGAGAGTCGGACATGGGGTCGGTCCAAAAGGTCATGGCCACAATGTTCTGTAACAAATGGCCAATGGTGTTTACTGCCATCTTGAGCAGAAACAGCGTGTCACCAAGCACGACAATGAGCACCAATAAGATGATGGCGATCACAATGTTGATATTGCTTAGCCTGCGTATTCCCTTACCCAAGCCAAGGCCGACACTGGTGGCGAACAAGGCGACACATATACCCACTACGACAAGCTCAAGGGTAAAACCAATGGGAAACCCAGTGAGTCGAGACAGCAACGCGGAAATCAACGGGGTGGAGAAACCCAACGAACTGCCAGCGCCACCGATGAGGGCCACCATAAAAAACACATCCATCAGACGGGATGGCAGCGACGTCTCCTCGCCTTTAAACCAGTAATGGCCCGAAATACTGTATTTTAAGCGGGGTAGTTTCCTGACATAAAAGGGATAGGCGATAGCCATCGTGGGCAAACAATACAGTGACCAGGCAATCACACCCCAGTGATGAATGCCATAGGAGGCGGCCCACTGATAGGCCTCATCCGAGCCCGGCTCGGCGCCAAAGGGGGGGCCATTTACATAATAGGCCCACTCAATCCCACTCCAGTACATAAGTCCGGCCCCAATACCCGCGGCAAACAGCATTGCACCCCAACTAAACGTGGAGAACTCCGGTGGCGCATCTCCAAGGCGGACCTGCCCATGACGACTCATGCCAATGTACAAAACAATGATCACCGCCAGGGCGCCGGTCAGCACATAAAACCACCCGAAGGAACGGGTAATCCAGTCGTAAGCTGCCTGCAGAATTTCGGCTGTCCAGGACGGAGCAAGCAGGAGTGGGATAGCCAACCCCAACAACACCAAAACTGTTAAGGAGAAATTGACTTTATCAACGCGTGGTGACGTCACTGCCTTTCCTTATGATTATTTGCAATAGCACCCAGACGGGCGATCTTAGCTTACCACTGGCAGATTTAGATCCAGGTAAATTTTTACACGCTACATCCGGTATTGAGGCATGATGGTCCTCCGCCAATATCTATAGCCTGACTAACAGACGAAAAGCGGCGGCAATCTGAACTCAGCTTGGAGACGCCCAGATTATGAGACTCAGGTCTATCCCCGTCAGATGGCGATTCTTCTCAGCAATTTTCATGCTGAGCTTTCTATCGTATCTCATGCGTCAAAACATTCATGTGGCAGGGGAACACATGATGCCCGAGCTCGCCATTTCGGAGTTGGAAATGGGCTGGATCTACGCCAGTTTTATCTGGGGTTATGCGGCCTGCCAGTTACCGGGCGGCATCTTGGGGCGATTATTCGGCCCTCGCAAAACGCTACTGGGCGCGGGGTTTATCTGGGTGGTGGCGTCCGGGTTGACCGGATTTCTGCCGGGATCCGTGGTGACCTCGGCGAGCGGCATATTAGCTGCGCTCATCGTCGTGCGCTTTTTGTTAGGGGCGGCTCATGCCCCTATGTACCCGGTTCAAGCGGCGGCAATTGAACGATGGTTCCCGGTCGGTCAGTGGGCGCTGCCAAATGCAGTGTCCAGCACCGGCCTCACACTGGGGGCCGCTCTGGCGCAGCCTCTGGTCGCTATCGTTATGGTGACCTGGGGGTGGCGTGCATCCTTCTACATGTTCGTGCCCTTGGGCATTCTCTTTTTCTGGATTTGGTGGTGGTACGCCCGGGATAATCCGGCAGAACATCCGGCCATGACACAGCAAGAGTTGGATGTAATCTACGCCAATCGAGATAGCCTCACACAGGAGGCGGGCTTTGGTGCCTGGAAGTCCCTGCTGAAAAATCGCGAAACCTTGTTACTCGCAGCAGCCTATTTCACCCAGAACTACGTTTTCTATCTTTTCTTCACCTGGTTCTTTCACTACCTCGTGACCGAGTTGGGCTTCAGTATTTTGGAAACGGGTTTTCTCGCCGCGCTACCTTGGATAACAGGTGCCGTCATGGCGACCCTTGGGGGCCTTACCTGTGACGCCCTGTGTGCTCGCTGGGGGCCTCGACTCGGCTGCCGGGTTCCCGCCATGATTGGCCTTACGGCATCAGGCATATTGCTTTATGTCGGGCTGTATTCACCGTCGCCCTATGTCGCAGTCGCCCTGCTCTCCCTGTGCTTTGCTGCGACGCAATTTGCTGAAGGGGCTTTTTGGTCTGCCCAAATATTTGTCGCCGGTCCCTACAGCGCGCCAGCCTGTGGCTTGATGAACACGGGAGGCAATTCCGCAGGCATTATCGTCGCGCCTCTCATGCCATTCCTCGCCATGCACGTCGGCTGGGTTACGGCGCTCTCCTCAGGCACCGTGCTGGCATTGATTGGCGCGCTTATCTGGTTATTTATACGGGTTGATAGGCCTTTCAACCCAAACGAGGCCGGGGACACTGTATCGGTCTGAGTGGGCCTGGCTACGGTGAATCGGTCGCGAGCGGGCAGTTATCGAGGAGCGTCTTTCGATACCAAGCGACAAAGTGTTTCAGAGTCGCCTCGAATTCGGGGTGATACGGGCCGGGCTCAAAAAATCGTGAATTAACCCCCATGCTATTGCGCATGATGATGTACTCGTCTTCCAGTGTAGTGTGGTGCCACAGCCAGGTGACCTCATCGACCTTGTAGTCTACGCCCTCAACTGCATCACCCCTGACAAACCATACGACTTCGGCGTCTGTAGCCGTCAGGCTCCGAGGCAAAAATCGGTACAGCACACAGTGATCGGGGTAGTTAAGCATGAAGCTTAAAGGCCCCATTTGATAATCACCCGCACCCCCGTCGTAATCCTTGATCTTGCCCATCAGGGGCGCCACAGGTTGACCATCCTGACTGCCCGTAACAAATCCATCATACAAGCCATATCGCATGGTATGCACACAGGCGCCAAAGCTCTCCGCATCGTTGTAGGTCTTGGTGTGGTGTTTTGACATACCGACCACGCCGGTCACCTCATCGGATCGGGCTAGCATCGCTTCAACAATAGGCGCGGATTTTTCGTACAGGTCCTTGAAGGTATGCAGCTTCGCATATGCCCTGTGAGACGTTGCGCAGTGATAGCACTCGAGATAATTCTCTAGCACCAGCTTCCAGTTTGCCTCGATACGGTAGGTGTGGCGATGGGCCACCTTGGCGTTAGCCAGATCATAGGCCCCCAAAGGTTCCCGGATATTTTCCAGCGGCCCGAGAAAATCTCCGGCGTCAGGATCGCAGTTCACGAACACGAGTCCCATGTACTCAACGCAGCGTATCGATTTCAAGCCGTACTGGGTCGAATCAAAATCAGGCATCACGTGGGTCTCACGGGCAGCCTTCAAACTGCCATCGAGCTGATAAACCCACCCGTGATAGGGACAGACGAAGGTCTTGCGATTTCCTGCCTGCTGCTCGCAAACTCGAGCACCCCGGTGCCGACAAATATTGTGCATTGCACGGACCGCACCGTCTTCACAACGAACCACGATCAGCGCATCTTCGCCTATTTCAAGGAGTTGATAGTCTCCCGTGTTCGGAATTTCGCTGGCATGGAGCGCGTAGATCCAGCTTTTGAAAATCAAATGTTCAAGCTCGAGCTCATGTACAAGGTGGGAACGATAAAAATAGGGATCCATCGCGCGCTCTGGCCGGGCACTGTCCGCCGCCAGCTTTGCACGGAGCTCAGCAATTGAATCGTCAACATGTGTAGCGATCAAATGCATTGGATGTCACTCTTTACCGTTCACTTACAACATCATTAATGCGGTGGCGCTGGAGTCTGGCGACGTCGCGCGGGATTAAAAAGTGGCGCATCGACGACCTTGCAGGGAGCAAGGAGCCGCGTCCAGTGAAGCTCTCGCTGGTAGTAAATCTCGGCAACCAATTCATCCCCTGGTGCCCCGTGAGGCATTTCAATTTGCGCAAAGGCCAAATTGGATTTCGCGGTAGGGCACCAGGCCGCAGACGTAACGGTACCCACAGTTTTTCCATTTTTTAAGATAAAGGAATAATCCGCCGGCTTATTGCCCTCTACATCAAGAAGCACAAACCGGTATCGGCAGCCCTCATCACGTTGCCGCAGCAAGGCTTCGCGGCCATTGAATAGCGCCTTACTGAAATCCACCTGCCACTCGAGACCCAGTTCGAGGGGTGACCGGGTTCTACCGGGGCGAACCGCCTCTTCGGCGGGGACAAAATCGACACGGGCCTGCAAAAAACCCGCTTCAATCCGCGCAATGTTTAACGCGTAGGAACCAATGGGCTTGATCAGATAATCCCGGCCCACCTCAAACAAGCGATCCCAAAAGGCCTCCGCCTTCTCGGGGGTAATCCATATTTCATAGCCCAAATCACCGGTGAAGCCGGTTCGGCTTACCGCCAGAGGCACTCCTTCAAACTCGTAATGGGCAATACCGAAAGGTTTGAGTTGATCGAGATCGGCACATCCTGCAAGGGTTAGTACCGTGCAGGATGTAGGCCCCTGAACCGCGAGTGCAGCGATAGCTTCGCTTTCATTCTCAATCTGTACATCAAAACCGAGGGCACACCACGCCAGCCATTCATCGGTGCGTTGGTATGAGCACAATCTGAATTCCTCGGGACCGAGACGGAAGATGGTCCCATCGTCGAGCATCTCGCCTGCGTCATTGCACCACACCGCATAACCCACCCTGTTGACGCCAATTTTGCTGACATCCCGCGTCACCATCCTATTCAAAAATGCTTCTGCATCAGGGCCGGTAATTCGGTATTTGTTGATTGGCGACAGATCAAAAACCCCTGTTGTGCTGCGAATGGCAAAGTACTCAAGCTCAACGTCAAAATACGCGTTGGGGGTGGTGTAGCCCATCCAGATTCCCCAGTCGTTAATCTCGCAGGCCTGCTCGATCCGACTATGGAACGGGGTAGTCAACAGCATGTGGTCACGGGATTCGGCGCTCACGATAGGTGCCCTCCACGTAAAATTTCCCTCGCGGCATTTCTGCCCGCGACTCCCATCAGGCCACCCCCGGGGTGTGCACCGGCACCACACAAAACCAGACCCCGTACGGGAGTTTGGTACTGGGTGGCTCCGGGGAAAGGCCTCATCATTAACGCCTGATCAATGGATAATTCACCGTGATGCCAGTTGCCACCTGTGAGTCCAAAGGTCGCTTCAATATCGGCGGGGGTGAGTAATTCAGCGCTTGTTACCAGCGACTTAATGCCCGGTGCATATCTCTCCAACTGATCAAGAAGGCGATCCAAGACTTGCGGCTTCAGGCTGTCCCAACCCTCATTAGGGGAGTACGGCAGATAATGTACTAGACTGGTGAGAACGTGAGTGCCATCCGACACCAGCGTCTTGTCCTCAATGCTGGGGATACTGATATCAAAAAGCTGCTGATCACTAACCTCGCCGTATTTAGCCGGGTTAAGCATTGACTCCATGGCATCCATTGAGGGCGCGATCACGAGTCGGTGAGACATCGCGGTAGCAGGCAGACCCGAAAATTCAGGCAGTCCGGAAAGGACCAAATGAAGCTTTGCGGTCCCGCTTCGGGTTCGATAGTGCTCAACGCGACGGGCCATTCCCGTCTCTGTGTGGCGATAGCCAAGCAGTGTCTTAAACGTGGTTACCGGGTCCGCGCTCGACATGACAATCTTTGCAGAAATTTGCTCACCCGAATCCAGCTTCACCCCGCAAACACGATCGTGTTCCTTGACAATCGACTGCACGGGTGAATTTAGCCTTATGGTAGCGCCATGACTCCGTGCCGCCTGCGCTAGCGTCTCACCCAGGGCACCCATACCGCCAAGGACTTGACACAGTCCCTGCTGCCCCAGTTGATCTCCTGCGACTCGGTGCAGATAGCTGAACACCGTATTGGGCGATCGGGGCCCCATGATGGATCCAGTGACTGCATCCAGTGCCAGCGCCGCCTTCAGCCCGTGGTGATCAAAGTGTTCGTTTAACACGTCATAAATATTGATCAGGGCGATACGCATTAAATCACGCATCTCCTCGCGACCCAGAAGTTTCAAGCCAAGACCGAGTCTCAGCAGAGTCAATCTGTCATGCCAGTTCTGGTCCACAAGTTTTGGCGGGCGCTTTTTGTATAACTGCACAATCAGCTTGGCAAATCGATTCATTTGTTTCCTGAAACGCCGGTAGGCATCCTGATCGTCGGCGCTCAGGTTGCCGCCGCTTACAGATGTGCCATCAATCGTCAGGTGGTTGCCGTCTTCTTGAAGCGCGATTGTATGCTTGGTCTCCCCAAGCAGCAGCCCGTGCTTCAGAAGCTGCAGGTCTTTGATGATGTCCCTGTCAAGCTGACCTAACCATTGGGCGCAATCGGAGACGGTAACCCCTTCCGCAAGCTGGCGGTTACTCGCGCAGCCGCCCGGCTGCCCACGGCCGTCCAGAACCAATACTTTGCTGCCCGCTTTTGCAAGATAACTGGCTGCGACCAAACCGTTGTGGCCGGCGCCAATAACGATAGCGTCGTAATCAGTCATCGGCGTATCCTCCGGGCACCGTGTTGGGACGCTTCAAGTCCGCGAGGATCTCTCGAGCCGCATTTGCTCCGGGCGCAGCCATTACACCCCCACCCGGGTGCGTTCCTGAACTGCAGAGGTACATACCCTTAATCGGGGCCCGATATTGTGCATACCCCGGGAACGGGCGATTAAAAAGCAGTTGGTCAAATGTGAGTTCACCTTGGAAGATATTGCCTTCGGTCAGCCCTACCTCCGCTTCAATTTCACGGGGCGTACGCGTCTCCACATGAAGGATTAGATCCCTGAAATTTGGACTGTAATTTGCAATCTGATCGATCACCGATTTTTCAAACCCAGCTTTGTCCTCATCGGTCCAATCGCGGCCATCTATTTTTGGTGGCGCGTACTGCACAAACACCGACATCATGTGTTTGCCGGGCGGCGCCATGGTCGGATCGGTAAGCGAGGGAATCATCATGTCAAGATAGGGATCCTTAGACCACGTCCCCGCCTTCCAGTCATCGTAGGCACGCTCCATTCGCTCCAGGGAGTCGCTGAAATGTAGATCCCCTGCCATCAACCTGCTCTTGGGGTCTAGACCGTTAAAAACAGGGAGTCCATCCAAAGCGATATTCAGTTTTCCCGAAGACCCACGAATCTTGAAATTCTGCGCTTTCTCAACCACATCTTTCGGGAGATCACGAGGGTTAGTGATATCGAGGAACGTTCGTTTTGGATCGAGATTGGAAACGACGATATCCGAATAGAATTCTCTGCCGTCTTTGAGAGCAACGCCTTTGGCTTGCCCGCCTTTGACAATAATTTCGTCGACATCTGCGTCACAGACAATCTCACCACCGAAGGACTGGAGAGACTTTGAGAGTGAATTGGCGATTGCACCCATACCACCTCGAGCAAATCCCCAGGACCCCACATTGCCATCCACATCGCCCATGTAATGATGCAATAGCACATACGCAGTGCCTGGAGAGTAGACGCCCAAGGCTGTTCCAATGATTCCGCTGCCCGCGTGCTGTGCTTTAATCACGTCGGTTTCAAAATATTCATTCAAGTAATCACCGACGCTGCCCGTCCAGAACTTGATAGTATCGAGCAACCTTTCCTCTCCCAGCGCCATGAAGGAGCGCGCGAATTCGAGCAAATCCTTGAGGTCTCGAGGCTTTAGAGAGGTTGGGTCCGGAGGGGTCTTGAGAAGATAGGGTCTAATTAAGCGGGTCTGCAAACTGGTGTCCGCCTTATAGCGGTCATAGGCCGTTGCATCCCGGCGAGAGTGACGAGCGATCTCCCGATAATGTCGGCCAGAGTCGCTGTAATTACCGAAATAGTCTCCGTTCCGCATGAAGGTACAACCACCTCCAAAGGGCACCACCTGCAGACCGTGTCGGGGCAATTCCAGATCCCGGGCTATCTCGGGGCGAAGCAGACTGGAGACGTAGGAGCAGTTTGAGTAGTACCAGCCCTCATAAAGCTCGCGACTCACAGTGGCACCACCAATGTAGGGATTTCTCTCCATCACGGCGACACTGAGCCCTGCCTTTGCCAGATAGGCGGCATTCGTTAGGCCGTTGTGGCCTGCCCCAATCACTATCGCATCGTATCGATTCAATCGTCTCTCCCGGGCGTTCAAACGCCGGGACGAATCTTGACATGCTCACCCAGGGCTTGCCACGCCAAAATTGAAAAAAAGGACTATGTGCGACCTAACTAGCAACATCACAGTTGCCTTTCCTGCGCGTAGCAGCTGGCTATACTGCAGCCGAGCCACCCTAACTCGACCATGCCATGTTGTGGTCGATCCACCTCAGCCACCGCCCTAGTTACCTCATTTCGGTTGAAGCAGGCAGTCGCGGTAACGCAGGGTGAGACTTCCATCACAACCACTAGAGGACCGGCCCTGATGAATCTGCGAATAGCCGCCTTTATGGCAATTTATTCTGTCAGCACACTAGCGATAGCCCAGTCACCGACACTCGTCGGAGTATGGGAAATAAAGAGCACCCATTACGACGATGAATCCATCGAAATCCGCGAACCGAGGCAGGTCAAGGTATTCACCGCTCGAAACGTGTTCTACACCTACTACGACGCCTTAACCCCTCCGGTGCTTCGTATAGGCCACGGAACCTACATTTTCGACGGCACCACTCTAGTAGAGACTATCATTAATCACTCAAATGAAGCCGTGATCGGCGATGCGTTTTCCGTCGAAGTCGAGATCAATGCTGCGGGCACCGAGTTCACGCAAGTTGTCGATTTGGGCAAATATGTGCTGAGGGAGACTTGGCAGCGCATCGAATAGTTTTCGGTAAACACATCTAATACTTATTAAAAGCGTAATTATGTTGTTACGGAGCGCCTCACCCTACAACCATTGCCGGAACACATCGCCATGCTGGAAGTTATCGCCACGATCGGACTGTTTTTTATTATCACCACTCTGGTCTATAGCCACGTAGGTATTGGCAATATAGTCAGCAGCTACAAGCTCTGGTTTCAAGAAGGCTATTGGGTCAACTACAACGTGGTGGAAGCAATCTCTTGGATTGCAAAAGCAGCGGTTATCCTGCCAGGACTCGTCTGGCAAAAAGAAATTTGGCAACTCCATGTTATTACGCTGGTGACCTCAGCATTGCTGATCTGGGTATCCGAGCGAAAACTGCTCCCCACGATGGTGGCCTTTAATACCCTCTGGATAGGTTTATCTAGCGTTGTTATTGTTCGCAATCTGCTTTGACAACGATTGCTTGCCGCAAAGCAAAGTGACACCACTTTTTGTCTCGTTTTGATAAGCAGTTGATCTTCGCTGTCAGTGACAAACAAGTGTACTGTCGCTGCTTATCATTACCCTCAATAGGAAACACCTCGTGACCACTTCTCTACTAAAAAGCTCCCTAACCCTCTGTATGCTTTTATCCTTCCACACCATCGCCCAGCCATCAGCACCCACGGATGTACCGGAGATCAGGCCTGGCCTATTGATGGGATACCTCCCGATGGACAATCCACTGAGAAGCGATGAATTTGTCCCACCCCCCCCAGCTGCAGGCTCGGCTGAGCAGGCCGCGGATGACGCCTTCAGCGCTCAATTACTGGCAACTCAGGATAAAGCGCGGTTCGAGCTCGCTAGGGCAGATGCCCGTCTCGGTCCTGACTCCACGACAACCTTTTCGTGTGCTGTGGGAATCAACATAAGTCAGGAAGACACGCCCCACTTGCAGATGTTACTTCGTAGGACTCTTACTGACCTCGGACTCGCCAGTTACGGGGCTAAAAATGCGTATCAGCGCGAGCGTCCTTTTATGAGTAACCAGCAGCCGATTTGCACGCCGGAAGAAGAAGAGATGCTAAGAGGCGATGGCTCCTATCCATCGGGGCATACTGCGATCGGCTGGGGATGGGCCTTGATTCTTTCTGATCTGGTACCCGATCGGGCGGAACAAATCCTAGCTCGGGGTATTGCGTTCGGTGACAGCCGAAACGTGTGTAACGTTCATTGGAGGAGCGATGTGCAAGCGGGGATTTTGGTCGGGTCGGCCGCTTTCGCTCAGCTCCAGAGCAATGCCGACTTTCTTGAAGCCAGAGCATTAGCTCGCAGCGAAATCACCACGGCAAAAGCAAATGGCTTAAATCCAAACGAAGACTGTGAAGCCGAGCGAGAGATCCTATTTTGATAGCGGCTTGGGTTTCCGTGGTACCTCAGCTCCCCACAGCAGGGGATCTTTCTGCCGGTAATCCAACCAATATTGCTTGAGCCTACTGCTGGCGCCTACTCTCTAATGACACCACCTTCGTTGAGACAGAACTACAAGGTAATTCAATCCGAAAGCAGGCGCCATTTTTGGTATTGGCTACCGAAAAGCTGCCTCGCACATCACTGATGATGTTGTAGGAAACCGAGAGACCTAGACCAGTACCCACGCCCGTCTCTTTTGTGGTGAAGAAAGGATCGAACACCTTGTCGATGATATTCATATCAATCCCGCCGGCCGAGTCCTCAATTTCGATAATCAAATTGCGGTTAAAGCTACATCGAACCTGCACCCAACGGTTTGCTGCATCAGCATCTGAAAATGCATCAACCGCGTTACCCAAAACATTGGTCAACACTTGCTCTAGCCGCAAGGAATGAATAGGTACCGCCGGTAAGTTTTCCGGGGCGTTTATATCCAGCTCAATATTCGCAAGTCGATACCGGGGCTCTAGAAGAGTCTTAACAGACTGTAGCGCCGAAAGGACGTTCGTCGTTTCACCCGCCTCTCTCGCCTCACGTGAGGACATTCGCATTTGATCAGTAATACCTGTCGCACGGTTGATCTGCTCAACAATGTTATCCAATTTTTCTGGCAGGTATTCAACGATTTGCTCCGGTTTCTTTCGCAACATAATCGACAGATTGGATACCATCAGTTTGACAGCATGCAACGGCTGGTTAATTTCGTGAGCGATCCCAGCACTCATTTCACCCAAACTCGCGAGCCGCGCTGAATGCTCCAATTGGGCACGTTGCTGCCTGTAATCTGAGACATCTGCAAGCAGAAGCACCGATGATCCATTCTCGAGTTTTTGACCCGCCATCAAAGCATGTGTATCCGCACTCAGTCTCAATTCTCTGGCTGAATCCGGGTTCGCGTAGAAATTCATAAGACCTTGCTTTGTAATCTGGACAGAGGCAGATTGGTCAGCCTTTCTGTGCTCCAAGAGGGCATCAAAAAAATCCGAGATTGGAAGCCCTCTCTCGAGTTCGAGATCTCGCCCAGTAAAATATGTAGTGAACCCGGCATTGAGAAAAGCAAGTCGATCTTTAGCATCGAAAATGGCAATACCCGCTGAGAGCTGCTCAAGGGATGCCACAAGGCCCTCAAGCTGTGACTCGTATTCATACTCAGCTGAGGTATCGGTGATAAACGCAATAAAGGTCTTTACACGCGGCACACTCAATTCTTTGATGACTAGTTCACCCCGAAAAATACTGCCATCTGCTTGGGTGAAATGGAGATTAATGGGAGCGAGCGGGTCCCCGTTCTTCAAATGGGTAACCCATGTCTTTGCTATCTCTTTTCCCGCATCCTCAGGAAATAAATCAACAATCCGCCGACCTCGTATCTCGTCAAGCGAGATATCGAACATACTACAGGTGGCTCTGTTAACCTCTAAGAGCACACCAGTTTCATCGAACGTGACCAACGCTTCGCTAGCAGAATCCATGATCTGTCGCAGCATTTCTTGGGTGTCCTGAAACTCGGTCACATCTGTTCTGAAACCCGCGAGATATCCTTGGGTCGTACGCGTCTCTCTCGCATGAATCCATCTGCCATCGGCAAATTGAAAAACTTCTGAAACATTACCCGCATGATGTTTTGCCAATCGGTTGGCAACCCACTCCTCCTCTCTGCCAATTGCATTGACATAAATACCATGCCGAATACCCTCTCGGAGCAGTTTCTCAAAGGTGACCCCTTTTGTTTTGTAGGGTTTGAGCGATGATTCGAGATTTAGATAACGGTCGTTGCAGGCAACCAGTCGGTCGTCTTGGTCCCAGAGCACAAACGCATCGGGAGCCTCATTCATCCCTGCAGTCAAAATATCCAGCTCTCGCCGGTATTGTTCTGTATGCATCGTAAAAACTGACAGCAAGTAGCTCGTTAGGCCGCAGAAAAGGCTTAGATAAGTGCCCCAGATTAACCACCGGAAAGGGTGACTAACCAAAAAAACTGCTTGATCATCTGGAATCGGCTCGAATAGACCACCAGTAGCTGCCAGTCCAAAACCGGCGAAAATAGCCATCGAAATCAGGGTACTCAGAACAGCGAATCTGAATCCAATAAAAAGCGTGGCCGTTATGGCTGCGGGCACCACATTTAGCAGGGTCAACCCGGCTAATTGATTGTTCCACAAGCCAAATCCAAAACCGATCAGCCACAAGAACTGCACCGTCAAAACCTTGTAGGTGAACATATCGCGAAGCCGCGGCAACCAGGGGGTCGCGGCGCAAAACAGACCGTAAACGATCAGTATTTGACTGAAAATGGGGGTGTCATACGTACCATCAAAAAAATGGCGGGCCTGAAGGATAGTTAGTAGCAGGACGTAGCTTCCCGCCACCAACACCAGGGCCCTATCCACCAACTCTCGTTTTAAGGCGTCTGTTTCTAAGGCAAAGCTCACGATGCAGCAGGCTCATTTCGCAAAATAATTCTCATAATACAACGCTTAAAGAATGCTCTCCACGAACTATTCACCATTCACACACAAAGCGCTGCTCGGTGGCAGTCAAGATGCCACACCGGAAGCTCGGGGACTTCATGGCACCAACTGATTTGGAGACAGCGTATGACCCGACAATTTCTCTAGCCGCATTTCGATAATCTGCCACCCACTCTGCGGGGTGAAGGCTATTTTATCCCGGTAAGTACCGATGAAGATGTCTACAACCCCGCCTGGATCAGCGTGCCAAGCTTGCACATAGCTGACCATCGATGCGATGCCCCCCATTCCCTTGGAATCGGGCAAAGTATCTATGGTCACTAGCTGGGTCCCGATGAGGTGCTGGGTAACCGCAAATGGTTGCAGTGCGTGAATAACCACATCGACCCAGGCATCGGGCCCCACGGCATCAAATGTCGGACCATCGCCACCATTACTGGCCGAAATCTTCACCTCAGGCGCAAAAATAGCGCGATAAATGGCACGACCCTGTTCGATATTTTCGGGTATTTTGGACCCAATCAAGTCTGTCGCCAGACCATACTGTTTGCGCAAGTATTCGATCTGCTGGGAAGCCACACTGACAGCTGTTTGATGCCCGCTATCCTCGCTAAACCCCATATTCACCTCACACGCGATTCTTAAATTCAATAACTTCTGATACTACTCTCTAATACAGACGTCACCCGACCACCACCGAGTCGAGCAATTATATTCAAGACGCCCCCTTGAGCCGTGCTGCCAGTCCAGAACACGCAAAATCGATGGTGAGGGTGCCATACCCGTGTTGCTTTGCTCCTGCAGCTCCTCAAGGGGAATTGGGTAACTGGCCCAATCCCGAGGCGCACGCCAGCCAGGAGGTGGAACAAGCTCAGAACGCGTGCCATTGATCGGATACTGCGCTCGCCAATCATGGATGGCTTGACTGAGCTGTGCCACGATGTCGGGATGCGCAGAAGCCAGATTATTGTACTCGTTTGGGTCGTTAGCGATGTCAAATAAATAATTGGTCACCGTAATCGACAGCTGTTCTTGCTCGACTTCTTGCACCAGCTTCCAGTCCTCATCGAACGCAGTAAATTTAAAACTCCCGTATATGGGTATTTCAGAGGCAAACATCAACGGTTTTTCCAATTGCACTTTTTCACCCAGCGCAATGGCTGGCCACATATTTCGCCCGTCGAGCTCGAAGGTATTACCAGCCTCAATCCCCGCGGCAGCCGCTAGGGTTGGAAACACATCCATCACACTCATGATCTGATCGAACTGCTGGCCACTGTCGAGCATGGCCGGCCAGCGCAACAGGGAGACGACCCGTATTCCCCCTTCAAAAGTCTCTCCCTTTCCGCCTCGAAGGGGCGCATTGTTGGCTCCGCCATAGGAATAAGCCGCACCGCCGTTGTCGCTAAAAAAGAGCACAATGGTGTTATCCGCTATACCCTCGTCTTCGAGGGTTCGTAGCACCTGTCCGATGGCCTGGTCCATTGCATCGACCACCGCGGCATACATCGGCCGAGCGCTGGGTTGGAGCATCATCGTCGAGATACGGCGAGTGTCATCAGTCTGTCGGGACCGCGCCGGTGGCAGATCTGTATTGATATCTTCGTACTTCTCCTGCAGCTCTAACGGCGCATCCAGCGGCGTATGCGGTGCGATAAAAGGCATGTACATAAAAAACGGTCGGCTCTTGTCTCGCTCTCTGATGTATCGAGAGACTTCATCAGCCAGTAAATAGGTCTCGTAGCCATCGTCGTCAATCGATACGCCGTTTTGTTGGAAATCTTTACCTCCTTGGTTGGCAAAGGGTGGATAAAAACCTACCTCGGTATGAAGGTGGCCATAGAAATGATCAAACCCTCGATTGTTCGGGTGATAAGTCATTTGAGCGTGACCTAAGTGCCACTTACCTACCATTGCCGTTTGATATCCCGCACCCTGAAATGATTGCGGCATAAAATGCTCATCGGGATGCACACCGGTATTGTCCCAGGGGAGAATCACACCATAAGCGACCCCCAGGCGAATTGGGTCGCGGCCGGTCATCAAGG
>Ga0181573_10000885_pt1 | contig 30825 bp, 23 predicted proteins | sample 101ome_25_FD_148643 | JGI IMG/M metagenome (GOLD analysis project Ga0181573, IMG submission 148643) | Coastal salt marsh microbial communities from the Groves Creek Marsh, Skidaway Island, Georgia - 101409BT metaG (spades assembly) | ecosystem: Environmental > Aquatic > Marine > Intertidal zone...
CCAACCTCCATCAAGGGAAAAAAACCATACGTACCGGCAACTTCGGTCCCTTCCACGACGCGGCCGCCGCCCGGAGCGACCTCGACAGGGTGTCGCCACAGACATTCACCACGACGAGCCCCGACGAGCCCGCCATGTAGGTCGCCATCCCGTCTGCATCCTTCCATCCAGGCACGAACTGCACGCACGTCGTCACCAGCTGGCTCTCCTGGCAGACGAGCTCTCCGAGATTGTTGCCAGAGCTCGAGGCACCCCCGGAGGGTATCGATATCCTCCCCGCTCCCGGCTCGACGCCTCCCCCTCTCATGCCCTCCTCGCGACTGTCCGTCGAGTCGAGCTCGATGTCACCCCGCCGGCTGAACGCGCGCGCCCGGAGGCGCCTGGCCAGGGGGTCCCCGGCGATGTTCGCGTGCGGCGTGAGCACCGACACCTTCCAATAGACGTGGTGCCGTGGGTTGTTGCTCCGAGTTGTCGCTCCGTCGTCGAGCCCCACGACCACCTCCCTGACGATGTCCAGAATCGACTCCATCGAGGTGTGATCCAGCGAGAGGCGCTCGCTGAAGCCGTCGACCAGGTCGTCCGTGCCCTCCACCCACCCACCCTCGTTGACCACCCTCTTTATCTTCTTCCCACCCACCAGGTCGTTGTCCGTGCCCTCCCTCTTTTTTATCCTCTTCTTCTGCGGGACGAGCACGCCGACGCGGCACCCTTCGAGGTTGAGCTTGGTGATCCGTCGCCGCTCCTTCTCCGCGAGCCGCTCCTGCGTCCACGACACCCACATGTCCCAGTGCCGCCGAGCGACTATGGCCTCGCGGAGCTTGGAGAGCAGGTACTGCCGGCGACGGGCCTCCTCAGCCTCCTTCTGTCGACGCGCTTCCTCCAGCAGACGCTGCTCTTCGGCGAGCCGCTCGATCCGCTTCCTGCGCAGCTCCTCCTGCCGCCGCAGCTCCTCGGCGGCAGCTGCGACCCGGCGACGGTCCTCCTCGGCTGCAGCGACCCGACGGGCCTCCTCTGCCAGCTCGCGTTGCTGCCTCCTTGAGGCCTCCTCCGCGGCCTCCCGCTCTCGCGCCCGCCGCCGCTCCTCCTGGGCGGCCTCCTCCAGCGCTCGCACCCGGCGCCGCTCCTCCTCCTGGGCGGCCTCCTCCCGCGCTCGCGCCCTCCGCCGCTTTTCTTCCTCCTCTTCCCGCTCCTGCTCTCGGGCTGCCAGCTCGCGTTGCTGCCTCCTGGCGGCCTCCTCCGCGGCCTCCTCCCGCGCTCGCGCCCGCCGCCGCTCCTCCTCCCTCTCAGCACGCATTCGCTCGAGCCGCTCCAGTCGCGCCCGCCTAGCCTCGTCGCTCTCCTCTGCAACGGTCAATATCAGATCGCTGCGCCGCATGCCTCCCGACTTGGCCGACACGGCCTTGGACGGGTACCTGACGACCGTCTCTGGCTTTTCGAACCCGCCCTTGGTCAGGACGACGACGGGGTCGCGGTCGCCCGAGTCGAGCGACGACAGAAACCCGTGCTCCTTCGCCACCGCGAGCGCCTCTTGCGCGTCGTCCAGCAGCAGCGTCCGCACCAGCCACGACGCCTCGAGGTTCTGCTGCCTCGCGCACGTCTCGGACATCACCCGGAAGCATGTGGCCCGCATGAACGGAAAGTACACGTGCGCCAGACAGGCCATCAAGTAGGGCGCCTCGCCCACCAGCCGGAAGAATCGCGCAAAGTTGCCAAAGTAGTAGGCGTTTCGCAGCTTGAGCACCCACTGCACCCGCTCGTCCTCCCGCACGTCGAGCCTCAGCGACTGCAGCGTCGACAGGAACGCCTGCTGGTCGCCCTTGAACTTGCCGTGCTGTGCCATCAGCGACAGCAGATGGTACGCCCTGAACTCCGGCTCGGTGGGGCAGGGCTCGCCGCGCTCGGCGGCCCGCTCGTACATGTCGTTGAGCGAGATGAGCGCCTTGTTCATCTGCTCCATGTTCAGGTGCGAGTTGAAGCCCTCCATGTCCGTGATGCTCTGGTCCTCGCCGCACAGCTCGTGCTCGCACATCACGTGGAACCGAACGATCTCCTCGAAGATGCCGATGGCAAACTCGTCCGTGATGCCCTGGATGTAGAGGTCCTGTCGGACCGAGCGGTACCTGTCCCACAGGAACTTGTGCACCAGCCCGAACCTCACGTCCTCCCGGTCCAACAGGCCGCGAAGGTGCTCCATCGTCCGCGCCAACGCCCCCCGCGTCCTGAACTCGGACGGATGCGGGTCGTCCACCGTCCGGGCAAAGCGCTTGACGGCCAGCTCGGCCGACGTCAGGTTCATGTTGTCGAGGTGCACCCGCTCGAATATCTGGATGTCCGACATGTTCTGCCGCCGCTCCCGCTCCTGGACGGGACACATGTCCTCGCACGTGCCCACGATGTTCCTCTTCTGCGCCGAGTGCTTCTTGGCCTGCTGAAGAAACGACGGCCCCGACGAAGGGTCGGTGGCGGTGTTGGTCGTCGTGTTGGTGTCGTTCTTCCGCCGATACTGTTGCTGCTGTTGCTGCTCTTGGCCCGGGGTGGGCGCGAACGGCGTCGCGGCGGCCGACAGCGACGTCGTCGACGTTGTCGACGTTGTCGACGTCGTCTGGAACCTCGCCGCCCGCTCGTGCTTCTTCCGGTCGTCGCCTGCGAGAGCGGTCGCAGCCGCGGCACCGCCGGCATTCCCACCCCCAAACCCACCACCAAAGACGATCGGCGCTCCGGCAGGCGTCCCACCGGCGGCACCGAACCCGCCCGCAAACGGCGCAGCGGTGGCAGGAGCAGCGACCGGTGGGAAAAACCCGCCACCGCCGCCTAACACGTTCGCGTTGCCACCCGTACCTCCCGCCGCGGCCCCGAAGCCCCCGCCAAACGGCTGACCGCCACTTTGCACGTTGAACGCCCCGCCTCCGCCGAACCCGCCCGGGGGAGGCTGGTGCTGTTGGTAATGCTGTTGGTGCTGCGCCTGCTGTCCGAACGGAAACGACGACGGATTCGTCCCACCGTTGTTGTTCCCCTGCTGCTGCTGCCCGCCCCCCGGCCCCTGGCCGAACGGATTCATCGCGTTACCACTGTTGCCGTTCCCGTGCTGCTGCTGCTGCGGAAACCACGACATGCTTTCAAATTTCGTGTCGTTGGACTCGATTCCGAGCCGTGACGCCGTCGAGACAGGGCCGCTCGCTAGCTGGATGCGTGCATGGTATCGTCGACTCGGTCGTTCGGCACGTACGGTCTATTCTATGTATTGTTGTGGCTGGGTGAGAGGTGGGCAGTCGGTTCAGCCAGTCGCCCGCCCGAGCGGGGACGTTGGGGACGGGACGCTCGGGCCCAACGCACCCCCTCCTTCGACTCTGGCGTCGTATTAACCTACGATCTACGATCAAATACCGCGCTGGTGACTTCGTCAGTCGGCATCCAGTTATCCAGCCAGTCGCCTGCCCGAGCGTCCCGGGCCCAACGCACCCCCACACTTCGACCGCCTCGCCTCCCCGCCTTTGCCACCCACTCGCCTCCTCCCTCCTCGCCCCCCCCCCCCCACCCCCCTCTCGGGATCAGCTGCTCCCCAGTAGCTCCTCTCACCTTGTCCCCTCACTCCTCCTCCTCCTCCCACCGCCCCCGTTCTCATGCCACTTTTTATTTTTATTACTACGTACGCTCGGCTTTACACAATGCAGACGACGGCCGTTTTCAAGCCTGCTGTGGCCAGGCAGGCGAACATCAATGTCAAGCAGCAGCGTGCTGTCCGCGCTCAGGCTGCCGCGAGCACGTTCAACACCACCAGGAGCGAGGAGGTACGTTTGCATGCGGCATAGGGGGCCCGATCGCCGGTATCGGGGCCGGGGTGGCGCCCTTTCCACGAATGGCCACCCGCGAGATTTGGAAGCTTCGGACGACGCTTCGTCGGCGCGCTGGGCGTTCCCGGCGGTCGGACCGTGTCCGAATTGGACTGATGTGCCCAATGTGCTTGGTCGTGGCTGTCGCTGTTGTCGTCGTCGTTGTTGCCTCGGAGGACGGACTGGAGCGACGCGGCAGGCACCAGCGCGACTCGCTCGCCGACTACTCACGCCCCTTCTCGCCCCTCGCACAGATCATCACGGAGGCCAAGGAGCTGCTTCCGGGAGGTGTCAACTCGCCGGTGCGCGCCTTCAAGTCGGTCGGGGGAAACCCGATCGTCTTCGACAAGGTGAAGGGCGCGTACAGCTGGGACGTCGACGGCAACAAATACATCGACTACGTCGGTTCCTGGGGCCCGGCGATCGTCGGCCACGCCGATGACGAGGTTATCCAGGCTCTGAACGCGCAGATGACCAAGGGAACGTCTTTCGGTGCGCCGTGCGAGCTGGAGAACGTCCTGGCCAAGATGGTCATTGAGCGCGTGCCGTCCGTCGAGATGGTCCGTTTCGTCAACTCCGGAACCGAGGCCTGCCTGTCGGTCGTCCGTCTGATGAGGGCGTACACGAAGCGCGAGAAGATCATCAAGTTCACCGGATGCTACCACGGACACGCCGACCAGTTCCTGGTCGCCGCCGGGTCGGGCGTGCTGACGCTCGGCCTCGCCGACTCTCCGGGTGTCCCTGCCAGCACCGCTGCGGCCACGCTCACCGCCCAGTACAACAACCTGGACTCTGTCCGTGCCATCTTCGAGGCCAACAAGGGCGAGATCGCCGGACTCATCCTCGAGCCGGTCGTCGGAAACTCTGGATTCATCCCGCCGACCAAGGAGTTCCTGGTCGGACTCAAGGAGCTGTGCGCCGAGTACGGAGCCCTGCTGTGCTTCGATGAGGTCATGACTGGCTTCCGTATCGCCAAGGGTTGCGCGCAGGAGTACTTCGGGGTCACCCCGGACCTGACCACCATGGGCAAGGTCATCGGCGGCGGACTGCCGGTCGGCGCCTACGGAGGCCGCAGGGACGTCATGGAGATGGTCGCCCCGGCCGGACCGATGTACCAGGCCGGTACGCTGTCCGGAAACCCGCTGGCGATGGTCGCCGGAATCAAGACGCTGGAGATCCTGGGAAGGCCGGGTGCGTACGAGCACCTGGACAGGATCACCAAGAAGCTGATCAACGGAATCCTCGAGGCCGGAAAGGAGACCGGACATGCGATGTGCGGAAGCAGCATCTCGGGCATGTACGGGTTCTACTTCTGCGAGGGGCCGGTCACCTGCTTCGAGGACGCCATGGCGAGCGACACCGAGAAGTTCGGAAGGTTCCACAGGGCCATGCTCGAGAGGGGCGTCTACTTCGCCCCCAGCCAGTTCGAGGCCGGATTCACGAGCCTGGCGCACACCGACGAGGACATCGACGCGACCATTGCCGCCGTGAAGGATGCGCTCAAGAGCCTCTAAACGGCGAGTCGGTATGCGGTCAGCGGTGTGTGATGCGGTTGGTGGGCCGGCCCCCCACGTCGTGACAGTGCGCCACTGCGTGGGCGACCGGCGAATGCATTGATTCTTCTTCTTGTTCCTCTTGAAAGTAGTATGTAGTACCACACAGTCGAATCCAATTTTACAGTTGCACCAGGCCGTGCAGCACCGCGGCGTTGACGGAGAACCAGAATATGCCGGCGATCCAGATGAAGAGGTGGACGGGCAGCCCGCGGAACTCCAAGAGATATGCCCAGAACAGCCAGTTGGCGAGGGCGACCGGCCAGGCCACGACCCACCGCCTGTCGACGTGCGCCGTCGCCCACTCCAGCCGCAGACAGAACCAACACAGGTACCACACAAAGTATTGCGCCGTGGAGACCTTGTTGAACGCAACAAACGCGATAGACTGTGCTAGAAACGTCATCGCCAGGTCTGGTTGGCGGTCGTGGTCGTTGAGGTTGTTGTCATCCTCGTCGCCATCGTCATCCCTGTCGTCATCGTCGACCATCCCGCCCTGGCCCCGCATCATGCGGTCGGCGATGACGGCCTGGACCGCCAGGCCCGCGAGCGAAAAGACCGTCGAGAGCCAATCACGCCCCCCTGCCTCCCCGACCGAGCTCATTCGGAGGTACGCGGGGTAGAAAAAGAACGAGAAGTTATGTCTCGGATCCACCCGCGTCAAATGATACAGATACGTCTCGTCCAGAAACTCCCGCCCGTACATCCCATGCATGGCCGCCCCGAGCGCGAAAAACACAGCCGCCGACACCAACCCGAACACCACCCCCTTGACCGACACATACGCCGCCAGAAACGTCGACAACCGAGAAGACCGCCTCTCTGCCCCCCTTGCCTTATTCATATTTTTGCGCCCGAGGAACAAGAGGACTGCCGGCGCGTACACGATCGGAAAGATCCGCCAGTGCACCGCCAGCCCGTACACCACAGCCCCCGTCACGACCCGCCCCTTCTCCAACAGCAACACCATCCCGACCAGCATACAAACCACCAGCGACTCGCCGCTCCCCCGCGTCGAAATTGTCGCCGTGAACGGCGAAAATAGCCAGATAAGCAACGGAACAAGCCGCCGCCGCTGCGTCGCCGCCGCAGGAGCCACCACCCCGGCCTCTTCCCGCTCGCGCAGCATCATCACCGCCGCCAATATATCGCACACCGCGAACAGCACCTTCCCGTAACTCGGAAAGATACAGTTGGGCGCCAACAGCCACGCCAACAGCGGCGTGTACCTGTAGGTCGACCGTGCATACGGCGTCTCCCCCTCGCACACGAACCGCGCCGCGTCCGAATAGACCTGATAGTCGATATCAGTATACGGTACCTCTGCGTGGGCGTCTTGAAAGGAACCGAAGACGATGAGCGCGATGCGGACCACGACGGCCAGGAAGATAATGCCGAGCGGCGAGGTCGACGCCGCGGCGAGGTTGCTGGTGACGTTATCGCTGGTTCTCGTCGTCGTCGTTGTTGTCTTGCCCTTCGTCGCGTGCGCTCGCCGACGACTCGTCCCGGAGGTCGTGGTCCCCGCCATCGTACTGCTTGCTCCGTTCGGTTCTCCCTCCCTCTCCCTCTCCGTCTCCGTCTCCGTCTCCGTCTTCTTCTCCTCCGTCAACCGGTCGTCCCCGGCTCTATCTACTATACCGCGTCCGTACGAACGTGTCGAGAGGGAATCGGCCGTGAACCCAGAAGAAACAAAAGGATGAACAGCGCTTTCGCCGTTTCCCGGCCTCGCTCGGACGTCGTCTTGACGGTTCGGAGCGCACTGATACCCCACCATGAACGATATCGACGATATCGACGATATCGACGGCCAATTGGTCGGACGCGACACCGAGAACTCGCCACCTGGAAACGACACGCGCTCTCGTTCCACGTGGCCCCCGACCGCTTCCTGGCCCCGACGCCGGGCCTGCCAGTGGGCGTCATCGCCAACACGGTCGTGTACGTCCTGGGCAATCGCGTCCTGCTCAAAGGGCTCGCGCTGGACGGCTACGTCTCGTCCTACGTGCTCGGGTGCCTTTCCTACGCGGCGTTCGGGCCCTGCGGGTACCTGCTCGTCTGCATCTATTTCCTCATCGGGAGCTACGTGACCAAGCTCAAGATGGACGTCAAGGAGAAGGAAGGGACGGCGGAGGCGCGGGGCGGGCGACGCGGGGTCGGGAGCGTGCTGGGGAGCGGGTTGGCTGGGTTGGCGTGCGCGGCGGCCGTCCTGCTGGGGGTGCCGAGTGTCGTGTCGACCTTGTCGTTTGAGGCGTTGAAGGTAGGGTTTACAGCGAGTTTCTGTAGTAAGCTGAGCGATACGGTGTCGAGTGAGGTGGGTAAGGCGTATGGGAAGACGGCGTACCTGGCGACGACGTTGAAAAAGGTGGCACGGGGGACAGAGGGGGCGGTGAGTTTGGAGGGGACGGTGGCTGGGGTGGTCGCGAGTGTGGTGTTGGGGGCGTGTGGGTTTATTGGGGGGCTTGTGGACGGGAGGGGGCTCGTGTGTGTGATTGCGGCGAGCGTGGTGGCCAACTACCTGGAGAGTCTGGTGGGGGCCGGGGTGCAGCGTGGTGGGGCGGTGCCGTGGCTGACGAACGACGTGGTGAATATGTTGCAGATTAGCGTGGCCAGCGTCCTGGGCATATGGTTGTATGTTTTGGTGTAGCTACACCTCGTTGTCTGAGCTGAGTGGCCGTGTCCGTGCGAATCTTGCGCCGCTGAACAGAAGCTTGCTGTTGTAGGTGATCAGACCCGCGGTCAACAGCAGCGTCCCCGCGGGGAAATTCATTCCCAACATCGGCGGCGTCCCCAGCACGCCCACGACTACCGGAATCGGCAGCGTGAACGCCCACATCGTCAACGGCACGATCCCACTCATCACCAGCGAGAAAACCATGTTTCCGGCTTTGCTGATCAAGTTCAGGGCGGAGATGTTGAAGAGCAGGTTCACCGCCACGTACAACACCGGCAAGAGCGGCGCCCCCGAACAGTCGCTCCCGCAGGCCGGCGTCAGCCCCCGGAAGCAGTCCCATCCCATCGCCAGATGCGCGCCCATCCCGCTCATCGGTATCCCCCGGGTCTTTGTCACCAGCGGCAGCAACAGGAAGACGAACAGCGCCTGCGACGCGGACCCAAACGTGTTCACCACGAACAGATCCACCTCCCGCCCTCCCTGCCACTTCTTCCCCCGCTCGAACAGCCGGTCCTTCAGCAGCGTGTCAATGGCCGGAAACAGACACGACACCACGTACAGCAGTGCGTACTTTGGATCCACGTTCGCCCAAATCGAGGGCAGTGCGGTCGAACCTCCGGGGCTGGCCGCCAGGCCCACCCCGCCCACCACCGCGGCCACCCCCACGAGCTGCATCCAAGACAGCGACTTCTTCAGCACCACGTACACCAGCACCACTTGCCAGACGAGAATCGTCTGCGACAGCAGCGGCACCATCACCCCCGGCAGCTTGGCCGCCCCGATGAAACTCAGCAGGGCCGACAAGGCCTCCACGAAGCCAATCCCGAGAAAGACGTTCCGGTACCGCACAGGCACCTGCCAGGCCGTCGGTGCGAGTTTCCCGTTCTTGGACTGGATCGCGAGGACGACCGCGTAGGCGATGACGTAGGCGAACGTCTGGAACTGGGCCAGGAAGAAGACGTAGTTTTCGAGCGGGACCAGCGCCATTCGATAGAGGATCCGGTTGATCACGGCGAGCGAGATGACCAGCGCGACGGAGAGCGCGATCGATAGTGGCGACGACGCGGCATGTTCCGGTCGGCCGTCCCGGGGAGGGAGCGGCGATGCGGCGGCCGCGCGAGGCGGCCGCAGGAGGCGCACGCGTCCGTCGTCGTGGAGAGAGATCCGGTGCGCGCGCGCACGAAGCGCGTCACGGCACGGTGCATGTCGGCCATCGTCGCGCCGGTGCGCGCGCCGGACGTTGGGTGGAAACGGCGACGCCGGCAGGCAAAGGCCGCCTGGCGAGGCGACTTGGGGCGAACAAATGCGCCTTCCTATCAGTTGCATGCCGCTGCGTCTTCTCCTAGGTCATGCTTGTGGTAGGGTTGACAGATGGAGAGGGAGAGAGAGGGAGAGACAGGGAGCGCGTCCGGATGCGTGCACACTGAAGTCTTCAGTCGATTCGATTGTGCCGAAACGACACGAATGTGCGAGACTGGGTGTCCACCCAAAGAAGATGCTGGCATCCAGGTCGTTCCAGACCACGGCGCTTCTCGGCAGTGCTGCAGAGGGGATGGCAAGGCTGCTCCCTGCAGGCGGGCACCCCCGGCGAACCGGCTCGTGCCCCGGCCCGAACCTCGTCGGCGCGGTGGCCGTGGCGGTGGCGGTGGCCGTGGCTGTGGCGGTGCCGCCGGCGGCGTGACCGACGACGAGTTCATCATGGGTGTATCCATCGCATCCACCTGACAACGCTGCCGAAACCTGTCTTGTCTTGTCGCACGGAGAGACCGGGAGGCAAAGGAGGAGGAGCCGCTATCCGGATAGAGTAGTCTCACCTTTGTCAGACACAAACAATCACCATCATCAGTCCGATCCTGCCAATAACTTGATCACAATGCCATCCGCTATGGCCGGTATGACGGCCCAAGTCGCCCCGTGCGCTCGAATTTCGCCTCCCATCAACTCGCAGCGCCAATGCCCGCGCGCGCTGACGGCCCCTCGCGCCCTCCCCCCCTCCACGATTGCTACATTGGCCGAGGGATCCGACATGGCGCTGGCGGTCGGTTCGATCGCCGGCGTCACGGCGCTGGCGACTGCGCTGATCGCCGCTGACCCTGAGAAGCGCAGGGCGGAGCAAATGAAGGAGACTGGCGGTGACGAGTTGGAGGCCGTCAAGAAGTACTTCAACACCTCTGGGTTTGAGCGCTGGAACAAGATTTACGGGGAGACGGACGAGGTGAACAAGGTGCAGCTGGACATTCGTAACGGGCACGCGCAGACGGTGGAAAAGGTGCTCAAGTGGGTGGACGAGGAGGGTGGCGTGGAGAACGTGACGGTGTGCGATGCTGGGTGCGGAACGGGGTCGCTGGCGATCCCGTTGGCGCTGCGTGGGGCGTCGGTCTCTGCCAGCGATATCTCGTCGGCGATGGCTGGGGAGGCCGAGCGGCGGTACACGGCGGCCGTGTCGGCCGGGGCCAAGGCGCCGGCGACCGCGCCGGTGTTCGAGGCGAAGGATTTGGAGTCGTGCTCTGGGAAGTATAACACGGTGACGTGCCTGGACGTGATGATCCATTATCCCCAGGACAAGGTGGACGACATGATCTCGCACCTTGCTGGGTTGGCGGACGACAGGCTGATTATTTCGTTCGCGCCGTATACGGTGCAGTATGCGCTGTTGAAGCGGATTGGGGAGCTCTTCCCGGGCCCGAGTAAGGCGACGAGGGCGTATCTGCACGCGGAGAGTGACGTGGAGGCGACGCTGAAGCGGTGCGGTTTTGAGGTGGTCAAGCGGGAGATGACTGCGACCAGCTTTTACTTTAGCAGGCTGTTGGAGGCCAAGAGGGTGCGTGCTGCGTAATGCGCCGCAGAACGAATCGATCTATCGATAACGGTAACATTATTCTTTATTATTGTGGTCGTCGTCGCACGGTCAGCTGGTCAGCTGGGCAGGAGGATTTCCGTGTCGCCGGGGGTCCCACCGCCGACGCCGACCACGCCGCCGGTGCGCGACTTGCCGCCGAAAACTGGTTTGAGGACCGCGTTGTCGATTTCTTTGAAGCGGGAGTGGACTTTAGACGGGCTGGTGTCGTAGTGCTGCTCGTCTCGGTCGGAGACTTCTCCCCTCGCGCACGCGTCCTCCCAACCCTTGCGGTAGACCTCGGCGTCAGACTTGCCCTCCAGATCAAAGTGCTTCAGGAGCGGGCCCGTCGCGGATCCGAGGACGAGGGAGGAGGCGACCTGGAATGGTTGGTTGGTGGTGGGAGGAAAGGAAAGAGTTAGGGCGAGTGATCGAGTGGGCGAGCGATCGCTCGCAAGCTGGACAAATAACCTACCGCGATGAGCAGCGTGGCGGTCTCGATGGCCGGAATGCCCAGGCCCTCTTGGCCTTCCCCGCGTTCGTGTCCGCTTGGCATGTTGACGACGAGCCCGTAGGCCACCGCGCCGCGCAACCCCACCGCCAACATCATGCGCATCATATTGTCGGGCAGTTTGTTCTTCCTGTAGCGGTTGATGAGCTTGGTGCAAGGGACGATCATCACCGCCCTCGAGAGGACGGCCAGCGGGATGCCGCTGATAAAGAGTCCAAAGTCGAACGCGTGGTTCATGGTGGCCACTTGGAGGCCGAGGTACGCAAACACGAACAGCTCGCACAGAAAGGCGCCGACTTCGAAGAGCCGGCGACATGCGACCTGGGTCTCTGAAGACACGTTGTAGTACGAGTAGTGGGAATGCACGACGCCGGTAAAGAAGAGGGCGACTGGCGGGCGAGCGAGCGAACGAGGCGCGTCGGGCGGAGCGCGCGAGTAAGAGACGAGGCGGCGACGACGGAGAGAATCAGCGCGCGGCCGCACAGCTGTCGAGGTCAATACCCACCGATGCCGCTCATGCCGACCACTTCCGCGATGAGATACGCCAGATACGACCCCATGATGAGTATGGAGATCTCGTACATGGTGGGATCGATCGCGTGCGCGGGTGCGCCGGGCTCGTCGGCGTCCTCTCCCCCTTGCTGGCTCTGCGCTCTCGGAGAGGCCGACAGTCTCGGGTCGCGCGAACCGAACTGCTCCGATATCGTCAACCCCTGATTTCCCTGGCCGTTCGACGACCGCACCCACCCAGCGGTCGTATCTTTCTTCCAGTAGGCGTCGAAGCGCTTGAGCAACAGCGCGCACGCCAAGCCGACCCCCACGCCCACCACGAGGCTCCCGACCAGCAGAAAGCAAAACTGGAACAGCACCCTCGGCAGCGTCAAAAACGTCATGCCCTCTCCTGCCGCGTTCTCGATACTCCTGAAGAGCACGATGGCAACCGCGTCGTTCAACACGCTCTCTCCAAATACCAGGTTGTAGAGGATCGGCGGCGCGTCGCTCGTGGCCAGCACGGCCAATGTCGCCACCGGGTCGATCGACGAGATGGCCGCACCATACATGTAACACTCGGCGAACGGCGCCATACCGAGCGACTTGGGGGAGATGATCCGCATCAAGTAAAGCAGGTACGTGCACGTCCCAAACACCATCGCGGAGATGAACGTCCCGAGCACGGCATACGTAAGGATGGCACCGGTGTTTTCGAAAAACGACCGTTTCTTTAGCGTAAAACCTGCCGCGAATACAATGGGTGGCAGGAGCGCATAGAAAAACCCGGCCGGACTGAAGCGCAGCGTATGCGTTAGACCGAAGATCCGAGACACGATGCCGAAGAAGACGCCGATGAGCAGCGCCGACGACGACGGCGGCAGCAGCTGTATCCGGTAGGATTGGATCAGGTACGTTGCCACGACGACAGTGATGAGAAGGATCCACACGACCGTGAGCTCTTCCTGTCGCGCGAGGTGAGGTGAGGTGGGGTGTGAGCGAGCTACCCGTTCAACGCGGTCACACTGTCCAGCGACTGTAACCAGTCCTTGTACGGCTGCGTCCATGTCCCGGGGGGCAACTCGGTCACCTGCACCTCCGTCCCGCGTTCAAATCAACCAGGCGGAAGAACGAGAAGAGCCACGCGCGCTCCCTACGACTCGCTCCCTACAACCGTATGCCGACAAGACGCACCGACACATACGACGACTCGGCCATCGCGACTCCGAGAGAGCAGCAACAACGGTACAAGACGCAGTTATTCTTACTATTATAGTGAACCGAGCTCGCCCCATGGTCTTGACTTCTACGCCTCGAAAGACATCGCCGCCGCGTCGTCCCGGATGCTCTGGAACAACACCGAGCTCAAATACCGCTCTCCGAAGCTCGGCAACACCACGACAACCGTCTTCCCCGCGTTCTCCGCCCGCTTGGCCACCGCGTTGGCCGCCACGACGGCCGCCCCGCTCGAAATCCCCACCAACAGACCCTCCTCCGTCGCCAGTCTCCTCGCCATGTCCACCGCATCATCACTGCTCACCTGCACGGTCTCGTCCAACACACTCACGTCCAGGTTCTTCGGAATGAACCCGGCTCCAATGCCCTGGATCTTGTGCGGCCCCGGGCTCCCCCCCGAGATCACCGGGCTCTCGGCCGGCTCCACCGCAATCACCTTCACGTTCGGGTTCTTCTCCTTCAAGAACTTCCCGGTACCACTCACCGTCCCGCCCGTCCCGACCCCCGACACCAGGATATCCACCTTCCCGTCGGTCGCGTCCCAGATCTCCGGTCCGGTCGTACGGTAGTGAATCGCCGGGTTGGCCGGGTTCTCAAACTGCTGGAGAATATACGAGTTCGGCACAGAGTCGGCAATCTCCTTCGCTTTGGCAATCGCTCCGTTCATACCCTTGGCCGGATCCGTCAGCACGATATCCGCCCCAAACGCCTTGAACAGCACCCGACGCTCGATCGACATGGACGCCGGCATCGTCAGAATGAGCTTATAGCCCCTGGCAGCGGCGATAAAGGCGAGCGCAATCCCGGTGTTCCCAGACGTGGGTTCCACCAGCGTGGTCTTGCCCGGAGAAATCTTCCCAGCCTCTTCCGCATCGTTGATCATGGCGTACCCGATACGGTCCTTGACAGAGTTGCACGGCCCCATCGTCTCCATCTTGGCGACCACCGTGGCCACGTTGCCCTCCGTCACGCGGTTCAGGTAGACCATCGGCGTGTTCCCGATGAGCTCGGAGACGTTGTCGGCAGGGGCCGCGGCCAGCGTCTTGACGGTCTTGGCGGTCGCCGGGCGAGACGGCGGGGCGAACGACCGCGCGACCGGAGCACGCTGCTGATGGGATCGGTGGGGGGGGGCTGCGTGAGCGAGGAGAATTCCCGGCGGAAAATGTCCGAGATTCGGATCCGGCGAATCCGGATAACCCTCGCGGAATCGTCCGTTTCGGGCACTCAAACTCGGCCCGGAGATGGATCGTAGATACATCTATCCGTACGACGGCAGCGCGGGGCTGATTACACACGTACCTGGGCGACCGGAGTCGCCGCAATCATCCTGGCCTTCAGGGTCATCATGATGATTGTTCACGGGGTTCACAGGGTTGTCAGTGTCGGATGACGCTGCTATCAAGACGAAGAGAGAGAGAAGGATATATACGTATGCGGTTTGCCTCGGGTTCTCTCTCGTTCCGTGCTTGACGGACGGAACATCTCGAACACGCGCTTGCCACGCACGCAGCTCACTTGCCGATGCAGAACTTGCTCATCATGTCGTCCAGGACGTCTTCGAGGTCAATCGCACCGGTGATCTCTCCCAGTTCTGCCATTGCGACCCGGAGCTCCTCCGCGGCGAGTTCGAGCCGGTCGTTGTCGCGTTCAACAGTCTCCAGGAAGCGCTCGAGGGCTTGGACCGCACACCGCAAGTGCTTCACGTGCCGTGCCTTGTACATCACGGGCACGGTCGCGTTCGTCCCTGCGTTCGTCCCTGCGTTCATCGTCGTGGCCCCCCGACGCTGCCCCGTCTTCTCCTCGACGACCTCCCGCAGTCGGCGCAAAAACGTATCCACGCCAGCTCCCGTCCTGCACGACATCAGTATGTGCGACGGCGACGACGGTTGTTGCCGCTCTGACGACAATGACGACAATGACGACAATGACGACAATGACGACAATGACGACAATGACGACAATGACGACAATGACGACAATGACGACAATGACGACGAGTTTGAACTCGTCGCCAAATCCACCTTGTTTGTAACCCACACCATCTCCTTCCCGGCGGCCGCCAGCCGCGCCACCTCCTCGCGGACCCGCGCATTCTCGTCGCCACCGTCGTCCCCATACGCGTCCATCACAACGACAACGTGCGCGTCCCGCGCTCTCGTCACGATCCGTCCCATGCCCTCTGCCTCCAGCGCGTCGTGCGAGCTACGACTTTGACGACTTTGACGCTGTTCTCGCAGCCCGGCGCCGTCCACGAGCACGACCTTGTGCCCACCGATATCCACCGCCCGTTCCAGCACATCTCGTGTCGTTCCCGGCAGCGGCGATACGATCGCGTGGTCGTCCCGGAGCAACAGATTCAAGAGACTGCTCTTTCCGACGTTGGGCGCGCCGAGCAGCACCACCCGCAGCCCGTCCTGGACGATTTCCGCACTCGGTACCGCGTGAAGCTGCGCAATAATCGCGTCCCGCAACATCCGTACGTCTTCCACCGCGTGACGCACCTCCTGTGCCCCGATCTCGTCGTCCTCTCCGAAATCAATCACCGCCTCGACGCGCGCCACGGCCGCAATCATCCCCGCCCGCCAGCCGCGTATCAGCTCGTCCCCCCTCGTGTACACACCCAGTGCCGCATCTTTCTGCGCGGCCGTCTCGCTTTGTAGCACGTCGGCAAGGCTCTCCACCTGAAGCAGGTCCATTTTCCCGTTGGTGAAGGCCCGCCGGGTGAACTCCCCGGGGCCGGCAGGCTGGACGTTCGTGCCAAAACCCGTCGCGAGGGCGTCGACGACGCCCCTCACGACGGCAGTGCTCCCGTGGACGTGAAGTTCGACGACGTCCTCGCCGGTGAAGGAGCGAGGGGGGGCGAAGTAGGCGACGAGGGCGTTGACGTCCAGGAGGTGGCGGGTGGACGGGTGGTAGAGATCGCGAACGTACAGGTGGTTCGGTTGGTACGAACGCGACGTTGCAGTTGCAGTTGCAGTTGTAGGTCGGGGTGATTGTGTGAGGGTGTGGAGGATGGGGAGTGCGTCTGGGCCCGAGACGCGGACGACGCACACGGCGGTTGCAGAGGTGGGCGTGGGGGTACCGGCTTGGGCCAGGCCTGGGATCGTGCACGGGGCAAAGATTGTCGTTTTCCTCGCGGTTGCTGTGTGTTTGGACCCGGCTCCGGTGGTCTGTGGTCGTGTCGAAGACCCGAAAGTCAACGTTGGCCCGGACGCGGCTGGCAGGCACTGGAACCCGTTTCGCTCAAGCAAGCCGTGATGGACGTGGCCCACAGACCACAGCCTCCACCGCAGCCCCAATCCCTTGACTACGACTCGAGACATTCAGCACCGTCTTTGGTCTGATCGGAACGGGTCCTGCATCGTGCATTGGTCGGGTTTGGCGGGTTTGGCGGGTTCTGAGAAGTCGAAATATTTTGTGACTGGAGACAGATAGACGGTCAGTTCGTCGAGCTCGCCAAGAGAGAACCGTGTCGTATACAGTCGACCACGTATGTGTCGCGAGGCAGGGTAGGAACGAGCGAGGGTCGAGGGGATCTTCATTCCGAGGTCAGTGAACACGATCGTGAACGCTACAGGGCGATGAGCAGGCGGCAGTCCCCGGGCTCTGTCGGCGGGCGCTTTGTCCTCGCCATCTACGTCCTGTTCGTAATCGTCTTGCTCGGGGCCTCCTCCGCCTCCTCCGCCTCCTCCGCCTCCTCCGCCTCCTCCGCCTCTCGTCGTCCTCGCCGGCGACGGTCGCTGCAGCAGATGAGCGCGGCGCTCCCGCTCCACGGGGCCGTGAGAGACTCGGGGTACTTTTTCTCTTCCATCTCCTTGGGGACGCCTCCGAAGAAGTTCACCGTGATCGTGGACACGGGGTCGACGATGACGTATATCCCGTGCAGCGGTCGATTCTCGTGCGGGTCGTGCGGCCCGAACCATCAAACGCATGCGTTCGATCCGGACGCGTCGCATACGTGCGACGTGATCGATTGTTCGAGCGATAAGTGTCGCTCGAACGCGTGTTCGCCTGTGCACGACAACGCGTGTGTGTATTCTCGGACGTACGTGGAGCAGTCGAGCAGTAGCGGGATCGTGTTGGAGGATGTGCTGCACCTCGGGCGGCCGTCGGACGCGTCTCGGGTGCGATTCGGGTGCGAGACCAACGAGACGGGGGAGATTTTTGAGCAGGCGGTCGATGGGCTGCTTGGGCTGGGGAACAGCGAGGAGAATATCGTCAGGCAGCTGGGGTTGAAGCAGTTCAGTCTGTGTTTCGGGCTGGTGGAGGGCGATGGGCTGATGGTCTTGGGTGAGCTGGAAGAGGGTGACGAGGGTGGTCGTGATGGTCGGGGGCGGGTCATCATGTTCTCTCCCATGGTCGACGTCGTGAGCGACGAGGGGATCGTTCAGCCGTGGTACACCGTGATGATGGAGCGGGTGCGGGTCGGGGGCGAGGATGTGATGGTGTTTGACAGTGGCGATGGGGACGACGGCGGCGGCGTGGATGGAGAAGCAGGAGGAAATGACGAAGAGGACGATAGAATGACAGGAACGGACGACCCCGACAGGCGACGCCGCCGACAGGTTGTGCTCGACTCGGGGACGACGTTTTCGTACTTTCCAAACGCGGTGTTTGAGAAGTTTGCCGCGGTCGTGTCGGACCACGCCATTGGTAGAGGGCTGTATCATGTGCCTGGGCCAGACCCGGATTTTGATGATATATGCTTCGGTGGCGCCGGAATGCACGACGACTTGGATGCGCTCGAGAGCGTCTTCCCGTCTGTGACGCTGTCTTTCGAGGGCGGCGCGGAGCTCAAGCTCAAGCCGCTCCAGTACCTGTTCGTGCACACGTTCGACACGGGCAAGTACTGTCTCGGGGTTTTCGACAACGGCGAGGAGGAGGGGTTCCTGCTGGGAGCTATCTCGTTCCGCGACGTGTTTGTGAACTACGATCTGGAGAACAAGAGGGTCGGGTTTAGCGCCGAGGCGTCTTGCCGGGAGCTCGGGCTGAAGTACGGCGGCGAAGAAGATCACGAGGTTGACGAGCGTGCTGCCGTCGTCGTGGGGGACAAGGATGAGAATGAGGGTGAGGATGACGGCAGAGACGAAGCGTACGAGGCGTACGAGGCGTACGAGGACGGCGACGCGGTCGGTGGCGCACAAGACCAACAGGAGCAACCTGCTCTATCCTACGAGGACGATTGGGCCTTTGCGTCGACCCCTCTGGAGAACTTGTCGACGAACCTCGTCTGGATTCTCCTCGGTGTTGCCATGGCGCTGTCGATCGTCGCCACATTCGTGCTCGCCGTACGAAAGACGATGCATATGCTCGCGACCGCCAAGTACGACCGCGTCGATGGGTCGGATCGCGAGAGCCAGAGTCAGAGTCAGGGCCACGGGCAGCTGCATGGCGCGGTGGTCTTCTCGCCGCGATTCACCAACTCGGCCCGACGGAGCAGCACCGACAGCAGGCTGCTTTCCAGCTTCAACCTCAAAGAGTGACGAGTGGTGATGTACGTTGCATGTTTTTATCTAAGACTCTGCTTCTTCTACGGTACTTCTGTACTACGACGATGCTTCTACGAATCCCTACACGATGACGACGACGGCGGCGGCACGATGCTCGTCGTAAAAACGGGCTCAACCCGAGCACATCATGCACGCCTCCTTGTTCTCGATGCTGCAGACCATGGCAGCCAGCTGCCTCTCCTTCTCGGCCTCGGCGTCCATCTCCGCCGCGGTCTTCTTCGGCTTGGCGCCAGTCATGCCCGTCCCGTTTGCCTTGCCGTTCTCCTTGGCAGCGGCTGCAGAGTTGGCGCGGGAAAGCTTGTCGCTCTTCTTCTTGGCCAGGGCCTGCTGGTCGACGGTGAACTTGATGGCGTCCGCGGCAGCGCGGGTCCTCAGGTAGTACATGCCAGTCTTGAGTCCCTGCTTCCAGGCGTGGAAGTGGAGCGACGTCAGCTTGCCAAAGTTCGGGTCGGACATGTGCACGTTGAACGACTGGGACTGGTCGATGTAAGCACCCCTATCGGCGGCCATATCAACCAAGATACGCTGCTTGATCTCCCAGACGGTCTTGTAGATATCCTTGAGGTTGTCCGGGATGTCGAGCTCGAGGACAGACCCGTTGGCGGCGACCATCTCGTTCTTGACGGACGAGTCCCAGAGTCCGAGCGTCGTCAGATCGTTCAGCAGATGCTGGTTGACAACGGTGAACTCTCCGGACAGCACGCGCCTGACGTAGATGTTGGATGTGTACGGCTCGAAGCACTCGTTGTTGCCGAGGATCTGCGAGGTCGAGGCCGTGGGCATCGGCGCGACGAGGAGGGAGTTCCTGACTCCATGCGAGGAGATGTTGGCGCGGAGCTCGTTCCAGTTCCACCTGGAGGACGGCTCGACACCCCACATGTCGGGCTGGAGGACGCCCTTCGACACCGGGGACCCGGCGTACGACTCGTACGGGCCGTCGGCCTGGGCGATCTCGCAGGACGTCTTGAGGGCGGCGTAGTAGATGGTCTCGAAGATCTCCTTGTTCAACTTCGCCGCCTCCGGGGAGTCGAACGGCAGTCCGAGCAGGATGAAGGCGTCGGCCAGACCCTGCACACCGAGGCCGATCGGCCGGTGCCTGGTGTTGGACCTCCTGGCGGTCTCCACCGGGTAATAGTTGACGTCGATGATCTTGTTGAGGTTGCGAGTCACGACAGATGTGACCTCAGCGAGCTTCTCGAAGTCAAAGTACCTGTTCTCGGCGTCCAGGGACCCGACCAGCTTCTTGGTGCTGCTGCTTCCGTTCTTCTCGCGGACGTACCTCGGCAGGGCGATCGAGGCAAGGTTGCAGACGGCCGTCTCGTCCGGGCTCGTGTACTCGATGATCTCCGTGCACAGGTTGCTGGACTTGATGGTTCCGAGGTTCTGCTGGTTGGACTTCCTGTTGGCAGAGTCCTTGAACAGCATGTACGGGTTGCCCGTCTCGACCTGGGCCTCGAGGATGGCGAACCACAGCTGCTGGGCCTTGATGGTCTTCCTGCCACGGTCCTCCTTCTCGTACTTGAGGTAGAGCTGCTCGAACTCCTCACCCCAGCAGTCGGCCAGTCCCGGGGCCTCGTTCGGGCAGAAGAGGGTCCACTCGCCGCCGTCCTCGACGCGCTGCATGAACAGGTCCGGAATCCAGAGGCCGTAGAACAGATCCCTGGCCCTGGCCTCCTCCTTTCCGTGGTTCTTCCTCAGCTCGAGCCAGTCGAAGATGTCGGCGTGCCACGGCTCGAGGTACATGGCAAAGGCGCCCTTCCTCTTGCCTCCGCCCTGGTCGACGTACCGGGCAGTGTCGTTGAACACGCGCAGCATCGGCACGATACCGTTGGAAGTTCCGTTGGTACCGCGGATGTAGGACCCGGTGGCCCTGATGTTGTGCATCGACAGACCGATGCCACCGGCGCTCTTGGAAATGGCGGCGCATTCCTTGAGCGTATCGTAGATACCCTCGATACTGTCGTTCTTCATGCAAATGAGGAAGCACGACGAGAGCTGCGGACGCGGCGTTCCGGCATTGAACAACGTCGGCGAGGCGTGCGTGAACCACCTCTGGGAGAGCAGGTGGTAGGTCTCGATGGCAGACTCGATGTTCTCCTTGTGGATACCCACAGAGACCCTCATCAGCATGTGCTGCGGCCTCTCGACCACGCGGCCGTTGACCCTCAGCAGGTACGAGCGCTCCAACGTCTTGAAGCCAAAGTAGTCGTAGTCAAAGTCCCTGTCGTAGACAATCTCCGAGTCGAGGCGCGCGGCGTGCTCCTCGATGATGGCCGCCACGTCCTCGGCAATCAGCGGGGCAGGCTCGCCGTTCTTCGGGTTGATATGGCTGGCCATGATCTTCACCGTCTCGGAGAACGACTTGAGGGTGTTCTTGTGCAGGTTCGACACGGCGATACGAGCAGCGAGCTGGGCATAGTCCGGGTGCGTGGCCGTCAGCGACGCCGCCGTCTCCGCGGCGAGCTCGTCGAGCTCGGTCGTCGTCACGCCCTTGTAGACTCCCGCCGTGACCTTCTGGGCGACCAGCACCGGCTCGCAGAAGTCCGGGTTCAGGCCATACGACAGCTTGGTGATGCGGGCCGTAATCTTGTCGAAGTGGACAGGCTCCTGCCTGCCATCGCGCTTGATCACAAACTGCGGGTCGGTTCAGTGGTCGGCGAGTGAGGTATGATCGATTCGGTGAGAATTGAAGAACGGGCGGTAGGTAGGACGCGAGCGAGCCGCGTCGTCACGTCGTCACACGCCCGCCGCCTTGATTCGCAGCTCGCGTCACACAGACGGACAAAGAGCAGGCGGCGAGGGAGCGGACGCCGCGTGGCAGCAGGCGAGGGAAAACGTGGACGAACTGCAGAACTCTCAGATCAGAATCGAGGGCTCATTCGCTTCGTGCCACCCTCTCGCGCACCGAACATCGCTCTGTCAGTCGTATGATGCGATGTGCCGGCGCGAGAGGTCGCAGGGACGGACGATGAGGCCGAGATTCGAAGCCAAAAATTCAAATTCCAGGACTCGTTTGGAGGTCACGGAGGGCCCTCTGCGCCCACGCCTATGCGTTCCACATGTCATCAACAAGGACGTACCATGGTTGTTCAGGGAAATGATAGGTACCAATTCTGAGAACAACGAAGTTTTCGAATTGCAGTTGGCCTCGGCCACAACGGCCACATCGACTGGTCGTCAGTCAATCACGGTTGACTGACCTCGTTTCCCGACTCTAGAATCGCCACAAGGAACGACTTCAATATGACACCGACACACGCTCGGTTCGTTTCGCTTGTGTACCTGTTGCTGGGCTCGCGCCTGTGTGCCCTGGCCGGGGCCAGGGTCGCGACGGTATCGGAGACCCCGCCGTCGACCGTGTTGGGTTTTGGCGAACCGCCACGGTTTCCGCCGACGTCACGCACGGGACCAGATGCCGCCGAGGCGCATCCCACAAGGCGCCTGGTGAAGGTCGTCGATACGCTCGACGGCCAACGCGATCCTGGCCACGTGAGGAAACCGGGCGGCGCCCCCCGTTTCTTCGCGGTGGAAGAAGAAGGGGAACTCGACGCCTCCCGCGCCTCTTTCATTGCTTCCTCTGGCCTGGAGATCGAGTGGAGCGAGCCGGATTACATCGCGACGGCCGCGTTTGCCGGCAAGACCCAAAGCACCATCACGACGTCAGACCCGCTGGTGCCCTGGTCGCTGGCCCCCTCCCAGACGAACATCCAGTCCGCGTGGGAGCTGTCCAAAGGCGCGGACCGGGACGTGCTCACCGTCTGTGTCATCGATTCTGGCGTCGATGCCACACACGAAGATCTGCAGACGACGCTCGGCGCGGGCTACGACGCCATCCTGCGACAGCCGGGCCACGTGGACAGTCACGGCCACGGAACCATGGTCGTGGGGGTTCTAGCTGCGAGTCCGGACAATCGACTGGGGATCCCTGGGGTGCTGTGGCATGGCCAGGTGGATTCGTGTCGGTTTCTGGGGGAAGACGGTCGGGGATATCTGAGCGATGCGATAGAGTGTCTTCGGTGGTGCGTCGAAGAGCGCGAGGCGCGGTTGGTGTCCAACTCGTGGGGGACCTACGGGCCGTCGAGGGCGCTGCGGGAGACGATGGCGTACTACGCAGAGGCGTACGGCGTGATGTATGTTGTGGCGGCCGGGAACGAGGAGGTGGATAACGACGACCCGAACGTTGCGATGTATCCGGCCGCGTATAACCTGTCGAGTATCGTGTCGGTGGGGGCCACCTCGAGGTTCGGGTCGCTGGCGTCGTTCTCGAACTATGCGAGCCGGGGCGAGTCGGTGGACATCGCCGCCCCCGGTGTGGACATCGTGAGTACGTTTCCGGGAAACGAGTATGCGTCGATGAGCGGGACGAGCTTTTCGGCGCCGCTCGTGACGGGGACGATCGCGCTCATGCTGGGCGCCGACAGGGTATCGGCGTCGTCGTCGTCGATACCGATGTCTGATCTGAAACGTATGCTGTTGGAAACGTCGAGGGCGTCCCCGCTGCTGGACGGTGTTGTAGGGGGCGGGCGGTTTCTGGACGCGTACGAGGCCGTCCGGCGGGCGGCCTCGTATCTTGCCGACGACCGAGACGGCCAGGACGACCGAGGCGACAAAGCGCGGCATCCGATCTATGACCACGCGCTGATCTTGGACGCGACTGTCGCGGCAAACGGCACCACGTTCAAGACTGGCATGCTGCAGTTTCCCGGTGAGGCGCTGCTCAACGACTCTGCCCTCACGGGCGACATCTTCTCCGGCTGTCCGAGCAGCCGATACCCTCGGTATGACGTCAGGGGCCTGCTTGCGGACGTCATGATTCCCAAACACGTGTTTGCCATCGACCACACGGACACTGTCGCGGCAAAGTACAAGTACATGCAGGTACGCAACGAAGGTGCTGGTGGTCGGCCGTGCGGAACGTCACGCGCACGTCGGCGCTCCCGGTGCTCACCGTCGCTCGTTTTCTCACCCGCCACCCCCCGTACAGATCGACACGTGCACGATGACACGTCCGTATTTTGATACCGTCATGGTGGTGCTCGACTGCCAAGACGAGGCGGACGGGTCGATCCACGACTGCCGCTGTCTCCGGTCGAACGACGGTTGCGGGCGGCGACGAGCAGGCAGCAGAATCCGCGCCTCGCTCCAGGACGGGCATCGCTACGTCGCCGTGGTGTTCTCTACGGATCCTCTGGAGAGCGGGTCGTATAAGTTACGATTGAAGGGACGTCGGCCTCGCGTGTCGAACTGATCGATCTCCGGCCGTCGACCATTAGAACTGATCAGTTCTAATGGCCTTCATGAAGGCCCCATTAGTTGGAATTGTGATACCCTTCGGCATACCCATCATCATCACACATACACGCGCTCGTGGCCGACGTACTGCCCTCGGGTGCCCGGATCATTGACCCACCTTCCAGGATGTTCAGTCAGAAGCAGCTCGACAGTTTCGGCGGTGCCCTAAGCCGGAAGCGGATCTCGCAGAGGTCCTTTGACGAGCAGGTGCAGGAGAATATCGACGAGTTCGACATGTCCGTGCGTATTGATGCCGCGGCGACGGGGAAAACCACCCCATGTTGACGGGAGGGGAGCGCCCTCCACTCGACCAAAGCTCACTCGATCACGCACCCACCCACCCACGTGGCAGCCATCGGAGGCGATCGAGAGCGCGATCGAGGAGTTCAAAAGTCAGGGCGTGGATCTCACGGGCATCTACACCGGCACCGGGCTCCAGAGCCACGCCGTGTTCACGCTGTCGTCCCAGCTTCTGGCGCACATCGACAAGAAGGACGTCGTATCGGTGGGGCTGTCGCTCGAGTCGCTGCTAGACGAAGTTGAGAAGGAGGACGAGGAGGTAGCCACCGCCGTGCTCCTCGCGGCCGAGACGATGCACGCCTTTGCGCCCGGCGTCGTCGCGCTCCAGGGCCCCTCGGCGACCACAACCTGTGCGGCGTTTCTTGCTGTCTTCGCCAAACTTCTCCGTCTCTCCAACACGCTTCGGGAAGCTTTTCGCGGTTCGCCCGAGGCGGATAACGTCCGCGCGGTCCGGAGTCTGTTGGCGCACGAGGACACGTTGGTGCGGTGCGGGGCCCTGGCGGTGGCCGGATCGCTGGCCGTGCAGGACGAGGCGGGGAAAACGATCGTCATGTCGATGGACCCGCACGAGCATATTGTTGGCGTTCTGGAGGCCACTCGGGGCTCGGACGGCGACACCTTTGGTCGGGGCGTTGAGGCCGCGACGGCCTTGATCGTGCCGCTGGCGTCGGCGGACGACACGACCCAGCCGAGCTCGAGCGCGTTTGCAAACGCCCGAAAACTGGCCCAGTCTGGCGTGTCGGCGGCACTCGTAGAGTCCCTTCGCGTCCTCTGGAACGAGGCCGAGGAGGACAACGAGAATGCGAACGAGATCGGGAACAAACGCGTTGCCACCGTGACGTGCCAGCTCTGCACGGGGATCAAGCTGTTGGCGGCCAACGACGAGATTTGCAAAGAACTCGTCCAGGAGCTCACTCTTCTCGACCTGCTCTTCGTCGTGCTCAAGTCGAGCCTGGCCGACGACGTCTCGACCGGCGTCATGGCCTCGGCGATGGCGCTGCTCCGCCAGATGATGGCCAGCGACCACGTGAAGCACGCGCTCCATACTGCAGCGTTTATCTCCATCGCCTCCAACAACCTGCAGATGTACATCGATGAGGCGTATGCGCCTGCCGCAGACCCGGGCAACAAGGTGCTCGAGCACACCCTCGGAGCCGTGTCTGCCCTATGCCTCCGCAATCCGGAGGCTGCCGAGTCCGTTGTCGACAGCGGCTGCGCGCAGCTCACCATCTCGGCCATGCAGGTTGCCATCGATCGAAAGGACGCGGAGACGACCGGGGCCCCGGCCCCGCCGGTCGGCAAGCCGCTGCGCCAGGGGTGCATGGCCGTGCGGAACATTGCATCGCGCAGCCCCCACGTTCGCGAGGTACTTCGGAGCTATGAAGCCGTCAGGGTCATCGAGAACTGCAAAGTGGCCGCGAAGAGTGCCTGTACGGACGTCGGCGATGCTGCCATCCGCGATGTGACGAACTGACTGGCGCTGATGATGGCCTCCCCCTCCCTCCCTTCCTCGTTCTTTGTCCAATTAACGCCAAGCGGTCCTTCTGCAAGCTTTGATACATACATACACGCGTACGAGCGTCGAGAACGCGCTGGGAAGCTACCGCCGAGAGCCAGACCAGATCTCATGTTGGGTCCGGTGAAGACGAAAAAGCCCGTGTCCAGGTACGCCGTGGCCCGGCGAATGCACGGCGCCGTGACGCGCCCAGGCATTGAGTTCCGTCGCATCTCCTCCTGGCGCCCGCGGCTTCCTCTCACGCTTCTTCCTCTTCGCTCGCTCGCAGCAAGTTGCTGGCTCGATTTCTGCCATCCGCCGTTGCAGTTGCCGTCCTCGTGGGCATTCTGTACGCATTCGGCGACTCTCTGTCCAAGTACGTGTTGAAGTAGTCGTCTTACGCGTGATGCTCGGCCGTGCGTAGGGCTTGCGCGCGCTGGTGACCACGCTCGGTCCCTCGCCTCGCCGTGTTGGTTGCCTCACATTGCCGTCGCCCTGCGACACGACACTCCCAGGAGCGTGCTCGAGTCGGCCGGGGGAAACACTGGGTCGGTCCAGCAGCAGAAGAAGCATGCGGGCGACGAGGGAGAGACGGCGTTCGAGGCGCGGGTGAGGAGCTATAACATTGACTCGGCTTCGGTTGTCGAGGCGCTGCTGAATCACGACGCTGAAGAGCAGGCTCGGCAGAAAGAAGAAGAGAAGCGGTTGGAGGAATTGCTTTCGGGGAAATCAGAGGACGGCGGAGACGGTGACGACGGCGAAGAAGCCTACGAGTTTGAGGACTATGCGGGCGAGGAGGCGGCGCCGGCGGTGACAAAGAAGGACGCCAAGAGGGATCAGAAACCAAAAAAGTCGGAGTCGGGGGCGTGGGAAAAGACGCTCGTCGAAGCAGATTATGACGACGGCGAGGACTATGCCGGCGCCGAGACGGCTGGGACGGCCGTGGTGGTCGACGACGGAGACTACGGAGACTACGAAGATTTGGACGCTAATGCGACGAGAAAGACACCTTCGACGTCGGTCATCGCGGACCTGGAAGACTCTGGCGACGGAGAGGCGTTTCTGACGGCCATGGCGGCGTGCGACGACCTCATCTGCATCCAAGAGGCCCACGCCAAGTACACGCGGGCGAGCGACATGTTCAACTTCCCGCACTTTATGATCATCGGGTTTCAGAAGGCCGCGACCACGTCGCTGAAGCGGTACCTGGAGCGCCACAGTCAGATCGACAAGCCGCGTGTGAAGGAGCCCAACTTCTTCCCGTACGACTGCCACGAGAAGCCCCCCGAGCGATGTAGCCAGGAGAACACGACTCGATACATCCAGTCAACGCTTCATAAGCCCAGGTACATCGATGAACGGGGCAGGCTCGCGTGCATGGAGGCGAGCACGCACATCGTCCGAGCCGGGCACAACCTGGCGCCGCGGATGGCCAAGCTCATGCCCTGGCTCAAGATCATCGTGCAGTTCCGGGAACCCATCTCCCGTGCTGCTTCCATGCTGATCCATAACAAGGACGTCAACCAGATTGGCTGCCTGATGCGCTCGAAGATCGGGCACTGCTTGCTGCACCACTCGCAGCTGACCGAGATGCAGAAGAACAAGTACGAGCCGCTGACGTACACCGAGGCCATCCAGCCTTGGATCGAGCACTTTCCCAAAGAACAGATCCATGTCATCCAATACGAGACGCTCGTCCATCCTGAGAAGGAGGCGGCCGAGCTGCTGCGGGTCAAGCAGTTCTTGGGCGTCGACGAGCGGCGGCCGCAGGGAGGTCTCGAAGTGTCAAACGCGCGTCGGTTCTCGATCAACCCGGAGGGATGGCAGGTGCGGAAGAAGGACTACGAGGAGCTCATCAGCCTGGTAGAGCCCGACGTGGAGAGCCTGGTGGACCTGCTATACGAGCACGACCTGCTCGAAGACAAGCGGGCGTGGGTCGACCAATGGCGGGCACATTGGAATGCGAATTTGGCGACGTGCGGAGGCGACAATTTGTGTACAATGGCTCTGAGTTGAGTTCAGCAACACGGTTGGTTGGTTCCTCATTCTTCCTGCATCCGCACGAATGGTAACGAAACGCCTGCGCGAACGGTTTCGATTTCGAGAGACGCCGAGACACAAACCTCTCTGACTGACACGGGCCGCTCGACGATGCCGCCCCAAGGGGTATGCCCGGAGCCGATGTCGTGGGAGACGCTACGGCTGATCGTCGCCGACGGCTCGCTCGAACAGATGCGCCGCCTCGGCCGCTCGCCCGAGACGCTGCAGAGCTACCGGGAGTTCAAGGCCCGCATCTCCAAATTTTATGCCTCTGTCAGGGACATGATTCTGATCAAAGTGTTCGGACGTGAGTACGAGGTGAATTCGGAGAACAAGTTTGTGGCCGTCGAGGGGACACGGGCTACAAGGGCGACACGGGCGGCCACGGGGCCGTTCTTTGTGCCGAACGACTTTCCGTACAACGTGGAGCCGAGAATCAAGCACTACCTCCTGTGGTCGGACCATGTCATGCGCGACGAAGAGGTCGAAGCGTTCCTCCGATCCGATCCGTCGGCCTCGTTGGCCGACGCACGGCTTACGTTTGTCAACCCCGTGGAGCTGCAATCGATCCCCGATATCCACCACGTCCACGTGCTGCTGTTGTTTACGGATAGAGCAGCAGAACCCGCTGTCGGCGGCGACGTTGATGCCCCCCCGCCGATGACCCCCGAGCGTGGCCTGACCCCCTGACCCGGGTCGATGACCCCCTCAACTGTATAATCTAGAAGAATGCTGTTACCGAGCACGAGACGGCCCGGCAAGGGCAGCGGGTACGCGTTTCGAGAGACAATTCACTCAAAGTCTCGTCCTTCCTCCGCAAATGACTCACGCGCGCCAAGAAAACGAACGACACAGGAACAATCGAGGCAACGGCACGTCCGCCACCAAGCTCCTGAGCCTCCTCGTCCTCGCGGTCGTCACGCTGCTCCTCGTCTACTCGAGCAAGGTGCCGCACCTCTATACCCCCGAGTTTACAGCAAAGCATCGAACCGCGCAGGAACAACGGCACCCGCAGGCACAGCAGCAGCAGACGCAAGACCTGTCGGAGACGTACCGGCGGCCAGAGGACACCAAGTTGCCGCGGGCGTCGAGCCCCTTCTTGGACAAACTCGCGACATGCGACTCGTTAGATTGCCTCCGGGAAGCGCACATGCTGCCCCGCGGGGCGGCCAAGTTCAACCACCCGCACTTCCTGATCATCGGGTTCCAGAAGGCGGCGACCACGAGCCTCTACAGCTATTTGGCCCGTCACAACGAGACACTGGCATCCAGTCTCAAGGAGCCCGAGTTCTTCGTGAACGGCTGCGGCTCGAAGGTGCCAGAAGGCTGCTCGCGCAATGCGACGGTCAAATACCTGCACTCCACGCTCCGTTCGTGGATCTACCTGGACTGGAACGGGACAAAGGGGAGCTTCGAGGGGTCCACGCACATTGTTCGCGAGGGAATCGAGCTCGCGCCGCGGCTCCTGCGGATGATGCCCTGGCTCAAGCTGATCGTCAACCTGCGTGAGCCCATCTCCCGTGCCGCGTCCATGCTCATCCACAACGAGGACCGGAACGGCATGGGATGCCTGAGCCGCAAGGACATGGGCACGTGTCTGTTGCACGCGAGTCAGATCACCAAGCCGTCCGACGGCGGCCCGGCCACGTATTACGACGCGCTGTACCCGTGGGTCAACACGTGGCCAGCAAACCAGCTGATGGTGATCCAGTACGAGGAGCTCACCCAGGACGAGGAGCGGGAACGGGACGAATTGACTCGGGTCAAGACATATCTGGGACTGGACTTGAGCTGGCCGAAGGCCGAGGGACTGGAGCTGCGCAACGCCCGGCGATTCAAGATCAACGCCGACGGCTGGAAGGTGCCCCGGGAACAGTACGTCAAACTCGTCGAGATTGCCCGCTCGGATATGATTCGACTTCTCGAGCTGCTGGGAAGCAAGCAGCTGGTGAACGACCGGGCGTGGGCCGAGCGGTGGGAGCGGGTGTGGGAGGAGACGCTCAAGACGTGTCCTTCGGACGGCGACGAGTGCACGATGGTGCTCAGCTAGTGGGTGGATGGATGGGTGGGTTGTTTGTTTCATTCGGGTTCGTTTATTCCATTGCTTGACTGGATTCGGGTTCAATACGTCTCATCGCTCTAAAAAATCGCTTCGAGATCTCTCCCTCAATGCATGGTTGGCTTTGATTCGGCCTACTGCGGCTCCTCGATCACCAGCCACGGGCTGCCCTTGCCGTCGCAGTGGCAGGTGACGCCCTCGGACTTGCACGAGGCGGTCAGGACGACATTCTTGAAGACCGAGCAGGGCAGGTCCGAGCCGCACTGCTCAGCGCAGGTCGCAGTGACGCTCGGCCCCTTTCCATCTTCGTATCCGCAGATCCAGTCCGGGAAGTAGACGGGCTTGTCTCCCTCGACGCAAGGGCTCTCCTGTGGTTGTTTTGTCGGTGGGTGACGACGGGTGAGATTCTCACGACCATTCAAAACGCGTGCAGCCCGCTGGCGATGGATGAGCCCGCGCTCGGGCTCGTTGGCCTAGGAATGTGATTTTTATAGATGTATGAACTCCAGCGTGGCACTGGCGCGTTCTAGCGGACGAGAGATAGGTCACGTACGGCGGAGACGCTCGCGAGGATGCTGGCGAGAACGAGGACAGAAAGCTTCATCATGTTTGGGGTGTTTGTAAGGCGACTGGCAGATAATATTGGTTCAAAATGCGCCGCGGTGGGGAGGCAGAGGTCTTCTGTGACGTGTGAGCCATGGGTGTCCACGTCATCCTCATCGAGTCCGAGCCTCCCCGTCCTCATCGTCTCCGTCCTCATCGTCTCCGTCCTCATTGCCTCCGTCCTCCCCGTCCTCCCCGTCCTCCCCGTCCTCCCCGTCCTCCCCGTCCTCCCCGTCCTCCCCGTCCTCCCCGTCCTCATCGTCTCCGTCCTCCTCGTCCTCCTCGTCCTCCTCGTCCTCGGGTGCCCGAGTCCGAGCCTCTCCGAGGCGAGCGGCCCTGAGGACCTGGCGTTGGCTTCGAGGCGTCCTTCTGCGAACGATTTGCGACTACCACATCGTCT
>Ga0181573_10000888_pt1 | contig 30779 bp, 25 predicted proteins | sample 101ome_25_FD_148643 | JGI IMG/M metagenome (GOLD analysis project Ga0181573, IMG submission 148643) | Coastal salt marsh microbial communities from the Groves Creek Marsh, Skidaway Island, Georgia - 101409BT metaG (spades assembly) | ecosystem: Environmental > Aquatic > Marine > Intertidal zone...
TCTCTTAATGCAGTTTTCTTTGCTACATCTTCTGCTGCTTCTCTTGCAGCCTTTTCAGCAGCTTCTTTTTCGGCTATTCGGATTAGCTCTTTTGCATTGAAGTTTGTAGCAGCTTCTCTTAAAGCCGTTTCGACAGCTTGTTCACCAACTTCTCTTGTAGCCGTTTGACCAGCGTTTTTGACAACTTGTTTTGTAGTGGTTTCGACAGCTTGTTCACCAACTTCTCTTGTAGCCGTTTCGACAGCTTGTTCACCAACTTCTCTTGTAGCCGTTTCGACAGCTTGTTCACCAACTTTTCTTGTAGTGGTTTCACCCGCTTTTTCTAAAACGGACAGGCCTAATAGGCCGCCCAATAGTTTCAAGCCTCTTTTAGAGAAAAGTCTTTTGAAAAGAGGAGCGGCCGCAAGGGGCGCTCCTATCTGTAAAACATCACCTAATCCCAATCCGGGACTGCCAGATCCGCCACCAGCAGCGCCTGCCGCACCTGCTCCACCGCCCATTTCTGGTATTAATCTATTCTTCTTAAGACCTTCCCTTTGAGCTTCGAGATCATCGAGATTTGGTGATAGGGCTGCAAGTATATCTCTCGAAGTTTCATTCAAAGATCTAAGCTCTTCGAGAATATCCTCATTCTGATTAATGATCTCAGTATCACCCTTAGTCGGGCTGTTGTCCGATGGCTGAACTCTTTTACCAACGATAAGGTTCGTAAGCTTTTCCCCGATAAGAGCCTCAGACGTAGCTCGACCCGTATCAGCCGCCGCAGATTTTAATTTTTTATTAATGCTTGCAAGGGTAACCATCGGCTCTTACATTCCTTGTTTTTGTTTCTTTTCTTCCAAATGTTGAATTAATAATGTAAGATATATTTCTCTTTCATAGGGTAACATATTATCAAGTTCAGTTAGAGTATAACCGTGGAATTTCATAAGAGAAAAGTTGGTCTTATAATGATTGATCAAAGTATCATTACTCGACCATACTAAAAAAAATCCTCATCATCCTTTACTTCAATTTTATTTTCCATACTGCAATGTACACACTTGTAGTCAGCTTTGTAAATTATTTTTGGTGCATTATCTACAAAATTAAAAATATCATAAAACTGTTTTTGATCAAGAGATTCCACAAACTCTAACAGTTCTTCACGAGATTCTTCCTTTGCAACAATACGAATGTCAGGCGTAATAATAGTCTTTATCGATTCTAAGATCGTATTCAATAACCTTTCATGCTCTTCAGCCTTTGACATAATAACATTATTTTTAATCATAGCTGTATACTTGGGATATTCAACCTCGACAGAGATCTCATCATTCAATTTAATTATATCACTCGATGGTTTCGATTCCATTGTCACGTTATCAATATTCAGACTCACGGGTGTCTTTTCACCGCATCCTGTACATGTGATATTCAAGTTTACTTCTTCACCTGCAGACTTTGATCTGATCTTTGTAAAGAGATATTGTACATCATACATTGTCAACTCATCAACATTCATATCACCTTGCACACAGGCTTCGATTGCTTCCACAATCGATTTCCATATATGGCGGCGATCCTCGGATTCGTACGCCGTCAATAAAACCTTTTCTTCCTTTACTAGATACGGTCGATACTTTACATTTTTACCTGTGGAAGGGATCTGGATCTCATACTTTGGTACATCATTTATCTTAGGAATCATTTATCACTCCATTAAGGTTTTCTTATAAGCTTTTCTTATTTCCCATCTCATATAAGACAGTTGCACTGTCACTTCGACGGGTTGTTCATTATCATTTGAAAATTCTATTCCGTTTACAGTCGTAGGGTATGCATCGATCAGTCTTACTCTATGATGTGGAAAACCATTTTTTCCCAGCACGTCAATCTCTACGTCCTTAACATAATTGTTTTTATATTCAGGTGTATGGAATCCGCTCGCAGGCGTAGGCATAGCAAGTTGTTGCCAATCCTCGAATATCTTTTTTAAATTGCTTTCCCTTGTCATATAAAAGGAAAGTGATATATCTTCTACCGCATATCCGTATGCTATCTTCTGAAACGTGGGTCCGATACGACGATCAGTGGATAATACTTGTTTACCGGGCAAAGTCGCTCTCGTACACATAAAGTTAAGGGCTTGACCGTCGATCCCGCGAAGATTAGGAATTCTAACCTGATATCTATTACCGATCTGTAATAAGGTTCGTCCTAGATATCCCTGTAAAGAGTTGGTTGTCATAACTGGCATTATACCATTCTCCTAGAATCTTTCCAGACCTTATTCTGACTGGCTTTTTTAAATTGTGCTGTGGGTAAAAATGTAGCGATCTCCCATTCTGCAGGAGGAACGTACGAGAACTTACTTTTAACATGATCTGAAAGATAGTGCTTGAAACATGGCTTAAAGTATCCTAATGTTGAAGCTGCTTTAAGCATTTGATAGTTTACAGCGATACGAGTGGACTCGTCGAACTTTTTATTATTTGTATTTTCCATTAGACCGTCAAGCATCTTTGCTCGTAATGTCAAAGGGAGATAGTGAAGATTCAATCCGTAGAATCCACCCGGTGCTTTATCAACTAATATTACCAACGGAAACGTATCATAGTATGGTAGAGTATCTTTGTGTTTCGGATCGTAGTAATACATGTACATGCTACCAGGCATGAAAGTATTCACAGATTTAATCGGCTTCTGTCTAGTAATAGAAGAAGGGTTAATAGCACCAAGATCGCTTGCTCTTTTCCGGAACCAGTTAATAGACTGTTTCGTCCGCGGAGTCACGCCCGCACGGAAGGCTTCGATTTCCAATTGTTGAAATATATTCGCCATTTATTACCTTAAGATCTTTTCTTTTTATTTATGCTCTTTTTAACAGGCTTCAATGGCGCAATAGGTTTAAAAGTACTCTTCTTCATAATCCCCATTTGGTTCAATGTATCTTCGGTCCAGATCTCGAATGTCCACCCTCGATCCAATGCATACTCTTTTGCAGCTTCCCATTTATTTCGATTCTTAACATAAGTAAATGATTCCTCAAGATATCGTTTCGTTTTTCTTCCTTTATACTCAGGAGGAACAGTTTCTTTCTTCGGTTTGATCTCTACAAGATAGGTTTTATTCTCTGTGACAATTAAAAGGTCCACAAAGTATCGGTGATATTTTTTGTCTATATCATAGTAGTACGGTATGACTATCTCTTCGCTTGACCATGACCTCACGTTCGGATTCGTATCACACCATTTAAAACAATGCTTTTCCCACAGTGATCTATATACTACTTTGTTCGGATCACCCTTATATTTGTTCTTATTTTTTACTTTGTATATTCCAGAATAAGCCATTAAAAACCACATAAATAATTTAGAAACTTTTTAGATATTTATTAGGAAAATAAATGGCACTAAAATATCCCTTAGAAGTAGGTGAAGAGAATAGTAAGGACCGATCCCCGGGGTTTATTAACTTTCAGCCTTTACAATCTGAATCTGCTGGCGGTCGAGGAACCAGCGTGGTAGTGGTACCGGGTGGAGCGATACGTATGTTTATTCCAAATGGTCTACAGTTCTCGGATAACGTTACTTACAGTGACGCAGATCTTGGTGCTATTGGTGCTGCAGCCGCTGCTATTGCAGGCGGTGGTAGTATAGGAGGATATGGTGGCGATCCTAGATATCAAGAAGGCGGTTTAAATACTCTGTTTAAAACAGCCGCTGCAAAATTTGGTCCAGAAGCGTTGGGTGGTTTAATAGGGAAAGCTACAGGGCGTAGCGGTCTCCTTGGTGCAGCAGTTGGTAGTTTAGTCGATACTACTAAGATCCAACAAGGTGTATCTCTTGCTACTCAAAGAGCAATCAATCCAAATACAAAAGCTCTTTTAGAAAGAGTCGGAATACGGCAATTCAACTTCCAATTTACTATGATTCCTACTAGTAGCGCGGAGGCAGAAGCCATAAGAGAGATTGTAAAGATATTTCGAGAGTCTATGTATCCTGAGGTAGAACCTATAGCGGACTTTCCTGCCTTCCTTCGATACCCAAATTCGTGGAAGATCGAGGTTAGACCGAACGGGAGGCCGGGATCAGAATATAACGTTAAATTTAAAAATTCGTTTCTTACCAGTGCCTCAGTGAGTTATAACCCAACATCCACTTCTTACTTTAAAGACGGTTCTCCAGTTGAAACGGTACTTTCATTAGCATTCAAAGAAAAAGAAGTGCTTTCAAGACAAGATATCGGAGCCGGATTCTAATGCCTTTTTTAAATAATTTTCCAAACACTCCTTATAAATTTGGTAATGAAGATTTCACTGTAGATTTTCCGGATCTTACAGTTTACTCTGATATAATTGATTCGGTTAAGTTGAATGGTTCTTTCTATGACAAATACTATATTCAACAAGGAGAGAGACCGGATACGCTTTCTCAGAAGATCTATGGCACCGATAAATGGCATTGGACCTTTTACCTGTTAAATGATCATCTAAGAGAAATGGGTTGGCCTCTTGATAGGGCTAAGCTCCAGGACAAATTGGATGACGATTTCCCGAATACGATTCTTGTAACATACGAAGATATATTCGATAACTTTAAACCTGGTACCACGGTCACCGCCGCGAAATCAAACGCGACTGGAAAGATTATCCGAAGAAATGTAGATCTTGGATATATCTGGGTTGAGGGTAAGCATGAATTCCAAGAGGATGAAACGATTGACGCATTCGAGGATGGAATAGATAAAACGGTTATCATCCATAAAGCGTATAGTGAGGAAAAGACAGCTCCGATGTTCTATACAGATGCAAATGGTAACCCAGCTGATATCGATCCGAGAGTTGGTCCCGGTGAACTGTTAACTGCTACAACCTATGAGCGGTACTATATAGATCTGAATGAAGAAAATCGTAGCATTAAAATAATGAGTAAAGAAGTAGCTGCACAGGTCGTCGAAGAAATGAAAAAGGTATTAATATAGTATGGCAGGTCTTCCTAAAGGTAAGGTTGTTACACCTTACGATTACTCGATAGACACAGCAAGGATTACTGCTGATCGTGCGCCCGGTCAGGCAATCGATATTCGTGAAGCTATCGTCCAAATAGACCTGTACGAGCACGTAGAGCACCCGTATGTGTCCGGCTCAATGATTGTACTGGATAACGTTGGAATATTCGAGCTGGGCGATTTTCAAGGAACCGAGAAATTTCAATTAAAGATTACACTACCTGACGATACCAAAAGTATTGAAAAGAATTTTATCATTGTATCTGTACAAAATGTTGTGAAAGAAAACGATAACACCTCTGATCTTTATTTCAGATTGGTGGAAGAGTCTTTCTTTAAAAATAAGATTAAAACGATGAGTAAGGGGTTCGAGGGTAAACCAAGTGAGATCATTGAATCTATCTTAAAAGAATCAGAGATCGGTGTAACTCTTGAAAAAGGAACTCCTGAGATACAAAACCGTATGAGATATATTGTTCCTTATATCTGCCCATACGAAGCATGTGAGATTCTAAAGCAAGTATCTACTACGTCTGATGGTTATCCTTACTTTTTATATTCAACGGTTGGAAGTAAGGATAAGCTATATTTTAAGAACTTAGAGGAGTTATTCCAGGCTGCACCTATCACTAGCGAGCCGTTCATCTACTCGTTGTATACTACTGGTAAACAGGATGCTGAATACACTCAACAAGCTAGATTTATAGAAGGTCCGTACGCAGAGAACCGTTTGATCACTGGAAGAAAGAATAAGCTAAAGCTAGAAGGTAAAGGTAGAACTGTCTCTAACTTTAACGTTTCAAATAATCATGACGTCCTATCGATTTTAAAAAAGGGATATATCGGATCAAACGTTTCTTCTATTAACTTGAATACAAGACAGACCGGTGCAGAGTTTAAGTTTAATGTGCAAGAAGTATTCGATAAAATGAGTACTTCAAGCATTTTTCCTGACGGTCAAAAAATACAGACATATGATGACAAGGCTTTTGACGGAATGCATAATTCAAGCGCTAAGACCCAAACACGTTTATTCTCGTCACGTATATACTCAGACAATATAGCGAATATACATGATGAAGGATATACCCTCGGGGGTAACTCTCGAAACGTATACACTCAGAGAGCTATTCGCAATTTCTTCAGTAAAGAATCAATGGACGTAACTGTACCGGGTTATCACTTCTTAGGAGAGAATCGAACAATTGGTCGGAAGATCAACCTGGGCTTCATTAAAAGTAACATTGATGCGAGTTTTACAGATCCATTTGACCGAAAGCTTTCAGGTGAATATATGATTTTTGCCACGAGACATACCTTTAGTCTGAAGAGATATGATGTAAGTTTAACCGGTATCAAATTAAGTAGTAGGAACAACTGATGAGCTATTTTATAGGTGATACCAGTAATTTCGGTGACGATGTAAGATGGTGGGTCGGTGAGGTTGTTGATACTAAAAATGATCCGCTGCAGCAAGGAAGAGCTCTTGTAAGGATCTTTGGCATACACGGTCCAGATGTTCGGGATGATCAATTGCCATGGGCACCAGTTATACTTCCGGTAACAAGTGCAGGTGCAGGCGGTGGAGGTATTACACCGAATCTACAAGATAATGCAAGAGTGATGGGGATCTTTCTAGACGGAAGAATATCACAGAATCCAATCATACTTGGTCATACCGTTACTACGGATCAAGGTCTACCTCCTGCAGGTCAGGGCGGTTCTCCTTCAGGTACATACGGAATTCTTCCCGATGCAGGTAATTTACCAGCTGGTCAGATAACGGGTTCTCGGTTCAACGGAACTTCTCCTGAAATGAGAGAGACTGTTGAAGAAAGATATGGACCGATTACCGATCAAGAGTTTAGGGATCTCGTGTCGATTATATACTGTGAAGCAACACCGGATGATAAAGAAAGAGCTTGGGTTTGTGCAACAATAATGAATAGAAGAAGAGCGAATCGTTGGTTCTCTGCTGATACGGTAATAGGGGTTCTTTCGAAAAGATTCCAGTTTCAACCTGTGACGGGCTTATCTGGTAACGGTCCACCGTTACAGAAATTCATTGACGGACCTCCTGAATCTATAGCTCGTCAGATATACGGGGCTGTAACACAATACCTAAATACTGCACCTGATAATCTATATAACTTTACTTCTGGTAATCCAGGTGCATATAGAGGAACCGGTAACGATCCAGAAAGTGTAAAAAGAGAGTGGACAACTGGTGACAACGCCTTGGTGTTTGTTGATACGATCGGTGAAACAATGTTCTTCATTGATCCGAGAGGAGATGGATAATTCATGCCTTTATTAGCTTTGAATACTATTAATAAAGTAATAACTGGTTTAAGTGCTGCTGGCAATCTTCTAACCGAAGGATTGATCGACGTCTCTTTATATTCAAGAGCTGCTGACTTTGGTAAGTTAGGCTCTGTGGGGGATCTTATCGGTGAGGAGGGAAAAGAATATTTTAAGGTTATTCAATCTGCCGTAGATGGATCGAACTTTAGTGCTGTTGCTCCACTTAGCTTTTCTGGTGTAGCTACCTCCTTTAGTGATCTAAGAGGAATGCAGTTAGCATTTTCAAACGCTTTAGTCGATCTATCTGACGGCCTTGCAAATGCAGAGGTCTATGTTAATGGAGCAGGTAAGGATCAGTTAATTGATCAAACGACCATTAGCTCTTTGCAGTCAGAACTTGATTCGCTCAACGGTGATCTCAATGGATCGGTGACTACTACATCAGAACTATTAAAGACTGTAACCTCTTCAAGCAATCCTGCAGCATTGAATAGAGCTCTTCAGGAATCTACTAACGTTGAATTATCAGATCTAAGCGGCGTTTTAGAGCAAGCGAATAATTTTCCTACCCAAGACGTAGGAGAGGCAATACGTCAAGCTGATTTCAGAGAACCGAGTGGTGTAGCTCTATTACAATTCTCTGAAGTTACAAGTGTCATTTCAGGATTAAAAGACTTAGCAAGTCGTGTTCAAAGCGAAATACTACAACTTGGCGAGGGTATAATCCCAGATGATATCATTAGTGATCTATCCAGTCAGGTAAAGGATATCCAGTCAGGTATACCAGCAATTTCAAAGGCAGCTGCTACTGTCGGAGCTATATCTGGTGTGATTGAGTCAACTGTTCCATCATATTCCGGTAGATTGGTAGATGATATTGTATACGATCTTGATGAAGAGATACAGAAGACGCTGCAGACTCTTTTAAGTAAAAACCTTATACCGGCAGATGAAAAACTTCAAATCCTTCAATCATTAGTTTCCGGAAATATTACAAAGGCAACAAATCTTGTAATAAGGTTCCAGAATGAAACAGCCACGATTACCGAACCAAAGGATATATCTGCGGTATTAGAAAACATTAATCTTGATGTGCCGACTATGGTTACCGATGGATCCGGTGAGAGAATCCCAGCCACAAATCTCTCTTCAATCGGTAATCTCAACTTTGTTAATACTGCAGAAGAGATGGAAGCTATATTCGCTTCATCCTCTCGCAGGATTGATTCGATCTTACTCCACGGGGGTCCAGGAAATATTGACGCATCGGTTTTAAATAACTATCACTTTACCATTGGCCGCAAAGGTAGAGTCGTTCGAGGCGCACCGATCGGGCAAACTGTTTCAGGTCTCGGAGGAGGTAATGGAACAGTACACATTTTAATTCAGGGTGATCCACTTGCTGTAAACCAGACTACAAATAAAGGTACCACACAGCAAATTGAATCCTATAGACAGATCATAATCGCTGCAAAAAGAATAATTCCTGGTATCACAAGTGATAATGTAAACGTAGTCAACACTGCGCTTGCTGAAGCAGCAGGTAGCCAGGTACAAGGCCCAGCTTCACCTCCAATCATTTCTGAGGGGGTAGTACCATTTAATCCGAACCAAGTTGATTATTGTAGTACCGGATCAGGTAATAGCTTTACTGGACCAGCTGGAAGAGCGCCAGCATATAATGGACCGATCATTCCTGGAAAAGCAGGCTTTGGTCCAGATAACGTCCCCTATACCGAAAGATATTCTATGGATCAAACCAAGAATCCTGAAAGGATTGGTTACGATGGAACAAACGGAAAAATCGATCCGAGCACATTGATTCAGGTTCAGGAAAGATCCTACTCTGGTTGGGGCACAGGTCCAATGCTTCTCAAACCGGATGTCGCCCAAAACTTTATTGAGATGAGAGATGCTGCAAGATCTGATGGAATTGATATTATATTGAATCACGGCTATCGTTCGTACTATTATCAGTATCTAATCTCGATAGATCCAGGTGAACCAATCTTTGCCCAGCCGGGTAGATCAAACCATGGTACAGCTGTGGCAATCGATGTACATCCTGGTCCTGGTGTTTTGAACTGGATGAATGCAAACGGAGCTCGTTGGAATCTTATTAATAGACTTGGATCCAGAGATCCGATCCACTTCTCCCCGAGTGGCAGATAAGTGAATTAGGAGAAATAAATGACGACCGCACAAGATATTGTTATTGCTATCGGGACAAATGATACTAGCACAAGTGACATTATTGCTGGTAATATAAGACAAATCGTTAATTACTTTGAAGAAATTGGTGTTCAAAGTATTACTATTATTCTGCCGAATCTTCAATTATTTCGTACACAGTATGAAGCGATAACGAGAGGAGCTGGTGGTACTTCGGCTAAGTTGGTAAACGGCGAATATCAACAATCGAAACTGACCGATAACTATGTAAAAAGATTTAACACGACAAACCCTGGAGCCACTATTCTAGGTGATCTAAATGCAGTTAAGCTGGCTGGGTCAACGTCATCAGAATCAACTTCATTCCGAAGCGCTGGAGCAACCACTGGCGAGTTAACTGCACAGGTTGTTGGTGTACTTGGAAATCCTTTAATAGAGGAAGAGAATGAAGGATCCACAACAGGACTTACCGATACCGTTACCGGTAGAGCAAATGAGCAATTAAGAACTAACTCTGCTTTAACAGGTGTTGATCTATCTTGTCATGGCGGCAGAGTTGGCGATTACGGAAATACCCAGGTAACAAGATCTCCTGGCGGGCATCATGTCGAATTAAACGATACACCTGGGTCCGAAAGAATACTTCTCAAGCACTCAAATGGTTCTGGTATTGAAATCCGTCCTGATGGTTCTATTCTTATTTCAGCATCGTCACTTGTATTCGATTTACAAGGCGGTATGAACATTATAGGCAACGGTAATCTAAATATCGATGCTGGTGATGTTACAGTAAAAGGTAGAGGTAAGATTAAGCTTGATGCAGGCGGTAGACTGATCACCAAATCAACACACTCTATGGAGCTTGTCTCAGGATCAAAATACTCTAAAATTGACGGTTCGGCCCATACACGTATTACAGGACAAAACTCTTCCATTACAGTCGGTGAGAAATCTGAGGTGAACCTAAGTGGATCAAGTATAAGTACCAAAGGTGAAAGTAAAATACTCAGTGAAGGTAATATGACGCTTGCTTCGGCAGGTCCGTTTTCTCTTAGCTCCCAGATAGGGGCTTACATGTCTTCACCTTCAACTCGTATCAACGGCAATAAGTTACAGATCATAGGATCTTCTGGTACGATTGGTGGTGATAATATCATCATGTATAACTATAATATGTACACAGACCATACCATAACAGCTGGGGATACGCTGGAGACGCGAGCTGTTCATGCAGATAGGGTAAATGCTACAAGTATGCATGCTACCACGTTCCATGGCGATCTAACCGGTCGAGCAGACACGGCTATTGCTTCTGATACGGCCAACTATGCTTCAAGTGCTGGTTCTGCTCCATTAGGTTCTGCTGGTTCTCCTTCTGGTTGGACGAATAATAATACTACTGCAGATGACGTAGAGCTTGATGATAAAGAAACGTTCAGACCGACTAGTGATATCGTAAACGCTCGAATGAAGACCCTTGGAAATGGTATAAGAGAAGTTCAGATTGATGTTGGAGATTACATCCGAGATCAACTTGATCACAGTGAAAGACACGGTCTGTCTACTAGAAATTAAGTGAGGAATAGAAATGGCAATCTTTTTTAATGATACAGGACAGGTTATTTCGAGCCTAAGAAACAGCACGCTTTCTTTTGAAAATAATCCTCTTCATGTACAAGAATCCATTGCAAAAGGATTTATATCTGAAGAGGGTCTGAATGTTTCTCCTCCTGCTATACAAAAGATCGCTGGTGCACAACCAGTAACAGGATTGACAAAGCTTGGTATAGGCGCACCAACAAAAAGATTTCAGCCATCTGTCGGTTTAAAGGATTTTGTTCCCGATCCTGAATTCTTTCCTACGGCGAATAAAATATCTACACAGGGTTCAGGATATCATCTTACAAGAAATATCACTATTGCAACCTTTAGCGGATCGAATCATGCTCCTGTAGATTTCGACCAAGTAGAAGAACCGATGGTTGTAGCAAAGAATTTGTACCTTCAAGCATGCATCCTTTCTGCAGCAAGTTCAAGGAAAGAGTTTCAGGGTTACAGGATTTTAGTTGAAGAAGGTCTTTATAACTATGCAGATGTTGAAACAAGAATCGAAGGTGACTTAGCAGATCTTTCTTCGAAAGGAAGAGCAATCGCATATAACGTAGTGACACACGAGGGTGGATTCTATAGTAAGAGTAAGGTGTTTCAATTAGCACAATATCTTTTACACTATCCGTTCTATGATAAGTTAATATTAGATTGGCACACTTATACAGGTGCGCTTGGGGTTAGATTGTTTGTGGTAACTCCTGATATATCAAATGGCACTGAAGGTGTAGTCTTTAAAAGAGAGACAGAGACTCGATTCAACAATAAAGTAATGTCGGGTAGCTTATGTCTACTCGGAACAAATATTGGTGGCACATCTACAACGGAATCGATTTAAATCATCATAAATAGATTTAAGGGATTTACAAAAGATAAAAATCCGGTATAATATTAAAGACCTTTTTGGGAAGGATAGAATACATTGGCTACCCGTACATTTTCTCAAGAGACGAATGTCTTATCTGGGAGCAGTATTACATCATCTCGTTCTAGAGATTATAAAGATATAGATCTATCATTCCTTACGAATGACTATGGAGATGTGTATAAAAAGATTGATGCTGCTGCAGTAAAACAATCATTAAAGAATTTAATATTAACTGACTATGCAGAGAAGCCTTTTAATTATTACTTTGGATCAGATATAAGAGGATTACTCTTTGAACTTTTTGATGCTGGTACCGAAGGCGATGTACAATATAGGATTCAAAACGCAATTGATAACTGGGAGCCAAGAGCACAGGTAATTAATATTACGGTAAAGGCTCTTGATGAAGAGAACGCATTAGATATTCAACTTACTTTTAGGGTTATTAATACGACAGAAACAATTACCCTTAATACAACTCTTTCGAGGCTAAGATAAGATGGTAACAAACGTACAATCTACACAATTAGATTTCCAAACTATTCGAGAAAATCTAAAAACATATTTTGCTCAGAGTGATCAGTTCTCTGATTATGACTTCGAGGCATCGGGTCTTTCAAATATCTTAGACGTCTTAGCTTGGAACACCCACTTTAATGCTCTGACTGCGAATATGGCGATTAACGAGTCTTTCCTCGAGACTGCTCAACTTCGTGCGTCCGTGCTTACGCATGCGCACTCGCTCGGGTACTTCCCAAGATCCAAAAGATCTGCTATAGCAAATGTTCAACTTGTAGCAGATCTAAGTTCTTATTCCGGTGTACGACCCGCTACCGTGACTTTACCTTCAGGCTATACATTAACGGCAACTGTTGATTCTCAAACATACACTTTTCAAACAAGATCCTCACTGACTGCGATTGATGACGGTACAGGTTTCTATTCATTTAAAGATGAAGAAGGTTCTACTACTGTTCCGATCTACGAAGGTACAGAGACCATTAGAAACTTTCTAGTTCCTTCAGGTTTAGATAAAAAGTTGTACGTGATTGCTGATCCGAATATGGATACTACAAGTGTCGTGATCAAGGTGTATCAAAATCAGGACAGTACTTCATACGAGTATTATACTGACATTAACCGAGCCATTCGCATCACGGAAGATTCTCGATACTATCTTTTAAAAGAATCTCCGAATGGTTACTATGAATTACAATTTAGTGATGCTTTAGACATTGGTCGTTCACCTGATCCTGGTAGTAGAATTGAGGTAAATTATCTATCAACAGCAGGTGGTGATGCTAACCGTGCTTCAAGATTTACAGGATCAAATTATACTGTAGACGGTCAGAATTTTAATATCGTATGCACTACTTTAAATAACTCATCTGGTGGATCAGATCCGGAATCAATTGAATCAATCCGCTTTAACGCTCCATTGGTCTATTCATCACAAAAACGTGTTGTTACACCAGATGACTATAACGCTCTTATACGTTCAAACTATCCGAATATTGATGATGTGATTACATGGGGTGGACAGGATAATGATCCGATCGACTATTCTTCCGTTTACATCTGTATCAAATATCCCGATGATACACCTGAAGACACCAAACAGCAAACGGAGATTGCAATATCATCAGACGTTGTAGGTGCTCTTGGAATAAGCGGTATAGAACCAAAGTTTGTCAGACCGATATATACATCCGTAGCACTTGAGATTCGGTATGACTTTAACCCAAACCTATCAGGTATTAGTAACACCGCTCAGAATACTCAGATCCTTGAAACTACATCACAATACTTTGATGATAACGTAGAAAGATTTAATGGATCATTCAGGGCTTCTGCACTATCATCGGTCATTGATAATCTTTCTACAGCTATCCTTGGTAACCATATTGATCTAAAAATCGGACAGACAATTGAACCGGTACTTAATCAATCAAAAGCATATACTGTTTTATTCCCTGTACCCCTTGCTATTCCTGATGCTGATGATCATATAATTACATCATCTCGTTTCACCTATCAAGGTCAGATTTGTACGATTAAGAATCAGCTTGGCACGAATAATCTACAAGTCGTCAACCCGAGTGGTAAAGTTCTAGTTACAAGTATTGGTTCATATGATTCAGGAAGTGGAAGGGTTTCAATTGTAAATCTTAATCCTGAATCGATTATAGGTAATACTAACACGATAAAAATTAAAGCTATTACATCGGATCAAGGTACTATTCGTCCGTTAAGGAATTATATTTTACAGTTTGATAATGATGACAGCTTTGCAAGAGCAACAATTGATTATGGACAAACTCGGGTTACGTTATAATGTCTTCAAGAAGTTTATTCGAATATAATAGAAGGAATCCGAATCTTAGGAAATCTAAGATTCGTGAGGTTTTACCTGGGTACTACTCTGAGGAATATCCTGCTCTTATTAATTTTTTAGAAACTTATTATGAAGCACTAGATGATCCGAACGAATTAATAAATACACTTGAATACGAATTACTTTCTCTTCGAGATCTAGATGAGATTAATCTACAATATATTGATAGACTTTTTTATGAAATAGCAAATGGTGCTGGTGCTAGATATTTTACTAATCCAAGATTAATCGGTAAGTTATTTAACCTCCTTTTACAAAATAAGGGTAACGAGTTTTCTACCAATCTTTTCTTTGAATTCTTTTTCTCTGAAAATGTTGATATCATCTATCCCAAAAATAATATATTAAAAACCTTTTCTGGTGACTCTTCTAAATTAGAAGAAGCGAAGATTGGTGTCGAAAGCCTAAGATATATTCAAGATGGTTTAAAGTATCAGTTACTCTCGATCGCACTCAGATCCGGAAAAGGTATTAACGAATGGGGAGATCTTTATAAAAGATTCGTCCATCCAGCCGGTTACTACCTATCCTCAGAGATCGGCATCGAAACTACTGCATCATTAAATATAACAGGTCAAAGTTTTATCAATGAACCGTTCTCTTATCAAATCACTATCGAGCCAGGTATAGTAGGAGGTGATAGTGCTGGTGGCGGGTTTGGCATAGATGAAAGATCTAGACTTATAGTAACGAATGCAGGATTTTCTGAATTCGCCAGTCAGTACCAAGATGACAGTGATAATTATTTCTACTTCAGTTTGAATGAAACTGTAAAGAAGTATGATGACGCTTTAATTGGATACATCGACAGTCATTACGATGACTTTAAAGATTTCAATAAGCTAACCTCTCATACATTTGACGAAGACAGCGGACAGTTATCGAATAAATTCCTAGAGCTAAGTACAGATCTAGAAACAATGGATAATGCAACTGCACTATCTACGTTTACCGCTGCTGCTCTTGCGGATATCCAAACTATCAGTCCGTTCGAATTCCAAGCCACATATGGTGGCGCTTACTTCCAGATGTCTGATATGTATACCTCAATCGGCGGTGATTCAGCAAATAATGACTCAGATCTAATCGCTTGGGCGTTTGACGCAGAGGCCACAGGTAAGCTCGGTGATGTCTGAATTTAACGCAGACTACCTCTTATTTCTGATATAAATAAAAGTAAAGAATTTCTAAATTAGGTGGAAAATGACTAGACAGACCCTTAATACTGGCTCCTCTGCAAATGATGGAACGGGTGATACGCTAAGACAGGCCGCAATTAAGATTAATTCTAACTTCCAAGAAATCTATAACTTCTTGGGAGGTACTACTGACAATCTTTCTACTAATGTAAGTCTGGAAAATAATACTGTAGATTTTACCGGAACTAGTTTTAGTACATCTCTTGGAAAAATAGATCCGTCGGCAGATAGAACCATTAATCTACCAAATGCAACTGGTACGATTTCATTAATAGATAACACTGAGACTCTTACGAACAAGACTCTCCAGGATCCAAATATTCAAGACTCAAACTCTGCTGACTTTCTTATCTTCTCTGGAAGCGGATCAGCAGTAAACGAGATCACAGTTTCAAATGCAAATACTGGCGGGTCTCCGTCATTTATTGCTTCAGGTGACGACGCTGAGATTAATCTACAGCTTCAGGGTAAAGGTAACGGATCGGTAAATTCCGAAAAGCTTTCTCTCGGTAATGAAACAATTACTGCAGATGGAAGCTCAGTTTCTACAACGAAATCATTTACTATCTTTAACTCCGGCACTGCATTACCTAATATTACTTTAACGGACGGTCAAGTTGTTGGAGAGATTAAAAACTTTGTTAATCAAGGTGCAGGTGCAGTTACGATGACACCTGCATCGTTCACTCAAGGAACCTCTATTACTATAACAACCTACGGTTCTTTAACAATGATTTGGGATGGATCGAATTGGTATGTTACTGGAACATCACCAACAGCGGTATCGATTAGCTAATAGGAATTAAAATGACTGCAATTATTACAGATAAACTAAGAAGAACCTTTATTGACACCCTTGTAGATAATATATTAGGATCTTCTGATAACTATTATATAGCTGTTGGTAGATCGGAAGTTTGGAACGATTCAGACATTGATCCTACACCATTAAATAGTGACGAAGATATTGAAAAATTTAGACATTCTATGCAGTCTATTAAATCTGCAGAGAATGTCTCTCGTTCAGTGCCAAGAGTAAACTGGTCAACTGGTACGATATATCAAGGATATGATGACGCTTCTGTTGGTCATCCTACTATTCCTTTCTATGTGATTACAGATGAATTCAATGTTTACGTATGTGTAGATGGTGCTAAGAACGCTGACGGTACTCGTAAGATTTCTACGATTAAACCTACAGGTCAAAGTACAAATATCATTACATTAGCCGATGGCTATACCTGGAAGTTCTTATATTCTATTCCTACGAACACTGCTGTTAGATATCTTTCCTCTAACTTTATGCCAGTTAAACTTGTAGACTCTGCCGACGCTGCAGTCGATTTCTCTGATGATATTCAATACAGCGTTCAAACAAATGCTATTGATGGTCAAGTTCTGAACTTCCGCGTTGATGATGGTGGCAGCGGCTACACATCAGCTCCAACGGTAGAGATTACAGGAGACGGTGTAGGTGCTGCTGGAACAGCTACGATCAACACCTCTACAGGTGAAGTTGTTAAAGTAGATGTAACTTCAAGAGGAACTGGATACGGTAAAATCTCAGTTAAGCTTACTGGAGGTGGTGGTTCTGGCGCATCGGTTCGTGGCGTACTTTCTCCAAATGGTGGATTAGGTTCAAACCCTATTATAGATCTAAAATCTACTGCTCTTATGTTCAACGTAAAACCTTCAGGTACAGAAAGTGGTAACTGGATCGTGAATAACGACTTCCGTCAAGTTGCTATTCTTAAAAATCCTGAAGCTTATAATGGTAGTCTTTTCACAGACGAAATCGGTCTAGCACTCAAAAAATTCCGTATGAATTCTATTTCAGATGCATCTGATTTTGAATTCGATCAAGAGATAACAGGAACTATTTCACAAAGTAAAGCAATCATTGATTATATTGACTCTGATACCATTTACTTCCACCAAACATTGGAAACCGGCTTCGGATCTTTTGACTCCGATGTAGGATCCACTATTACTGGGGTTGGTTCAAGCGGCGTTATAGCTGAGATTATAGATAATACAAATGACGTCAACAACCTATCAGGTGAAATTCTATATTTAGAAAATAGAGCACCAATCTTGAGAGACGCACAACAAACCGAAGATATCAAAGTGATTCTACAACTTTAAGGCTAAAAAAATATGGCTTCACCACTTATTCAAAATATATTCTCTAACGTTTATAAAGATGATTTCCGCGATAGTGCAAACTATCATCGTATTCTTTTTAATTCCGGTAGAGCTGTACAGGCAAGAGAACTTACTCAAATGCAGACCATCATCCAAAGGGAGATGGAAAGATTTGGTAATAATATCTTTAAAGATGGTGCAGCGGTAAATCCTGTACAGAACGTTTACATTAATAATAAATTTGATTTTGTTAAAATCCAAAACACTGGATTGACAGCTTCTGCTATTATCGGATTTACCCTTACAGGTGCCACATCAGGAGCAGTTGCAAAAGTAGTAGATTACATTGCACCTGAAGATGGTGATCCTGCAACTTTATATGTCACTTACTCTTCCGGTGGTGGTATTAATGGTGACTCACGCTTCAGAACTGGTGAAACTTTAACCGGTGGACCAATCTCCATCTATGTTCAAAGCACTAATACCACTGACAATCCATCTATAGGTTATGCTACAAAGGCATCGGTTCAAACAGGTGCATTCTTTGTCAAGGGACACTTCGTTCAATCGAATCCACAGTCAATCATCGTAAGTAAATATTCTTCAACACCTACAGAGATAGTTGGATTTAGAGTAACAGAAACTGCTCACACAGTACTCGATGATACAACTCTTTATGATAACTCTCAGGATAATTACAATCTAACTGCTCCCGGTGCTGACAGATATAAGATTTCTCTTGATTTAGTTACTCAGACTGAAGCAGCAGCAAATGATTGGGATTTTGTATTCCTTGCAAATATTGTAGGTGGTGATGTTGTTCAGATCAACGATGGCGCTGATGGTTATAATAGAATTCTTGACGTCATGGCTCAAAGAACAAAAGAGGAGTCAGGCAATTATACTGTTCGCCCGTTCACTTCTTTCTTCCAGGAAGATAGTGCTAATACACACCTAATACTAAATGTTGCTGGGGGTGTTGGATACGTTAATGGCTACCGTGCATCGCCTGGTCCGAATAAAATCAGAGTACCGAAGCCGACTGATACCGAAGTAAGAGCAGATGAGGCAATCTCTGCAACTTATGGTAACTGGATAGAGGTTGACACTATGTTAGGAGACAGTGGGTTTCCTGATGTTACAAACCTAACAACTGTTAATTTAAGATCTGCTACTACTCATGGCGGCAGCACTATTGGTACTGCAAGAGTGAGATCAGTTGAGCCTGTTGGGTCAAATTATAAGGTCTATCTCTTTGATATTCAGATGAATACGAGTCAGGACTTTAGAAGTACAAGATCTATCGGTACAAGTACGACCAACTATGCAGACGTAGTATTACAGAATGGCAATGCTGTGCTTGAAGGAATTCAAGATGCGAACCTATTCTTTCCTTTACCTTATACCCGACCTGAATCGATCGAAGCCGCGGCAGCTTATTACACTTATTCCACACTTAGAAACTTTACTGCTACTACAACAAGTGGTAATGCTACTATCAGTGCGAATGCTGGTGAGACCTTTGATAACACGAATTCATGGATCGTATTTGATGATACAACTGGCGCGGTTATCTCGAGTCCTACAATCACTCTTACAGGAAGTCCAGTAGGAAACTCTGCTGATATTAGTGCAGGAAACGGCAGTAACGGTATACGTGTTGTTGCTATCTTGCAAAAAGGTGGATCTGGTGACGGTAACGCCTATAAGACTAAAACTCTTACCAATACTACTGTAACATCTACAGTTACATCAGACTCTGAAGGAACTTGGATCTCACTTGAAAATGCTGATATCTATAACGTCACTCGCATCACTGCTGTTGATTCCGATGGCCCAGATCTATCGAGCAGATTCTATCTTGATAACGGTCAGAGGGATAACTTCTATGGCGTAGGTAAGATTCGCCTAAATCCTGGTCAAGTTGCTCCTGTAACTGACGTATTCGTAAGATTTAATCACTTTGCTCACTCTGGTGATGGCGACTTCTTCTGCGTTAGCTCTTATCCAGTTGGAACAGGTTCAGGTCAGATCCTTTACTCAGAGATCCCATCATATAGACAAACAAATGGTGAAAGAGTTGAGCTAAGAGACGTTCTTGACTTCCGTCCAAGAAAAGATAATACCAACGCAAACTTTACTGGCACAGGATCCAGCTCATCTGAGATTCCGCCAAATACAGATCTTATTACAGTTACCCCGACTTACTATCTTCCGAGAAGGGATGCACTAGTACTTCAGGATAACGGTGACCTTGCGTACCTAACAGGAACATCGAACTTTAACCCACAGTATCCGAAGATTCCTGATAACTCTATGCAGCTCTATAGCTTCCAACTAGAGCCGAATACGCTGAATCCGAAAGATCTTCAGTCACGTCACTATGACAACAGAAGATACACGATGAGGGATATCGGAAAGCTTCATCATAAGATTAATAAGGTAGAGGAGTTAGCTACTCTTAGCCTACTAGATCTTGAGGCTTCTACTCTTGAGGTTCTCGATGGTAGCGGTAATCCAAGAACAAAGGCAGGATTCCTTACAGACGACTTTAAGGATCACAGAGCTTCAAACGTTGATGATTTAGAATTCAGAGCTTCTATTGATCCTACCCAAGGTATTATGAGACCTGGTTATAGACAGAAGAACGTTCCACTAATCATCGACTCTGATGCATCACTATTAGCAAATACTGTTCTAAGATCAGACTATATTCTTCTTGACTATACATCAACGTTGATGCTTGAACAACCAATTGCTTCTCGTATCCAAAACATCAACCCATTCACTGTTATTAATTATAACGGCACTCTTATAATGTCACCATCTGGTGATGAAGCTGGAGACGACGATTCAATTAGGCTTAGAGTTGATGGAAGAGACGAGATTGGTATCGAAACATTCTTAAACAATATTCTCGGTCAAGATGATACTCGTGAGGTTCTAAGACAGCTTGAGAATAATCCTGAGTTTGGTGGACGTGCAGCATTCGTCCGTCAGAGAATTTCTCTAAACGATGCAAACAACTTTACGAGTGCAGGTAGCCTAGAGGATGCGGTTTCTACACTTCCGCCGAACACTTCTCAAATCCTTGCATCTGTGTTTGATAATATTAATCCGACATGGAGAGAATATGCTTGGGGTTGGGCAGGTATCGAAAGCAGAGAAACTGAGGAACAGCTTCTCAACGGTGGTATACCAACTACATCTGAAAGCACATTTGGTAGATTTGCTACTCGATTGTTTATCCCGCGTATACGCTCTCGCGAAGTACGATTCCACGCAAAGGGTCTGAAACCGAATACTATCCACTATCCGTTCTTTGATGGTATACGTGTTGATTCTTACGTAGTACAACTTAGCAGACTCGGACTCAATGCACAATACTGGGATCACGAAAGATGGTGGTGGTCCAACCGCAGAACATGGGTGTGGCCAGGTTGGGATTCACGTCTGTTCTTCAGGAGACGTTGGTGGAGATGGCACCCATATTGGCAAGACACACAGCCTTCTGTAACTCAGAGGCGCCTCGTCTCGGATGAAAACGGTGAGATAAAGGGATCATTCATGATTCCAAATAATAACGAGGATGTTTTCTTTGCCGGTGAAAGAACATTCTCTCTTTATGATATTACTGAAGAAGATCTACTTAACTCTACATCAAGAGCTTCAACTGTATATACGGTTGAAGGTACGAACTCTGTTAGAATAGAAGGGAATAGGAGCGGCCGCGGAAGATCTTCTTATGGTCTAGGTCTATTCCTTATATTTGCCTTTGACCCTGTTGCTCAGGCATTCAGAGTAGAGAATCCTTCAGGTGCATATATTACAAAGATCAGAGTGTACTTCCAATCAAAAGATACTGTAAACAACATTCCTGTAGATTGTGAGATTCGCCCGATGGTGAATGGATATCCTGCAGCAGAAGAGATTGTTGAAGGTGGATTTAAACAGCTGCAGGCATCAGAAGTAAATGTTTCTGACGATGCATCCGCTGCTACAGACTTCGTATTCGACGTTCCAGTTTACCTTGAGGGTAACAAAGAGTACGCATTCGTTCTCAGAGCAGCGACAGATGCTTATAACGTCTGGACAGCTAAGATGGGTGACTTCATTCTTGGTAGAACTGATAAGAAAGTTTCAAAGCAACCTTCTCTGGGAGCTTTCTTCGTATCATCAAATGGTACAACTTGGAACGGTATTCACGATCAAGATATTACATTCCAGATCGAAAGAGCAGAGTTCGAGACAAGTGGCTCGGTCATTATGCACAATGATGTAATTGTTCCGAAACTTATTCCTGAGAATCCGTTCTTATTCGATTCTGGAAGTGATATCGTAAGAGTCATTCATCCGAACCATGGTCTACAAGTTGGCGATGATATATCATTCCCAGGCGTAGACTCTTCACTTAGCTATCCGCTTTCAAATGCTTCAGTACTTGCTGGAATGTTCGATGTTAAGAAAGTTGATAACACTGGTTATCACATTCAGATCAGTGAGAACGCTACGGGTAATGCAAGATCCGGTGGTTCTAATGTTCAGGCTCCTGATAATGCCGTAATGGATGAGATGTATCCGTCAATCGAGGTATTTACACCTTCAAAGACAAATACGTCTATGCAGGGTAAATTTACATACGGTCTATCTCTCGCGGGCGCATCCGGATCAGAAGGACACGGTACAACATACAATCTAGAAGCAGATTACACTCATAACTTGGTACCATTTGAAGCTTATAAGTTTGATGCTCCAAGAGTAATCGTATCAGAAAAGCTAGAGGAAGATATAGAGCATCCGGATAACACTGCGTTTATTAAGGTAAATCTGACCACTACTTCGGATTGGGTATCGCCAATCGTATCAGCATCAAGAGCTTCTATTACAACCATTAGTAATATTATTGATAATCAGGATTCTGCAGATGACGTATCGCCTTTCAATAATCCTCTAAGCTTTATCTCAGAGACCGATCCATTTGGTGGTACTTCAGCTGCTAAGTATGTAACAAAACCAGTTACAATTGAAGAACCAGCAAAAGGACTTAAGGTCATTCTTTCTGCAAATAGACCGAAAGCTGCAAGCTTCGATCTCTATTACAAGATTGTTAGCGGTGACGGAAATCTAAATGAAACAGCATGGGTTTACCAAGATCCTGATACTGAAGTACCGTTCGATGAGGATCCCACTAAGTTTAGAGAGTATCGCTACACAATTGGTGGCGTAGGTGGAACACTCGACGAATTCACAACGTTTCAGATTAAGATCGTTATGAATAGTTCTAACAGCTCTCGAGTCCCAGTCTTCAAAGACTTCAGAGCAATTGCTTTAACGGTGTAATATGAAAGTAAAAGGTCATAATAACCTTTTGAAAGACTTCGCATCAGGTGCAGTTGTAAATACTGATATATCATCAATGAGGGCGGCAAGGGAAAGACGTGCCGCCCAATTACAAGAAAAAGAAAGATTCAATAATCTAGAAAAAGAAGTGAGCGACATTAAAATTCTTCTAGAAAAAATAATAGGAAAGTTAAATGACTGAAATTGCCATTAATAATACTATCGATTATTGGAGACTCCAATATAATACGCTGCAAGCGGATGTTACGACTTTAACAGATCGTGTCAATGATCTAATTGGTGATCCCGATATTCCTGGTGATACCGGAACTATTGATGGTGACGCTAAAAGCAATTTCTCTTCCGCAAATGCTGCTATTTTATATGATGTCAATACAGGTGTATTCACACATACTACTGGCGGGGGAACAACCGTAAATAATAGTAATGGTGTAGTTGTTCAGGATATCGGATTAGACGATTGGGGTCACGTTTCGTCCATCGGTTCTGTTGATCTTGATAATAGATATATGAGGCCGGACGTGGTGGTAACAAAAACTTCTGGCGATATCACATTAAATGACAATATTGCATTAAATATTGGTTCAGGAGATGATGCAGAGCTTTTCCACGATGGAGCAAATCTCTATCTTGATCTAAATAATGATGATAACATGTACATCCGTGATGGAAATAGTGGTAACGCTACCCGTTTTACTTTTTCGGTATCAAATGGTAACTTTACTGCAACAGGAAACGTAACAGCTTATTCGGATTTAAGATTAAAAAGTAATGTAGAAAAAATTACAGATGCTGTTAAAAAAGTACAAAGTCTAAACGGCGTAGTCTTTGATAGACTAGAAGAAAGTTTAGATCAACGTGGAACCGGGTTAATTGCACAAGAGGTGCTAGCAGTATTACCAGAGGCTGTAGTCGAGGATGAGAACGGATATCTTTCAGTTGCTTATGGTAACCTTGTTGGTCTGCTTGTAGAATCTATTAAAGAATTGAAATCAGAAATAGAAGAGCTCAAAGGTAGTCAGTAATGACACTACAAACATCTGGACCAATCTCTATAGCAGATATATCCAATGAATTCACTGGTGACTCTCGTCCTAACAGTTTAAGTGAATTCTATAGACGTGGGCCGAGGGTGCCTGATGCGCTTGATAACTTGGGAATTCCCATTAGCGGTACAATAAGCGTTGGTGATTTCTACGGCGGAAGAGGTCCATTGACCCTAGAATGGGAAATCATTGGTGGCGGTGGAGGCGGTGGAGGCGGCGATGACGCCCCGTACCAGTCAAACTTTCGCCCCGCAATCGCTCTGGATGGGCTTGGAGAGACCGGGGAACAATCTTATTTTAGAGTATTAGATTTCCCGAATGGATTGGATCAACCTTCTCAACTTGCTTTTGAAAGCGTTGTGAATGGTGGAACAGGTGGTATAAGCTTCGATATCAATGAGGGAACAGATCCCCATCCTAGAGGTACAGATGGTGAAGCAAGTTTTTATGGTCCAGGAGGATTGGGCGGTGATGGAAACCTTAACGGAGAGAATGCTCCTTCAGGATCATATGGTGCCGCCGGCGGCGGAGCAGGCGGAGATCGAAGCGGTTACGGCGATGCTGCAGGTCCATCAGGCAGAGGAGGATTTGCTGGTCAAAGAACTTCCGGTACTACCGTCGTAAAACCTGGATCAAGGGTTGAAGTTTTCGTAGGCAGGGGTGGCGGCGGTGACCAGGTAGGAACATATAACGGCGGTAACGGTAGACGTGGATACTTCAAGGGAACTATTGTAGAGACCGGACTAGTATTAGAACAGGCATCAACTGGTAATAAAGATTGGACAATATAATGATAGAAAGTTTCAACCAATATTCCCAGCATCTAGAAGATCTACCTGAAGCCCTAAGAAGCGGTATATACGAAATCGGATTTTCTTGGAAAGACGGGCTTGAAAGAATTGGGGTTCTTACACGAGACTCTAAAGTCTTTCATAACATATTAAAACATTTAAATTCAAAAGTAGATTACAATCTTGTACCCGGATCCATTTATCTAATGGAAGGTAAAAGATACGTATGTTCTATTGATCCTGAAGTAGAACCATTCAAGATTTATATTGATGAGGGTATAAAAAATCAATTGGTTGGATATAATATTTCGAATGGCGAGATATACGAAACCAAGACCTATACCAAATCTTTAGGAACTATAGAGGTTAAAAGATATCAGGATGACGGTACTTTTACGACTCAAGAGGAATTCCCAGTAGATCCAGATGACTGGCCAGGAAACCCTGGTATATTACAGACCGCTAAGGAAAACGACATATTGATGGATCTGATACATAGACCAGATCAGAATTTTTATTATTTAAGGATACGTTTTAATGCTACTCGAAAGCTTTGAACATTTATATGATGATTTAAAAAACTTAGACGATGAACTGAAATCAGATATTATAGAATTAATATTTTGTTTAAGAAACCACGTTTTAACTATTACACCATGTTTTTTAAGATTTGATCTTTTAAAAAAATATTTAATCGAAAAAGGTTTATTCGAATTATTAGAGAATATAATTGATCGTAATGCTGCTGGATATGGTATAGATCTGTCTGTTTTAAACGGCGTCTATAAGATCTACGTTTTACATAAAGAAGAAAAAAGAAATCAATATGGTGTAATTTCGGGTACAGGATATAATATAAGATTTGTTGATAATGAACCTGAGATATATGAAATCAAAGAATATATGAATGATCGAAGTTATGTTAGAATCTCGAAAGAGAATGATGATATAAAGATTGAAAAAAGTAAAGAAATATTATCTGATCGTTGTGACTGGAAAGGCCCAAAAGAGATATTAGATATCGTTCAAGAGAATCGATTTTGGGCAGTGTTATTAACAAAAGAGGATAAGAATCAATCCTATCTTCGTATTAGTCCTCTAAGGGGACTTGTGTAATTAAAGAGAATACATATGGCGCAATATGAAGAGATAACAATTGATCAAGGTGCAGATGCTACAATTGAACTCTATCTTTTAAATAAAGATGGAACAGAAAAGAATGTAACTGATCATACAGTTTCCGGTAAATTAAAGAAAACGTATAACACAAAAGACTCTGATTCCATTCCATTTAATACATCAATTGTTGATGGTGCAAATGGTATTATATCATTCGGATTAACAAACACTGAAACCGATGCATTAAAAGCCGGAAGATATGTTTATGATATAGAAATTTCTTATGACAGTGATGGCAATACAATCGTAGAAAGAATACTAGAAGGTATTATTACTGTTACTCCTTCTGTCACTCGATAATTATTTGTATAAATAGATAGAAAGAATCAAAAAGGTTTAAAACATGACAGTATTTCATGCAGGAACAGAGATGATGAATCTGTATCTTTCAACGAGCTCGGGCATTGGTCTTGGATCTGCCGCGTCGGGATTTCTCGAAAGTGTCAGTACTGCAATGAGACAGAATTCCAGATGCTTTGTTTATTATGATACACTCGATGCTCAAAAACTGTATTCCGTAGGGACAGCCGCTATTAATGCGTCGACTGCACCAGGAGGGGTTTGGTGGCATTTTAGAATTGCAAGAGAAGAATCGAATTCGGACGATTATTCTACTGGTGGTACTGTTTCTCTAGGTGGTAGCGATGGAAACATGGCTTCCGATTCTAAAAGTAGAGGTTTAGTAAGAATAGTTAATAGAGAAGTTCTAGTCTATAACAATGATACTACTTCATATGAAACTGTGGCTTCGGTCCCAGATGCATCTACTGTAGATATAAATGTAAGATTAGATGCTACAAATGGATTTATTAGAATATACGTTAATAAATTTCCTCAATATTACAGGGAAGGTAACGTACAAATGATTGCTGATTGGGGCACCCAGTTAGATACCCTATGGGGTCAGGGAGCCACTGCTGTCAGTCGAGTGGGAGGATTTGCTATAAATGAATTGATAGTTGCAGACGAAGATACTAGATATAAAAAAGTCATATCTTATACTCTTGATGATGCTGCGGGTATTAATGATTTTACTAATGATATAGATTTAATTAACGTTATTAATCCTACAGCCGGTAATTCCATATATGCCGACTCGGGGGAAAGAACCATTACCTTCTCTTCGAATACTAACCTAAGTCTTGCAAGCACTGAGTATATTCAAAATGTCAGTTTAGTATTTAAGGGATTCCGAGCTCCTGCCTATAATGTAAAACTGGCAGCATTAGTTAATGATAGCGATGGTGGTGACAGTGCTGAGCATGGTACACTATTAGATATTTCGGCGGACTCCTCTTCCACAGTAAACATATTCACCTTGGATACGAATCCTGCTACTGGATCAGCGTGGCAATCTGCAGATTTAACAACATACAATTTAGGTATTCGTACAAAGCCTCAGTAAATTATTATGGAACGGATTTTTAAATGGTAGATTCTGCGGTATCCTTAAATAAACTATACTCAGAAGTTGTCACTGATGGGGATATAGGTGACCTGGATCTCATTAAACTGTATGCGGAAGCCATAGTCGGGGACGCTGGACAGGAAGATAACCGTACAGTAGATCTCTCTAAACTGTATGCAGAAGTAGTGACAGACGAAATCCCAATTAGAACTTTAGTCCAATTGGATCTTAATAGTCAACCGACCGCTGAAAGATCAACTTCTCCGAACTTTGTGTTATTTCAACCTCTTACTGAAAATAAATTCTTTAATTATGTATGTCCAGATTCTGATGTTGGACCACACACTATTATTGGGATAAGACCTGATTGTACAAGTTTTGTAATAAATCCAACATTGACAGCAGGTTTGAATAAAATCATATTGGATCACTTTACTCAACTATACGTTTATCCTGGTACAATAACGTCACCTCAGATTCAAGAAGCTTTAATTAGAGGTATGGTGGATAGAAATGGTGAGTGCGCGACGGTCTCTCCGGATCCGGTAGGTACTTTTGAAGATCCAGCTAATGCGAATTATTACCACAATATTTTAGATGATGGGCTAACAGATAGTTCCGCAGTTAGTATCCTGTTAAATGAAGCATAAATACCAAGACGCATAAAAATTATTAGCGAGTATATGCTTACTCCAAGGAGACTTTGATGAAGAAATTAACTTCAGGTGGTGAAGGTAAAACTTTTTTCAAAAGTGAAACCGATGTGGATAGAGGTAAAACTACTTCGTCCGTAGTATTTCAGAACGAAAATAGTTATTTTGAATATACCCCAGATTCCGCTGACGCGGCGGGTATTCGAACTGTAATCACTTTATTGCCTGACTTAATCAATTATGATGTAACCTATCCTTATATCCCATCTTTCTCTGAATCCAATTTAACTAAAATCTATCTTCAACCGTTCTCGCAAATTGCTATTTACGATGAGCAAATTACAGATGAGAATAGGATATTGCAGATTGTTAAGGGAATGAGGGTAAAAGCTGGAACCTTTGACACTTATGATGAAAACCCTCCTTTAAATATTTCTGAATCTTTACTGGTTAAAAAAGAACCGAGACCTTGGTCATTCTCAAATTGGCAAAATGATAATGTTGAAACGTACACCAACTATATTGACAGATCGTATCCGTATTTAGTTGCGAGCCGATTTGCAAGCTTTGCGACAGACAGCCAGAACAACACCTATGCGATTTGGTACGGAACGGTAAACCATACTGAAAGGTTTATACTTTATAAATTAGATCCCCAGGGTAATCTTTTAGCCGAAAAGGTTTTAAACAACTGGCAAGCCTTAGGTTTAGTATATGAAGACTCTGATGTTTATACCTATAGCTACCAGCAGGAAAAACCGTCAGTAGAAAAAACTCCTTATTCTATATCATGGGATAGTTCAGACTACAATGATGGATGGTGGCACTATTTCGATAAATCTAGTAACCAGAATCAAAGAAGCTTAAATTGGGTGGGTAGGATTCAATATGGCGTTAATAATGATGACAATTCAATAATAGGAGAAGTACCTTCTCCTTATTTGGCAGGAAGTCATTTCGGTGTTGGTGATTTTAAAGATTCTGAAAAAACAGATATCGAAATGTTCAAAGATATTCTAAAGAACAGTCTTCCTACGAACTTCGGCGTTTCTAAAAATAAAAATGACGGTGGTCTAAAAACTGTCTGGGACACTGATGTATCTTTCGGAACTATTAATCCGAAAATAAAAATTAATTCTCGCGATGAAATCTTTATTAGTGCAGATATTAGTCGGTGGCATATTGGGACTGTATTAATAAAATTAAATACCGATCTAGAAGAAATCTGGACCAAAAGGATTCATTCTTGGAAATACAACTATCCTATGATAGCCGGTATAGGTTCAGGCCTTGACCATTACGGATTTAATAGCATCGAAATACCTTATCTGAATACTCCGTGGGATATTACCAATGGCGGGGCAGAATACGTTTACGATAGTAATGGTAATAAGTTTATTCGAAGTGTGAATGATGTTTTATATGGAAACTCTTCTTATGAAGGGATAACCGTACCAGCAGTTGGTCCCTTCTTCTTAGACTTAGAGTATGCTCGTAAGAACCCTCATCCATTCTTCGACTCAAGCGAGATCAATTTTGCATATGAATTTAGTAACCAGCTTCTGATAACCACGGACCGCCGCGGCGGCTCTCACAAAGACACCCCATGGTATTGGCCGTTAAAGGGATTCGATGATTCTACCGGATTTAATACGGCATACGGTGGTTTCGACTCATCTTTCGATATTACTCGAAAATTAGGAATACCTAAGTTCAATCGAAATGGCGAAATACCATTTGAGGATAACGGGTTTTTATCTCTTGCTGGTAGTTCAAGATTAGATGACGCTGCACTTTTATCCGACGGATCGGTTGTACTAGTAGGCGGTACCAGTGGTTGGTTGGATAGTGATCATAGACAAGATGTAGCAGATCAACTTACTAGCACCGAATTTATTACCCATGAGGTTCTAGTAGCAAACGTTCATGATGGACCAAATCCGAGACCTATCTCTCAAGATCCTAATTTCTATGAAAGAATAAGATATAATTTAGCATTTGCTCAAACGACTATGCAAGAGCAGGCATATGATGAAGGCCAAATCGGTCTGAACGGGTTTTACCCTACGTCAAGTGTTCCTAGTAGTCCTTCTAATTATTATGATTCAGGTGATGTCAATTTTATAAGGAATGAAAATTACGTCGACCCGCCGTGGTTACCTAAACCATATGGATTCGTGGATAGAATGGTAGATTATAGGATTCACGGTGTACTGTATGATGACTCTGACTGGCTAAAAGGTATGGGTGTAGATCCCGATGGTGAACCGAGCTTAAGACAGCCATATTTCTTCCAGACTCCTATGTTAGGATTAGGTAACAGAGGCCACTGGTCTTTGATTAAACTTGACTCAAATGGTGATGTGGATTATTGGAGACTTTACCACTCAGGACAAGAATATTTTGACAGTCAGAATGACCATTTCCTCTTAGGTACAGAAAGCCCCCCTGAATATGATAATGTGGATCCTTCTGACCGTCACAGATATTATAATCACGTTTATGGTATGAGAGGATCTAATGGGGGAATTAGTAACCAATTAAGACTCGGACGTCCGAAAGGTTCAACTTTCGGTTATGAAGATTCCGCATTACCGTCTTCTGGTAATAACTGGTTAGCTGAAAGACCTGTCAGTGGAAGTGTTTCTGATATGGTAA
>Ga0181573_10000889_pt1 | contig 30764 bp, 18 predicted proteins | sample 101ome_25_FD_148643 | JGI IMG/M metagenome (GOLD analysis project Ga0181573, IMG submission 148643) | Coastal salt marsh microbial communities from the Groves Creek Marsh, Skidaway Island, Georgia - 101409BT metaG (spades assembly) | ecosystem: Environmental > Aquatic > Marine > Intertidal zone...
CGCCTCCGAAGGACGCCGCCTTGCTCGGCTTGAAAATTCGCCGGAGGAACCCGGGCTTCCCCTCGTCCGCGCCATCCTCGCCCCGCCCCCTGCGGCTTCTCGAATCGAACCGGTACCCGTGTCGATGCTCGCGAAGGGCCTGACGGATGAATGCGAACAACACGTTGCTGAGTCGGCGAAGCTCCAGCTGGTCGTCCTTGATGGTCGCGGCGGCGTCCGTGGGGTTTCCGGGCTGATGACCGGGTTCGCCCGCCGTGGGCGCCCGAAGGAAGGATGCAAACTCTATGTTCATGTTCCTCAGGCCGTGGTAGATGTCTCCCACGGCGGATCTGGCCTCATAGTACCTCAGGTACGCGATGTTGGCGCAAAACACGAGCAGGAAACCGATGATCGCACCGCAGATGGCGTGCGCCTCGGTGTGAAACGTGACGGAGCACTCCGACGAGAGCTTCACGTCTGCGCCGCACAGACGAACCTTGAGCAGGTTGGCCACCGCGCCGATCGCGGCGGCCATGAGCACCTGAGGAACGACCCTCCACAGAGTTTCGTTGCTGCCGTCGAAGAGACCGGTGAGGAACGAGAACGTGTGACGGGGATACTCCCGGGACGCAAGCTCGTTTGCCATGACCACCGCTGATGCGCGGCGGCTTCGAAAATTACGGCGCAGATCCTTGGATGAAGCGAGCACGTTCTCGACGTTAGGGCTCTCCGCGGCGCGTCTTGCGAGGTCCTCGAGCGCAACGAACGGCTCTCCATCCGCCACGTCAGTGATCCCGTGCGATGAGAGCGTCTCTGCGTCCCTGCTGGCGCACCTCATGTGGATCTGCACGCACTCCCGCCAGACCCTGAGACCCACCCCGGTGAGGTCGTGGTTGGGCTCGCGCCAGTTGAAGGGACGCTCGATGACCTCACCGATGGAGTTGATGCCATAGAACGCCATGGCGAGGAGGCATGCGGGAAAGAAAGAGATGTACTGGTAGGAAACCGTAAAGATGAACGGCGCCGAGTACGTGAAGAAGAAGGTGACAAAGTTGCTCATCTGCAGGTACTGGAAGGGTATCGGGGTTGTGACCACCCGTTCGCAGGACTTGAGCGAGGCCAGCACGAGCTCGCACTCGCGGTACAAATCAAATGCCGCGCGCTCGCACACGTGGCCGAGCCTGCGGTGGTGCTCCACGATGGACTGGATTCGGGTCACCACGGTGTTTGCACGATTCTGGAACGGGATGCTCGAAAATTCAGCAACCTCCTGAGCGTCCCGCATGAGCGACCCGACGCACGGCATCCCGCACTTATCCTGGAGCAGCAGCTGCTTATCACCAGGGTTTGGATCGTCCAGATATCCAAGTCGCTGCTCCCTGAGCACATGGCGGATGAAACCGAAGAGCAGGCCAGAGAGCCGCAGCAACTCGGTTCTCTCGTTCATGAAAAGAGCGCATCGCTCTCTCGCACCTTTCACATCCTTGCGGTTGTACCCGGGCTCACCCTCCCGAGCGTCTCTCAGGAACGCGCACACACCAATGTTGAAGTTTCTCAAGCCACAGTGCAGCTCACCGATCGCGGACTTGGCCTCGTAGTATCGGTCGTACGCAAACTTGAACCTGTAGACAATCATAAACGCCAGCACGGATCCAATCACCGAGTGCGCGTAGGGCGCGAATGTGACGGGGCACTCAAACGCCTCCTGCACCTGACCACCACACCTCCACAGCTTCACCAACTGCGCCACCCACCCGATGACGAACGCGAGGAGCACCTGAGGGATGATCTCACCGTATACGGTCTTCTTGAAGCGGAAGATGTCGGTGATGAATCCGTGCCAGGCGTCGGAGAGCTCAGGCTGAGACGGGTTAGCCTCCCGCAGTCGGGTCGAGACGGAGGAGGCGTCGTTGGGTCCACCGTCCGCAACGCCTCGCTTAACCGCGTCTTCGATCCTCGTCGTCTCATCCGGTCGCTTGGAGCTGAGAAGCGCGATGTCGGCTGCTCCGTGTGCCACGCTGGCCCGGACGGATGACCTCGGTTCCATCGAGACTCTGACCACTGACTCACCGCCCTCGAGCCGCACGTCATCCAAGGATACCTCGTTGTCTCGAGTCTTACTCCTGTCCTTGGCGAGAGTGGCGTCGACGCTCGCCACGCTCGCCTCGTGCAGCTGGAGCGACTCGGAATAGAGCCTCCAGCCTGTGCCGGTGAGGTCATGGCACGGTATGGTCCAAGAGTACGGATCCTCGATGGATCGCGCCACCTCGGCGACGCCGTAGAACGAGATGGCCACGATGCACGAGGGGATCGGGGAGAGCCACTTGAACCCCGTGGTGAACACGAACGGCGCGGAGAACACGAAGATGAACAGGAGGAAGTTGACCATGTGCAGGTACTGGAAGGGCATCTTGGTGCTCACGATTCGCTCCATGTGCTTGAATGCCTCGAGGCACCCTTCCAGGTCATGGTAAATGTCGAATGCGCCGCGCTCGCATACGTGACCCAACCTGCGGTGATGCTCCACGATGGATTGCATGCGCCACACGACCATGTTGGCCCTGTTATTCGGATCGATCGCGAGGAACTCCTCCTTCTCCTCATCAGTCAGCAAGACGCCGAGGCCCGGACGACCGAACACGTCGTCGCGGACCAAGCCGGCGTCATCCGACGGAGCCGGGCATCCCTCGGGGTACCCGTGCCTGTGCTCGCGCACCGCCTGACGAATGAAGGCGTAAAGTACGTTGGACAGCCTACGCAGCTCGACTTTGTCCGCGTTGATCTTTGCATCGTGGCCCTGCTCGTCGTTACCAACGCGGAGGAAGGAATTGAACGCAATGTTGGCGTTACGGATGCAGTCGTAGAGGTGCCCGAGGTATTTCTTACCCTCATAGAAGCGATAGTACGAGATGCTGGTCCGGAAGACGAGCATAAAACCGATGATACCTCCTGCCACTGAGTGCGCGGTCTCGCTGAACGCCAGCGGGCACTCGCTGTGGGAAGTGATGTTCGCGCCGCACCAATAAATCTTGATGATCTGCGCGAAGATGGAGACGGCCGCGGCGAGCAGCGTCTGGGGCATGATCTTGGGTAGCACCGTGCCTCTGTATCGGAACAGGATGGTGATGAAGGTAAATGGACCGATGCTCAGCTCCTCGCCATATTTCTCGGATGCGCCTTTCGTCTTGCTCACGCTCGGGGTGCCCCCCTTGCGCTGCTTGCCGTCCATCTCCCCACTCATCGCCACAGAGTTTGACCCGGTGGACCCGATGGATGCGATTGAACTGTTTCGCTTCATTCCCTCACCTGTCTCGCTGTCGTGTCGCCGGAGGGCATCCATAAGAGTCTGATACGATGCTCTGCGCTTGGACATCTCCGTCTCAGCCTTGGGATCGAACTGTTCGGCGTGTTCGTGGATCTTCAGGTTCTCCCTATAGATCCTCAGGCCCAAGCCAGAGAGGTCATGGCACGGCTGCTGCCAGTTGAATGGATCCTGGATGAGCTTACCCATCTCGTTGATGCCGTAGAATCCAATTGCCACAATCACCGAAGGCACATAACCGATCCAGTGAAACGTGGTGGTGAACACGAACGGCGCGGAGAACACGAAGAAGAACAGGATGAACTGGAGCATGTGCAGATACGTGAACGGGATTGGCGTCGAAACAATTCGCTCCATGGCCTTGTACGCGGACAGACAAATCTCCAGCTGCTGGTAAATCTCGAACGCGGCACGCTCACTTATGTTGCCCAACCTGCGATGCGTCTCAGTAATAATCTGGATGCGCATGGCGATCCAGTTACAACGGTTCGATGGCATGAGCGCGAGGAGTCGCTCTGACTCCCCCTCTCGGAGCAGATCCGGCAGCGGTGGCTTTCCAGTGGCGTCCACCTTTACGCAGTCCTCGTCGGTCACCTCTCCGCCGTCGGGTGCGCCCACGCGGATATCACGCAGGATGTGACGCATCGTGGCGTATAGCACGTTGGTCAGGCGCAGAAGCTCTGCGCGATCCTCGGTGATTTTCGCGGTGGTGCTCTGGAACGATTTCCTCGGCGTCCTGCTGGGCGAGTCGGTCAGGTGTGGGCCAGCGTCACCCCAGCCTTCGAGGTTGGAGCTCCCCGAAGCCTCAAACGCCGCGCGCTCGCCGGGTTTATTTTCACGGAGGTAGTTGACAAAGCACACGTTGAGGTTCCTGAGACCGTTATACAGCTGGCCGAGTGACTGCTTCCCTTCGTAGTATCGGTCATAGGCCCAGTCGGTTCGGAAGACGAGGAGAAAACCGAGTGACACGGATACCACCTGGTGACCGGTGATGTCGAACGTGGTCTGGCACTCGGCCGCGGCGACGACATCCGCGCCACACATCACCCGCTTGAACATCTGCGCGAATATTCCGAGGAAGAACGCCAGAGCGATCTGCGGGAGCAGCGAGGGCATGACGGTGTTCTTGAAGACAAAAATCTCAGTAAGGAAACCGCTCCAGTGCGTGCTCAGCTCCTTCGGAACGATGCTCGGGTCGGCGGTCAGCGCGTCGTCCTCATCGTCCTCTTCATCAATATTACCACTGACATTCTGCTTGATCGCGGTGCGGGCAGCCGCGGCGATGGAGGTAAACGGGCCAGTTATTGAGGCGGCTGAGGACAACCTCTTGCGCTCGGGCACCGGGCTGGCAGGGGTTGACGGCGTCGGCATCTCCCCGGCGGCGACGTTCTCGTCCTCCAGAGCGCACGCCTCCTCGAGGGCATTCGCGTGCAAGGCGGCATCGGCGACCGGCGCGGCGGCGAGCGCGCGTTGGATCTGCTCGCTCGTCGACAGTCGCGCCCTCGCCTCCAACTCTGAAGAATCCGTGACTCGAGACTCCGACGCGTTTGTCTCCTCGTGAACTTCCTCGGCTTCTCGGTGGGCCTCGTCCGCCTTCTGGTGCATCTGCAGAGTCTCCGTGTAAATCCTCCAACCCACGCCCGAGAGATCGTGACACGGATCCTCCCACGAGTAAGGGTCCTCCATGCACCGGCCGATCTCGTTCACGCCGTAAAATGCGAGCGCGACGACGCACGAAGGGAACGGCGTGATCCACTTGAAGTTGGCGGTGAACACGAAGGGCACCGAGTACACGAAGAAGAACAGGAGAATATTCAACATGTGCAGGTACTGGTACGGGATCGGCGTGGTGACGATGCGCTCGGCGGACTTGAGCGCGTCGAGCACGAGCTGGCAGTCGCGGAAGACGTCCAGCGCGGCTCTCTCGCCGAGGTTGCCGACCCTGCGGTGGTGCTCTATGATGGCGGTTATCTTGGACACGCACACGTTCGGGCGATTCCAGGGCTCCAGCGTCCTGAACTCGTCCAGCTCGATCTTGTCCTTGACGATGTCTGGGACCCTGGGCTTGCCGCCGCGGTCCCTGGTCATCAGCTCGTCGTCGGTGACGGGCCCGACGTCCGAGTACCCGTGCCGCTGCGCTCGAACCGCCTGTCGGACAAATGCGAACAGCAGATTAGTCAGGCGGAAGAGCTCCATGCGGTCACGCGCGAGGGCATTCGCCCTCATCGCGTTCATGGCCGCCCACTTGCGTCGGTTGGTCACCGACGTTTTCCCGCCGTGCCTGCTCAGCGGCGGGTGCGCTCGGAGAAAAGTCGCGGTGGCCACGTTGAGGTTGCGTATGCCGGTGTGTATGGCGCCGAGCGCGGCTTTGCCCTGGTAGTATCGCTCGTACGCGAGGTCCGCGCGGAAGACGAGTAGGAACGATAGAACGACGCTTACGCCGAGGTGACCGTCCATGTTGAACGTGACGTCGCACTCGTCGTTGCTCGCGACGCCCTCGCCGCAGTAGAGCACCTTGACGAGGTTGGCGAAGAGCCCGACGAAGGCTGCGAGGATGATCTGCGGAACCACCTTGAGCACGATGGTCCCCTTGATCTTGAAGATCTCGGAGATGAAGGCGAGCCGCCCGTGGGACATCTCCTTGGGTTTGTCGAGGAAAACCATGCGCCGGGCACCCCCGAGTCCGTGGTGCGACCCGTTCAAGGCGCGAGTCACTCGACGGGTCATCCGACGGTCCGTGCCCGATGGGGAAGCCGGGGTGAGCGCGGGGTCGTCCGCGCCGCCTAGGGCGGGGTTTCCGCGACTCAGACCGCTCGCATCGCTCATCCCATCGGAAGACGCCATGCTCGCGAAGCTGCCACGCCTCGACGGCAGGATCTCGATGCTCATCGTGTTGGGTTGCCGCGGTCGGGATCTGCCGCCTCGGTTGCTTATTTCGGCAGCGTTGCTCATTTCGGGGCTCATCCTTTTCCCGGCGGGATCGCGTCGACGCGAGTATCGCCGCGCGCCGACGCGTTAGCGCGCGGGGTTGCGACGTTGGATGGGACGAGCGGTTCGAGAGGTGCCAAATCCGCCCTCGACGCGATATGGCGCGCGTGCCGATATGCCCAGGTCGCGCTTCCGTGAACGCATAAAGGTCCAAGGACCGAGAGGAGCCGAAGAGGCACGAAATTCGGGAACGCGAAGAGACGCAGCGCAGGCGTTGACCCGTTCCGTGTGTGACCGTTGGGACCTTTCTGCCCGCGTCGGTGCCCAAATCGCACAACTCAGGAGCGAGCGAGCGGAGGAAGATGCTGAAGCAGCCGCTCCTGAATCCGTACAACCTCGGGCAGCCCGCCCCGAGACCGCTGCGCATCAACGTGCTGTACTGTGCGATTGCCTCTTGCGTGGTGGCGACGATGGGACTCTGCTTCGCCATAATATTTTGGCAGGCGTCGAGCAGGGCGATTACCAAGAGCATCACGGATGCCGCGGCGAAGCTGCCGGAGGTGCGCGCAAGGTGGAACGAGATGGAGAGAAAGTCCCACAAGTTTCTTAAGGCGACGGAGAAAGACATCAGGGAGTTCGCATCGGCGACGTTCGGGGATGGGTCTGAGAGGGACGAGACCTCGAACGAGCCCGAAGATTCGGCACCGTGGGGCACGCGAATGGGCGCAAGGCGCCTACTACTTTTAGCTAAACCTCTAGACATTTAGATCACAATGACGATAGATAGCCACCGACGAAACACGTCGTCACACCTTATCCTGCGGCTTGCACAGTTTCTTGTCCTCCGCGTCCATGCGCACGCCGTACCACCGTTTGTCGTTGTGCACAAACGCGGTTGCGTGCGCGGGATGGTTACCTTGCTTGACGTCGTCCCAAGGCTCCAGCGCGTGTCCACCGAGCATGAGCAGCGCGCTCAGGGTGACGTCGTTCCACATGCCGAACCTGTCGTCCATCTTCTGCAGCAAACGCATCTCCTCCTCGGGCAGGTCGTCGGGCAGGCTCGCCAGCGCGGACGCCCGGACGATGGCGCCGCCGCACAAGCCGTAATTCTTATAGCTCGGCGCCCTCCCCCCGTTGCGCCGCGCAATCTCCGCGAGTAGCTCCTTCGACAGGGGCGCCGTCCACCTCCAGTCCTGGACTCCCCCTCCGTCGATACCCTTTTTCGGCCACCGCGTCACGCCCCGTTCGACCCTGACGTCGTCCTCGAGCAGCACGATCCATTCCGTCTCCGCCGACCCCGCGGCGCGTTTCAGCCGACGGACGTACTCCATGACGCCGCCGCCGCCGTGCATTCCCGCGGCGGTGTGTTCCCTCGTGAACACGCAGCCGTACGTCGCGCACGCCGCCGAGCAGTCGTACGAGCCCGCGTCCGACGTCACCGACAACGGAGCGTGCGGAAAGTGGACCCTCACGGACCGAATCAGCTCCAGCGTCGCCTTGGGCTCGTTTGCCATCTGCAAGTAAAACCCGACGGTTGAACCGCCGTCGCGCGACGACGACGCCATCCGCGGTTCATCCGTCTCCTTCTTCGGTCCCGCCGTCTTCGGTTCACCCGAGCCCGAGCCCGTTTGGTCGTCGTCGTCGTCCTCGAACAGGTGGTCGTGCTTGCTGTCGATGACCACGTCTGGATTGGAGTACGCCGCCGCCGCCGCAGTCTTCTCCTCGGACAACTTCGCCGGCGATTGAGTCTCCCCTCTCTCCTTCCTCCTCTCGCTCGCCTCTGCTATCGCCCTCTCGCGCGCCTCCGACTCCGCTCTGGCGCGCTCAACATCCTCAGCCTTGACGACTATTGGCTCATCGCGCGATGACCTTCGCACCCCTTCCTCACCCTCAACCCCCGTGACGGGCCCGGTCTGCTCGGGGTCTTCGTTCGCGGCTTCGTTGTTGGATTTTGATTTGACCCTCGCGCCCGGACGTTTGCGCCGCGCGAACGGCACGAAACCCCCGTCGTCCGGCTGCACGACCGCCTTCACGACCTGCGCAGGCGTCGTTTTCACCGGCTTCGCGTTCTGTACCCGCGAATCCTCGACCGTCACGCCCCTGGCCTCGCGCCTTTGGACCGCGCCACCCTCGTTGGCGGACGACCACGCCAGCAGCAGGAGCACCACCAACGCGACCGGCCCGAGGGTCACAGCGCGGAGCCTCGGCCTGGCTCGCAACCCTTCCCCAGCTTGCCTCGCGTATATCCGAAACCCTCGCCCTTGCGGCGCGCCCGCCCCCGGCTCCTGCCCCGCCATCGGTGCTCCCCACTTTGTGATTTCCTCTGCAGTGACGGGCCATCCTTCTCGAGTGCGCGAAGAGCTAAACTAACTTTTACGTCAAACGCTAGACTACTTCAGGTGCCGCGTCGGATCGCCGAACCGGCGCCGGAACGACGCCGCTCGTCACTCCTCGTCCAGCACGGACCGGAAGAACGACTCCGCCGGTCGCGTCCCTCTCCTTCGAAGCGCGGTGCCAAACTCAGCCGCGCAGTCCGAGTTCGTCGACGGTATACCCACCAGCACGTCGTTCTTCGGCGTGCACCCCGGCGGCTCCATCAGCACCTGCCACGTGTCATACCCCCGCTCCGCCGCGGACGCGTTCCTGTCCGCCTCCACCACCGCCTTGCACGCCCTCCTCTGCGTCTCCCGTTCGGCGAACATCGACGGGTCCGACCGGGGTGCGCGGTTCTTTTGGCGCTCGCGCTTCTCCGCCTTGGCGCGAAGGTACGCGGCCAAACCCGGGGTTGGATTCGTCTCCGCGCGCCTCTCCAGCGCCTCCATCGGCGCGATCGCCCCGTTCCCGTCGCCCCCATCGTCGCCCGCCGCCACCGCCGCGTCCTCGCCGATGGACGCGAGGAAACCGGACGCGTCCCGTTCGTCGTCCTCGTCCTCCTCGCTGCTGTCGACGTACGCCCCGCGCGGGACGCCTCTTGCGGGACCGCCCGACACGGCGCCGCACGCGTCGTAACCTTCGCCGCCGAAATCCGCCGCCTGGGCTATGGACACGTAAGAAGCGGCCGTGACCACCGACGCGGCGAGCGCCGAGCGCGGGTACGGCGCGGCGGCGGCCCTCCCCCCGCCCGCGTCGTCAACATTATGCCGATTATCGTTTGCATTTTCGTTTTTGTCCTCTTTGTCTTTGTCAAACGAAAGCGCGATCTTCCCGACGCAGCACGGCGCCACGACGTACGCCGCGTTCACCTCGACGCACTTGTCCATCGCCGCGTCGCTCGCACCCCCGCACGCGTGCAGCGCCACCCCCACGTCGAAGTCCTCGTCAAAATCTTCGATGAATCCGAGCACGCACCGCACGTTGCGAAGGCCCGCCGCCGCGGCTCTCCTCTCCGCCACCTCCAGCGATCGGGCCTTGGCGTCCACGAGCACAAACGTCGCGTCGGGAAAATGATACGCCAACGGTAAGGTCTGGTGACCGCCCCCGCACCCAAAGTCCACCACCTTTGCCGTCGGTTTGCGCCTCAGCAGCGGCGCGACAAAGAGAAACACGTTCCTGAGCTGCTCGCGCTTCCTCGCGCCCCTCGCGCGGGGCACGCCGCCGCCCTCGGGGTGGGTCACGTCGAGCTGCGGGGGTAGACTCTTCCAGTCGCTCAGCGCGGTGGCGTCTCGCGCCCATCGCCTCGCCAACTCGCGGGTGTCTTCGTCGCAAGGCTCGCATAAGCCATCGGCGGTCCCGGCACCTTGCGCTTCGGCGTCCATCAGCAGCGGGTTGGCCGAGTACGTCGGGCACAGCGACGGTGCTCCCCTCAGCAGCCGACGCACGGCGGTCAGGAACTTCGGCGGACGCGCCTTGACCCGCGCTATCGCGCGCATCCTGCTGCTGCGGTGGTCGTCGGTCGTCCCGGCGCCGGATACCGAGGAGCGGCGCTCCGACACCGCCGACAGCTCATCCAGCGCGTCCCCCGCGTGGGTCCAGGACAACGGCGATAGGAACGACGGCGCCCCGGGGACGCCCCTCATCGCCACGCGTGTGTCCGACCGCCCGTCGCAGATCCGCGGCGGTCGTCCCTCCCCCGCACCGCGAGAAGTGGAGGGAGGCACGTTTCGTCCGCCTGGGAGATCAAAATAACAACGTTTTGTTTGGCAAACCTAGGTCATCAGCACCCACTCCACCCCGCGGGCGAGCGGCCAGGACCGGGTCGGAGGTCAGGCCGAAGGCACCGCGTCGAGATGATCGTCGAGCGGGCCGCGTCCGTGGCCCAGTACGCCTTCCTGGCGTACCTCGGGCTTCTGAGCGTGGTGCTCTACGGGCTCTTCGTCCCGTCGCAGTGCTCGGCGTCGATGAACCCGCAGCACTGCCTGCCCCCGGTGCTGGCGCGAGGCGAGGCGTTCGACCTGTGGGTGTACGCCTCGCCCAAGAGGCACTTCCACTCCATCGAGTCGGTGGTGACTGGCAGGGAGGAGGTGGAGCCCGAGGTGGCGAACGCCACGGCGCGTTTGGTCATGAGCGCGTTCGACGTGAAGCTCGGGGACGCGCACGAGGAGGAGGTGACCGTGCCCGCGGCCGCGTTCGGGACGAGGGCGAACGGGACGCTGTACGCGCACGTGCTCATGTACCGCTCGAGGGGCAAGGCGCGATCGCCGAACGCGACGCGGCCGAGCGGGGAGCCGCTCGCGGTGACGAGCGCGCCCATCACCAAACACCTCGTGCACACGCGCAAAAACTACTCGATGCTCCTCGGGGACTGGACCTCGGCCGCCGCCGGCGACGCGAACGCCTCGACGCCCCAGCTCGGCGAGGACACGTCGTCGGCCGCGACGTGCGACGCGCGAGGGGACGGCGATGCACCCCGGGAGGAGGGATCGTGCGCGGCTCCGACGACCGCGGATGCCTCGGATGCGTCGACCGAAGTCCCTAAAGTCGCGTACCGTCGCCTCGAGGATAATACGCTCGTCACTCACATTCGTCCCAGACTCGGCGTGTTCGTGGTCGGGTCCCCCCCGACGTTCCCCCGCTCGCAACCTCCGCCCGACATCAGCCTGCACCCCGTGCACGCGCCGAGGGAGCTGGCGGCGCGCGGGTACCGAGTGGCGTACCGGCCGTTGGTCGCCGTCGACGAGTTCACCGTCACGCGACGCGAGTACGCGGTGATGGATCCAAACCCCGAGCGAGCGGACCCGACGATGGTCGTGAACGTCCGGCCGCTGAACATCGGCCTGTTTCGCATGATGTCGCAGATGAAGCATTCCATGGAGATGATGCAGAACAGCTTCGGCATGACGGAGTCGGACCTGGACGAGCTGAAGGAGATGTTCACCGGCACGAGTACCAAGATGCTCGCGCTGACCTTCGGCGTCAGCATCCTGCACTCGTGGTTCGCGTTCCTGGCGTTCAAGAACGACATCGGCTTCTGGAAGAAGAAGAGTAACCTCGAGGGTCTGTCCGTGCGAACGCAGTGGAGCAACTTCGTGTGCCAGCTCATCATATTTGCCAACTTGGTGGACGGCGGGCAGTCGTCGTGGATCATCCTGGGCGAGATGGGCATCGGCGTGTGCATCGAAGGGTGGAAGGTGACCAAGTTCCTGGCGCGGGATGGGGTGTTCCACCGGTTCCTCGGCATCGGTACCGAGGCGGCGGATAAGTCGCAGATGCAGAAGGACACCGACGAGTACGATAAGCGGGCCATGCGATTCCTGTCCCTGCTCCTCTATCCAATCGTCCTCGCGTACGGCGGGTACTCTCTCGTTTACCACCCGCAGCGCTCGTGGCGCTCGTGGGTTCTGCGCACGCTGGCCAACGGCGTGTACATGTTCGGCTTCATCGCCATGACCCCGCAGCTGTACATCAACTACCGGCTCAAGTCCGTGGCGCACCTGCCCTGGAAGGCGTTCATGTACAAGGCATTCAACACGTTCATCGACGACGTGTTTGCGTTTGCCATCGCCATGCCCACCATACACAGGCTGGCTTGCCTGAGGGATGATCTGGTGTTCTTCGTGTACCTGTATCAGAGATGGCTGTATCCCGTGGACAAGAAGCGGGTGAACGAGTTCGGCAGGGCATACGAAGATGATGAAGACGGGGAGGAGAAGAAAGAGAATGGGAAGGATGACGAGAAGGAGGCGGCTAAGGAGGAAGCCACGGAGCGAAAGGGCGAAGAGGACAAGAAGAACGACTGACGATGAGCTCACAGACGACTGATACACAACTAAGAGTTAAAAGTCGAAGAGCCCGTTTGGAATCCCCGAGAACGACTGGGAAGATCGGGCGATCGACACGCTGGACGCCGACGACCCGCTCGAGGCGGCCATCGCGGCCTCGCGAGCCTGAGTTTCAACCGCCATCCCAATCTCCTCAATCGTGATCGGCTCTCGCCGCGCGTAGTACTGGAACAAAATTTTCGTCATCGTGTCCGCACCACCTCGCCGCTGATTCGCTATGCCCTCGTACACGAGGTCGGCCGCCACCGGCAGCCCGTCCTGGATCTGCAACCCGCCCTTGCCCACCGCGAACCGCAGCAGGAGGCCGTCGCGCAGTCCCCCGTTTCCTCGCCACGTCCCGTCGCGCCCGAACGAGTCATCACCCGCGGGCGCGCTCTCCGCCGCCCTGCCCGCCGACTCCAAAAATTGCGCGGGCAACCTCGCGAGCGCGATCGGCGTCGGGTCCCCGGTCACCACGTCCCCGGTCGCTGACTGCAGCGACAGCACGACGCGCTGCGTGTCAGATCCGTCGGGATTCTCGTCGAGGAAAAAATCGCTCGTGTTTGGATCCTTCCACATCACCGCGAGCGGCGTCACTCCCAGCTCGTAATTGCCGTCTTTCGCCAGGAACTGGATCCCATCGCGCCGAAACGGGACGGGGCAGCCGTACGCTGCGCGCAGGCCGCTCGCGTCGCAGTTATGCGTCGGGGGAACGGCGAATCTGTACCTGTTGTTCGGCCCCGTCCCCGTCGCCGCCTCGCACTCCGCCGTCTCCGGGTCGCCGAGCTTGGAGTACAGCCAGGACAGCCTCATCTCCGCGGTGCAGTCGTACATGCTCATGCCGTTCCACGCCATGCAGTCCATGACGTAGTACACGCCGTCCTCCTGTTGGAACACGCAGTCCAGGATGCAGAAGGAATCCTCCGCCTTGCCGTGCTTCGTGCGCTGCGATCCGCCGGGAAGCGCGGACGGGAACCGGTGCAGCACCCGCCCGTTCTTGAGCCTGCTCACCGTGCATCCCCTCGAAGATATTACCAGCACGCGCTGCCCCTTGGGACGGGGCGTGGCGAACCAAGCGTGCCCGAGGTCCGGCGGCACGTCCACCATCCACTCCGGCAGCATGAACTGGGATTCCGAGAAGCGCGCGACGGACTCGCGCGACCACTTGCCGGGCGCCGAGCTCGAGCGCCTGTGCCGCGGCGACCGCTCGTAGTGCGATTCCCTCCCCATTTGCGCGACATCGAGCCAGGTCTCCGTGGATGACGTGCCCGGGTGCTCGAGCGCCAGCTCCTGCGGGTTAGAGCTGGACCGGTGCATCGCGTCTTGATCGCCCACGGCTCTCGTGGCGCTCGCCTCCGACCCGCTGTCCTCGGCGCCGAACGCGAGCGACCGCGCGTGGTCGGTCAGATCGCGCCGAGCGTCCCTCTGGCGCTGTCTCGCGGCATCTCTGTTTTTCACGGGCGGGGCGCGTGAACGTCAGGTCGTCGTGAACGGGAGGGGAAAGGGGGTCGTCTGTTTCTAACCACCGCCGAAGGGATCGATTTTCTCGGGAGCGCCGGGGGGACGATCAGGGCAATGCCGACGCGCACCTTCGCTTCTGCAGCTGCGTCGAGAGGCGAGATGCCTTCACGCTATCCCTCCTCGGAGGAAGCCGTCCTGACATCGCCGCCGACTGGTGGTATACCTCCTCGGCACCACAGTGAATCGCAGAACCCGCGTGCTTCGCTTTTCCGTCACTTTTTTTAGGACTCAAAAAAGTTACGTCCCGCGCACGAATCTGCCCACGCGGACCAACCACCTCTTTTTTCTGAGGCTCTCGGCGCGCTGGAACGATTTGGAAAGAGATTCTGTATGGAATACAATGTACAGTCATAAAAAAAGTCAAAACGCGAAAACAGCTTCGATACCAGACATCTGCCCGGTCGCCGAGCTCGGTCAACCCAAAAATAGGCGTCCCGAGTGAGATCGTAGAATCGTCCAGCGCGCCCATCACTCGCGGCGGCGCCGACGACCCGTGTCGATCGACCGCGCGGGACCATCCACGACACCATGCCCACCATGCAAATGTCCGGGGAGGTCGTGATCAGCGTCAACGCGATTGTCGCCCCCGGAAGGGAGCAGGAGTTTCTTCACGTGATGAGCACGGCCGCGTCCGAGAGCCGGATGGAGCCCGGGTGCATGTGCTTCCACGTCTCCAAGCTCCCCGGCGAGCGCGCATACATGTTCTACGAGGTTTACCAGGACGACGACGCGGTGGAGTTTCACAAGGGGACCCCGCACTACCAAGCTTGGAACAAGTTCAGGGAGAGCGGCGGCGTTCAGAGCCTCAGCGCGCAGGTGTGCGACGGTGTCTTAATCGCCCCGGACGCTTACACCGCGTACGCCGAGCATGAGCAGGAGCTGCGCGCGCACGCCCACAGCCACGACCACGACGAGCACGAAACGCGTTTCGACAGGGTCACCGACGAGGATACCTCCCCACAAAGACATCTCTCCGGGGCGCCCAAGGGCTTCAGCCATCCCCGCGGTCTCGCCGAGAAGCCCACCCGGCCGGGGTGCATCAGCAACTTTGGCCACGGCGGCGTTCGGCACAGCAAGAAAGCCTCGCCCAAGGTCGCGGCGCCGGAGGCCACCCTGCGATTCTACGAGGGGGGACTCGCGGCCGAGCACGGCGAGGTGGTGTACGGCCACAAGGACGTCGAGGGCTTGCCCCCGAACAAGGGAAGGGCTCGCGTCTCCGAGCACGACGGCGCGCAGCCGGCGTACCAGGGCGGCAGCTTCAACATGAACCCCAACGCGCCCTCGAGCTCGCCCGGCGCCAGCCCCGGGGGCAAGGCCATGCACCAGGACTGGAAGATGAAATCCCGACCCGACCTGCTCTGCCCCAAGCCCCTGCCTCCCGCCAAGCACCTGCTCCCGCCGAACCAGCCGTGGGCGGCGCAGAACCAGAAGTCTGTCTTTGACGGCGGCATGACTGCCAACGCGCAGGACGAGCCGAGGAGGATGAGGCACCTACCGGAGAAGGAGTGGGCGAACCAGGCGTACAAGTCGGACTTTAAGGCTGGCGAGGGCACCGACCCCGGGCCCGAAAAGACGCCGGACCCGGATGTGCCATGGGCAAACGCCGAGAAGCAGAGCCACATGGGATTTGTCGACGGGACTCTGAGCGCGGCGGGGGGTCCGGTTTCCTACGGACATCCCTCGACCATGGGCGCTACCGAGAACCAGGGACGACGGGTCAACAAGGAGATGCGGACTATGATGCAGAAAAGCTACTACAAGGGGGCAGGCATGGCGCCGCCTCCGCCGGTGATGGAGAAGAGGGAGATGGACCCGAGGCCCTGGGCGAACCAGCACTACAGCAAAAACTCCTTCGGGAACGGGATGGCGCCCCCCGACGAGGATCCCAAGCCCACGCCCCCAAAGCCCACCGCACAGCCGTGGGCGAGCGACAGGGAACACGAGCCTCGCGCGGGTGTCCCTCGACGCATGGGAGGGCTTCGCGGGTACAGCAAGTGAGAGTCTAATATAGCTAATTTATTTCAACGCCTGAATGAAAGGTCACGCCGACAACCCCTCGGGTCCCCCTCACTTCTTCTCCTTCTTCTCTTTCTTCTCTTTCTTCTCTTTCTTCTCCTTCTTCTCCTTCTTTTCCTTGCGATGCTCGTCGCGACCCGCGATCGCCGCCTCGTACTTGAACGTCACCGGGGGCGGCTTCGGCGCGTCCGGGGGCGGCGCCCAGCCGAGGAGGGGATACGCCAAGCGCTCCACATCTGCGAGGCGGCGCCCGGCGTCAACCTTGCGGAGGACGTGGAGGATGGCGCTGCGCGAACGAGAGTTGTCTCGCATCTCACGCTCCGACGGACGCTGCGCGTCGTCCATGGTGAGACCCCAGGCGGTGGGCAGGGCGTTCTCCTTCTCGGGGTGGTTCGATCGCATCCACTTGAGCAGGGGTTGCATCGGTTGGACAACCTCGAAGTGGCGGTGAAAGTCCACAAGGATGGCGCATTCGCTGTGCTTCCACTGCGGACGAGAAGTCAAATAGGAGCGGGTCAGTGTGTTAGGTCTGGATACTTGTAGATGGATCGACACGACGAGAGGAAAAGCCCCAAAAAAGCCGTACGTCAGTCTCTTCCTATCATGTCTTGTGTGGGATCATTATTAGCCCCCGAGGTTGTGTGTGTTCGGAGGGGTTCACGACATAAGGTATCATCACTCGCACGGCATAAAATTGGGACACCGGGCGCGGAACGAGGAAAGAACAACTCACCGTCAGAACACCGAGTCGACCGCCGTCAATCATTACCTCCGCCGCGGCCCTCATACCACGCCGCATCTCGTCAAACTCCTGGTTGAGGTGAATGCGAAGCGCCTGGAAAGTCAGCTTCGCCGGGTGCATCGCCTGGTATTCCTTACCCTTGGCGGCAGCCACGAGCGCGGCGAAAGCCTTGGTCGTCGAAGGAAGCCTTTTCTCCGCCACGGCGAGGCACACCGCGTCGGCGATCCTCCTCGCCGCGACCGGGTCCGCGGTCTCGCCGTACTCGTGCAAAATCCGGACCAGCTCGTCGCGGTCCACCCGCTCGAGAAACTCAGACGCGGGCACGCCCTGAGTGACGTCGAACCTGAGGTCCAGGGGTCCGTCCTGCTCCGGCCTGAATCCCCTACTCTCGTCGTCGAACTGCGGGGAGGATATGCCGAGGTCGAGAAAGACCCCAGAGCACGTCACGCCGAGGGGTTTGAGCACCGTGTCCATGCAGCCAAACGGGGCGTGGTGGATGGTGAACCTGGAATCCTCCGCCTCGAGCTTCTTGGCCTCCTTAATAGCCTGTGAGGTGGGAAACTCAAAGTGTCAGTCGTCAACGCGTGGGTGCTGCATTTGGGTAAAAACGTCCAGATCTCGAGCGGGGAGATACTCGATTTCTATGGGTGATTGTAATGTCTTCATGCGTTGGCACGCAATCGTTGGAGGTTTCTTAGGCCTCGGTTTTTTTCTCATCGTATCTCGGACCCGCCGGGAGGAAGAGCGGAGAAAGGGGAACGACACGACGGGCGCTCACCTCCGGATCCATATCGAACGCGTGCAATCTACCGTTCGGGCCGAGCGCGGCGAGTATACCGCGCGTGTGACCGCCCCGTCCGAAGGTGCCGTCCACGTACGTCCCGTTTGGATCAGGTTTCACCAGCGCGTCAATCGTCTCCCGCAGCATGGCGGGGGTGTGCGTGCCGAAAGCCTGCTCCGTGGCCCTCACGCCGAACGTCCCCGTCTTGGCGACCGTGATGCTGAGGTGACGCCCCCCGAACTTCATGCCGTCCTTGGCCAGCGCCGCCTGCCTGGCGTGCTCGTGCGCGAAAGTGACAAACCCGGCACCCTTGCACTGGCCCGTGGTGGGGTTGCGGATGAGCCGGACGCCGCCCAGTATCTCCCCAAACTGCGAGAAGACGTCCGCAACCTCGTGCTCCTCGCTCGTGTGCGGCAGGTACTTGACGAACACCTCGTACCCGTTAGCGTCTGATCCCTGCGCGGGCGCCCTCGCCGCCGAGCCCGCCTCCGTCCTCGCGGCGGACGCCGGGCCGGTTGTCCGTTCGTTTGTGCCGGTTGTCCGTTCGTTTGTCGGTCTCCCGACGCCGACCGGCGCGTTGCCACCGGGCATTTGGGTGCCGCCCGCGACGCCGTCGGCCCTCGGAGCCCTGCACCGGAAGCAGCTCGACCTCCTCGCAAAGTTGGTCGATCCGCACGGACACTGCCAATCGTTCTGGCCGGTGTCGTTTCTCGACGCGCTGCCCGCCGGGGGCTTTCCAAAGGGGAGCTCGTCCGGCGTGGACACGCCCGCGGGTTCGGACGATCGTCGGTCGTGGGCCGCGTCGTCCCACCCTTGGGATTTAGAACGCGCGCGGGGAGGCGCCGGGGCGTGCGCGAGCTCGTCGCGCTCTCGTCCCTCCTGCACGATGTTTTTAACCTCCTGCACCGCGGGAGCGACGGTCGGGCCCCTGACGGTGCAGATGCCCTTGGCCTGATCGATGCTCAGGATGCAGCCGGTGAGATCCTCGATCTCACGAATCTTGGACCCACCTTTACCGATGATGCGCCCAGTCTGCCCCTTGCACTCCACCTCGACCGTCTCGATGGCGTCTTCGCCGTCGTCTTCACCGCCGCCCCCGCCGCCGCCGCTTTCGTCCCTCTTGCCCTTCTTCGCCGCCTTGCGCTCAGCCTTGGCGGTGGCCTCATCCGGGTCGAGGTCATTCTTCTCCTTCTTCTCCTTCTTCGAGGACTTGGGCTTCTTGTCGGAGCCCGAATCGTCGTCCGCGCGTCGCTTCTCCCCCATCCTGTCGCGCGCTGGATGTGAATGAGGAGAGCTCGGCAAACCAGGAACCTGCTCGGAGACGAAACAGCGTCTATCGTCTGCCATAAAAATGTGAAACATTTTCCAGCCAGTTGCTACGTGCTACGCGACTCTCAGTACCAGTCGACCCATCTCGTGGACGCCTTCGCGCGCCGCTTGCTCGCCGCCGGAGCCGCCGCGCGCCCGTTCTCCCACTTCGCCTTGGCCAGCAGCTCGTAAACTCTCGCGCCCGCCTCGTTCGGCGCAGACGTCCCGTCAACCGCGTCGGCGACAAAACCTTCCAGCACCGTCCTCTGCCTGGGCGTGACCCAGTGTATCGCGGTTTCGGGGCACTGTCCCACCGCCAGGTTCAGCCTGTGCGCGGCGATGTCGGCGTCCTCCTTGACCGCATCGCTCGCGCCGGTCGACATCGCGCGACGGTTCAGGTCCCCCCACGTCTCGGCGTCGATTCTAAATCTCGCCGCGTTTGTGTCCTCGGCCCACGCGAAGCTTCCGGGGTTCCTCTCCACGCAGCAGCAGTACCCCGGGCACGCGCCTCTGCCCCTGCACGCGAACTCGTTCACGAACACGGACTGCGCGGGTCCCTCCGGCTCTTCGAACGGGTCCGCGTCCTCCCTGGCCCACGAAAACACCTCTGAGTTTGAGTTTGCGTCCCAGTCGACGGCCTGAGCTCCGTCGCCACCGTCGAGGAGACCGCTCTCCCTCGCCACGGCGGCGTAGGCGGCGACGACGCGCCGCGCGTTCGCCTCCTTGTCCGTCACATCTCCGGTGTACACGTCCGGGTGGTAGACCTTCATCCTCGCTCGATACGCCCTTCTCACGTCAGCGATGCTCACCTCCTGCCTTGTCGCCACGTCGATCCCAAGAACCTCCCACGGCGTGAGGCTGGGTGACGTCAGGTCCTGGAGCGGGGACCCGGCGTCATCCTCGGCGCTCCTGCCTTTGACCCGGGATCGACGCATCGCCACTGCGGGGCGGAGGAACCCGGAACCCGCGGCGACGACCGACGCCATCTTTACCTCGGCGCCCGAGACTGTGTTCGGCACCCACGGCGCAGTGCGATCGATGTCAGCGCCGAACGAAAACGCAGTCCCACATCACCTTCGCATAGCGTTACTCAAGCCAGAAGGCAGCGCGCATGGCGGACGAATTGTCGGTGCGCGTGACACACCGGGGTCGGGAGTACGTCGTGCGCGTGCCCCCAGATGCCTCGGTGGTAGACCTTGGGATCGAGTTGGAGAGAGCCACCGGTGCGAGCGTCGCGACGCAGAAGGTCCTTGGCCTAAAGCTGGCAAAGTTCTTGAAGGGTGGAACGCTGACGCCCTCGAGGGCGGAGGACGCCGCGTTGGCGGTGAGCGCCGTCCCCGGACTTTGCGACAGCATCAAACCATACATGCTGATGGGCTCGGCTGCTTCAGAAGTCGCCGCTCTCGATGCAGCCGCGCAGGTGGACCATCGCGTCCGGGGCTTCGAGCAGGAAGATCTCAGGGGACGTCGAAGGCGGAGGGGACACGTCTCGAGGACCGCAGGCGGGGGTAGGTCAAGCGGCGTCGGTCCTCCGTCAACCGCCACTCACCCTTACACGTTCCTCGAGTACCGCGCGCTTCATGTGCCGGAGTTCGTCAATCCACCCGCGTCCGCCGCGCTCAAGCTGCTCCACAGGCTCGCGGCGGACCCGGGCATCCTCGGGGTCATGGCCAAGCACAAATGGACGGTGCCTCTGCTGGCCGAGATGCCGCCGGAGGGCAAGGTTGGCGTAAGCGAGTCGTGCGTGCTGGGTTACAACGTCAACATGGGACAGGAGATCCACCTGCGTCTACGGACGGACGATATGCGGGGATTCAGGGTCTACGCCCGGATACGCGAAACCCTGCTCCACGAGCTCACACACAACGTTCACGGTCCTCACGACGTCAACTTCAAAAGGCTGTGCTCGCAGCTGAACGTCGAGTGCAGGGAGTTCGACTGGAAGCGTAACGGGGCGGGCGCGCAGAAACTTGGAGGCACGGCGGACGAGTCCGACGAGGAGACGTGGTCCGAGGATGAGGCGATGGCGGCGACGCGGGCGTCGAGCGGTCAGGCGCTGGGCGGAGAGGGTTGGGCGCGGGCGAACCTGTCACCAGCCGAAGCCGCAGCCGCAGCCGCAGCCGCGAGGGCGGCGGACGCGGCTGAGCGAGAGATGGCAACGATGGCTCGGGACGCGCTGGACAGGGCGGACGCGGGAATGGCGTGCCTGTGCGGCGCGTGTGGAGCCGGACCGTTCAAGTTACCACCGCCCTGCTCCACGGATCAGGACGCTTAGCACAGCTCTCGGCGACGTGTTCATTTAATATGAGTAGTCTACTACTGTGGCTTAGCGGTTGTACCGGCCGCCTTGAGCGCGAGCGAGGCTTCCACGTATTCATCCGCCAGCTTCTGCTGGTACGGCATCAATTCCGCCGGGGTACCCGACAAGATCTTAGCCGGGTCGAGGAACGGCTTGGTCGGGTCGACTCCTCCCCCGCCGACGCGAGCCCCCTCGGCGGCGCCTCCCTCCTCGGCTGCCGCGTCCAGCTTCTTCTCGAGCTTTCCCTTGAGCAGGCCCACCTTCATTTTGGCCACGGCAGCGGACGCATTCGCACCGGACGCGGCCTTCTTCGCGCTCTCCAACTCCTCCTGCGCCTCTTCCAGGTCCCTCTCCGCGTCCTCCAGCTTCTTCTGCCTCTTTTCCGCAAGAGCCTTCTGCGCCTGGTTCTGAAACTGGAGCGCCAGCCGATCCGAACGCTCCTTCTTGAGCTGCGCCTCGATGTCGACGAGCGTCGATTTGGTCGCCTCGAGCTCGTTGCTGGCGAACGCGAGCTGCTCCTCCAGGGCGGTGACGCGAGCAGTGGCGGTCTCCAGGTCGGATTTGGTCTCCGCCAGATCCTTTTTGGCCTCCTTGAGCTCCCTGTTGGCGGTGGCGAGCTCCGTTTTGACGTTGCCGAGTTCCTCCTTGGTCTCCTTCAGCTGCTGCTGTAGCTTTCTCATCTTCTTCCTCGTCGCGATGAGCTCATCAACAGCCTCCTTCGTCTTCTTGGCGCACTTGTCCGTCAGCTCAGAGATTTCATCGGACCAAACCTTGAACTCCTTCTTGACGGCGTCCATTTTGGTGCTCTGCTCGTCAACAAACTCGCCGGCGAACGCGTTGATACCCTCCCAGTTCTTGTCCTGCTTCTCGAGTCCCTCCTTGGCCTTGGCGCCGACGCTATCCACTTTAGTCACGAGCTTCTCCATATCCCCGTCGCCAACCTCGGAGATGATCCGGCGGTTCTCGTCGCGCATCTCGCGCATGTTCTTCTCAGCCTTGAGTCTCGCCTTCTGCTCAACTATGAACTCCTTCTTGTAGTCCTCCAAAGCCTGAATCGCGTCAGCCTTCTCCTGCCGTGCTGTCGCCAGCTCCTCCTCGAGCTTGGTCTTGGCCTCCGTGAGCTCGTCGTTGGACGCCTGCAGCTCAGCCTGCTTCGTCTCAGCCGCCTTTTGCGCCGTCTGGGCTTGGATAACCTGCGTCTCGAGCTCGTTGATTCGCTCCTTCTGCTCCTTGGACTTTTCATCCGCGGCGTCGGCGCGGAGCTTCATCTGGTCCCTCTCCTCCTCGGCCGACTCCGCGCGGCTGAGCGCCTGCGATAGAGCCTGTTTCTCGCTGGTGCTCTCCAGCGCGGCGATGCGCTTCTTCGCGCGCAGGAGCTGCGAGACGGTGATGACCAGTCGCGCGGTGGTGTTCGCGGCGCGGGCGGATTCTTTGGCCGCGAATTTGTCGCTCGCATCCGCCCTGCGCTCAGCCTCGTCGCACGCGGCGGTGGCTCGATCGGCGATGCCCTGGAGCCTCTGCATCTCACCCTCCGCAGCCTCCGCGCGCTCGATTGCCTTTACCATCTTCTCCGTGGCGCCAGCTTTGGACTCCCGGTGGAACGCGATGTCGGCCTTGAGGGTGCCCGTGATGGCGCGCATGTCCTTCTCAGCCTCGATGGCGGCGCCAGCTTCGTTTCGCGCCTTCCACAGCTGGTCCATCAGCTCCTGCACCTCGTCCGCGTGGTCATTCTTGAGCTTGTCGACGTTGGCCGCGGCGGTCTCGGCGGCGGCTTTCGCGGCTGCCGTGAGCTCGCTCGCCCTGGCCTCCCCCGCGGCGACAGCGGCCTTCTCAGCCTCCCAACCCTTGGGAATCTCCGCCTCGGCGGCGGCCAGCTTCTGCTCGAGCGCCTCGACCCGCGCCCCGAGATCGTCGCGCTCGGACTCGGCAGCCTCCGCGCGTCGCACGCACTCCTCGAACTTACCCGGGAACGGGCGCAGCGAGACGATCTCCTCCATCCGCTCCGCGGACTCGGCCCTGGCCTGCTCCGTCTCCCTCATTCGGTCGGCGCACTCCGTCTGGAGCTGGGCGAGCGCCGCGGCGAGGCGATCGACGCTGTCCAACGCTTTGGTGGCGCCGGCAACCTTGGACGGGAACGCGGCTCCCGCGGCAGCCTCCCAGGTGGTGGTGAATATGGACCACACGCCGTCCAGGACGTCCTGCTTGGCCTCGGGACCCACGGGCGCCATCGCGGCTCGCACCCTGTCGTGCGACTCGACGCACTTCTGCGAGTACTTGTAGAGGGCGCGGTAGAGCCCGATGGCGTGCTCGGGGGTCATGCCCAGGTCCGCCAACCTCTTGGGATCGATGACATCCATCTCATCCTTGAGCGCGTCCGGGGCAGGACACAACGTCTCGAGCGCGCCCTTGAGCTGCGCGTGCGCCATGACCGCGGTGGTGCGCCGGTCGATCTCGCTCTCGCCAGCCTTCGTGAATCGTCCGGTGGCGTGGTTCAGGGGCTCGAGCGCGTCCCTCTTGGCGGTGCTCATGTCGAGTGCGCCGACCAGGTCTTGGTTCTCGACGTAGAACTTCTCCAGCGACGAGCCAGCCTGCGGTGATTACGAACGGGGGTGGGGCGAGGTTTAGCGGGTGAGCGGCTGGGTCCGGGTAGGGAATCGCGAGCCCGGCGGCAAATTGGGCAGTCCGATGTTTCACGCGGATAAAATGGGGGAGCACCTGAGAAAGCCTCTCGAGTCGTCGCTCATCCTCCTGCCAGTTGGCACCCTGCGACATGTTAACGTCAAGAGCTCGGCTACAACCGAGGTCCCAGGCCGGACCCCGCGCGTCAGGCAGTGGTCTCCCGCAGTCTCGTGGGGAATCCAAAAGGAGAAATCGCAAAAGAAACCGGAGGCGCGCCGCACGCCGAGCATCAGCTCATCAAGTGTGCAGGACTCCGCAGTGGAAAAGTGCCGTCGCCAACACTACGACAGTTCGGGCGCGCATAACGGATGGCGATGGCGACCTCGCAGTGCTTTCGCGCGCTGGTGCGTCACGCGATCGGCGCGAGCGCCGCGGGGCGACCTGTCGCATCGCGGGCTACGCGCCCGGTGTCGAGCGGGGGCACCCTTCGTTACCACGACCGAGGGTTTCATCGAATAAATCCTCGGCCACCGCGGCACCACCCGTGGTGCCGCGGCCCGCGGCTGGCAACGTCCGCCGCAGGATACGAGGAGCGCATCACGAGCACTGATAACGCGACGGTGAAGCACTTCGCCAAGCTTGTGCGCAACCGCGGCTACCGCGAGGAGTGCGGTTCCATCGTCGTCGCCGGCTCGGGCATCCTCTCGGAGGTTTGCGCGGGAGGCGGGGGAGACGCGGTCGGGAGCGCCCGGGTGCTCTTCCTCGCGGACGACGCGTGCGTGCCGGCCGGCGTCACCGCGAGTAGAATCGTCCGAGCCCCCGAGCACGTCCTCAAGAAGGCTGCCGGGCTCCAGTCGGTGGACAGGGTGGACGCGGTGGCTGAGCTGTCCATGCCGCCCGTCGTCGGCGTCGCCGCGCTCCAGGGAGCGGGTCGAATCGCGAGGCTGCTCGCGCTCGACGGGATCCAGGACCCGGGAAACCTCGGCACGCTGGTGCGCACGGCGCTCGCGCTGGGATGGGACGCGGTGGCGCTGCTGCCGGGGACGTGCGATCCGTACAACGACAAGGTGAGAAACTCCGACCCCGGGCGTACGTAGTCTTCCTCCGTCGCGCAGACTCCGCCAGCCGCACAATTTGTCACGCTGTTTGGCTGGACGTCTCGGCGTCCGATAGCCTCATCAGTCCTCTACGTTCATCACACGTGCGATACCAAACCTTCTGAGTATGTCGCTGAGCGCGCTTCGGCGCCGCTCGTGACGCCAACCCGTTGGCCGAAGAAGACACGTCGACGCGCTCAATTTTTCCCCGTCGGCTCTCCCCAATCCGCGGAGGTCAAATCTCCGGTGAACTGACCGCACCGCACACCGCACGTCATCCACCATTTATCAGGCACTCAGGGCCGCGCGTGGGGGCGTTTTCAGGATGCCGATGGCCCGTTTGACGTGGGAGGAGCTGGAGGAGGTCACCCGGCGCGACGGGCTTCGGAGGTTTTGCGCCGAGCCCACGGCTGACGCGACGGCGGCGGACACGGCGGCGACCGGGTCGAAGGGTCTCTGCCTAGTCCTCGGGAGCGAAGGCCAGGGCCTGTCGGACGTCGCGCTTCGCACGTGCGAGCCCGTCGCGATTCCCATGCCGGGGGAGATGGAGAGTCTCAACGTGGCCGTCGCGGGCGGGATCCTTTTATACTTGATGCGACGCGGGTCGTGACGTTATCTATCACACATCATATTATTGCTGACTTTCGCAATCGTGATGATGGAAGCTGAATTCCTTTAATCCTACGCAGCTTGGGTGGCTGGCTTCATGATCCAGGCGCCTTCGCCCTTACCCGGGACGGCTCCAACCTGCTGTTCGAAGAAGGGGGGCAGGGCGCCTCCAGCGTTGGCGATGTCCTTAAACATGCCGAAAGTGGGGTCGAAGATCGTGTCAAACTTTGCCTTGGAGTTGTAATCCTTGAAGACGTGGATGACCATGGGCATGACGACGTCGGCCTTCTTCCAAGAGCTGTCGTCCGTCATGTTGCCGGCATACGATTTGATGATGCCAAAGTCTTTGAGGAACTCGTCAGACTGGGACTCTCCGAAGAGCTTGAGCCACTCCTCGAAGTCGGGGACGCCGTGGGCATAGATCCCAAGCACCTTACCCTCCTCGTCGCCTCCGTCGGGGTTGACGATCAGCCTGACGTCGAGGGTGTTCGAAGTGGGCTCGGTCGTGATAACCGGGTTAGATGCGAACATTTTCCCAAACTCGCCTTCCGGGCTGAACAAGGCCTTCACTGCCTCCATATTCTCCCTGGACTCGTACATATGGACGGCGCTCAGGGTACTGATTTTACTAGCAGCGCCGAAAATGAACTTTTTGACAAGAGGAACGTGGGGAGGGGGAGTTTCCTGCAAGTGATGGAAGATGGTGACGATCAGCATGTCGATTGTTGAATTCTGGGGGGGGAAGGCAGATGGTGGTCCGCACCGCGGAGAGCATTCCGTCGACCATTTCGGACCATTCGCCGAGGCCGGAAACGCCGTGCTCGAAGCACTCGATGAAGAGAGACTCGGATTCGATGGGCTTGAGTTCGAAAGGCATGTTTATTGGTGCTGGGTGTGGTGCGATCTTGCAGTGACGCGGGATGAAAAATATCTCAAAAATATGACGTTATTAAGCGCGCTGCGTCACATTCTTTTGGCACTGGTGCTCGACGACGCGGATGAATGACCCCATTAATCCTCCGCAGTTCATTCCTCCCGAGGGGCGCGATGCTGCCACCGGGGCGGTCTCGCTTCCATTCGAGGCTAGAGGCATGACCGCGTACTCCTGGTGCCTCCGGGGATGCTGTTGGTCATCGCGGGATCTCTACCCGTTTGGACCAGAACGGGTCGAGGAAACGTCGGTTCGAACGACAGCGCAGGTGCCTGCGTCGCTGAGAGCGTTGGGAATCGATCAGCACGAGTACAGAGCGATGCTCGAGGACGCCAAATCGGGGCTGGCGAACGCGGCTCCTCCGATTGGCATGTGTTGCGCTGGTTCGTGCATATTCACCATCATGCTTGCCCCGTTCTCAATGTGCTACTTGTTCTACCTGTCGTCTCCCGGCCTCAGTGATAAACTGATCGAACGCGGTGCGAACAAAGTCGAGAAGGCGATATCGGCGCGCGCATCTAGATGGCGGGCTGTGTACGGCGTGGAGACGAAGCTGGTCCGTGACGTCCGGTACAAGAGGCCGAGGATGCCCATTGGCGATTTGACCAGAATGGAGGCGATGTCGCCGCACTTGTCACCTCACGACATGTGTTGGAATTCAAGCGAATGGGTAGGTAGCGCGTTGACGTTTACCCCGCCGTCGACAGCTAGTAGCATGCAACGCGGGAGTTAGTGATAGCGATAGAATTATTAGTTATTAGTGTTGCCGCGTGGGCTGAGGCTAACGTCTAACAGTCTAACCTAAACGCAAAAAGTCAATTCCCTTCGTAAAGACACGCCGGCTCTTTCCCAATACAGTGACGAAACGCTGCATGCTCGTCCGCCCGCATCGCCATTTGACTGTGGTAAATGGGAAGTCTAACCACAGCCAGCATCCCTTGCTTGTCGTGTGTTGTCGCACACCTAATCTCGCCGGCTGCCCTCGCGACAGGATTACATTTGCTCCTGTCATACCATCCTATCCCTCCGCCAGGAGGCGGCACGTCCAGGTGTACGTCTTGTGCGAAATCCACAGTCCCCGCGACGCGCTTCCGTGCGATGTGTACGCTGAACCGCATCTCCGTCTCGTTAGTCACGGCGTTACGGGCGCAGTCCTTGACGACGTCCTGCTCAAACGACATCGCCGTCGCATCCACGCGTCTGACGTCGGATTTCCCCTCGATCCTCGTGTCCTCGGGCACGGTATCAAGGACGTACTTCTTGAAAGCGCCGTCGACGTCCGATCGGACCAGGTCGATCCAGTCCACGACGCAAGTCGCGATCGACTCGGCGACGGGCGTAGGCGCGAAGAACAGAAAGCCGGTGTTGATGTTCCATTTCGCCTCGTCGCCACCAGCAAAGTCCACCCCAAAATCACACGAGAGCTTGGCGAGCAGCGGCTCCGGGTCCAACCCCACGCTCACATCCGTATCGACGAGCACCACCGGGCGGCGGCTCTCACGAAGCATCGCGAGAATCTCTCGACCGATGAGCTGCTTCGTCCATCGGTACTCACCGAGGTGGAATACTCTGCAGGCCTCCCCCCACCGTTGCTTCACCCGCTCGCACCGTTCCTCCGACGAAGCCAGGGCCACAAACTCAATCTTCGAATGCGCACGCAGCGTTGTGAAGTAGTTATCCAGCATACGTAACGTCTCCTGCGACGCGGAGTCGAGGTCATAGTCCACAACCGAGGTGAGCAGCGGGGCTTGGCAGCCTTCGGTCTTTAGTTTCACCGTGACCGAGGTGAGTTGCAAATGCTCGCTCAGCGCGAATACGAGAAAGACCGCCAAAGCGGTGAAAGGGATGCGCGCCCTGAGCAACTCCACCGTGAGCGCCATGGCCAATCAGAAGTTCGGCCCGATGAGCTTACCCGACCGATGACAGCGACGCCGTGCGCGCGCCCCTGTGCCGCGAGGCTCGTTCGTACGTTTTTGTATTACAAAATGCAGCAGAAGAACAGTCGGAAGCAGTGCAAAAAGTTGTCCTTCAGTAGTAGTCGTCGCCGACATGAACCGGTATGAGAAGGCCAGAGGGCGTCTCCTCCTCGTACCCGTACCCGTGCCCGTAATCGTGCTCCTCTTCGTAGTCGTACACGGGTATGAGAAGGCCGGAGGGTTCCTCCTCAAACAGCTCGTCGTCGTCGTCGTCGACGTACTCCAGGTCGCAGTCGAAACGAGAGGGCTCGATGGTCTGGAGGAACCAGGGCTTCCACCCCTCTACGAAGTCCGCGGGAGTCGCGTCCGCCTCATCCTTCCCGTCGCCACCCTTCGCCGCGAAGAGCGCGCCGGTCCACTTCCTGACGCGAGGTTTCCTCATCTCCCGCGTGGCGAGCTTGGTCAGCGCCGCGCCGACGACCACCGCCGACGACGCAACCGCCAACTCGCGGAGGCCCTTGCCAACGCCCGCCAGGAACCTCTTGCCGAAACGAGTTTTCCGCTTCTTCTGCTTCTTCTTCCCATCGTTCTCCGTGGCGTCGGCGCACTCCTTGGCCTTGCCGCTGCGCATGGCAGAGTCGAAACTCTCCCGCAGGCACCTGCTCGAGGGTGGCGTTCGGAACCCGACGAGATCCGTCGGCGCGGCGGCGTCCTCGACGGACCCGTTAACCTTCTCCTCGGCAACCTTCTCGTCCCGATTCGCCCCGTCCTCAACCAGGGACGGCGTAGGCACCTTCTCCAGGGCGACCTCCTCGACGGCGACCTCCTCGACGGCGTGGACGTGCGAGACGCCGCAAACCTCCCTCAGCGTCCTGTTCAGCGAGGCCACCACCGCCGTCTCGTCGTCGCGGTCGGCGTAGTCGAGCGCCATCCGCATCGGGTCCCTCCCGTCGGGCGCGTTCGTCGTGATGGCCGCGGGGTGGAAGTCGAGGAGGGATTCGATCACCTCGGCGGGCGCGTTCCTGCGCAGCGCCACGTGCAGGGGCAGTTCGCCCCTCGCGTCGAAGATGGAGGCGCCCTCGGGGTCAGCCCGGAGGATGCGGACTATGAGTTCGTACCTAGCGCCGTGCTCCAGCGCCGCGTGCAGGGGAAGTTCGTCGTCATCGTCGTCGGATAAATCTTCCTCATTCGTATCCTTATTCTGCGTGGGTGAGGGTGGGGGAGACTCCTGAGGGGGCGTTGGCGGTGTCTCGTCGACCTCGACTTCCGCCTCGGCGTTCGCAGCTTCTCGAGCAGCCTCCTCCTCGGCAGCCTTGGCCAGCTCGGCAGCTTTGGCCAGCTCGGCAGCCCTGGCCTGTTCGACAGCTTTGGCCTGTTCGGCAGCCCTGGCCTGTTCGGCAGCTTTGGCCTCGGCTGCAGCCCTGGCGGCGACCTCGGCCCTGAGCGCTTCCGCGGCAGCCTCTGCCCTGGCTTTTTCCGCGGCAGCCTCCGCCCTGGCTTTCTCCGCGGCAGCCTCCGCCTTGGCCAAAGCTTCAGCCTCGGTCCTCGCAGCCGCCGCGGCGGCCCTGGCCTCGGCGGCGGCCCTGGCCTCAGCCTCGGCCCGGCCTTTAGCTTCAGCCTCGGCTCTGATCTTAGCCTCGACCTCGACTCTGAGCCTGGCAACGGCCTCCGCCTCTGCTCGGAGCTTTGCCTCCGCCCTGGCAGCCTCCTCGGCAGCCCTGGCTTCCATCTCGGCTCGCGCGGCTTCCTGTGCAGCCCTGGCCTCTGCTTCCGCCCTGGAAGCCTCTTCGGCGGCCCTCGCCTCCGCCGCAGCCTTAGCTTCAGCCTCGCGCTGTTTGGCGGCAGTCAGCGCGGCGACCTGCGCCCTCAAGTCCTCGAGCTCGGCGGCGACCGCCTTGGTCTTCGCCTCCTGAGCCTCGCGCGCGGCTCGATCCTCAGCTTCCGCTCGGGCATCGATGTCGGCCTGCAACTCCGCGAGGCGCTCGGCCCTGCGCTTGCGGTCGCCCGCGGTCATACCATCCTTGGCCATTGCGCGCGAGAGCCGTTTGGCCATCGAGACTGGCTCCTTGTCTGGGAGGTGACCAGGCGGGAGCTCTGCCCGGAGCTGGGCTCCGACGGACTGCTTGCTCTCGCGTGACTCGGCGCTCGCGCCGGTCTTGAACTTCGCGAGCGCTCGCATGGCGGTGAGTCCCAAGGCGCCGTCAACGGGTCGCGCGGGGGCGGCATCGACGTTGTTGGCATCCGGGGCCGCCATGTCTGACGAGGACACAGCCATCGGGGGTTTAACGCCGCTCGAGATGTATCGGGGTGGACCGCAGAGCGGAGGTTGACGACTTTGTACTGCGCGCGGACGCGAAGACGGGTCGAGGGGCGTCGCCGTGCTCAGCGCGGCGTCGCTCTGCCGCCGTCCCGCCGTCGAGCTTGTATCTGTCGTTGTTTTCGTTAGCTCACATTTGAACGGGCGGATTCGACTCGTCAAACGACGGGTCAAAGAAGCAA
>Ga0181573_10000890_pt1 | contig 30744 bp, 26 predicted proteins | sample 101ome_25_FD_148643 | JGI IMG/M metagenome (GOLD analysis project Ga0181573, IMG submission 148643) | Coastal salt marsh microbial communities from the Groves Creek Marsh, Skidaway Island, Georgia - 101409BT metaG (spades assembly) | ecosystem: Environmental > Aquatic > Marine > Intertidal zone...
GGTTCGATCCCCATCGGCCGCATTTAGACTTTTTTTTATACAGTATACATCAAATGTCCGAACTAAATCTGCGTGAGAGCCTATTTTTGTTACAGCACGTATCGAATGTCCGAGATAAAGCTGTGCGAGCTCGTAAGGTACTTTTTGTGTGTCCGCGGACGAGGAGAGACGGTTCGCGAACGGTGGAGTCTCTCATTTTCGCCCAGCCTCACTCGCCTCGTGCTCGCGGAAAAACTAACAACGCGACGCGACCGTAACGCTCGCGGCGATACGCCTACACGCAGCCTTGGCCTGAGTAGACGATTTACTCCTCGTTGTTGAACTTGTGAACGAGTCGCAGATTCTCGTCGTTCATTTTAGCAATCTGTTTTTCAGCCTCAGGGCCAGTAAAGCCTAGACTCTCAGTATCCGCTCTTTCGTGAAGTACCTCGTCAAGAAGGAGGTCGTCGCCGCGATTGATGAGGACACGCAGATTCTCAAACAGAGGAGGAAAGCACGGCGGGCTTTGAACGAACGGCCGTGTACGATATGCGGACGAAAGAGAGACGCTGGCTCAATGACGCATATCATAACTATTACATAACATCATCGCGCGCCGCCCGACGCGTCGGCGGCGCGTATTAATTTACCGCGAGAAGGCGCGCTCGGCGCCTTCGAGCGTGTTTTGCAACAAAATCGCGATCGTCATCGGACCGACGCCACCCGGCACCGGAGTGATGTGACCGGCCACTTCCTTGGCCGTGTCGAACTCGACGTCGCCGACCAAGCGGTAACCGCGCTTTTTCGTCGCGTCGTCCTTGGCGTTGATGCCGACGTCGATCACCGCGCACCCGGGCTTGAGCCACGACCCTTTCACCATTTCCATCTGTCCGCACGCGGCGATGACGATGTCCGCGCGTCGGCAAATTTCTTCCGGATTCGGCGTTCTCGAGTGTACGATCGTCACCGTGGCGTCTCGTCTCTGTAACAAGAGCGCCGCCGGCGTGCCGACGACGTTGGATCTCCCGACGACGACGGCTTCTTTCCCGGCGATGGGAATACCCGTGCGTTCGAGAAGTTCGATGCATCCTCTCGGCGTGCACGGCACGAACAATGGTTCTCGTCCGCGTTGGGACAATCGCCCGATGTTCAGCGGATGAAATCCATCGACATCCTTTTCGTAATCGATCGCCGAGAGCACGCGCTCCTCGTCGATGTGTTTCGGCATGGGCAACTGTACCAAAATTCCGTGCACGTTCGGGTCCGCGTTATACGCCGCGACGACCGCCAGCACCTCCTCCTCGGTCGCATCTTCCGGTAAATCCGTACCGAACGACACGATGCCCGCCTCTTCGCACGCCTTTTTCTTTGAACGCACGTACGTCTGCGAATCCTTGCGTTCGCCGACGAGCACCACCGCCAAGCCCGGGGCTTTTCCAGTCGCCGCGCGCATCGCGCTCACCTTGTCGCGCACCTCATCGCGCACCGCCTGCGCGATCGCTTTCCCATCGATGATCTCCGCCGCCATCGCGCGCGTCGTCGTCGTCGTCGTCGACCGACGCGCGCGGCGGGCATTCGTCCCGAACGGCGACGACGACGGCGACGACGACGACGACGACGGGCGCGAGGTCAAGCGTCGCGCGACGAGCGAGCGCGCCGCCGTGCGGCACTGTCCACCGGAGATTTTCATCATCGTCTGCGCGCGCGAGAGAGAGAGAGAGACGCGCGGGCGTGTGCGGTCGAGTCGATCGGTGGCGGCGGTCGAGACTTGAAGAGTTAAAAACGAACGAGACGCGTGCGTCGGGGAGAGAGAGACGAGGACCACGCGGACCGGGGACAGAGAGCGTTGAATGATCAATGAATCGTTAAAGGTGTATTAATAAAAAACAATGCGCGCGCGCGTGGGAGGACGTGGCGGCGACCGAGGAGCGTCGGGTTCGCCGCGCGAGTTTCGAACGCCTATCGAGCGCCGGCGTCCGTCTCCGCCTTGGCCTTCTCCGCGGCGATCGTCTCGGTGAGGAACGCCTTGGCGTCGTCGGCGACATTGTACTCGTACTTGCCGCCGCCGCCGTTGAGCACGAATTCGAGCGTGCGAAGCTCGGTGGGGGTGACGCCCGAACCATCGAGCATGTGCTGGTAAAACGCCACGGCGTCGTCGCGAGACACGACGCCATTCTTCTCCATCGCTTCGTCCACGATGAGGAGGGACAAGTTGCAGTACTTGACCTTGCTGATTTGTCGGTAGAAACCCTTCGTCGTCGAGCGCGAGAGTTGCTTCTTCGGCGCGGCGCTCTTCGAGGAGGAGGACGTCGTCGCCTCCACGGCTCTCGTCGGCACCTCCGTTCCGGTCGCTAACGCCTCACGCACGATCGCCCGCGGCGTGTACATCGCCCGACGCTTATCCTTACGCGTCGGTTGGCCGTCCTCGCGTCCACTGCGATCGACCGCGTCGACGACGGTGACAAACTTCTTCTTATTGGCGCCAACCTTGAACTTGACCTCGCCCTCGCGAAGCGCGTACAGGGTGAAATCCTTCCCGGTGCCCACGCCGTCGCCCGCGTGAAACTTGTTCCCGCGCTGACGAACGATGATGGACCCAACTTGCACCTTTTCCTCGCCGAACTTCTTCACGCCGAGGTACTTGGGGTTGGAATCGCGACCGTTCTTGGTCGACCCCGTCCCCTTTTTGTGCGCGCACTCGATGACGGCGGTGCGAGGCTTACGTTCGGCGACGCGGTGCGGCGCGACGCGCGCGAGCGAGGTCGCGATCGCGAATTTCGACGCGAGGGCGGCGTGCATGACGTTCGAGAACGACGACGCGACGGACGGTGCGGACGCGTTCGGGTGGATTATCCGAAATCGCTCCATCGACGTCAGAGGCGTCCAAACCCTACGAAAGGAGTAGGGCTTTCGCGAGGGGGGGGCGCGGGAAAGACGAGGGCGAAGACGCGAGGGAAGACTAGTGGACTACTCGCTTACACGGCTAACGATGAAGAAAGAAATCAATCTCGTGTGGAGGAATGAATCATCGCGCCTCCTCGACGCGCTCGACGCCCGGAGCGGCCATGCCCTCCTCGAGACCGGCGCGGAGGACGGCGCGCGGCGAGTACATGGCGCGGCGCTTGTCTCTGCGGGTCGGTTGGCCGTCCTCGCGACCGCGACGGTCGACGGCGTCGACGACGGTGACAAACTTCTTCTTATTGGCGCCAACCTTGAACTTGACCTCACCGTCGCGAAGCGCGTACAGGGTGAAATCCTTACCCGTACCGACGCCTTCGCCGGCGTGAAACTACGCGAGACGCGAAAACACACACGTTGGACGCGCACACGGTCAGTCTCTCGTCGCGAGTGTGGTTCGCAGTATGACGCGACGACGCATTGATCGCGATCGGGTCGAGACGCGCACACCGACCGCCCTCGCGCGCGTCTCGACCCCTCCTCTCGTCGACGCCGAAACCCTGAACCGGGTCGCGGCGCCCATCTTCTCGCGCGCTTCGCTCGAATCGCGCGTCGCACCTTGTTCCCGCGCTGACGAACGATGATGGACCCAACTTGCACCTTTTCCTCGCCGAACTTCTTCACGCCGAGGTACTTGGGGTTGGAATCGCGACCGTTCTTGGTCGACCCCGTCCCCTTTTTGTGCGCGCACTCGATGACGGCGGTGCGAGGCTTACGTTCGGCGACGCGGTGCGGCGCCGGCGCGACGCGGGTCGCGAAGGCGGAGAGCTTGGACGACAGTGCGGCGTACATGACTGACGCGTCGAGGTCGGTCGACGACGTGTGACGCGCGAAGAGATCGTCGTCGTCGAGATGGGCGTGATGGGGACGACGCGACAGCGTGGGTGGGGTTGGGGTGAGTCTCGTCTCATCTCGAGGAGTCGCGAAGGGCGAAGGGCGCGGGCGGACGCGTTCGATCGAAACTAGGCGCGTGGGCGTGTGATTACACGAACGAACGCGAGAATGGGCGACGGTGCGACGCGATCAGTTGGTGGGCACGCCGAGGGCGGCGGCGACGGCGTGCTTTGCGGATTTTTTGGAACCCGCGGCGCGGAGGACGGCGTCGGCGTCGGCGGCGAGCGCCGCGCGGTGGCGGCGGACAAAGGCGAGGATGCGGTCGGCGACGGCGGGAGAGGCACCGCCGGACGCAGCCTTGACGAGACCGCCGCAGAGGTTGAGGCAGGTGTCGCGCTCGAGGGCGGTGGTGCGCTCGAGGGGGGCGTCGAGGTCGGAGAGGGCGGCTTCGTGCGCGGCGATCTCCTCGACGGCGCTCGCCTCGGCGGCTTGCGCCTGTTGCGCCTCAAAGACGCGGCCTTGGGCGTTCAAATCAACCGCGGCTTGCCCCGCGCCGGAGGCTTCGGCCTCGGCGGCGTGGAGCTTGGCCAACAACACGTTTCGTTTGCCGACGTTTTGTTCCTTGTTTGCGGAGACGAAATCGCACACCGAGACGGCGATGTCGTACGTGTCGTCCTCACCGAACACGGCGGCGCGCTGAAGCAACCAGTTGACGACAGCCGTCGGGGTAACTAAGTCAAGAGCTAATAATCGTTGGACGGCGATCGGCGCCATCTGGGGGTGACCTCGCCACACTCCCGCGGCGGCGTCGACTAAAACTTCGCCGCCAGCCTTCTCCACGAGCTCGCGAAGAGGCATGGCGTAACGCTTGAGCAAGACGTCGTGGTGCGTGATGCACTTTTGTCCGCGCTCGAGCGTCGCCACCGCGAGGGATCTGAGCAGCACGTCCGGACTCGCCTGGGATAACCCCTGCGCGTTGATCCAGTCCGCCACCTCGTGGCCCTGTCGCTTCTCCTTGAGCATGCCTTGAAGCTCGCCAAAGACACCCTCTTGCGCCGCCGCCGCGACGTACTCGGCGTTGATTCCCATTCCGCTCGGAAGGAGCGGGTGGAGCTCTTCGATGAGTGACTTTTGCACGCGCTCCAAAAAGCTAAGTTGACACAACTTGCGCAACACGTCCTTGACAAACATGCGTTGCGGCGCGTCCTCCGGTTGTTCAATCACATGCTTCCAGCTGGACCAAGGCCAGACCATGTCGAAGCACGACACTTGGTGCGCGAGCCAGCTCGCGAGACGATCGCGCGCCGACACGTCCATGCGCTCGATAGCCCGGAACATGGCGCCGACCGTCTTTGCCATCTTCGGCGGGAACGTCGGAATGATCTTACACAAGTCTTGAATGACGATGTGATACAACACCGGCGCGAACGTCGAATGTGGCTGCGCCAAAAGTTCGGCGAAAAGCGTCTCAGCCACCATGAACTGACACTGTTCCGGTTGATCCGCCGGAAGCGGCAACGACGCCAACTGTTCCGTCACGGGGATAACGGCGGCGCGGCGGTAGCCGGGTTCAAACGCCCAAATGGTATCGATGATGTACTCCTCAGCGACGAAACGTTCGAGCGGACCCCACGCGTCGGCGTTTCCGGTTCCTTCAGTGAACGTCGTGTCCAAAATCCTGCGATGCGTGGTGATCGTCACGGTCAGTCTTTATTCGTCCATCGCGAGATTGATTCGCTCCTCGTCGTGGCGGCTCCGAGTGTTTAAAGTTGTCATATCAGCACGAGGTCAGGGGATTAACGAGATATGAAGTGATCTTCATCGCCGTTCATCGATCGAAAGTTCGCGCGCGCGTGGTATCAAACGTACCTCAACATGGATCGGCTCGGGTATTGAATCGCCGCCTCGGCGTGGTTGGCGAACTGCTTCTCCGGAATGACGACGGAGCCCAACGAGTGCGCGTTCGTCGTGCTCGCGAGGGTATCAACGAACGGTTCAGCTATCGCGGGGATGGAAAGAACTTGCCATCGGCCGTCCGTGCGCGCCGCGCTCAAGCGATTGCACATGTCCATGAACCAATCGACCTCGTTTCCGTCCTCGGACTTGACGATGACGCTCGCGGCGTCGAGGTTGGGCGTTCTCATCTTGCAATACTCGTCCGCCGCGTCCAACAACGCCTCGAGCTCGTTCGAGCACTCCGACTTGGACAAAAACTCACCGCACCACGGAAGCGCCGACAACGCGACGTAGGCGAGCCAATCTGCGCGCGGTTGCCATCCCTGGGCGCCTCCCTTGGCGAGCGCGCCGGCGGCGTCCACCAACGACCGCAAATACGAAATCACTTCGCGTCTCTGCACCACCCCAACCGTGCTCAGCATCACCAAAAATCTCGTCAACAAACGCGCGCGCACTTTCTGAGATAAATCATCACCGTTCAGCACGTTACCCAACGCCTCTCGCGTCACCTCGACGACGCGCGCACCGAACTCGCCCGCCCGCGCGTTGATCAATCCCACCAACGCCGCGTACACCGGCGTCTTCACCGGCAACTCCGTCACGCACTCCATGACAAAATCGGTCGCCTGTTCGCACAACACCGGGACATCTCTCGCGATGTCTCCCGATAATCCTCCCAAAACGTCCACCGAGCCGTCGCAGTGAATGATCACGTCCCGAAGCTCGACCAAATCCTCCTCCGTCGGTCCATCACCACCGTGTGAACCATCCTGCGCGCGCGATCGGACGATTCCATGCGTCCACACGTTAGTCATCCGTTCGCGTCTCACACCGTCGTCTCCACGCGCGCGCACGCGCGCACACGCGCGTCATCCGTGCACCGAAGATCCATGGGCAATCGTTCACCGATCGACCTCGCGTGCGCGCCCCTCCCTCGTGCGTCTCCCCCCTTCGCGCGTTCGTTCTCGCGTCGAGTCGCGCATACCTCTCGTCGACTCCGTTTCGCGCTCGACATCTCCCCCGTGCGCGCGCGCCGTGCGTCGCGTCGACGTGTGTCGCGCGCGTATGAATTCTTTCCTCGAGGGCAAAGAAAAAACGTCGGCGACGAAACCTGGGAACGGCGTCTTCCGCACACGTCGACGCGTCGTCGACGTCGCGCGTCGGGTCACCGCTCGAACCCACGTTCCCACGCGCGTCCGTCGCGTCGTCGCGCGCGCAGAAGACCGAAACCGCGCGTCCGTCGCGTTCCCGAGACGCCGGCCCGATGTTTCGTCGCGGGGCGGCCGCGTGCGCGCGCCTCGCGCGGGACGCGCGCGTCGCCGCGTGCGCGCGAGAGACGACGCGCGCGACGGCGGTGACGACCGCACCGATCGCGTCGTCGTCGTCGTCGCGTCGTCTCGCGTCGAGCGAGACGGAGGGCGGACGAGGACAGGGCGAGGGCGCGGGTCGGGACGACGCGTGGCTCGCGGCGAGACGAGCGTGGCGAACCGAATTGAACGATATGCGCAAGGCGTGGCGCGCGGATTTCGATCGACAGGCGGAAGAGCGCGCCAAGGCGGCGGAGGAGGCGCGCGCGGAGACGGCGCGGGCCAAGGCGGAGCGATTGGCGGAACGCGCCAAGGCGCGGGCGGCGAGGGCGGGCGCGAGCGCGCGGTCGCACGAGGACGCGAGACGCGTCAAGGATCGACGCATGCGCGTCATCGCGGCGAGAAGGAATCAACGCGCCCACGTCATGTCGTTGCGACGACAGGCGAGGGAGGTGGATCTGTTGAAGGAGTCGAGGAGTTGGATCGAGACTCCCGAGGAGTTGGAGGAGAGGATTGAACGCGCGTTGGCGTCGCCCGAGCGTCTCTTCAAGTGATCGTCGCGTCGCGTCGCGTCGTCCGTCTCAGAGGGAGAGACGCGATTTTCTCATCATCTACTAGTCCACGCGCCCGTTCGTTCGTTCGTCCGCGCGAGCGTGTAATCACACACCCGTAGTCCGCGTCCTTCGTCCTTCGTCGTCGGCTCGAGGAGAAGATTCATCGTGATTCCACGACGCGATCGATCGCGCGTCACTCGTCGTCGCGCACCCGCTTCCGCGCGCCTCGTTCGTCGTCATGCGGGTTGCGAAGATGATCCGCGTCGCGCTCGTCGTCCTCGCCCTCGTCGCCCGCGTCGTCGTCGCCGAAAACGCGGTCACGTGCGGAAGCGCGCTCAAGTTGGAGCACGCGAGCACGAAACACCTCCTGACGTCGCAGGCCGTGGCGTACGCGAGCGGTTCGGGACAGCAGTCGGTCACCGCGGTGCGTAAGTCCGGTGAGGACGCGTACTGGGCGCTGCACCCGGCGCTGGGGGAGACGTGCGTGCGAGGGGAAGCCGTGGCGCACGGGACGACGGTGCGGCTGCAGCACGTGCTCACGCGCGCGTGGCTGCACTCGCACCTGCATAAATCGCCGCTGAGTGGGCAGGGTGAGGTGTCGTGCTTCGGAAGCGACGAGTCGAGCGACACGGGCGATCACTGGGTGGTGGAGTTGGCGATCGGAAGCGGGAACTGGACTCGCGGGAAAAAGGTGCGGTTCAAGCACGTGGACACGGGCGCGTATCTGCACTCGCACGGCATGAAGTACGGACGACCGATCGCGGGCCATCAAGAGGTGATGGCGGCGCCGAATTCAGGGGCGAACGCGATGTGGACGTCGGAGGCGGGCGTGTACTTTGATTCAGAGTCTCGAGACGACGTCGACGAGAAGGGCGAGTTGTAAGCTTTCGACAGTCGCTCGCGTTTTGATTCGTTTGTTATTGAAATATTTTCATCGTACGTGATAAAGTGGGGTGTACACCATCTTAGTCTTGCGATTCTGGAAGCGACTTGGTTTGCGTCTCTCTCGCTTCGCGCGCTTGCACGTCGATGGCGCCGTCGGCGTTTTCGCGTCGAGGCGCGTCGCGCGGAGACGCGTTTCCATTGGTCGATCCCACGCCGTTCGCCCCCTTCTCGACGACCACGATCGGCATCGAATCCACCGGTTTCGCCTTCTCCGAGAACCACGCCTTCATGGACTTGAACCCCGCGCGCGCCGCGCCCTTGAGTTCCTCTTTATTCTTCGCCGAGCGGAAATCCTTGACGATGTTCGCAAGCGTCCCCTTGAGGTCGATCGGTCTCAACACCGCGTGAACCAGCGCGATGCACGCGGACCACATCACCGATCGTATCACCGCGTACGTGTTTGCCGTGGCGTCCGAGAGGAGGAACAAAACGACGGCAAACGCGAGCGTCGCCGTCTTCAACTTGTCGCGCGGCAAACCGGCGACGACGGCCGCGTTCCACTTGAGCGCCCCGTTCGTCCACAGCGACAACTCACCCAAGATTTTATCGCTCTTCAGCGCCAAATACAGATACAACGACACCAACGCTAACCCAAACGCCGCGCATTCGCATCCCAAAAGCGTCGCCGCCGCCGCTATCTGCGCGTAGTTTTGTCGAAACCGAACCGTATTCACCCGCGCGCGCTCCAACGCCTCCGCCTTACACGTCGGCAAATTCAACCCGTGACTCTCCACCTCCTTCGCCGACACCGTCTCGTTCGTCTTATCCACCTCTACCACGCTCGCGATCGGTCTCGCGGCGAAAAACTCTCTCCACCCCGCCGCGGGCGCGTCCCACGGCGCCTCCGTCGCGCGCGCCGCCCACTTCTTCACCGCCTCGCCGTCGAACGCGATCGACGGCGCGCCGTCGCTCGCGCCCGCGCCCACGAGCGTCGCACGCCGAGACGCGCGTCGCGCGCCACCGTCCGCGCGCGTCGTCGTCGCCGTCGTCGTCGTCGCCGTCGTCGTAATCTTCACGATGCGATTCTTCCTCGTCCGGCGCATCGCCACCGCCGTCGTCGCCGTCGCGCGTCCATCCGCCCGCGCGCGCGCGTCCATCCGCGCGCGCACCGTCGTCGCGCGCGTCGTCATCGATCGCGACATGGTCGTCGTCCTCGCGTCGGCCTCGCGCGTCGGCGTCTCGCGTCTCGGCCGTTCGCCCGACCGTTCGCGCGGCGCACGCATCCACCGCGGCGCCGACGCGACGCGCGCGTCCGGCGTCCATCCACCGCGCCGAGTCGGTCGTCGAGGGACGACGACCGCGCGCGCGTCCGTCGCGTCGCGCGCGTCCGTCGTCGACCGCACGGGCGCGCGTGAAGTCAACATTCAGAACGACAGTTGCGCGCGCGCGACTCGACGATGCGCGTGACGGAGACGTGCGCGCGCGTGCGCGCGGTGCGCGGGGTGGCGCGCGCGAACGAGACGGTGCGCGTCGTCGTGACGTGCGCGTACGACGGGGAGACGCGGACGCGGGCGACGACGAGGACGGTGAAACGACGCGGGGAGCGGTGGTGCGTCTTCGACGACGACGAAAACGACGACGACGACGACGACGACGACGACGCGACCGAGGACTCGACGACGTGGACGTGTCGATGGCGACGCAGCGAGGGTCGACGCAAAGTCTTGCGTCGATCGGACGCGGGCGTGCGCGTGGAGGTGCGCGCGGGGGATGGGAAGATGTCGTATGGATTTTGCGTGGCCAAGGTGGCGCGAGGCGGCGTCGACGGCGAACGCGGAGGCGTGGACGCGGCGCGGTGGGTGGCGTTGCGAGGGAAAGGGGCGAACGGTGAGGCGGAAGTGTTGATCGAGACGTGGGAGCGGCCGTTGCGCGAAGGGGCGACGGAGGTGGGAGAGGAGGCGATGGGAGAGGCGCGCGCGCCGCCGAAGACGCCGAAGACGCGCGGGGAGACGACGACGGCGGCGAGGCGCGGGACGACGCGCGAGGCGTCGGACGATGAGTCGACGTTGCCCGCGTTCGGTGGGGCGAACGGGGAAGAGGTGCGCGGGGGGGTGGGGAGGTCGGCGACGCGCGCGTTCGCGTTGACCGCGCGCGTTGAGTCGTTCGAGGCGAGTCGGGACGAGGCGACGTTTGACTTTGACTCGCCGGTGGTCGCGAGAGTGGGGCTGGACGACGCGTTCGCGGAGTGTTTGGGCTTGAGTCGGAGGCGCGCGGAGTGCTTGGTGCGCACGAGACCAAGCGCGGAGGGGCAGGGACTCGTCGAGTTTCCCGAGGGTGAGGATTCCGTCGAGTTCGCGTGCGCTCCGGCGACGCTCGCGACGGCGCTCGCTCAAAAGCCCCTCTTGTTGCTCGACGTGTGGTCCGCGACGGACGAGAATCGCGTGGCTACCGCGGAGATCGCGATGGATGAGCTCTTGCGACGACCCGAGGTGCGGTATCGCGCCGAGGTGACGGACGACGAGGACGTCGTCGTCGGTCGGGTGCGTCTTCGCGTGCGACTGGACGAGCGTGGATCGGGAACGGCTCGACATGGTGGCGGTGCGAGCGCGACCACGGAAGAGCGCGAAGGCAACGCGTTGCGATCGCGCGTGCTCTCGCCCGCGCCCGTGCCGAGCGCTCAAAAACCACCGCCACCGGCGAAGCGCGCGCAGACGCGTCACGTTTCCGCGCCTGTGCTCACAGCCGAGCGCGCGGCGGGCGAGACGGATCCTCGCTCGGGTGTGGAATACAAGGTGGCGTACGATCTCGAGGTGTGGAAACAGCACCAGATGACGAAATTTTATGAGGAGATGCGAACGAAGGAGTCGACGCGCATGAAGATTTTAGAGGATGAGTGGCGGCGTCACGAGTCGAGACGCGCGAGAGAGACGGAGGAGGCGGCGAAGCGGTCGCACGCCATGGAGAAAAAGTTGCACGAGGTGGCGATCGCGCTCGAAAATCGCGAGCGGAAATTGGTCGAGTTAGAGGAGACATTCGAGCACAGGAGACACAAGTTGGAGCGCGAGACGTCGCGTTTGAGAGAAGAGGCGACGGATTCCGTGAGGAGAAACCAAGAGACGTGTAACCATCGCCTGGAGATGGAAAAGCAAAAGGCTCGCGAAGCGCTTCGAGAGCGAGATGCGCTCCAGCGACGACTCGAACACGCCGAGACGCAATTGCTCGAGGTCGAGTCTGCGTTCGCGGCGCACAAAAAGGCGCATCTGGAGACGAACGAAGCCGCGATGCAAGCGGAACTTTCGCGTCTCGCGCCGCGGTGCGAAGCCGCAGAAGCGCAAGTCGCCGAGGAGATGGAAGCCAAGGAGCGGTACAAAGAGCAGTTGTCGAAGATGGCGCGTCAGGTGGTCGCGCTCGAGCGCGAGCGCGCGCATCTGCGTCGAGCGATCGAGCGAGCCGGATTGAACGTCTCCGGTCGCGCGCACGTCGCGCCAAGCACAAACGAATTTTTGAACGAAATGCTCTCCGGTGAGAATGGCGAGGTGGACGCGTTCATGAAGAGCTTCTCGGTGGACGTCGCCGCCGTGTCTGGAAACGCGCCGACGTCCGCTCGCGCGCACGCGTCGCACATCGCGCCGCCCAAACGCGCGATTTCGGAAAAACTCGAGCGTTCGCGAAACGGCGTCGCGTACGAGCGAGAATCTCGCGACCCCGTCGCCGCCTCCGCCCCACCGTTGGAGTTCCCGATCACGGATGTCTCGCTCAGCGATAAACGCGCCGCGGAGAAGGAAGTGCGTCGTCTCGTGTCGGAGAGAGGCGAGTTAATGCGCACAGGTCTCTACGGTTCGAGCGATAGAATCGTTCGCATCATAGATGAGCGCATCGAAGAGCTCACGGATCGAATAGCGAGCGCGTGAGCTGAGAAGGAAGGACAATGTATTGAAAAACAAATTGCGGCTACAGTAACAAATCTTCGTACCGATCACGGTTTAGTGTACACGGCGTTCACGTAGTATCCACCCAGACGATGTTCGCGAGTGACTTCGAGAGTCGCGCCGTCGTCTTTTTCGTACGTCTTCGTCGAGACGCGCGCGGCGACGCACGTCTCGACCTCGATTGCCGCGCACAGCGACGCGACGAGGACGACGATGGCAAAGAATTTCATCGTTTCCACAGAATCGACGAGTGCGGTCACGAGGTTCGCGTCGTCCGAGCGTGTGACACGTTGTTAACTAGTCTGGAAACGATTCAATCCACGCGCACGACGACTTTCCCTGTCGTCTTCCCCGTCTGAAACAATCGCAACGCCTCGGGTAATTCCTCGAAAGCAAACGTCGCCCCGACCTTGGGCGCGGGCAGTTTTAAATCGTCGAGCTCCGCCAACAGCGCCGCCAACTCCTCCGTCTTATCGAACTGCCAAATCAAGTTAAATCCGAGAATGCCTTTATTTTCCCCGGGGAGACTCAACGGGTCGACTTTTTTCCTCTTTAAAAATTTCCACGCGAGTTTCATCCATCCCAAGACGCCGACAGAATCGCCGCGAGGCGTCAGGTCCGCGGCGCCGTACACGACGTACCGACCACCGCGCGCGACGTTCTCCCACCCTCCACTGAAAAAGTCCCCGAGCGTGGCGTCGAAGACGACGTCGACGCCCTCGACGGCGCCGACGGCGTCGCACGCGTCTCGCACCTGCGCGCCGAACCTTTTCCTATCCCTCACGATGATGGCGCGCAGTTTCGGAAACCGTTCTTTGAGCGTCTCCACTTTACTCGCGTCGCCGATCACCGCGATCGCCGTCGCACCGAGTCTCTCGCATATCCCGAGCGACGCCAATCCGCATCCGCCCGCCGCCGAGTGCACGAGCACCGTCGACGTCTCTCGCACGTCGCCGAGACGTTTCAATCCGTAATAACTCGTCAATCCCTGCACCAAGAACCCGGCGCCCTGTTCGAACGACCACTCGCGAGGTAACGCGCGCATCTGTCTCGTCGGACACGTCACCTCGTCGGCGAACGCGCCGAAACGTTTCACGCACATGACGCGGTCGCCGACGCGAAAATCGTCGACGTCGCGCCCAACCTCGAGAATCTCTCCGCAGCACTCCAATCCGGGCGTGAACGCGCCCTCGGGCGCGGCGGCGTACAGACCGAGCGCGGTGAAGACGTCGGCAAAGTTGAGCCCGACGGCGCGCACGCGGACGCGGGCGTCGTCGGCGCCCAGAGGTTCGGACTCGACGGTGCGCAGGTGCAAATTTTTTAGATTGCCCTTCTTCGACAGCACCCACGCGCGGCGCGTCGACGTCGGTGACGGTGTCGAGGTGGACGCGGACGCGCGCGTGCGCGCGGTGCGCGCGCGCTTGGCGGCGGGCGCCGGCGCGCGCGCGGGGGCGGTGGAGCACGTCCGCATTGTGTGGAGCGCGAGTCGAGCGCGGGACACTTTCGACGCGCGAGTGGGCGGGACGCGGCGATGACTATGAAAATTAACGTATGATACACGGTACTACTGTAGCACTGCTACACGCATCGCGCGCGATTGACGGCGCGACGGAAATCGTCGTACGTTGCGAATCCTCTCGCGCCCATGCGCCGCGTCCACTTGTCTTCGATGGCGGCGCGAACGCTCGCGGGAAGCTCGCGCGCGCCATGGCCCACGCCGCCGCCGCCCTCGCGCACTTTGCCCACAGTGAACGGTGAGTTTGGAGGCAATCCAATCTGTGCCGCGATCTTCCCACGCACGAAATGGTCGTCGAATTTATCATTATTCTTCATGTACTCGAAGCTCGACCGCTCGAGGACGAGCGCGCGACCGGCGTCGTCGAGCTCGACGCGCATGAACGCGGCGAGCTCGTCCACAACTCGGCCGAGATCGAGCTTCATGTCCTCGAACGTCAACATGCACACGTTCTCCGGATCCGCCTCGCGAGCGTCGTACCAACTCAAATAATGCTCGTCGAAGCCGCCGGAGTGCGACGCTCCCGCGAAAATCGCCTCGGCGAACTCCTCCTTCGTGATCGCCCCCGGCTCGATGCCCATGTACGCCGGTAAAAATTTATAAAAAGAATGAAACACGTCGATCGGGTCCCGCACCACGACGCAATATCGCCCACCTCGCGCTACGGTGGACGCGCTCTCGTGTGACTTGAACAGTCTCGGCGTCGCCGTCTGCGTCGCGTCTAAATCTTGTCCGCAATCCAACGCCAAGATATCCCACGGGACGACCTCGGTGATCTCCCCGAACGATTCCCCGTCCACCTTCGCCGCGGCGCATCGTATCTGATGCATGATTTGCATCGTCCACGTCGTGCCAGTCTTGGGATAGGTGGCGATGACGACGTCGTCGGGACGAAGCGTAAAGTCCGTCGTCCCGTTCGCCACCGACGCCGCGCTGTGCATGCGCGCGTTGCGCTCGCGCATGAGCGCGATGCCCTCTCCCGGGCGCATCGCGTCGCGCGCGATGGGCGCGATGGGCGTCGACCGAAAGTGCGGTCTCGGCGGGGACAACCGTCGTCACAATCACGCCGACGAAGCGAACATGGTGGCGCCCGCACGCGCCGTCGCGTCGTCGTCGACGCCGTTCGCGACGCGCTCAAAGTCCGCGACGCGTCCACACCGCGGTGCGGCCGGCGTCGTACGCGCGAGCGGGGCGCGCGCGCGTTCGGATAAAGATGAAAATGACGTCGTTCGTTCGACCTCGCGCGCGCTCGCGAGCGCCGTCGTCGCGCTGTGCGCGAGCGGTGCGATGGCGATGCCGTCGTTCGCGGCGACCGAGTACGTGGCCGAGCTGACGCCCACCAAGGCGGGCGCCGGCGTGAGCGGGACGGTGTCGTTCGCGTTGGACAAGAACAGGTCCAACCAAGAGCTCGTCGTCGTCACGGCGAACGTGCGAGGTTTGACGCCGGGAAAACACGGTATCAACGTGCACGAGAACGGCGACGTCGCGTCGTGCGACGACGAGGGCAAGTGCACGGGAGAATCGTACAATCCGGAGAAGCGCCCGCATCACGGTCCGAAGGCGCTCAAGAAGTACGGCGCCTCGGCGTCTCACTTTTTGGGCGACGGCGTGGTCCTGAACAGACACATCGGTGATCTCGGCAACATTGTCGCCGAAGATGATGGGTCTTCGACGACGAAGATTAAGGATTTGTACACGACGTTGAAGCCCGGCGCCGCGAATTCGCTCGCGGGACGTTCCGTCGTCATTCGCGCCGGCGTCGATGATTTCGAAACCGAGGCGGACGACGGCAACGCGGGTCCGATCGTGGCGTACGGCGCGATCGTGAAAAAGAACTAGCTCGTCCGCGCTCTGTAATGTCAACTCTCTCCTGTACCGAGTATTGCGAGCGATTCGCTATACGCTAAGATGCGCTACAAAAGCTACACACGACTATCCCGCGTCGACAGCGTAACGTAAAATCTCACGCACGACGTCCACAGATATAGAGTTTCCTAGGAGAAATACTGACTTTTTGTTCGACGTGCTCGCGGCGAAAGAAAAGTCTGAGCGAACGCCGTGCAAGGCTTTTATTTCTTCGACGTCGAACCACCGCAACGCGTCGACGAAGCGTTCGACCTCGTGCTCCTTAATGCGCATGACACCAGACACGTCGTCGACTTCCAGCGAACGAGTGAGGTCTTCGCTGTCGTCGAGCAAATAGACGGACCCGCCGAACACGGTGTCGGCATAGCCAGAGGTGAACGTCGAACATCGTTCGCTATCCTTCGTGACGATGTCCAACCACTTCCAATATTTCCTAACAGTTTCCGGGCCTAATCGTAGCTCCGCCTTCTCATCGAGCTCAGTCAAGACGTACCGCTCCAATGTAGAACGTTCGCGGTCGGAATCCCGCGCGTCGACATTGACAAATTCTCCGGTTTCGTCGAGCTCGTAACCGTCGAGCCATGGCGGCACCGGCGCGTCAAATCCACCTCGACAAAACGTTGCGATCAAATAATACCTGCTACGCGTGTACGGGATACCCAGAGTTGTCGGACTCACGATGAACTCACGCACGCCTCCGTATCCTCGCGAACGAAGAGCCTCGAGCAAACATTTCCGCGTGTCGCTCTTCTCGAAACCCACGACGTTTTCGACGAATATCCATCTGGGCGGGTGATTCAAGGAAGGAATCGAATCGATGATGCGATGAAAACTTCGCGCGCGCGGGTCTTCGGACTCTGATTGTTTCCCCCGACGCGTGTACGGCTGACACGGCGGCGACATGGTTAACACGTACTCTCCTCCGTCCGAGACGAAAAACGTATTCAAGTCCAAGTGTTCGATATTCTTCCGCATCGGGACGTGACCCGGGAAATTCGACGCGTACACCGCGTTCGCGGCGTCCGAGTTATCCACCGACACCACGTCCCGAAGGTTAAGCAGCGGTTCAAGCGCGAGCCGCGTCGCGCCGATGCCCGAGTAGAGTTCCACCAGTCGAGCGTCTGTACCTTCCGCGACGACGGACGCGCGCGCGCGTGATTTCACGCCCGTCCAACGCCCTCGACCGGTGCCGCTCGCGCCGCACGCACCGTGCGCGGACGCCGAGCGCGCGCGCATACCGCGACGCGACGCCGCGCGGCGCCGAGTCTGGTCGGTCGGAAAAGATGACGACGACGCGCGCGCGCGTCGCGTCGCGATGTGAGGCGATCCGTCTGATTCTGAGACGGGATGAGTCTTTGGTCTGAAAGAGTCGACTCTCAAAAGGAGCGGGACGCGGGGACTCTAACTGTCCGCCGTCGCGCGCGTTGAGGCGTCGCACGCCGTCGATTCCGCCGCGAACGACAGCGAGAATCGACGGATTTTGTGCGCGTACTCACCCTTGAACCCACCTCCGTAGGGCTTCTCGCGTCCGTTGGCGAAGGCGACGAGTTTCGGCACCGCCGTCGCGCCGAGTCGTTCGAGACACCACGGTCGAACATCCACCGGCGTGCAGTCGACCCATCCCACGGCGTATCCGCCGCCGTCGACGGACGTGAACGCGCTGTCGTGACTTAAAATCCCGAGAATCGGCGCGAGATGTCGACACGTAGGTGATTGTCGCGTGCACGCGACGACGAGCCAACGATTTCTCGTCTCGCCGTCGGCGTCGACGTCCTTCGCCGCGTCGCAGGTAGGCTCTCTCGCCGCGCGCGTCGCGTCGTCGAACGTGTCTGGATACAATACACGTAAACCAATGCCCGCACCGTCGCTCTCCACGCGCGTCGTCTCGTCGTCGTCGTCGTCGTCGTCGTTATTCGCGCGCTCGTCTCCGCCCTTCGAGTCGCGCGCGCGCGCGTCTTCCTCTCCCAAATCCCATCCATCCTCCCTCGACCACGACTCCGATCCCTCCCCGACCGCGCCAGACCGCGATTCAAACCTCGCGCGCGTCTCCGGCGCCCCCTCCGACGTCTCCGCCGTCGATCTCGCGTCCTCGTACGCGCGTCGCGCCCACTCGGCGAGTCGCGCCTCCCACCCGCGAGGCGTCTCTCCCGCCTCCCTCGCGCGTCGCGCCTCCCTGAACGCCTCCTTCCCGCGCTTGACGATAAATTTAGACACCAGTCCCCCTGATCGCGTCGCGAATCGAACGCGCGAGTCGTCAGTCTACGCTCCGCGCGCGCGTCGTTTGAATTCATCGTGACGACAGTTGACGCGCGCGCGCGACCGCCCCGCGTCGCGACGACCGAGCGCGTACCTCGCGCGGGACGCGCGCCGAGCGCGACGACGAGCACGCACGCGACGAGAATCCGCGCGAGAAGTCGCGGCGCGACGTCGAGACGCCGCCGACGAGTCGGCGCGCCCATGACTGTCGATGACTCCACAGCGCACCGCGCTCGCGCTCGCCTCGCGCTCGTCATGCCGCGTCGCGATCGCGACGCGCGCGGTCGACGAGGCGCGCGAACGAACGCTCGTCGAGGCGACGTCGCGCGCGTCGCCCGCGGGACGACGCGTCGGCGGTACACGGCGGATGAAATCATTCATTGGGAACACGCACACCATGACGGCGGCGACGACGACGACGCGTGGGACGCGCGTCGAGCGCTCGGTCGACGCGCGCGGACGAGCGGACGGTCGTCGACGTCCGCGCGCTCGCGAGGAGGGCGCGGACGCGGACGCACGAACGGGGCGCCGACGACCATGCGCGTGGGAGGGGTGGAGATCGTGTTGGACCGCGGCGAGCCGTCGACGCGCGCGGAGGCGACGAACGCCGCCGTGGCGTACGACTACGGAGACGTGTCGTCGGAGGAGACGAGCGAGGACGACGAAGAGGCGTCGACGAGCGAGGATTGGTCGAGCGATGCGAGCGTGGACGACGCGGTGGCGATGGACTACGCCGAGAACGCGCGGCGAGGAGGCGAGACGAAGGACGGCGGCGTAGACGAGGAGACGGAGACGGAGGACGACGGCGTAGACGAGGAGAGCGATGGAGAGGACGATGCGTTGAGCGACGCTCGATTGACTCGGGAGTTACGGTCCATCATGTCGATGAATCTCGACGGAGGATTGCCGGAGCCGGAGTGGAATTCGAGCGAGGACGAAGCCTTCGCGCCGGGACGCGACGAAGACGACGACGATGACGAGGACGAAGACGGCGACGACGGCGACGCGACGAAAGCGTGGAGTCGCGTCATCGGTGCCGCCATAGACGCGGGCGTGGCGTACATCGGTTTGCCGCCGGTGAAATCGTCGCCAAACGCGCCGAGTTTAGACGATGCGGCGCGAATCGCCAAGATGCACAAATGCGCGCTCGAGATTCGCGGCGGCGGTAAGCGTCGACACGCCGTCATCCACATCGACGCTTTGTCTTCTAAAGTACCCGCGTCGTTCGCGAAAACTCGCGTCTCGCATCGCGCAAAGAAGACGAACTCCTCGAAGAAGCCGAGGCGAATGAAACCAGCCGTGCGATTTGTCTCCGGCGGTACAGCGAAAGACAGCGACGTGGTCTTGAAGAGTGACGATGAAGAGGATCCTCGGAAAAGACCGGCTGAGCCCGTATCCGACGAACCGGTGGTGTATCCGAATCGCGGTGCGAGGCGCGCCGCCGAGGCGCAAGCGAGAGATAGAGAGTTTATCGAGAAGGCTCGAGCGCGCAAGAGAGGTGTCGTCGTGGGCGCGGGACATGAGTTCGGCGCGTTTGAAAAACACACGACGGGTTTCGGAAGTCGTATGCTCGCCAAGATGGGCTTCAAGGGTGAAGGTTCTGGTTTAGGCAAAACTGAGGGCATCGCCGAGCCCGTGACGGCGTCGACGCGAGGCAAGCGCGTCGGTCTCGGGGCGTTCGGTGCCGAAAGATAGTAGTCTAGAGTTTGTCGCTTGTATTTCAAAAAATCTCCTAGGTTTCCATTGGATCTTCGGCGCCTTCGGCCGCCTCGCCGTCTTCATTCTTTGCCTTCGTTTCGTCGCCTTCGCTCGCTGGGGAAGGTTTTCGAGGTTCCGGTGCTTGACGCCCGCAGATAATGTCGCGATGTTGCTCTAACTCCTGTATGCATTCCTCCGTGTCGCGATAGATCAAGTCGTTCACGCGCCACAACTGTAAAGTATTTTGGAAATCCCCGACTGACGTCGAGCACGCCGTCCACGGATCGTAAGGGTTCCACTGTATATCCCAAACTGTACCGCGATGACCACTATGTTGGAAGACGACGTGCGCGGGAGCAGCCTTGGCCTGTTCCACGCTTTGTTCCGCGCCGACTTTCGTGTAATCAAAGACCGTGATTCTACCGACTTCATCCGCAGTCATGAAAACACCCTTGCTCTGCGGGTGCATATCCACGCACAGTACGCTATCCGTGTGCGTGTCGAACGTGTGCATGGCATCTGATTTACCATCAGACAGCATCCGACGATCCCACACTTTCACCATCGTATCTTTACCGCCGGTGACGACGACGTGCTCGTCGAAGGCTGTCCAACCCACACAATGCAAATCATCCTCGTGCGCCCCTTTCGCGCATCCCGTCGAATTCTTCGTACGCGTGTCCCAGAAAAACATGTGACGATCGTCACCGACGGAACACACCTCGCGCTCATCTTGGGGATTGAAACACACGTCTTCGATGGTGTCGGTATGCCCCGTAAACGCCATTCGCGCCCACAGATTTGGGTGTCTCGCGAGCTCAGTTCCGCTTAACCCGCCTCCTACGACGGGCGCGGACGACTCAGCCCCCGCGCCGTTTCTCCCACCCGCGCCTTGGTTAGCGTCGCCCAACTCCCAGATCAAGACGTTTCCATCCTTTCCACCGCTCGCGACGACCTCACCGCGCTGCGACACCGCCAAAGCGTACTCGGCGTTTTCAGTGTGTCCTCGCAAGCACACCGTCGGCGCCGTGTATTGCGTACCGTCCGCTCGAGACAGCGCGCTCTTCCGTCCACTCGCTCCGTTCGCGTCGAACACGAACACCTCGGGCGCGTCCGTGTGCGTCAACAACACGTTTTCCCTTCCCGGAACGCACCGCATTCGGTTCACTTCTCCCGGGTGCCACAGCGCCTTTTCCTTTTTCAAAATCGGACTCTTCGAGTGTTCATCAAAAATCATGTGCTCCGTCGCCGCCACGCGCGGTCGCAGCACCTCCGCCTGGCACACCAAGATCGTGTTCGGCAGAGGCTTCCCCGCCGTGTTCGTTCCCTCCGTCTGCTCGGTGAGATAGACGCGCTGCTTGGTTCGAAACGCGTTCCTATCGACGGTCTCTCCCCAACGCGCGCACAGCGACGGCCACGACGTGCGCGTGTGCGCGAACCAATCGTACACAAACGGCACGAGGGATTTCCATCGTCCGTACGTCTCGTCGGAGATGACCATGACGCGCGCGCGGACGAGGCTCGCCTCGAACTGCCGCTTCAAACAAAAGAATAAGTGAGCTCGACACTTCGCCGCGCGCGCGCTGGGTCGACGACGATCGGATCGATATGCGACGATCTACGCGCGCGACCGTAACGTTCGCGCTCGTGTTCCTCGCGCTCGCTCGCGCGCGTTCGTGCGCGGCAAATCTTCAGAGCGGCGCGCTTCGAACGATCGATGGCGACGACGATGGGACGCTGATGGCGCGCGAGCGGTACGCGCTGGACGGCGCGCTCGCGCTGGAACCTCTCCGAGCGACCGGGGTGGAGACGAGAGACATTCGCGTCACGCTCGCGACCGAGTTTCACGGGAAGATGCACGCGAGGGTGCGAGGCGATGGGACGTTCGTCGTGAAGGACGCGCCGGCGGGGACGCACGTCTTGAGCGTACGCGCCGTGGGGTTGACGTATCCGCCGGTCGAGGTTCGCCTTCGAGGCGTCGAGGGCGGTGAAGGTGGTGATGACGTAGAGGTGGAAGCGACGTACGCGGAGGATCGGTCGGTGGTGTTGGAGACGAAACCGTTACGGTTGGTTCCAGTGAGTCGCGCCGAATACTTTGAGCCCGCGTCGAGCGTGTCTCTCGCGGGATTGTTGAAGAACCCCATGGCGCTCATGGTGATCATGTCGGTGTTCCTGGCGTATGTGGCGCCAAAGATATTGGAGGGGATCGATCCCGAGGAGTTGCAGCGCATGCAAGAGGAGATGGCCGGAGTGACAGGCGGCGCGGCGAAACCAGCCGTCGGCGGCACGCGGCCGAGCGTCGCGGCAGGCGCGGCTGTTGACGCCGCGGATTGAGCGCGCGATGTAGTAGTGATGTAGTATATGTTCTAAGCTTTTTTACTGTAGCGGCTAAGGGTGTTCTATTCACTCTGCATCGGCGAACGCGGCGTCGAGCGCGCCTTTTCGCTTGCGCAAGCTTTCTCTATCGCTCTCGTTGAGCTTGGGGCGAAAGTTTGGATCCGCGGAATCCGGCGCCTCGGCGTCCGCCGGTACCACGGCATCCGTCTCCCGCGAACGTTTCTCTCCCGTTTTCGGTTCACGCGCAGATTCGGGCGACGCAGCCGCGGTGGGTTTCGTCGCGAAGCGTTTCGGAAGCCGCCGGTACGGAATCGGCGCCGGCTTGGTGTGAAAGTACGCGTGCTCCAACGCCTGTGCCGCCGTGATTCGTTTATTCGGATCGTATTCGAGCATCTTCTTCAACAAATCGATCGCCTCGTCCGTTTCGTTCGGAAACGTCTGTTGAAGATCGGGCGGAGCGACGTACACGAATTCGATGAAATCGGGTAGCGCCGACACGCCCGGCCAACTCGTCTCCGTCGGCGTCCCCAAAGCGGCGTACACCTTCCCCAACTGATCAATGTCTGAAGATCCCGCGAAAAACGGACGTTTCAGCATCATCTCCGCGATGATGCACCCAACCGCCCACACGTCCACGCCCGGCCCGTACGTCTTCGATCCCAACAACAATTCCGGTGCTCGATACCATCGCGCAAACACTTGATGCGTAAACCTTCTATCCGGCGACCCGAAAATCCTCGCCAGACCAAAATCCGCCAATTTCAAGCACCCATCTCGCGCAATCAACAGGTTATTCGGTTTTAAATCTCGATGCAGCACCCAATTCTCGTGACAATGCGCCACCGCGCGAAGCGTCATTTGCGCGTACGACTTCACCTCCCCCGTGCTCATGGGCGTCCCTTTATCCTTGATCACCATCTCTAAATCCCCCCCACAAAACTCAAACACTAAATTTAAATTCTTCTTGTGCGCGAACACGTCCACCAATTCGATGACGTGTTCGTGTTTAATCTCTTGCAAGAGTTTAATCTCTCTGATCGCCGTAAAGTTGACCCCTTCCTTGAGTTTGCCCAAACGGATCTTTTTGATAGCCACCACCTCGTTCGTCTGCGCGCGCGTCGTGCGTCGAGCGTCGTCAGTCGATGAACCAAATGGACTCACGCGCGCCGTCGTCGAACGCCGCGCGCGCGCCGTCGCGCGCGTCGCCTGTGTCGCATTTTTCATCGCCAGCCGCGCGCACCGCTAGACGCACGAATCGTCCCGTCGCGTCGCTCGCCTCGCACCTCTCGCACGCGCGCCTCGTGCACGACACCGAACGTCCCCTCACCGAGCGTTCGGCCCTTTTCATACCGCTCCATCGCGTAGCGAGACGACGACCGCGACGCCGACTGCGGCGCGTGTCGCGCGCGCATTCATACTCCCGCGCGTCACACACCGTCGCTCGCGACTCGCCCTCGCGTCGCCATGCGCGCGCTCAACGCCGAGGCGAAACTCTTCGTCCCCGGTCGCGGGCTCGTGACGCCGGAGAAACCGCGTCGCGCGTCGACGCTCGATCGGTCGACGAATCCGTTCGTTTCAAAAGACGATGACGATGCGTTCGTTGGTCGAACCACCGAGGACGCCGTGACGCCGCGCGAGGGCGACGCATCGCCGGACGCGTTCGCGAGTGAGTCGCCGTTATCCCTCGCGAGCGATGAGGAGGCGCTGGAGCTCGACGCGTCGACGCTGAGTCCGGCGACGGCGACGACGGAGTGGGTGCGATTCGACGCCGACGGTTTCGGCGCCGAAGACGCCGCCGCCGAAGAAGAAGACGTGGATGATGCGCGGCGCGCGATGGAGGTGATCGATGCGTCGCTGACGCGACCGTTGTTGAAATCGTCGTCGTCGTCGTCGGGGCGCGTGGAGGTGTACGGGGCGATCGCGGAATCGCCGACGCTCGAGGACGGCGGCGAGGCGCGCGAACCGTTGATGACGCCGCGCGCGATGGAACGCGCGACGTCGTACGGTGCAGTGGAGGAAGCGATCGTCGAGAATTCGCCGCAGATTGTCGTGGAACTCGATTTGATCGAGCACGCGGTGCCGGAACGGGTAGTGAGCGAGGCGGCGATGGGGAGCGGGGCGGGAGAACCGTTGTTGGCGGCGGCGGCGGGCGGCGGCGCGTACGGCGCGAGCGGCGACGGCGAGTCTCCCAAGGCGTGGCAAGCGATGCGAGTGCCGCTGCTTCCGGAGACGAAGGAGACGACGTATGGTGCGGCGTCGCCCGTGCGCGCGCCGAAGGACGGAGGCGTGCGAGGGAGGGTGTACCGAGTGAAAGAATTGAAGACGCCGCCGACGCCGGTTGACGTCGCCGCGCCGAGCGCAAAGGAGGAAGAGGCGGAGACGGCGCGAATGGACAAAGCCGCGCAGGCGCCGTTGTTAGGGAAAGCGAGCGTGAGCGCAACGAATCTAGCAAACTATGGCGCCGTCGATAAAGCGGTGGAAGAGACGGCGCGTGCGGGCGGCACGTCCGACGACGAGGATTTGCGCAGATTTTTGCGAGACAACGCGGCTCCGTACGAGCTCTTCGAGGAAGAATACGAAGAACCGGTGAGATACGACAGAGACGAAGAGATGTTGGACATCGAAGACGATTGCGACGAGGACGAGGACGATCGACCCGCGCCGTCCGCGCCGCCGCTCGCGGGATCTTTCGACATCTCGCGCGATCGCGCGCTCGTCGACGATTTGTGTTGCATCATGTGGACCGTCGCTCGCGAACGATTGGAGTTGCTGCAACCGTTGTTCCGGTCGCAAGGATCCTCGATCGGACGAATCACGCTCGCGCAGCTTCGAAGATTGGTACAAAAACTCGAACCTAGACGCGCGAACCCGCGCGCTTTGGATCGTTTGGAGGCGATGCTGTGCGCGTGCGGTTACTCGGAGGACGTCTCCTTGTCGGAATTCGTGCACGCGACGCACGCGGGTACCGTCGCGGCGACGCGCCTTTCGACAGCGTCGGGAGCGCACGAGGCGAGCGTTTTGTGCGGACACTTGGACGAGTTGATGTCTCGAACTCCAGCCTCGGCGCAGACGGCGCTGATGTTGGGAGGAAGTCTTCACAAGGCGTGGCTCGATTTGCCGAGACTACTGGCGAAGAATTTAGAACCTCAACAGTTGTGTCTACTCGTCGCGACTCTCGACTTGGCGGATGATCTCACGATGAAAATCAAGGGCGCAAAGTTGCACGAATACCAGGCGTGGTTGCGCTGGATGCAAAACATGCTCAACACGGTGCCGTCACCGCGGGAGCCGCTCGACGTGTCGCCGCAGCCTCAACCCGCGCCGGCGCCGGCGACGAAGCCTAAGCCGGAACTCAGCGAGGAAGAGATGGGGATTCGACGCGCCAAACGCGATAGATTAGTGGCGCTTTGGGAGGCGCGAGACGCTCTGAGACGCGCATCGACTACATCGTCGTTCTAGCTACTGTACAAATTTGTCGCTACTTGTGAAAGAAGGATTTCAAATCTCGCTGTCGCCCGCGCATTTTTTTCGAACCGCCAACCTGAGACCTTGCGAATCGCGCGCGTGACTCCTCGGCGTCGTGTAACGATTGTAATCGTCTCGCCACGTGCCAATCAAGATGTTCTCTCTTCTGCTTGACTGAGAACGTTCGCGTGCACTCGTCGCAAGTCCACATTTCTTCTCCCGACGCGGCGGCTTGCGTCGAAACCGTGTTCGGGGAAAGTAAAAACTTATCGATGCGATTTTGATCATCTGGTACGTCCTCGTCGCGATCGAATTGCGACACGCGCGCGCCTACGAGTCTCAGCGTCATGTTGGCTCCGATGGAGTTTTCGTTGCGCATCAGTCTCAGCGCGCTGTTCACAATCGTCTTCACGTCATTCGTCGCCCCCGCGAGCGTCGTTTGACGCTGAATGACGTCAAACGTGCTCCTCTTCAATTTCACTGCTACCATTCTCCCCTTGAGATTTAATCGTTGACACTCCAGCGCCACTTCGGTCGCGAGTTCTGTCATCTTCGCGTCCAAGTACGCCTTGTCGGATGTCGCTCTGAACGTCTCACTCTTGCTCACGCCTTTTCGTCCCTGAGAACCCTCAGGAGTCTCTCGAGGATGTCGCTCGGTGCCGATGCCGAGGGCGACGCCGAGAAGGAAATCGAACGCTTTCGGCGTGAACAGAGCGAGCATGGTGGCGCGTTTCTCCAACAAGTCTCCGCACGTCTTGATTTCAAATTCGAGCAAAATGCGCTCTAGCGTCTTCCCGACGCCGTACATTTTGCGCACCGGAAGTTGGCTCAGAAACTTCAACACGGCGTCGCGCGTCGGTTCGAGGATGTACTGACCGTCGGGTTTATTGAAATCCGAACAAACCTTGGCCAGGCGTCGAGAGTACCCACCACCGACCGAACACGTCAACCCGCCCGTCGCCTCCTTCACCTTTGCGCGAATTTCCTCCGCCACAGCCTCCATCGTCGTACCGTGTTTCTCGCAGTACTCCGTCACCTCGATGTACGCCTCGTCCAGAGACCCGGCGATGTAATCCGGATTATACTGCGCGAACACGCTCCTCGATTCCTGACTCGCCTTGATGTACTTTTTAAAATCCGGTTTCACAAAGACCAACTCGGGACAGAGCTTCTTCGCGATGAACCCCGGCATGGCTGCTCGAACGCCGTACTTTCTCGCCACGTAATTCGCCGTCGTCAGCACGCACGACGGTCCGGCGGCGACGCCGACGGGCACTTTTTTCAACTCTGGATTCGCCAATTCCTCGCACGCCGCGTAAAATCCATCCATGTCCACCACCAACCACTTTCTTCGCCCGTCTCGCGTCTTCTCCATCATCCTCGCACGCTCATCGCTTCGCCGCTCGCACGTCTCCCATTCCGCCCGCGTCATCTGCCGCGCCTTTTCTTTCATCAATGCGATCCTCTTCGACGTCTTGGCCTCTTTTCGGAGTTCATTCTCGTGGTGCGGCGTACCCACCGTCGCGTCGTAGACGACGCGAGAGACGAGCTCCCTATCCACCGCCTCCATCCCCGCCTTTGCGTGCGTGAAGACGCTGCCGTAGGAGAGCGCGACGGGAACTTTCGACGTCGATCCATCCTCCGCGTCGCGCGTCGGCTCGCGCGCCGCCGTCGCCGTCGTCGTCGTCGCGTCCGCGCGTCGTCGATTCAACAGCGCAGCCACGTCGTCGCTCGTCTCGCGCGCCTCCTCCTCCGCGTCCGTGAGCTCCTCGTCCTCGCACCAGCGCATGGCGTCGTCCTCGTCCCATCGCTCGTCGCCCTCATCATCGTCGTCGTCGTCGTCGTCGTCGACGACGTCGCGGACGTCGCGCGCCATCGCGCCCCACTCTGGAGCGGTGCCCGTTTTCGAGTCCATGTCCCCGCCCACGCCTGGCGTCGCGTACGACGTGCGCCTCGGCGCGAGTCTACTCGAGGCGTTCGCATCCGACGATGCGCGTCGCGCGCTCGCCGCGCGCGCGACGACGCGCGACGACGGCGACGATGAAGAGGATGCGCGAAGTCTGACGGTGTTTCGATACGACTGGCGCGCGGAAAACGCGGACGAGAGCAAGCGCGCGCGCGTGCGCATCGATCCTCGAGGCGCGGTCGAGGTCGTGTTCGAGGCGAAAGACGCCGACGTCGACGCGGCGACGCGGAAGAGGACGGTGAGGTATCGAGGGATGCGACGCGCCGAGAGCAAACGCGCGCGACGCGTCGAGGAGGGTGAGTTGGACGATCGAGGCGAGGGCGCGAGCGAGGACGTGGGCGTGGACTGCGCGCTCATCTTCGATGAGCGCACGGGGATGTTCACGCTCGAGCGCGTGGACGGGGTGATCGGGAGTTTGAGAATAGCGAGAGACGACTCGGCAGCGGTGGGCGCGGGCGAGCTCGGAGACGCGAACGCGGAGCGCGCAAATGCGGCGAAAGAGGAGGAGAGCACGGGGGCTGAAGAGAACGTGGAAGAGAATGTGGAATTGCCGTCGTCGACGAAGAAGCGGTGAGAGAGGGAACGCGAACGATGCGAGTAGATGGTATTGTAAAGCAGAGTGAGCTCGAAGCCGCACACGTCGCCTCTCGGAATGCGCGACGCGTCCGAACGCTCGAACGGCGGCGCGGTGCGGCGCGGCGGACACCATGCGCTGTAAGCAACTCGCGGAGCGGATCGCGGGCGTCGTCGGCGGGCTTCCGCCCGTCGAACACGCGTTGGCGTACGGTTCAGCCGTACTGACGAATGCATCCTTCGCGAACTCGAGCGCGGCGCTCGACGTCCTCGTCGCGGTGAGGGATCCGGTGGAGTGGCACGAGGCGAACATGCGCGCGAATCCGTCCCATTACGCGATGCAGATGCGAATGTGCGGCGCTGCGGGCGTGGATGGTCTCGCGAGGACGGTTGGCGCGGCGACGCATTTCAACGCGCGTCTGACGGACGCGTCGGGACGGGCGTTTAAATACGGCGTCGTAAGCGTCGATGACTGCGTGAAAGATTTGGAGGCGTGGAATCATTTATTCGTCGCGGGTAGAATGCACAAACCACACGAGACGGTGCACGCGTGCGATGCGGTGACGCGCGCGCAGTCGAGGAACGCGCGGAGCGCGGCGAACGCGGCGCTGCTCACCCTGCCGGAGAGTTTCACCGAGCTCGATTTTCATCGAGCCATCGTGCGGCTGTCGTACGATGGTGATGTTAGATTCTTGTTCGCGGCGGAGGACGAGTCTAAGGTTGAGCGGATCGCTCGATCGAACGGGGACGGCTTGCGAGAGGCGTACGAGGAAGTGGTGCGCGAGTTGCTCGAGTTCGGCGTCGTGCGCGCGCGTTCGTCTGGTGCGTGGTCGCAGGATATGAGTCCAGAGTCGCTGCGAGGACGCGTTGAGACGTTGCCGGACACGGTGATGGCGATGCTGAGAAATGGGCGAAGGTTGGACGCGAGCGCGGACGCCGCGGCGGTGGCGGAGAGCGTCTGCGCATCCGCCGGCGACGACCCGGAGCGCGTCGGCGGTGCGGTGCGCGCGTGCGTTCGACGAATCGTGCGAACGAGTACGTTGCGTCAAGCGGTGGCTGGACTTCTCAGCACGTCGCCGTTAAAAACGATCGCGTACGTAGGCGCAAAGTTTGTAAAGTCGGCGCAAAGTCGAACTAGCGAGTAGAAGAGAGCGCGGCGCGAGAGGGATTTAGAGAGAATGTTTGTGACTCAAACAGAGAATAGAATTAAATCGAGAATGAATCGGTCGACGAATTCGTCGATCCAACTATCCTAGATGTCTAAGGTTCCGAAGAAATGTACACACGCGCGCGCGTCTCATGCGCGCGACTCTCTTCGCGAAATCTAACTGCGGCAAAGCGGGTGGGTCCACGCGCACTCAACGAAATTATTGAGTGAAGACGGAAGCCAACTTGTTGACTTGGCCCTTGACGGACATGTCAATGAAGCCAGAGCCATCCTTGCCGTATTGGACGACGAAACCACCGAGGAGGGATTCGTCAACTTCCGGCTTGAGCTTGATGTTCTTGGCGCCCGTCATCTCTTGCAACTTCTTCGCGATCATGAACTGTTGCTCGTTTTCGAGCTTGACAGCAGACGTCACGGTGGCCACTTGCGTGTCCGTAGCCTCGCAGAAGAGCGTTTCGAACTCCTCGATGATACCTTCGAGTTGGTTCTCACGCTTCTTGTCAACCAACAAGTTCAAGAAGTTGGTCGTAAACGCGTGGAAGCCAGCCTCCTTGCCGATTTTACCCAAGACATCCTTCTTCTTTTCCGCGACAATGGTCGGGTTGGCCAAGAAACCAGCGACGGAGGCGTTCGCCTTGACGTACGCATCGAGGGTTTCCATGTCCGCGTGCACTTGCTCGAGCGCACCGGAGGACTTGCACGCGTCGACGAGCGCCGCGGCGTACCCAGAGGACACCGGGTTGGACTGCGCGCGGGGAGAGGCAGAGTCAGTCATCACCCATAGGGTTTAGGATCGCGCGTCGCGCGCGGCGGATGTGGATACGGCGCGCGCGCGCCCACGTGCCACCGACGTCGCCGTCGCGCGCGCGCGGGCGTTCGGCGCGCGCGCGACGACGACGCAAATATCATCGTCACGCATCGCGCGCGCGACGCCCGTCACCACCCTCGCGCGCGACGGATACGCCGCGGATAAGCGATCGGGGGATCGATCGATCGAGGGCCATCGACCGGTGCGGATGGGCGAGCGTCCAAGTCGCGCCCCCGTCCCGGGTGTGCGTCGCGACGCGCGACCGTGGACGCGTCGACCGCGACGGGGGCGACGACATAAAAACGTACCTTGCCGGCACGCATGGCGACCGAACGCGTCGCGCGCGCCGGGCGGGTGAGACCCACGCGAGAGGTCGCTTGGACGGAGGAGGCGCGGACGGTGAACATGATCGTCGCGTCGAAGTGTGCGGACGCGCGCGCGGTCGAGGTCGAGGTCTTCCGTCGTGTTCGGTGACGATAAAAACACGTAGTGGAGGGGGTGTGAAGACGATGAGTTTGGGGAAAGGGTTGGGGTGGGATGGTTTTTTAGGGTTTTCGACACGTTCGACGAGTGTAAACGCACGAGGGGTGGGGGGGTGGGGTACGTGTGTGTGGTGGAGACGGTGTGCGTGTCTATGATTGTATGGGTGAATGAGTCGTAGTGTGAGTGTGTGTGACGAGATCCGTAAG
>Ga0181573_10000891_pt1 | contig 30727 bp, 28 predicted proteins | sample 101ome_25_FD_148643 | JGI IMG/M metagenome (GOLD analysis project Ga0181573, IMG submission 148643) | Coastal salt marsh microbial communities from the Groves Creek Marsh, Skidaway Island, Georgia - 101409BT metaG (spades assembly) | ecosystem: Environmental > Aquatic > Marine > Intertidal zone...
TCGGCCCGTTGGCGTAGGGCAGCGCGGAAGTGATCATCCTCCGCTTGGGGGCGTTTTGCGACATGGGTGCAAAAGTACTTCGGCCGTGGAATTGTTGGGCGGTGGGGGGCGTTTTGGGGTTGAAAAACCTCCCAACCCTGTCCAACGGACACACCCAGAGAGGGCTTTTTTCACGGCCTCCTCCAAGTCAAATTGTGGAAATCTGCCGGGGGTCTTAACACAACGGAAGGGGCGGTGCATTTACTTTCGTCCCCTCAGGCAATGTCCTGACACCTGAACAATCCAGGCCATGAGTGCAACTGAAGTCAAGGCAACGAAAGCGGGAGCGGAGCTTCCTGTCCAAGATGCGAGCGAGAAGCGAGAGATTCTTGATGAATTCTTCCAAAAGAAGATTTGGGGCAAGCAAGAACACGAGTTTACCCCAGGCGTAAAGACAGCTGCAGAAGCTGCGATGCGCCCCAAAAAGGGCAAGGTCCTTTAATTGCGACGACCGTGATGGAGCTGTGCCTACCTCCGCCGTTGAAGCCGGGGTCGCGCGTGGCGTTGGTTGCTCCGGCGCGTTTTGCGTCTCCGGAAGTGGTGAACGAAGCTGTGGCCCAGCTGACTTCATGGGGTTTCGTCCCGGTGGTGGACCCGAGGTCGACGGGGCGGGACCGGCAATTTGGGGGCTCCGACGAGGAGCGGGCAGCCGTCCTGAACGAGGCGTTTCGAGATTCGGAAATTGGTGCAGTTTGGGCGTTGCGTGGCGGGTACGGCTGCACGCGCCTGTTGCCGCTCCTGGACGGAGCTGCGTTTGAAGCCCGGCCCACGTGGATCGTCGGGTTTTCCGACGTGACGGCGTTGCACGGGTGGGCTTCGCGACGGGGCGTGGCCTCGCTTCACGCGCCGGTCGCTTCGACCGTCTCGAGCACAGAACCGGAAGACGTTTCTGCAATGCGCGAGGTGCTGAGTTCGGCAACCCCGCCGTCCTGGCAAGCGGGACGGCGTGTGGTGGGCGGCAACCTCTCGGTGCTGTTCGCGATGCTCGGCACCCCGGACATGCCGCCCCTCGAGGGACGGTGGCTGTTGCTCGAGGACCTCGACGAATTCCTGTACCACCTCGACCGCATGTTCGTGGCCCTGGCCCAAGCGGGCGTGTTCGAGGCCGTCGAAGGCGTGATGGTCGGTTCGTTCACGGACCTGAAGGACAACACCGTGGCCTGCGGGCAAGCGGTGGACAACCCGTTTGGCCGTACGGTGCGCGAGATGGTGGAGGAGCACATCGCGTCCCGCGGTGTCCGCGTGGAATGGGACGTTCCGGTGGGGCACGGCCGCCGAAACGCGCCCGTCGTTTTGGGCTAACTGCAGCGGACCTTCGGGGCGGACCTTGGGTGTACCTTTCGCCCATGTTTGGAAGCATCAAAGACCAATTGACCCAGGAACTCGCCGACATTGAGGCGGCCGGGTTGTACAAGCGAGAGCGCGTCATCACCTCGGCCCAAGGCGCCGAGATCACGCTCGACGACGGCAGCGTCGTGCTGAACTTCTGCGCGAACAACTACCTCGGGTTGAGCTCCCACCCGCGGGTGGTGGAGGCGGCAAAAAAGGCCATCGACACCCACGGGTTTGGCATGTCAAGCGTGCGCTTCATCTGCGGCACGCAGGACATCCACAAGGAGCTTGAGCAACGCATCGCGGACTTCCATCACACCGAAGACACCATCTTGTACGCGGCGGCGTTTGACGCCAACGGCGGGGTGTTTGAACCGCTGCTGACCAAGGAAGATGCCATCGTCAGCGACAGCCTCAACCACGCGTCGATCATCGACGGGGTGCGCCTGTGCAAGGCCGCGCGCTACCGCTACGCGAACAACGACATGGCCGAGCTCGAGGAGCGCCTGAAGGAAGCCCGGGCGAACGGCGCGCGGAACATCGTCATCGTCACCGACGGCGTGTTTTCGATGGACGGCTACGTGGCCCAAATCGACAAAATCTGCGACCTCGCCGACGCCTACGAAGCCATGGTCATGGTGGACGAATGCCACGCCACGGGATTCATTGGCAAGACGGGCCGCGGCTCGATCGAATTGCGGAACGCGCTCGGCCGCGTCGACATCATCACCGGCACCCTCGGCAAGGCCATGGGGGGCGCGATGGGGGGGTTCACAACCGGAAAGCGCGAGATCATTGACATGCTGCGCCAGCGCAGCCGTCCCTACCTGTTCTCAAACTCCCTTGCGCCAAGCATCGTCGGTGCCTCGATTGAGGTGTTCAAGATGCTGGACGAAACGACGGAGCTGCGCGACACACTGGAGGAAAACACGGATTACTTCAAGGAAGGACTGCGCAAGGCGGGCCTGCCGTTCAAGGACGGCGAATCGGCCATCGTGCCCGTGATGCTTGGCGACGCCAAGCTCTCGCAAGTCATGGCCAACGCCCTGCTCAAAGAGGGCATCTACGTCATCGGCTTTTTCTACCCGGTGGTTCCCCAAGGTGAAGCCCGAATCCGGGTGCAGCTCAGCGCCGCCCACACCCGGGAGCACCTCGATCGCGCGCTTGCGGCCTTTGAAAAGGTCGCGCGCGACCTCGGCGTGATTTCCTGACCTTCCTGCCGTGTCCAGCTCGGATCCCGTTCAGCGCATCGTCGTCGTGGGCCGCGGTTTGGCCGGTGCCCTCGTTGCGTGGAAGTTCGCCGAGCGGGGCTGCGAGGTGCAGTGGTGGGGGGACGGCTCTCATAGCGCGTCCCGTGTGGCTGCCGGGATGTTCAACCCCGTGTCGTTCCGGCGCGTGGTGGAGGTCTGGAACGCCGCCGAACACCTTGCCGAGATGCGGTCGACGGTTGCCGGAATTGAGGCGGCGTTGGGCCTGAAGGGTCAACTCCTGCACGACGTTCCTGTGGCCAAGGTCTTCGCCAACGAGGCGTACCGCGAGACGTGGGACGCGAGGTGGGACGAAGGGCACGGCGTGTGCCAGTGGGCCTCGCCAGGCGAAGACCTTTCCCGGGCCGGGATGGCGCGCGTCGAAGGGCCCTCGGGAGTTGGAAAAGTGCACGCTTCCGGTTGGGTGGACGTTCCGGCCCTGCTCGACGGCCTCGAAGCCCACTTCGACGCGCGCGGCGCCCTCCACGACTGCGCCTGGACCGTCCGAGACGGCTTGCCGGAGGGCGCCGACGCCGTGGTCGATTGCCGGGGCGTGGGGGCCGCCGAAGACCTTGCCGGCGCGGGACTTCAAATCAACCCCAACCACGGCGACGTCCTGACCTTGAGCACGCCCGTGGACGGGCCTGGAAGTTTGGACACGGCCGGGCACAACGTCAACAACGGCAAGTGGCTGCTGCCGACTGAAGTGCGCGACGGCCGGCAATTTTGGCGTTTGGGAGCCACCTATTCGTGGCACCGCATGAAGCCCTTGCCCGACCCCCACGCCGCGACGGAACTTCGGAACCACATGGCCAAGGCGTTTGATGCGGAGGGCGCGGACGCGCTAAAAACGGCTCGTCTCGAGGCCCACCAAGCGGGCCTGCGACCTGCGTCTCCCGACCGGCGTCCGAGCTTGGGGCCTTGGCCGGGTCAGCCTCGTGGCGTGCTGATGCTCAACGGTTTGGGAACCCGAGGGGTGTTGGTGGGGCCAGCCGCTGCCGGCCGACTCGTGGCGTGGTGGTTGGACGGAGAAGAGGTCCCCGAGGACATGCGCCCCACCCGCTTCAAAGGAGTGGCTTCCTGAGCCCGGGTTTCCAAGAGGGACGTGTTGCTAACCTTCCGCGTCGAGCCTCACGCGCGCGGGGCGGAGAGGTACTTTGGGAACATGTTGCACGAATCCATTGCGAACGCTCTGAACGAGCAGATCGGCCTCGAAGGCCAAAGCTCCCACGTTTACCTCACCATGGCAGTTTGGGCAGAAACCAACGGCTACGACGGCGTGGCGGAGTTTCTCTACCTTCATTCCGAGGAGGAACGTCAGCACATGCTCAAGTTGATGCGGTTCGTCAACGAGCGTGGAGGGGTTGCCTCGGTACCAACGGTGAAGGCCGGCCCCACCAAGTATTCCGGACTGAAGGAAATTTTTGAAAGCATCCTCGAACACGAAACCCGGGTGACGGAGTGCATCAACAACGTGGTCGACCTGTGTTTGCAGGCCAAGGATTACACGACCCACAACTTCATGCAGTGGTACGTGAGCGAGCAAATCGAAGAGGAGGGGCTCGCGCGTCGAATCTTGGACAAGCTCGCGCTCGCCGGGGACGACCACGGCGCGCTGTACTTGTTTGACCGGGACATCGTGACCTTCAACCAACCCGCCACCGGCGCCAAGCCTGCATGACCTTCCCGCGGACATATGCTTCCGAGGAGACCCGTATGACTCCGAAAACGGCCCGCTTCGGTGCCGGCCGCAGGCTCGGGCTCTGGCTGGTGCTTCCCGTGTTGGCGTCGTGGATTTGGGCGACCCAAGGCGGCGTGCAAGACGCCAAGCTCGATGCCACAGACACGCAAGTGCTCATTCAAGCGCAGTACCTGTTTCAGCTGGCCAAGGGCAACGATTGGCCGGCGGAATCCAAGGCGGGGCCCTTTGTGGTGGCGGTGCATGGAAAGCAGGCGTTGGTCGACATGCTGGCCTCGAAGTACGCAGCGCACCCAATCGGTTCTCAAGCTCTGACGGTGCAAGCCGTGGAAAGTCCCGAAGACCTGGCCGAGGCGCAAGCTCCCCAGGTTTTGTACTCCGAAGCCTCGGGGGAAGAGCTTGAGGCTTTGCTCAACGCCGTCAAGGGTCGACCCACCCTGGTGGTGACGGCGCTGCAACCGAGCCTTGTTCCGGGCGCGACCGTGAATTTGATCCAGGTGAACAACCAACTTCGTTACGAAATCAACGTCCGAGACGCCGAGAAACGCGGCATCTTGGTCGGCAACCGAATCGCGTCATGGGCCGTGCAGCGCTGAGTTTGGCCTTTCTGTTCGCTTTGGCGATGTCGTGGGCCCAAACCCCCGGCACCTCGCCCGACGTGCAAGTCGCCGTGGAGCGGGCCATCGCCCTGGGCAAGGGCGGAGACTACGCAGGCGGTCTCGCCCTGTTAAGTCCGTACCTCGAGGAGCCGACGCCCGCCACGGCGAAGGCGTGCTACGTCGCGGGATTCCTGCACAAAGAGCGATTCAAGGTGCAGTCGGTTCAGGGCGACCGCGCCGAGGCGGTGCGTTGGCTGAGCACGGCGCTGGACCTGGACGACCGGGCCGGTGCTCGCGCCCCGTGGCAGGAATCGGCGCGTCAGGCCCTGACCTACCTCGGCGGCACGTACTTCGACGACGCCGTCCGCGCAGTGCGGACCTTCGAACCCGGCACCGAATCCGCCGTCTTCGCACTGTTCGACGCCCACGTCGACGTCGCACGCCGCCTCGATCCCCGCGTCGACGACACGGCAGAGCGCGCAGAATTCCACAAAAACCTGGCGCGTGCTTACCGGCAGTGGTTTGAAACCACGGGAGACGAGGGGCATTTCGAAGGAATTGTGGACCAATACCGTTTGGCCCTCGAAGTGCGCCCAAGCGACGTCACCGCGACCTACAACCTGGCCGTCAACATTTACAACCGGGGGGTCGCCGTGCTGAAGAGCATGGACGAAAACACGACCCTGCCAGAGCTCTTCGCCCTTCAGGACGCCTGCGCAGCGATGTTTCAGCGGGCTCTCCCGTGGTTTGAGCGGGCCAACGAACTCCAGCCGGACAGGCCGGAGACCCTGCGCGGCCTGATGATTGTTCACCACGCGCTGAACGACAACGCCACGTCGGATGCCTACCGTGTGCAACTTGAAAACGCCCTGAAGCCATGATGAGGTGGAACATCGCGTGGCGCATGGGGCTGGGGTTTGGGGTGTTCATCCTGGCCGTGGCGGTGCTTTTCGTGTTCACGCGGATGACGCTTTCTGAGAGCCGGGCGTTGGGCGAGGAAATCGACCAAAACTTGGTTCCGAGCTTGGGTGCGCTGGAACAGATGGACGCGACGCTGGCGGAATCGCGCGTCTACATCAACCACTGGCTGACACGCCAAAGCCGTTCCGACGACGAAGAAAAGGTCGCGCTCCGCCGGTTGGTGGACGTGGAGTTCCCGCGTCATTTGACCAGGCTCAATGCCCTTGAGACGGCGTGGTCGCCCGCCGCACGTGCCCACCTTGACACGCTTCGTCAAGAGACCGACGCTCTGGCGTTGCTCTACGGCGAAATCATGCGATTGCTCCCCGATTTCCGGAGCTACGACAACCCGATTGCCTTCATGGAAGCCGAGTCTTACGCCACGGAAGGGGGGCAGTTGGCGACGTTTACGGACCGCGTGAAGACGCGTTTGGCCACCTTGACAGAAACCCAAAACGCGGCCCTCCGCGACCGCACAGCACGCATGGAAGCCCTGGGGGCGCAGCTGACGATGTACGCCGGGCGCGTGGCGTGGGTCGTGGTGATTCTGGGCATTGCCTTGGGCGTGATTGTGACGCGGAGCATCGTCCAGCCCGTGAAGGAGCTCAAACGCGCCCTGCTGCACATGGGCCGTGGCGTCCTTCCCGAGGGGGAAGTGCGTGTGTCCTCCGACGAAATTGGCGACATGGCCGTGGCAGTGAACCGACTCGCCCAGGGTTTGGCCCGAACCCAAAAATTCTCCCAGGAAGTGGGCGGGGGCGATTTCGACACGCCCTACGAGCCCCTAAGCGACGACGACGCCCTCGGCAAGGCCCTCCTTCAGATGCGCACCTCCCTGGCCGAGAACGAACGCGAACTCGAAGGCAAAGTCACGGAGCGCACGGAAGAATTGGCGCGCCAGAAGGCACGTGCCGAAGAAATCCTCGGCGACCTCCAAGACAGCATTTCGTATGCCCTGCGCATCCAGCAAGCCATCCTGCCTTCCGAGCAAGAACGCCGAGAGGTCCTTTACGATTCGGCGGTGTTCTACAAGCCACGCGACGTGGTCAGCGGCGACTTCTATTGGTTCAAAGCCATCGGAAGCCGTCGCATGGTCGCGGCCATCGATTGCACGGGCCACGGCGTCCCCGGGGCGTTCATGAGCCTGGTGGGCCACAACATCCTCGACCGCGTGTCCAAGGTGTTCACCGAACCGCACAAGGTCCTCGACAACCTGAACACGCACGTGCTGACGTTGCTCCGCAAGGACATTCGCGCGATCGCGAACATTCCAGCCGAGGTGTTGAAGGACCTGTCCCTGCCTTCCGAGACCGCGGAGGACGGAAGCTACCTCGGGAGCCAGGACGGCATGGATTTGGCCATGGTCGCCATCAATTGGGAGTCGATGAAGGTGGAATTCGCAGGTGCCAACAACCCGCTGTACTTGGTCCGGGACGGCGAATTGGAGGAATTCAAGGCGGACAAGTTTGCGATTTGCTCGTTTGAGCCGGGAAGCAAGCACTACAACGTCCAAACCCTCGACATCCAGTCCGGAGACACCTTGTTTTTGGCGACGGACGGGTTCGTGGATCAGTTTGGGGGGCCGCAGGGAAAGAAATTCATGCGTCGTCGCTTCCGGGAGCTGTTGGTCGAGACCGCGGCCATGCCGGTGGACAAGCACGAAGCGCATTTGAACGCGCGCTTTGAATCGTGGAGGGGGGAAGAAGAGCAGGTCGACGACGTGCTCGTGGTGAGTGTGCGCGTCCCATGAGTGTTCAAGACGCCGCCCGGCAGGCCACGCTGCGCGCGTGGACTTGGATGAAGTCGGACAAGGGCTTGATGCTTTGGGCGGTGCTTGTGGGCGTTGCCTCGGGATTGCTGGCCGTCGTCATGAAGCAAAGCGTGGGGGGATTGAGAAGCGTCATGTTTGCCATTCAAGGATGGGTGGGCGGATCGTGGTTCTTGGCCTTGGGCCCGATCTTGGGTTTGGCGGCGACGGCGTACGTGGTCCAAACCGTCCTGAAGGGAGACCACCCCGGCCCTGGCATTCCAGCGACGTTGCATGCCATTTCCACGCGGCGCGGGCGCATGAAGCGTACTTGGATGTTCGCCCCGGTGCTCACGAGCGTCTTGTCGGTGGGGTTTGGAGGTTCCGGGGGACTGGAAGCGCCTGCGGTGCAGGCTGGCGCGGCATTGGGTTCGGAGGTTGCTTCCCAAACGCGTCGTCACTTTCGCCGGCGGCTGCTGTTGATTGGATGCGCCGCGGCCGGCTCCCTTGCGGCCATGTTCAAGGCCCCTGTTGCGGCCATTGTCTTTGCCGTCGAGGTCATCATGATTGACTTGACTGCTTCGAGTCTCGTGCCGATTCTCCTCGCGTCGTTGGCTTCATTGCTGACGGCGTTCGTGTTTTTTGAGGGCGAAGACATCTTGACCGTGCCCACGCTTGCCGCCTTTCAAGCTTCGCGACTGCCTTGGTACGTTTTGATGGGGGTGGCGACAGGCGTCGGCTCCGTGGTTTTTTCCAAGTTGTACTTGCTGAGTCAGCAGGCCATCAGCCGGTTCAAAAACCCGCGAACGCGCATGACGTTGGCGGGGGCGCTGATTGGCGCTGCAGTGGCCTTGTTGCCGCCGCTTTTTGGGGAAGGGTACGAGGTCATCAACCAGCTTTTCCTCGGGTATTCCGACGTCTTGATTGAAGACGTGTGGATGCTGAAGGGGTCTCTGGCCTTGCCAAGTTTGCTCGGGTGGATTTTGCTCGCGAGTTGCCTCAAGCCGATGCTGACGGGGTTCACCGTGGGTGCCGGAGGGGTGGCAGGGGTGTTCGCGCCCGCGCTGTTCTCGGGAGCCTTGTTTGGGTTCGCGTTTGCGCTGGGACTGAATGGATTCATCGGACCCACGACGATGCCGTTTGGAAATTCGGTGTTGGCAGGGCTGTGCGGCATGATGGCGGGCGTGCTTCACGCGCCTTTGACGGCCATCTTCCTTGCGACAGAACTCAGCGGGGGATACGGGTTGTTTGTGCCGCTCATGCTCACTTCGGCCATCTCCTTCTCGACGTCGCGGGCGCTGATGCGTCACAGCATTTACACACGCGAATTGGCCGAACGTGGCGAGCTTCTCACCCACGACAAAGACCAAACGGTCCTCACCTTGATGAACCTCAAGGAGGAACTCGAACAGGACTTCCTGCCGGTTCAACCGCATTGGAATTTGGGTCAGCTCGTGGAGGTGGTGGCCCAAAGCCAGCGAAACTTGCATCCGGTGGTCGATGGCGAGGGCCACCTCATGGGCATCGTCGACCTGCAGGACATCCGTCAGGTCATGTTTGACCAAGACCAGTACTTGTCGCTGCGCGTGATTGACCTCATGACCTTGCCGCTGGCCGAGGTTCAATGGGAAGATCGGATGGACGACGTGATGGCCAAATTCGAAACCTGCGGTGCGTGGAATTTGCCGGTGGTCGAGGACGGTCGTTACGTGGGATTTGTGTCGCGGTCTCGGCTGTTCACAGCCTACCGCAAGTGGCTGAAAGCCACGAGCCTCGATTGAGAGAGACAGGAGGGTGGTTCTGGCCCCCTTCTGGCAGAACCCGAATCAGGGCGTGTGCTCCACTGCGCCGTCCAAGATGTAATTCATCTGGTAGACGTCGTCTGCGTTCAGGCGGAGCGTGCCGCGGAACGTGAGGCGCTCGTCGGTTTGGTAGGCGCGCTCGCTTTTGCCTGGAAAACGAAGGTCGATGACCGACTCGGGTCCGGCGCCTCCGCAGAAGAAGCAGTTGGCAAACGGGTAGCGGCTGAGCACGTAGAAGTCCTCGTCTACGTCGACCGGAATCATGTACCCCGTGATGAAAAAATCCTTGCCTTCCGCCGCAATCACCTGAGGTCCAAACTTCGGCATCCAGTAATACGCGTCGAGTTCCTCGAGGTACACGTCTTTGAATTCGACGTCGCTCAGGACTTGCCACGTCAACTCCGCGAGGTCCCCCGCCGGGACTTCTGGAGCGGGCTCCGCCTCAGGATCCGAGGCGGTGACGGGCTGGGGGTCGAGGCTGGCGAGTTTGGCTTCCCCCACGTGACGAAGCTGATCCTGCGTGGCCTGGGCCTCCTCCGACGGGTGGCACATGCTGCTCCAATCCATCATCGACACCGCCACGAGCGCGGCGGCAGAAAAGGCAACGGTGAGGAACGTGGTCGTTTTCATGTCGTGCGAAGTTACGCTTCACTCAGCGTCCGGCTGATGTCCAAACGCAGGCTTCCGCGTGCGGGAAGTGCCGAAGCGAGCAACCCGACGGCCACCGCGGCTGCGGCGAGGGCCCATTCGCTCGGCAACACGGCCAAGGCGGCAAGGTCGTAGTGGAATTGGCTTTCCACGACTTGGCCAAGCACCGCCATGCCCGCACGGCTCAGCACGAGCCCGAGCAAGGTTCCTGCGACGCTCAACAACCCGCCTTCGAGGAGCAAGAGACGGTAAAGCGTGGTCGGGGTGCCGCCCATCGTGCGCATGAGTGCGAGTTCGTGCCGCCGGGCGCGGATGTTGTCGAGCACGGAGATGAAGATGCTTGCGAAGCTCAGCGCCATGATCAGCATGGCGATGGCCCGCAACGCAGATGTGCCCAACCCAAACTGCTGCGTCATCCGATTCACCTCAATGGCCGGGAGGGCCACTTGCATGTTCGTTTCGCGCAGGACGTTGGGGATGGTCAAGACGGCGAGCGGGTTGCGCTTTTTGAGCAGCATGGCGGTGATTTCCCGGGTCGCAGGGTCGACGACCTCGCCTTCGTGAGCGTGGACGTTCCAGATGCTCTCCATGGGGGTCAAGATGAGCTGGTCCACGACGCTTCCGCTTGGTTCCAAGACGCCTACCACCGTGAAGGTTTTGTCGGTGTGAATGTCGGTTTGGTCGGTGAGGCCGTGTGCGCTGTAAAACGTGTCGCCCAACCCCATGCCCAAATTCTCGGCCACCCGAGCGCCCAGCGTCACCTCAAACGCGGCGTCCCAAAGCTTCCCCTCGCTCAACGTGGCTCCGTAGTGGTCGACGTAACTGTGCTCCGTCCCGACGATGCGGTAGCCCTCGTGGTTGTCGCCGTAGGCGAGGGGAATTCCCGAAGCGATATACGGGTGTTTCAGGACTTTTTCCGCTTCGCTTTGAAGGATGTTCCCGGTGGGGGCGTCGATGTGGTAAACGTTGGCGAGGATGAGCTGCAACGGACTTCCTTTCGCACCAAGCACCAAGTCGATGTCCTTGATGTTGCGCTCGAACGCGTCGTTCACCTGTTTCTCCGTCAAAAGCATCAGGCTGACCATGCCCACCCCAAACGCGAGCAGCGCCAAGCTCAACGCCGTTTGCAACGGCTTGGCTCGGAGGTTGCGCGAGGCCTGGTAGAAGAGTCCGAGCTTCATGCGTTCGAGGGTTCGAGGGTGACGCATTTCGAGTAGCGATCCTTCAATCGCTGGTCGTGCGTGACAACCACCAACGTGGCTTCGGCCGCTTCGCGGTCGAGGATGTCCATGAAGGCCTCGGCGTTGCGGTCGTCAAGCGCCGAGGTCGGTTCGTCGGCAAAGACCACCTTGGGCTGGTGCAGCAGGGCGCGGGCGATGCTTGCCCGCTGCTGTTCCCCGACGCTGAGCTCGTGGGGACGTGCCTTGGCACGGTGCGCAATGCCCAGCCGGTCCAGCATGGACCCCATTCGAGCGAGGACTTCGCCGGGCACGGTTCCGTGCGTCAATTGATGCGGGAGCGCGAGGTTCTCTTCGACGGTTAAGCTCTGCACGAAGTGGGCGCGTTGAAACACGATGCCCAGTTGGGAGCCGCGCCACACGTCCAGCTCGCGGTCGGTGGCGGCACGCAAATCGCAGCCTGCGACGTGAAGGTTGCCGGTCTCCGTCCGGAGCAGGCCGCACAGCAAGTGCAGGAGCGTGGTTTTTCCGGTCCCGCTGTTGCCGAGCAGGAGCATCCGTTCGCCTGCCGCGCAGGAGAAATCGGGGAAGTCCATCTCCGGACCGTCGCTTCCGTAGCGGAACTTGATGCCCTGTGCCTCGACCATGCTTCGAAGGTACGCAGGCCTTCCGTGTGAATGGGCGTAGATTCGCTGCGCAAGCGAACCCACTATGAATTTTTGGCAACGACTTTCTCGGTTTGGCATTGGCATCGTCCTCGGCGTCGGCCTGTCCCTGTATTTCTTTGGTGGAAGGGGATGCGGTTCGTGGCTGCCTTCGGCCCAAATCCGAACGACCGTCGTCGAAGGGGGCCTTCGGCTCGCCCCAGAAATCGAGCACGCATATCCGGACCTGAGTGTCTTGGAGGTGCTTGCGTTTGTGGGGACGGCCGAGGTGGATTTTGGGGCGAGCGGTCCGCGCGACACGCCCCAGTGGTACGTGCTCAGCACCGAAGCCTCACCGGGGTCGCTTTCCGAAGTGGAGGTGGTGTTGCTCGACACGGCGAGCTTGGTGCGTCGCGTCGCCTTTCAGGATTGACCCCGCGCCACCATGTCGTTGTAAAGCCGTTGGGCCTCAGCCAACCGCTCTGGACGAACCTGACCCTTCACTTCTCGAACGTTGGAGTAGGCCTCGTAGTCGGGAACGACCGTGTCCAGGCCTGAGGCGCTCACGATGCGTTGCAACACGTCTTGGGGTGCGGCGCAGTACGCTTCGTAGGACACGAAATGCAAACGATGCGGGTCGAGCGCCAAGGCTTCGCGGTAGTGGTTGATCCACAGCTCGAGCCAACAGTCGAGGCTGTCAAGGTCGCCGGAAGGAAGCTCCTCGGTGGAGGGGAATCGGAAGGGCTTGTGTCCCAGCCCAAACTCGTGGTGCGCCAACCAGTCCATGTACTCTTTCACGAACGGATCTTCCGCCTGCATCGCGACGTACTTGCGGTGCATCGCCCGAAGCGATTCGGCGTGCGTCAGGGGGTCGCGGAAAAGGACGACGGCATGGAAGTCGCGGTTCAAGCAGCGCATCGCGGGGTAGCGAAGCAGCGCGTTGTTGTTCTTGGCGACGTACATGGCGTCGGGCCTGTCGCTCGACGCGAGGGCGATGCCTTGGTAATCGAGGTAGGTGCTGTGAAGGTCGGGGGAGACGTCGTGGGCCTCGAGCGCGCTGTCTGTGACGTAGCTGCGGCCCGTCATCGCCTGGAAGAAGACCTCTTCGAGGGCTTCGGCCGAATCGAGGCCCACGAGGATCCCGTCGCCGTGACTCCGTTCCTGCAACTGGCCCGTGCCGGGGTTGTGGAACCGCTTCCAAAGCCCGGGCGCGAGCACGAGGGGCATGTTGGCGTAGTTCAGGCTGTGGAACGCGCCGGTGGCCACGAGGCGCTCGAGCACGCTGGTCGTGCCCGCACGGGCGAGCCCGGTCACCCAAAGAAACGTGGGCCGGGGCGTGCCACCGCCCTTGCGCCAGCCCTGAATCTCGCGCCGCATCAGGCGCAAGTGCACGTGCGGGTGGTTCAGGAGCATGCGGTGCAGGAGCTGGTCCAGTCCCGTGTGGCTTGCGGCGCCGAGGCCTGAAGCGGCGGGCGAGTTGGGCATGCGGCGGGGCAGAACCAACGCCAGCGTGCCGCCCACGGACAGGGCCACGATGCCCTGCCACGACCCGAGCAGTTCGAGGTTTCCGTTCAGGACGTGGGTCGGGGCGAGCAACAACAGCGCGGCGGCGGCCAGGAGGGCGAGGAATGCGAAGAGCGCACGGAGCAGCTGGCCGGTGCCGGTTTCCAGGGCTTCGAGCTTTGCGTCGTCGTCGCCGTCGGAAAGCATCCCGTCCAAGACGCCGACGCTGCTCAAGGCGAGCCGGTGAAGCAGGGGCGTGTTCCAACGCACCAGAAAAAAGGCGACGTAGGCGGACGCGGTCAACAACGCGAGTGCCACCACGGCCTTACTTCTTCAAGAACTTTTTCACCCGAAGCCAAACAATGTACCCGAGCGACGCGACCACGATGCCGCCAACGATCAAGGTCAGGGCGATGGCGCCTGCCCCCATGGAGGGGCCGATGTAGAGGGGAAGGTTCATGGGAAGGAAGAGATGATGCGTGTCCAGTTGGGCAAGTGGTGGTGGCCCTTGTGGTGCGAGGCGAGGACGTCTTTGTAGAGGACGCCGTCGTCGCCGAGCACCCAAAGGACGCCGGAGTTTTGTTCTTCGACGAAGTAGGATCCGTCGGGCAGGGGTTCTTGCAGGCCCTCGCTGAAGGTCATGATTTCGTGCTCGCGGACGAGTTCTTCGTGGAGAGGCGTAAACGTGTCGGAGGCCAAATCGTATTCCACCACGTGCGAGTACCAATGCTTCAGCAGGGCCTGCTCCTTCGAGACGGGGTACTTGTGGGCGGTGTGGGTGTAACGACCCACGTTTTCCTGCGTCGCGTTGTTGAAGATGACCAGGGTGGAATCGCTCAGGACGTCGACGTCGTGTTGGGCGGCCAGCGGACCGTCGATGACGCGCACGACCTCGCCCGTCGAGGGCCGAAACTGCAGGACAGCCTGCAGGTTTCGGAAACTCAAGAACACATCCCCTTCTTCAAAGAACGGCCCTGAAAACAGCGCGGGCTCCACGTCGTTGAGGTGCAGGGGGTCCATGGGGTCCCCCGAGCGCAACACGAGGTGTTCCAGTCCGTTTTCCTTCAGGATGTCAACGCAGGATTTTACGTACTCGATGTGTCCTGTTTCAGGGTGGATGCGCGCGATGCTGTTGTCGAGGAAGTGCACGGTTTTCCCGTCCATCTCGTACCTGGCGCGGTACGCCGTCCAGGGGCCTCCCTTTTCGAATTTTTGGACGCACGCCCAAATGTGCCCTTCCGCGTCCAAGTTGATGGCGTGGTGGAAGAGCAAGCTGTCTTGACGCCACACCATGTTCGAAGCGGAATCGAGGCGGAACAAGGGCTCGCGTCCTGTGATGAAGGACACCACAGATTTGTCTTCGAGCAGCAGCGGGTGATGCACCCGACGGTGCACCTTGAAGTCGAGGACGTCGCGCCGCAGCGTCCACCGGTGCACCACGTCGCCTGTGCGCAGGTTCCAAAGGTCAATGTTGCGGTCTTCGTCTTCGTTGGAGTAGGCGGAAAGCGCCAAAACGTCCTCCGTCAAGCGGTTGATCGGGTCAAATCCGTCCGGCGTGGGGACGTAGGTCTGAGGCAGGGTTTGGGCTTCTTTGACGGACTTCGTAAACAGGTCGGGAAAGCCCGCAAGCTGGTCCACGACGACGTTGCCCCACCCCAAATTGAGGTCGCCCTTCGTACGGTGCTTCACGACCCAACCGAAGGCCGACAAGGCGGCGAGCACGAGGACGGTTTGGGCCACAAGGAGGGGGAGGCGATTCACGGTGCGAAGATGGGACGGATTGGGCGGCGAATGAAACCTGGGCGCGACTACTCGACCAACACCGAGACGTGGAATGCGGAACCTCGGACGGTGCCGACGAGGTGGTGCAATCCAGGCGCGACTCCCGACAAATCGACTTCAGCACCTCGCCCGTGCGCCACCTCGCGCCCGAGGGCGTCCCGCAACACCCACGTCGTTTTGGCCCGCTCCGCGTCGGACAGGGGCACGGTGCAGGCCAGGCGCGCTCGATCCGAAGCCGGGTTGGGCACGCAACGCCACGGGTTGGTGTGCGCCTCGTCGCCAGCCACGACGCCGGCCTGGTTGAGTGCTTCTCCGACGCTCAAAACGTCGTCAAACAGCGGGTCGTTGTAAATCCCAAACCCCGGATCGTCGCTCGACCACGCGCCGAGCGGCCCCAAGCTGTCCAACCGGAGCAGGCAGGCGTTCCAGGAGGGGTCAATGGCGCCTCGCGTGCTTCCCGCGACCCACACGACGCCGTCGTCGCCCACCGTGACCCGCGACGGGTCGTCTTCAAACGGCGCAGAGGTGCCCCACGCGCCTTGCGATTGGTACGCGCCGTTTTCGCTGTAGTGCGTCACGAGCATGCTCTCGCCCAGGGAGGAAAATCCGTCGGTTTGGGTCAATTTCACCCAGCCCTGAGGGGTCCAGGTGACGTCGCGCCCGGGCCTTTGTCCACCGCTGGGACCGTACAGCACGCCTGTGACCTGACCGGAGTTGGGGCTCACCGAAATCAAGCTGTGCAAGAGCCATTGGTCGTTGGGAGCGGGAGGGCGGTAGCTGTGCAGCACGCGGAGCACCGTCGTTCCTTCGTCCACCGCCACGGCTTCGCTCCAGGCTCCTGCCGCCACGTCCGGTCCGAGGTGTTCAAAGGCGTACTGGCCCAAGGGGTAGACTCCCCAAATCGCCGTGGAGGTCGTGTCCCCGACGGTTCGGGAACCCACCGCCACAAGGACGCTTCCGGAAACCGTGGCGTCGTTGATTTCGTCGAGCGCGCCGGGAGCTCCACCCCACGTTCGGACTTCGGCGGTGGCGAGGTTCACGGCGCAGGGCTGGCTTCCGGTGCTTCCGACGAGCCAGGACTCGTTTTGCCACGTCACGTGCCGGACGGGCCTGAAATTTTGGGGCGTCTGCGGCACGCTCACCTCAAGTGCCGCTCCGGTCGAGTCCACCGTGTGAATCGCGCTCAGGTAGCCCTCGCCGGCCACGAGTTGGGAAGTCAGGACCGAGACCGTCCCGGGTGCCGAAGTCCACGCGTCGACCGGGGTTTCTTGCGCCGCGCTCGTCGGCAACAACCGGGTCCAATCGACGTTCAGGTCGGCGTCGTAATGCACGAGGTACCCCCGCACGACGTCGGTGCCTTCAAGCTTGCTTGTGGCGACCAAGAAGGCCCCGGTGCTGTGCGGCACGACGACCTCCCCGCGTTCCAACCCCGGGCCGCCGACGGCGCGGAATGCGGCTTGCCCGAATCCCCCGAGCACCAAGGCAATTCCCATCAACAAGGCGAGAAAGAACTTCATGCGTCGTTCAGGTCTGGTGTGGCTTGACGTTCGGCGTTGGGGTTGCTTAGACCTCCCACCGAGCGGCGCTCTTTGATCAAGTAAATGGGACGTTCCTGAATCTCTTCCACTCCTCGGCCGATGTACATCGAGAGCACGGCCAACACGAAGAAGAGCATGGTGAAACTGAGGCTCAAAAAGACGATGAGCGTGGTGTATCCCGCCGGCGGTTTGTCGCCGAAGAAGTACACGACCAGGGAGTACCCACCCACGCCAAGCGTCAGAAGGAAAAACGTCACCGCCATCGCCATGGCGGCGTAGAGCGGCTTCCGAGAAAACGAGAAGATGGCGATGTTGGCCAAATTGAACAGCCCCGCCCACTTGTATTTGCTTTCTCCCGCCGCACGTGCGCCCGCGTCGTAGGCGAGAGAGGTTTTGTCGAAGCCGAGGGTTTGGACGTAGCCGCGAAGGAACCGGTTCCGTTCGCGGAAATTGGTCCGGAGAATCTCCGCCACCCGCGCCGAAATCAAGAAAAAATCCGAGGCGTTCTCTTCGAAGTGAAAGTCGCTCAGGGTGTTGAGCAGGCGGTAGAACCACGAGCTCGCGCGTTGCGTGTGTTTTTTGTCGGCCCGCGAGGCCCGTGTCATCGTCACGATGTCGAACCCGTCGTCGAACGCCTTCACCATGTCCGGAAGGGCGGCCGGAGGGTGCTGGAGGTCCGAGTCGAGGCACACGACGGCGTCGCCTGTGGCGTGGTCGATGCCGGCAATCATCGCGGCTTCGTGGCCGAAGTTTCGGCTGAATTCCAGTGCCTGGTGCGAAATGCGATCCTGCGAAGGGGCGTCGAGAAGGGAGCGGATGAAGGTTTGGCTTTCGTCGTGCGAGCCGTCGTTGACCCAAACCAGTTCCACCTCCGTTCCCTCCCAAGTGCGCACGACCTCTTGAACGGCCTGCCAAAACAGCGGCAGAACCTCTTCCTCGTTGAACACCGAAACGACCAAACTCACTTTCATGGTTCCGAAGGTAAAACCCGCGCGGACGCGGCATGGTTGTTCACGACGTAAAGTCCGTTGGCGAGGGTGTCCACCACGTTGACGTCGGCGGGCCGAAGCAGGAAGTGACGGGTTTGCACGTTGCCCAAATCCCGTGCCGGACGTCGCAACATGAACCGGTGCTCGGCGTCCGAATCCGTGGGCGTGAACCGCGCGGAGAACCGCACGCTGTCTCCGGAAAAATGGCAACTTCGGTTGAGGGTGTTGAAGGCTTCCCACCGGTTTCCTCCCGGGCGTCGCACGGCGACGAAGAAGGCTTCCGTGGGCCGGTTGGCTTCCTTTTGCGTGAACCAAAACGAACATTCCACCTCCTTGCCAAGCGGCAACTCGCCTGGCGCGAATTCCCACACGGCCATGTATTCTGTGGTTTCCTCGCCTTCTTCGCGGTCCGAAGCTCGGCGAAGCACGCCGGGTTGGTTCACCCCCACGATTGGCTTGCCGGCTTCGAGCAGCGGCTGCTCTCCGAGCTTGCCCGGTTCCAGCATACCCCACGTCAGCCCACCGTGTTCAACACGGCGATCGCACTCTGCCAACAAGGCGGCTTCGGCTTCGTTCAGCAGGGCTTCGTTGGCCACCACCAGAAGCGGTCCTTCGCCCTCAAGCGCCTCAAGCCCCGGGTGGGCGTAGCAAAAGGGCGAGCGCCACGAAAGGTGGTTGCGCGTTTCCGTGACGGAGGTTCGGCTCAGGATGGAGGCCACGGTCGGCAATCCCGAGTGGAAGGAGGCGATCATGGTCGCGGAGGCCAAACCCTCGTCCGCAGGCGTGTCCCACATCTCCGAGCCTTTGTGGAAATAGGGCAGGGGAAGGATGGACGTGCATCCGTTGCGTGCCGCCAAGTCCAGCACCGGGCGCCAGTGCTCGGCGCGGTCGGCCGAGAATTCGTTGGTCGTGACGTCCCGTTGGGCCGTCAACGTCCGGTGCCAGTCGGCCGACTCCACGAGCCCGAGGCCCACCAGCACCGTCAAGGCCAATCGGCCCCGTTGGCGTTCGCGCGTGGCGCGCCACGCCCACGCCAGCAACGCCAAGTTCAGGACGTACACTCCCGGCCACGCGAACCGGCCCAAGACCCGGAAGTTCTTGAGCGGCGACAGGAATTCGACCAGGATCGGCGCGGCCTGAAAGACCCAGCCCAGGGCGAACAGGGCGAGAAGCGCGGCGCCGCCGGCGACCGGGACGAAATTCGACGCCCCCGCCACGTTCCGGAACCGGCGCGCCGCCAGCGTCCCGACCCAAACGGCCGCGAGAACCGTTGCCGCGACTCCGACGTACGCGCGGACTTCCCAACGCACGTCCAGAGCCGCCACGAAGTCGGAGAACTGGCGCGCGAGCGGGCCGTGATGCGGCGCAAACCACGCCGACAGGCTGCTGTGGTTCTTCCAAAAGCCCGCCGGGTCCGTCGGCCGGTCGGCGTGGGTGTCGAGCAGGAACACGACCAGTTGAAACACGGCCACCGGCAGGACGCCCGCCCCCGCCGCGACACCGCCCCAGGTCCAAGTGCGTTCTCGCACGGGCGCCTCGCCTCGCGCCACGAACCACGCCACCGCCGCGGCACCCACCGCCCAGCCGGAAGCCATGAGCCCCAGGTACGGGTGGGTGAAGTACAAGGCCAGCGACAACAGCGCGTACGTCGCCGCCCACCCGGCCTTGGCACGGGACTCCACAACGCGAAGCAGCAGCCAAACCATCGCCGGCACGGCCCACATGTGCGCCAAGGAGAAATGCCCGCCAAGGCGTTCCCATTGCGGCATCAGGACCCCCACGGCAAGTGCGAACAACGCCGCGGGGAGGGCCTGCACCCCGAGGCGCTTGAACACGTCCCACGTAAGGCACGTCGCAGGCACCAAGGAAAGAAGGAGCAGGGCATTCAGGATCCCAACCGAAGCCCCTCCGCCAACGCCCAACATCCGAAGTCCCCACGCGAGAAGCGGGTGGCCGTCGGTGTAGACCGTGAGGTCGCCGTCGGGGTGGTTCATGCCTTCGAAGTGCGCCCACGCCTCGTTGTGGTCGAGGTACCACGCCAAGGTGTAGTAGTTTTTGATGCCGTCGACGCCGCCCTGCATGAGCATGCGTTCTGCGGCGTGCCAAACCCACTCACCCCAAAACACGGCGACCCACACGCCTGCGAGCACCGCAGGCAAGGCAAGGCCAAGCCGGCTGGCGGCAGTGGAAAGGGAGGTCAAAAGAGGGTTCGACTTGGGCATCAACGGCGGCAAGTTCGGTCACGGGCGTTTGGCGACCCGCGCGGCGCGAACGGTTCCGTCTGGCTCCGTGGTTTTCAGGACGTACACCCCGGCCGGCAACCCGGTGAGGTCGACGTCAAACCACGGCGTGGCTTGCCCCGTTCCGCAGACGTGGCCCTGCATGTCCACCAGCGCCCACGTTCCCGTCACGTCCTGAATCCCCGCCACCCAAACGCGGTCCTGCGTCGGGTTGGGGTAGACGAGCAATTCCTCCCCGTCCTCGGGGGCAGGGAAAAAGGGAAGTCCCACGTTCGAGACCCAACTCAAGGAGGCCAGCACCGCTTGGGACGCCGTGACTTTGCCGTGCCCCCAAACGAGGTTCCCTTCGACGGGCAGGGTGCCGGTGTCGTCGTCTTCGCGTGCCGTCAGTTCGAGGATCGCACGCACGTCGCCGGGCGTCAAAGTGGGGTTTGCTTCGAGCATCAGCGCGACGACGCCCGCCGTGGCGGGACTGCTCATGCTGGTGCCTGAAAGCTTCGCGAATTCGTAGGTCGTGCCGTCAAATTCGGCGGTGCTGGTGACGTTGTACGAGCCGTCGCGGAACGAACTCAGCGACGATTCTACGCTCACCCCCGGGGCCGAGACGTTGGGCTTGAGGCGTTCGTCCAGGGTGGGGCCGTAGGTGGAGAAATTCGCGAGGGAGCCGCCGACTTCCGTGCCTTGGGAGTTGGGGTATTCGGAGGAGTAGGCGCCAACGGCGATGACGGTTTGGCCGCACGCAGGCTGCTGGATGCCGTAGTACGGATCCCCCCCAAGCCACGAGGGCTGGGCGGCTTGAAAATCTTGGCCCCAGTTGCCGACGTCGTTGGACAGGTGGGTGTGGTTCCACGCATGGACGCGCCCGCTTTCGGCTGTGGCTTGAAGCACCACGGCGAGGTTGGAGCTGCCCTTGTGAATGCGCATTTGAAGGAACGGCCGGCCGTTGGAGGGGTGGGCGGCCTCCATCGCCACGTCGTAGACGACGGTGTCGCCGTTGGTCACCTGAATTGTGTCCAAAACCAGCGGTCCGTCCGAGGTGGTGTACATCGGGCTTGACCCCACCACGTTGCTGATGCCCTGGGTGAGGAGGAAACCGGCGCCGAACGACTCTCCGGGTTCGCCCCAGAGGGTGAGGTTTTGACCCCAGGCGTTGGGGTTGGCGGACAGCGGGTAAAACTGCACCCGCGACCGAATCGTGTCGCCGGGTCCTGTGAAAGTGTGGTCGAGGTGAAAGTCGCTGTCGCCGTTGTTCCCGTTGGAGCTCACGAAGACCACGCCTTCGGCCGACAGCGCGTCGATGAACATGTTGCTGAGCCCCGTTCCGTCTGGCACGCCCCACTGGGGAAGCCCCCAGCTGTTGTTGATCACGAGGCGCTTGCCGTCGGCCTGGGCGACGCCGGCCATCCACTCGAAGGCGTCGAGGGCTGCGGCTTCGTCGACCATCAGAGTGGCGAACAAGAATTCTGCGGCAGGCGCCATGCCCGTCAAGCCGATGCCTGCACCGCTGCCACCTGCGATGCCGGCCACGTGGGTCCCGTGCGTGGAGTAGCTGTACACGTTGGACGTGTCGCTTTCCATGAGCTGGATTTCCCAAGGCGTTTCGGCAGCCGTTCCGTACCCGTAGTCGCCGGGGGCGGGGCCGGCTTGCCGGTACTGGTCCCACACGGCCCGAATCCTCGACGCCGTGAGGGCGGTGTCGTAAAACATGGGGTGCGTGTAGTCGAAGCCCCAGTCGAGCACGCCAATCAACACGCCTTCGCCGTGGAAGGGCTGAGGCAGGTTGAGGCCCGCGTGGACGCTGTCCACGCGCGTGCCGTACCGGGCCTTGTTCAAGTCAGGAACTACACGAGAAGCCAGCTCCACCAATTCCATGGGCACGTCGAGGAGGGCGTCGAGGTGGTAAGCGTCGATTCGGAACGACGCGATGTCTGCGTGGCACGCACCCGCCGTCACGTCGGGGTGATTCGCCGCCCACTGCCGCCAACCCGATTCGGAAACGCCCTCTTGCAACTGGCCCAAAAATCCCACGGTGGCCCTGCCACGAACGAGAGCCACGGGGTGACCTCCCGCAACGTCCACAAGTTCTTTGGCATCGGGGTGTTCGGAGACCAGGACCTGGAGTTCGCTCAAGGCGAGGAGGTCCGGGGCGGCCAGGGTTTGGGCACGAGAAGCAAAAGCAAGGCAGGCCGTGGCGGCCAGGAAAATCAAACGTGACGTCATGCCACGAAAATACCCCGAATCAGAGCAGGTAATTCATGCTCGAGAATTCGGAGTGGCCTCCCCGCACAATGCCTTCGACCAGGTCCTTTTCCGAGGCGTTGCAGGCCACAAGGGTTCGGATGCTGAACGAGCGCAGGGCGTCTTCCACGCTCAGCGTGCTCACTGCGCTGTCTTTGCGGCCCGTGAAAGGGAAGACGTCGGGACCCCGCTGGCAGGAGGCATTGAGGTTGACGCGGCACACTTGGTTGACCAACTGGTCGATGGATTGGCCTGCGGTTTCGTGATTTTGGGTGAAGACGCTGACTTGTTGGCCGTAGTCGCTCTCGGCGATGTCTTTGAGCACGTCGTGGAAGTCCTCAAACTCGAGCACAGGGCACACGGGACCAAATTGCTCTTCGCGGAAGATGGCCGTGTCGCGATCCACGGGAAACAAAATCGCGGGGAACATCATGTTGCCCTCCACCGCACCTCCGCGGCCGTTGATCACCGCGGCACCCTTGGCCACTGCTTCGTCGATGTAGCCTTGCATCGCTTCGATTTTTCCCACTTCAGGAAGCGGGGTGATGTCGGCGTCGACAAGGGGGCTCCCCATGACCAAGTTGTCGGTGGCCTTGGCGAAGGCCTCCAAGAACCGCTCGCGAATGTCCTTGTGCACGTAAATGACTTTCAGTGCCGTGCACCGTTGGCCGTTGAAGCTCCAAGCGCCTTTGACGCATTCACGAACCGCCACGTCGAGGTCGGCGTCGGGGAAAACCACCGCAGGGTTTTTGGCCTCCAATCCGAGGACTTGGCGCACGCGGTTGGGCTTGGGGTGCTGCGAGATGAGTGCGTTGCTGCTTTTGCTGTTCCCGATGAGCGCCAAGACATCAATCCTTCCGGATTGCATGATGGGGCTGGCCAGGGTTCGGCCTCGCCCAAACACAATGTTCACCACGCCCGGAGGAAAGCTCTCTGCGAAGGCCTCTAGCAGAGGTTCCATCAGAAGCACGCCGTATTTGGCAGGCTTGAACACGCAGGTGTTGCCCATCAAAATGGCGGGGAGGAGAACGCAAAACGTCTCGTTCAACGGGTAGTTGAACGGTCCGAGGCACAGGACCACGCCGAGTGGGCCACGTCGGATTTGCGCGAGGACGCCGGAGACTTGGCTGATGTGGCTTCCCTCGCGGTGCAGGTTCTTGTATTCTTCGAGGGTGTCGCGGAGGTAGACCACGGTGCGGTCGAATTCTTTTTCCGCGTCGGAACGTTTCTTGCCAATTTCCCACATGAGCAACTCGGCGACCTGGTCGCGCTTGGGTTCGATGAGGGAGATGAATTTCTCCATGGCCGCAATGCGGTCTGCGGCCGAGGACGAGGGCCAAACCCCACGTCCATGATCGTAGGCGTCGCAGGCCGCTTCAAGGGCTCGGATGCCTTCTTCGGCCGGGAGGTCGGGAACGGAACCCAAGAGGGTGCGCTCGGTGCCGTCCTTCGTTTCTGAGAGAATGGGGCTTCGAACTTCGCTCGACGGTCCAGTCCAAGACTCGAGTTTTCCGTTGACCAAAAATCGCGTGCCGTGCAACACGTCGGGCACGGGGTAAGGGGCGGGAGGTTGATGCGTCATCGCATTGGTAACCCGCAAGTTGGAGTGGTTGTTCAGAAAGGACGTTCTCCTTCCGCCGTCGTCTCAATCAATCGGCAACCTCGCTCTCAAGCAAGGTGAAATCTCGATTCTCAAGGCTCGCTTCAACGGCCACGAAAATGGCTCGTTTGCCCTTCGAGCTCAAGAAGGTGACGAGGGATGGCCGAGTTTGGCCACGTTTCTCGTCTCCGACGGGGCCGACCCAGATGGTTTCTATGGTCAGGGTTGGGCCCAAGAAGTCGTGAGAAGCAGATCGTGAGGCGAAGAATGTGGAACGATGAATGTGCGGGAAATACGTGCTTCCCGATTTCTTACCCAAAGAAAAGCGAACCATGTCTTCCGGAGAGGAGAGCGCCAACACATCACCGACGCGGTAGGTCTGCCCGTTGGAAGCAACGTACGCGGTCAACGACAGGGATGGTCCGTGGTAAGCTTCCACTTCCGTGTGTGTCATGGTTGGAAGCTCGTCGTTGGATTGAGCAAGGCTCCAAAAGGGAAGGCCACCGATCAATGCGATCAGCCAAGTGGCGAAGGTCATCAAACGCAGGGTCATGAGCGAAAGGTTGAAGTTGCCTCGAAGATAATTCAACTCAGCGAGGGTCGGCGTCGGGACCCTGCGCGTCACGGGCGACAAAGAGCTCCGAACTTCGTGCGTTGAGGCCGCGCTGCAAGAGGAGCATGCCCACGGCCAACAAGACTGCCGTGGTTTCGTAGGCCAAGGCGTGCCACGGCTCGATGCCCAAGGCTCGTCGAAGCAGGATGGTGGCGACGACGAAACCGGAATTCCGCAACACCAGCCCAAAGTCGTCGAGGTAACGGAATGACACCACGAGAAGAAGGACGTCTGCGAGAATCAGAGCCGTAAAGAATTCGTTGTAAAACAGGCTGTTGAGGTCGGAGTGGAGGTGCTCAGGAGCCGCGACCACTTCCCAAACCCAAGTTCCCAAAGCATGGACACTGAGCACCACAAAGACCAAAGCGAGCAATCCGGCAAGCGCCGTTTTGAACTCCACGAATTGTTGGAGTTCCGATTCCTCCATTCGCGCTTTCCGCCGCGGCAGCAGGTGGTAAAAGAGCACGAGCATGCCTCCGAGGACCATTGCCGCCAGCATGTGGGGAAAAAACACGGCTTCCCAAGGCCAATTCGACGTGGTGTCGAGGTCTTTGAAGACCGACCGGATCTCGATCAGTGCAACGATTTCAACTTGCTTGCCCAACGACCGTGCGAACGAAGTGGGCAAGTAGTACACCAAAAGGTAGACCTCCGCGATGAGGATGACCGAGAAGGGCGTGTACAGCGACTGGAGTGGGTGCGAGAACAGGCTTTTGGGAAGACCGAGGTCGACAACTTGTTGGATGCCGTACAGCGCCAGGTGCACCCCGAAGAGCGCCAGTGCCAGCGTCACGAGGCTCCCTTCCACACGGCGCCTGACGTCGGGATGAAGAATCCGACGGGCCAAAGATGAAAGTTGAAGCCACTTCACGGAGCTACAACACCTGCAGAGGTCGGATTGTTTTGGGAGTCAAGGACTTGACCTGGTGGTCAGGCCGCATGTTTGGCCGCGAGCGCATCGACGCGCGGATTCATCACTGCGAAATACAGGGGGGGGATGAGGCTGAGCAACATCATCCCGGGATAGCCCGTGGGCAACTGGGGCGCGTCGTCGATCGAGTCCAAGATTTGGTACGGCTTCGCCGGCTGGTGGTGGTGGTCGGAATGCCGTGTGAGCTCAAACAGCATCAAGCGTCCCAACGGGTGGTTGCTGTTCCAGCTGTGGTGAGGCATGACGCGTTCGTAGCGGTGTTCGTTGACGCGGTTACGCTCCAGGCCATAGTGTTCCACGTAGTTCACAACCTCGAGGAGGAAGCCTCCAAACAACCCGGCAATCAGCCAGGCGACGCCAACTTCCCATCCCAGAATCGCCCAGACGGCCGCCAAGAGCCCCCATTGCAGCACTTGCAAACGCAGAAACACGTTGGAGGGATGCCACGGGCTCAGTCCTCGACGTCGCAGGTTTTTCGCTTCAATCTTCCACGCCGACCACCATGCCACGAAGACGGCGCGGAACCAAAAAAGCTGGAGCCACTCGTTGCGGCGCGCAGTTCCTGGGTCTTCTTTGGTGGCCACGTTCTTGTGGTGGCCTTGGTTGTGCTCGATGAAAAAGTGGGTGTACAACGACGTCACGAGCAGAGCCTGGGAAAGTCGTTGGTTGTGCTTTTCTGGGCGGTGTCCAAGCTCGTGACCCACGTTGATGCCGAGGATGCTGCACGAGAAGCCCATCGCGAGCACAACCCCCCACCACTCCAACGACCACAACTCCCTTGTGCCAGCACTCAGGTCGAGGAGAAACCAGCCAAGAAGCACGTATTGGACGACTACCATGGACCACAACAGCGCGTCGTAGATCCGGTCCTTTTGAACCACTTCACGCTCCGCCTCCGTCAAATTCGCAGCGGAAGAAGGCAACACCAACTCCAACAACGGCAGCAACCCAAACCCGTACCCAATCGCAATCCACGTCCAAGCACCCTCCGCCAGAAACGACAAGGCCACCACGAGTGGAATGGTGAAGGCGGAGGCGTATTTCAGGAATCGCCAGGGGGAAAGAGCAACTTGAGTGTTGACGTTCATGCAGTTAAAGTAAGTAATTCACAAGCAAGTTCCATCTTCCAGCCGGGTGGGGCTCAATCTTCGGGAACAGGAACGAGGTGGAACACCTTGCCGGCACCCTCGACAGCCACAAACACCTCCCCTCGGCTGTTTCGCGCGATGTCCCGCACCCTGCCGATTCCTTCCAGAAGGCGGTCGCGTTGGACGACCCGGCCGTTTTCGAGGTGCAGGCGCTCGAGGTACTCGAAACTCAGCGAACCTGCCAGCAGGTCGCCCTGCCAGGCGTCAGGCCAGTTCCCTCCGTGCACGATTTCGAGCCCGCACGCTCCGATGGAGGGAAGCCAATAATAGAGGGGCTGTTCCATGCCGGCCTTCGCCGTGTCGCGGGTGATGATCGTGCCGGTGTAGTTTTTCCCAAACGTGATGACAGGCCACCCGTAGTTCTTGCCGCGCTCCGGCAGGTTGACCTCGTCGCCGCCCTTGGGGCCGTGTTCGTGGGTCCAAACCGCGCCCGTCTCTGGATGCACCGCCAGGCCTTGCGGGTTGCGGTGCCCCCACGACCAAATCGACGGCACGGCGCCTGGCTCCCCGACGAACGGGTTGTCTTCTGGCACGCTCCCGTCCGGGTTGAATCGGTGGACTTTGCCGGGGGAGGTGGCGAGGGTTTGGGGGTGGACGTCGCGCATCCCGCGCTCCCCGCACGTCAGGTAGAGCTTGCCGTCGCCGCCAACGGCGACCCGACTGCCGTAATGCCGGTGGGTGTCTTCGTAAGGTTCTGCCACGAACATGTCTTCAAGCGGACCCAAGGCCGGGCCGTCAGGCATCCAGCGGCCACGTACGAGGGCCGTTGCCGAGCGTTTGTCGTCTCCAGGCTCGTTTTTGCTGTACGTGAGGTAGACCCACGCCTGCCCGTCTTGGGGGTCGACCCAGTGCATGACGTCGAGCAGGCCGCCTTGGCCGCGAACGTGGATGTCGGTCGGGGCACCCGCCACGGGCTTCACCTTGCCGGCCTCCCAGAGCCAAATTCGTCCTTCCCGTTCCGTCACGAGCAGGGTCGTGTCGTCCACGAAGTCCATGCCCCAGGGCGTTTCCAGTCCTTCCATCACGACGTTGGCGCGGACAGTCAGGTCGTCCGTTGCCGTGGTCGTGGGCGCCTCCGCCGTGAACCCGCGCTCCGTCGAAGCTTGTTCCAGAACGTAATCGGTCAGGGCCACGATGTCCTCGTCCCGAAGCACCTCCCCGTACCCGGGCATGCCCAGCAGGGGATACCCCTCCCGAATCACACGTGCCACGTCGTCGGAAGTGCTTCCGAGCTTCCACGCGCGGGCCACGAAGTCCCGGCCGTCGGGGCCGTGGCAGCTCGCGCACCATTGGGTGTACCCTTCGGGCGCGGCACCCGAGCCGGGGTCTGCACTCGCTGCCATATCTGCAGGCGCGCCGTGCGACGGGTGGCCCGCGTTGTCAGGACTGAACATCACGCTGCCTGCCGCAACACCGCCGGCCAACAGCAACAAGAGGGGAGAACGCATGGAATGAGGTTTGGGCTTTAAGGTAGCGCGCCCTGCACGGACCTTCACTTCAGAACAACTCCAGGATGCGGATGGCAAAAACGTCCACGACCTCGACGAGGATGAGCAGGATGATGATCCACTCAAGCTTGCTGCTTTCGCGGTGGTCCATGATGTCCTTGAACAGTTCGAGGTCTTCTTTCAGAATGCCCACGCGTTCGTGGATGTACCGGTAGCGGTCCTTGAGGTCAAACGTCTGCTTCAGCGACGCATTAAGCTTGTTCAGCGCCTCGTTTTCCCAGGTGATGTCGGGCGAGTCGAAGATGTAGAGGTTCTCGGAGATTTGGTTTTTGATCTTCAGCACGTGGCCGATGAACTGCTTGAGTTTCTTGCCTGAAATCGTGAGTTTTCCGCGCTTCTCGAGGGCTTCTACGTACTGGTTCGTCTCGGCAAGCAATTCGTCCGTCATCTCGAGGTACTTGTCGAGCGCCACCGACTGCGAGGTGTTGAGCATGATCAAACGAATCGCTTCCGGGTCGAAGTCGGAGACGGTGACGTGGTCGAACGACACGGCGTTGGTCCCCGGCTCCACCACAACCTTCATGGTCTCGCTTAATTCCTGGTCTTCCCAATCCCGCGCCTCGGAGTTGAGCGTTTTCACAAACGCGTTGATCTCGGCCGAGTTGTGGTTGAAAAACGCGATCACGCCGTACTGAAAGACGTAGATGAATTTCTCTTCGCCGCTTTCAAGAAACAGTTCGTCGGAGTCGGAAAACAGGATCGGAAGTGCCAGCGCTTGCTTGCATTTCCGGATGTTCAGCGCGTTGCTGATTTGGATGGCGATGACCGCGTACATGAGGGGTTCGGTTGACGAGCCCAAAAGTCCGTCATTTTCCCCCACTTCGCCCCGCCTGCAGAATTAATCATCAAGTGGACCCAGCAGGACAGAAGCCGAACATCCTCAACCCAGATTTGGTGAAGTAGGCTTTACAAATTCATCCCAGATGTAAAGTCCACTTTACTTGTGGACCCAGCAGGACAGAAGCCGAACACCTTCAACCCTGATTTGGTCAAGTAGGCTTTCCGAATACGCCCGGAATGTCAAGCGCGCTTTCCAAAGAGCGTGTCTTTGAGGCATTGTTCCCTTGATTACCGGGATTACCTTGCACAAAAAGCCAAATTTGATGAAAAGGAAAATCACCATTGTGGCAACAGCAATTCTGATTTCGGTTGGAAATGTCAAATCACAAGACACCCTAGTTTCGGCTTTTTTTGGACTTGACAATGCACTTCCAGGTCTGTTGTGCAATCAACCTGGAAGCCTTTTGGACGGTATGCCTGTCAATTTTCAATTCCCACTGGATGCATCCAGTTTGTCGGAAACTGATTTTGAAGTTTTAGATGGCCTTGGAAATGCGCATACCCCGATCTGTGCTTTGTTGGCCCCGGCCAATGAAAACGGAGAGAATCGAACTGTGCTTCTTTTGGGTGAATTCGGCACAGCGGTTTCCAGTCCCCCTGTCGAAGTAAGAGTGGTAGGCGAACTGTTTACGACGGAAACTTTCTCCGGAGAGTCCGCATGTTCAGAGATCATGAATCTGAACGGAATGACCACTACAAATGTGGTTCCGCTTGCTGATGGGCCAAGCCTCTTTTTTGCTCAAAAAGTTGAGGGTGATCTGAATGAATGTGATTTAGGAACACAGACTATTCAGGTTGCTTGGAACGGTGGCGTCACACCCTACATCAGTGGTGATGTCGAATCTGACTTGTTCCAATACTACATAGGCTATTCAGACAGTTCTGGGGTCATGGTTCCGCATGCACCGATTTCCATCGCAGACATCAATGACAACGACAATTTTCACCAACTGTGTTTTCCTACCAGTGATGAAATCGTCAAAATTTCAATGATGGCCAACTCGGTCGAAGACCCAAACCAAGACCCCAATTTGTACAGCGAAATTGATGTCAGTTCGTGCACTTCTTCGACAAATGTTGAAGAGGACCTTTTCGAAAAAGGGTATCAGATTTACCCGAATCCGTTTTCAGATGAAATATTTGTCGAGAATTTGCGAGGCGATGAATGCTTCATCGTGCATGACTTCTTGGGGCGAAATGTCATCGAAGGAAAGTTTTTAGGTCCGGTACAAATGCCTGCAACAAACTCAGGAATATACTTTTTGACCATCCTAAACAAAACCAATCAGACAACCTTCAAGTTGGTCAGAAGGTAACTGTTTACTTGTGGACCCAGCAGGACAGAAGCCGAACACCATCAACTCCGATTTGATTTGAAAAGGCCAATCCATTAAGGATTGGCCTTTTTCTATGCTTGGGCCTCCTTGGGCACACAGAACCTCAACAAGATTCCCCAAACGCACTCAGGAAGTTCAACAAGTCAGCGGTTGACACTTCGCCGTCGTTGTTCAAATCCTGAGGACATGAATTGTCAGAGGGTGGACATTCAGGAGCATCGTTAAGCCCTGATTCGTAACCACTTTGGAAGGCTTCATCAAGAGCTTCATCGTAAATGCAGCTGCCATCGTCATTGGTTGCCTCTGCATTGTAGTTGTCGGCACCTTCATACGTGCATCCTAAAACAACACAAGTACCAAAATCACAATTTCCATCATCCACATTGGCGAGCTCATTGTAGTTGCATGCATCCGGATACGTGCATCCCATCACTCCTCCTTCAACGTAAATGCATGTGCCATCATCCACATTGGCTGCCTCTGAGTAGTTGCAAGCAAGTGGGTCTGTGCATCCAGCGCAGGAGTATCCGACTTCAATGGTCTTCGCATCCGTGCAGCCATTGGT